>Ga0182012_10004139_pt1 | contig 15243 bp, 11 predicted proteins | sample 612S2SmetaG_FD_120486 | JGI IMG/M metagenome (GOLD analysis project Ga0182012, IMG submission 120486) | Permafrost microbial communities from Stordalen Mire, Sweden - 612S2S metaG | ecosystem: Environmental > Terrestrial > Soil > Wetlands > Permafrost | place: Sweden: Stordalen | collected... | reverse complement strand
TTCGACATTCCGGCGGATACCGCGAAAATGGTCGTGGCCCAGCTTGAGAAAACCGGCCACGTCACCCGCGGCTGGCTCGGCGTTCAGATCCAGCCAGTGACCGCCGGCATCGCCGATAGCCTCGGCTTGAAAAAGGCCGAAGGCGCGATGGTCGATCAACCGCAGCCGAACAGTCCCGCGGCCAAGGCCGACATCAAATCAGGTGATGTCATCACTGCGGTCAACGGCACGCCGGTGAAGGACGCCCGCGATCTCGCCCGCACCATCGGCATGATGGCGCCGGACTCGTCGGTCAAGCTCGATCTCATCCGCCAAGGTGAAACCAAGACGGTGTCGCTGACGCTCGGCCAATTGCCGAATGAGCAACAGGCAAGTGCCGATGCCGGTCAGGCGCAGCCGAGCCGCGGCGTACCGCATCTCGGCCTGCAAGTGGCGCCGGCGAGCGAAGTCTCCGGCGCCGGCAGCCAGGGCGTTGTCGTCACGGCGGTCGATCCAAACGGCCCGGCCGCGGAAGAGGGCTTTCAAACCGGCACCGTCATCCTCGATGTCGGCGGCCAAGCCGTCGCCAATGTCGGCGATGTGCGAAACGCGCTGCTTGCGGCCAAGGCCCAAGGCAAACATCAAGTGCTGATGCGGGTAAAGATGGGTGACGCCACACGCTTCGTGGCGCTACCGCTCGGTAATGCGTAATGCGGTAGTGATCGGGCCCATCGGCTTTGCCCGCGTCTCCAGGCAGAACGACGATGGACCGATTGCGTGGGGGCGGGCTTTTGCCCGTCCCCATTCGCGTCGGTGCTACGTCCAAGTGTTTATGAAATCGGCTTCAGTGCACGGCGGCGATGAGTCGCTCGCTGTTTGCGTGCACCGCGCGCTGCAGCGGCGAATAGGCCCGCTCGGCGGCGGCGTAGATACCAAGTCCGTCCGCCAGCGCCTGTTCGGCGGCGAGCCCGGCATTGGCGAAGGCGAAGATCTTTTCCGCGATCATGAGCTCCGCTTCCTCCGTCGCGTTCGGCGCGCCGGAAGCAAACAACATCAGACGGGCGGAAATCACGCTCTGCGCCTCGCAAGTGAAGCGAACGGCCTCAAGCCAACTAGACCAAAAATCGTTCATGGTGTCCCCGGATCGGTGCGTTGCGGCGTCGTGAGAAGGGAAGAGTGGCCGCAGCCCGATGTACGCAACATCGCGTAAATTTTCTAAAATTGCGGTGCAGCATTCATTAAAATTGAATTTAATCCGCCTGTGTCGCCTTCATTAGGGCGGAAAAGACCCGCTACTTTGGACCCGCACGGGACCGCGAGCCCGGGTTATGTTGCAGCGCACGGCAGCTGCCTTGTTTCAGTCTCACGATAGGTAAAGACTGGCCGTCGCGACTCAAAGTCTGACTGCGGGCTGCGCAGCTCGCTTGATCGCGCCAAGAACAACGCCGCGATGGTTGAACCGCTCGGGCAAACAAAAAGACGCAAAAGAAAAAGCAGCAACAAAGAATATGGGAAAACGTCCATGGAAACGCCTCTAGACCAACAAGAGCCTCCCGACGCCTCGGCATCGCAGAGCACGTCGAACGAGCTGATCAAGCTCATTTGCAAATTGCGCTGGATGGGCATGGAGGAAGAAGCCGAACGCTTGCTCGGCGAGTTCGCGCGGCAACCAAAGGCCGCCGCACACGGCGTCTTCGCCATGGCGGGCGAGACCGACTAGAGCCCGATCGGTCCTGTTTGCATCTGCGCCCGGCTCTAAGCGTTTTCCCGAGCATGATCGTTGCCGAAAGCCGACGGCCGTTTTTCGCAATCACGCGCGAAGTCCGTCGGCAACTAAAGAACGACGGCCAAAAAACGTCGGAGGAATTAACGAGGGAGGAATGCAATGCTGGCAATTCTGTCGATCGGCACGCTGTTCGCAGTCTGGGTCGTGGTGCTCTGGGGTTCGAGCTATTTCAACCGAAACGTGATCTGACCGGCGCTGGTGACGCCGGCGCCCGGTCGGCCGGCCGCGACGGACGAAAGTGCGGGGGCAGGCTCCGCCGGCGGGCTCGCAGAGCCCGTGCGGGTGTTTATTGGGCTTTAGCAGCGCTGGCACCCGGCCCGACTCTGAATTAACATTCCGACCGGACTTGCCGCGGGCCAACTCGGCGGTAGGCGCAGGCTTGAGGATGGATGAAATGGCGACGCTCAGCGGCGAACAGCGCAAGGACCAGATCTGGTCGGTGATCCGCGTTTCCAGCGGCAACTTCCTGGAGATGTACGACTTCTTCGTATTCGGCTATTACGCCGCCGCCATCGGCAAGGCGTTCTTTCCGAGCGGCAGCGATTTCGCCCAATTGATGCTGGCTTTCATGACGTTCGGGGCCGGCTTTTTGATGCGGCCGCTCGGCGGCATTATCCTCGGCACCTATATCGATCATCACGGCCGCCGCTCCGGTTTGATGTTGACGCTGGCTTTGATGGCGGTCGGCACCATCTCGATTGCGCTCGTGCCCGCCTATGCCACGCTCGGCGCGCTGGCGCCGGTGATCGTCGTGCTCGGCCGCTTGATCCAGGGCTTTTCCGCCGGCGTCGAGCTTGGCGGCGTGTCGGTCTATCTTTCGGAAATCGCGACTCCCGGAAACAAGGGCTTCTATGTCAGCTGGCAATCCGGCAGCCAGCAGATTGCGGTCATTCTGGTCGCGCTGCTCGGCGTGCTGTTGAGCGAAGTGATCCCGCCCGACCAGATGCTGGTCTGGGGCTGGCGCATTCCGTTCCTGATCGGCTGCCTGATCATTCCGCTCTTGTTCGTGCTGCGCGCTTCGCTCAAGGAGACCGAGGAATTCGAGAAGCGGCGCAGCACGGTGCCGTCGTCGCGCGAAATTCTGCTGCGGCTTGGCCAAAACTGGCCGATCGTTCTCATCGGCATGCTGCTCGTGACCATGACCACGGTGTCGTTCTATTTCATCACCGCCTATACGCCCACCTTCGGCAAGGAGGTGCTCAAGCTCTCTAACATCGACGCACTGGTGGTGACGATGTGCGTCGGCATTTCAAACCTGTTCTGGCTGCCGGTGATGGGAGCTGTGTCCGATCGGGTCGGGCGCAAGCCTCTGCTGATCTTGTTCACGGTGCTGATGTTCGTCACCGCCTATCCGGCGTTGTCTTGGCTCGTTTCGTCGCCGTCATTCGCGCGGCTGCTCGCCGTCGAATTGTGGCTGTCGTTCATTTACGGCAGCTATAACGGCGCCATGGTGGTGGCGCTCACCGAGATTGTGCCGCTGCATGTGCGCACCTCTGGATTCTCCGTCGCCTATAGCCTGGCGACGGCGACCTTCGGCGGCTTCACGCCGGCGGTCGTGACCTATCTGATCCACGCCACCGAGAACCGCGCCGTCGCCGGCCTGTGGCTGATGTTCGCCGCCGCTTGCGGTCTGATCGCCACGCTTCTGGCGTATCGCAAGGGCGCGGTTATCGAGCCAAGTACCGCGAGTGCCTCGGTGCCGGCCCGTTAACGCGTGATCCCGAAAAGACATTGCTCAACGGTCACGGATGCGATCCATCAGCACTTTGTCCTGGCCGCCGTCGATCTCGATCATGGTGCCGTTGACGAAGAAGGCAAGATCGGAGGCGAGGTAGGCAACGAGGTTGGCGACCTCGTCGCATTCGGCGATGCGGCCGAGCGGAATGCTCGCCGGCGCGAGCTTGTCGGCGTCCTCGTAGGAGAGCTTCATGTCGCGGGCCATCGCCTTGACCAGGCCGGTCCAGCGTTCGGTGCGCACCGGGCCGGGATTGACGGCGACGAAGCTGATATTGTGCTTGCCGTATTGGCTGGCGAGCGACTTGGTCAGATTTTGGCCGGCCGCGTTGGCGGCGCCGGGCGCGATCTCCCAATAGGAGACTTTGACGCCGTCATTGCCGATGAGATTGACGACGCGGCCTTTTTTCTGCTGCCGCATGATCGGCAGCACGTGCTTCATGCAGCGCACATAGCCCATGAATTTCAGTTGCAGCGCGCTCGCCCAATCGTCCTCGCTCAAATGCTCGATGACGCCGCCGGGCGCGGAACCCGCATTGTTGACCAGGATATCGATCCGGCCGAGCGCGGCGTGGGCCTGCTTGATGAAGTTCTCGGCGTCGGCGGCTTTGGTGAGGTCGGCGGTGATGGCGATGATCTTGCGTCCGGTCGCCTTGGCGATTTCGGCGGCGGCGGCTTCGAGCGGCTCCTTGCGCCTAGCGCAGATCGCGACATCGACGCCTTCGCGCGCCAGCGCCCATGCGATCGCCTTGCCGATGCCTTCGCTCGCGCCGGTGACGATCGCTTTCTTATCGGTCATCGCCAAATCCATGGCGGCGTCTCCCCTTGTTCCTGGTGCGCAATCTCAAGCCAGCATACGGACAATTGCCATCCCGGCAAACAGTGCGCCGATTGCGAGCACGACGGAGGCTACGACGTAAATCGCCGCACCGGCAAGCTGGCCGCGCTCATAGAGTAGCGCGGCTTCGAGCGAGAATGCCGAGAAGGTGGTGAAGCCGCCCAGAATGCCGGTGGTGAGAAACAGCCGCCAATGTTGCGGCAGCCCGGACTTGAGCGCGAAAAACTCCGCGATCAGGCCCATCGCCATCGAGCCGAGCACATTGATCAGGAGTGTCCCATAGGGAAAGGCGGTGCCGAAGACACGCGCCGCCATGAGATTGACGCCGTGACGCAACGCGGCGCCCAGGCCGCCGCCGAGAAATACGATCAGAAATGCCATTGCAATGCTCCGGAAAAGCGGTGCCCCGCAAGCCTTCATTCATGATTCATGCCGCTCACGACGACGCAGCTGCGCGCCGTCGCTAACGGCCACACAAAACACAATGGAGGCGGTGGGAGAGGAACAGACAGACTCCCACCGACGCCAAGCGCCCGGCAGGAGTCATCAGCCTCATCGGCGGTTACGGGGGGACTCCATCCCGATTTGATTTTAGCCTGGAATATAACGATAGCAAGCCGGAATTGTTTCCCGGCCTATCCGGCCCGGCGCTGATCGACGCGATCGTCGTCCGGAAACAGCCGATCCGACAGTTCAGTGCTGTAACGGAATTCGCTCTGCACGATCTTGGCATTGTTGCGCTCGCGGAGCGCCGCATCGGCCTCGCCATAGAGGAAGGCGAGGAAGGCATAGCGTCGGCCGCGCGTCACCGGCGTAACCTGATGCAGCGCGCCGCAGGAGAACACCATGGCGCCGCCATGCGGGGCGCGATAGCTGCGGCTGCCGAATTCCGGAAAGATAAGGTCGCAGCCGTCGTAGTCCTTGTTGAGGTTGATGGTCACGGCAAAGCGCCGGTGTTGCGCGCCGGCATTGACGTTGTCGCGGTGCCGATCGAAATGCCCGCCGACCGCGCTGTCGTAACAGGCGACGATATAGCGATCCATCCGCGTCGCCGAGAATTGGAAAAAGCGCTCGATGGCCGGGACCAGCCGGCGCACGATCTGGCCGCGGATAGCGTCGCGCACGGCCGGCACCAGCACGCTTAAGTCGTTGCGGCGTTTGAGCCGGTAGTCGACGACGGTCGCCGTCTGCCCGTTGCAATCCAGCAGAAAGCCGGAATCCTTGCCGCCGAGCTTGTCGTAGAACTGCACGAGAAAGTCGCAGAGTTGAAAGTCGAGCACGCGCGGCACGATCAGGGCGGGCGCGGTCAGCGGCACGCCGGCGGAATCGTCGACCGCCGGCAGGCTCGCCAGCACGCTGCGCACCGTTTGGGCGTGTCCGCCGGCGTGGTCCCAGGCGATATTCGCAACTGCCCGCAGCATCGGGTCGAGTACGATGGTACGCGGCATTTCAGTGGCGCCGAACGAACGGGTGATCGCGCCGTCAAAGTCGGCAAGAAACGCGATCGCCGACGTGCTTCGCGCGATGAAGGGCGCCGGATCGCCGGGCGGCGCGGTGAATACGCCATAGAATACGATCCGGTCCGGGTCGAAGAGTTGCGCGTCGCGAAGAAGCTCGAGGAGTTCCTGTTGCGCTTTCGGATGATGCGGCGAGCCCAGAAAGCTCAGCACGATCCAGCGGCCGGCGGCCACCTGCAGATTGAACGCGCCGGTGCCGATCAGCGGCGCGCCAAACCACGGCACCGGATCGCCCAAAACAATGCCGCCGTTGCCGGTCTCGCTCTCTGCCATGACGGACCCTTGGGTTGAGTTTTGCGCCCGCTCCATCGTCCGGTTTTATGGTAAATTTTCTCATAATCTGATGTGGCGCGGCCGTTTCGGTCGCGGCCTGCCGCAGGCAGGGCCTGCCGTGCAAGGCCTTCCAGATTCACACTTTTGTATTTTTGTCACGGCCGCATTTGACTATCTTTACGGCGAAAATTGATTCGCGATGCGCGCACCAGGGCCTCGACCGCCGTGACCGAACCCGCCCCACGATCAGCTTTCAGCTTGCGCATTCATCAGCTCGATCAGGTGCTGGAGCGCGATCCCGATGCGATCGACGCCCGCTTCGAGCGCGCCAGTCTGCTGCGAGAGCGCGGCGCATTCGAGGCGTCGAAGCGCGATTATCTCGAGCTGATCCGCCGAGAACCGGCGCATTTTGCCGCGCTGAACGATTTCGGAACGCTGGTTCTCAATGCTGGCTATCAGGAGGCGGCGCGCTCGCTTTACAGCGAGGCGGTGCGGCATCATCCGAGCAATCCCAACGGTCACGTCAACCTGGGAAATTTATTATTCCTGGCCGACGAGAAAGCCGAGGCGCGTGGGCACTACGAAGCGGCGCTGAAGCTCGACCCCGACCATATTCACGCTCATCGCGGCATGGGCAATGTGCTTGCCGAGATCGGCGATACGGCCGGCGCGCGCCGGCATCGCGACAAGGGCTTTAAAAATCATTTTCTGACAACGCTGCCCTATCGCGGCGAGGCGCCGCCGATCTCGATTCTGCTTCTGGTCGCAGCGTCAGGCGGCAACATCCCGACGAATTCGCTGCTCGACGATCGGGTTTTTCAGACCACCGTGCTGGTGACCGAGTATGCCGATCCGGCGGTGCCATTACCGCCGCACGATCTGGTCTTTAACAGCATCGGCGATGCGGATTTATCCCGCGAGGGACTTAAAAGCGCCTTTGCGGTGCTGGCGCGCACCGAGCGGCCGGTACTCAATCATCCCGCTCAGGTCCTTAAGACCGGACGAGCCGCCAATATCGACCGGCTGCGCGGGCTGTCGAACGTTGTGGTTCCACGCGTCATAACGGCGCCGCGGCGTCTGCTTGCCGGCCCGGAGGCAACGACCGTTATCGCCGACAACGGTCTTGCCTTTCCCCTGCTGGTGCGTGCGCCGGGGTTTCACACCGGCATACATTTCGTCCGGGTGGAAACGCTTGAGGATCTTGCCGCCGCGGTGACGCAATTTCCCGGCAACGACGCATGGCTCATCGAACAACTCGATGCCCGGGGGCCCGAAGGCCTATATCGCAAATATCGCGTCATGATCGTCGAGGGCAAGTTGTATCCATTGCACTTGGCGATTTCACGAGACTGGAAAGTTCATTATTTCAGGGCCGACATGGCGCACTCCGCGGAGAACCGCGCAAAGGATGCCGCGTTTCTCGACAATATGACGAGCGTGCTCGGCCCGCGCGCCGTTGCAGCGCTCGAGCGGATCAGCGCAGAGCTTGGCCTTGACTATGGCGGCATTGATTTCGCGGTGAATGCGCAGGGCGATGTTCTGTTCTTCGAAGCAAACGCGACCATGGTCATGGTCCCGCTCACGTCGGACGAAAAATGGGCCTATCGCCGGCCGGCGTTCGAAAGGGTGTTTGCGGCGATCCGCGCCATGCTGATCGAGCGTTCGACCGCCGCTGGCGCGACGTAGATTTCGCCTGTCAGGATTTCACGACAGAAAAAGCCGAGCATTGCCTCGCTGATTAAATCGCTCCTTAATAAACCCTTAACTATAAGTTGCCCAAACTACGTAGGCTGGCCGTGTCTCATAAGAAGAAGAGAAAAGCGCGGATCGCGGCCCGCCGCAGGCAACCAGGGAAACGCCGATGACCAGCAATCAGCGTCGCATTGCGATCGCGTTCGTTGTCAGCATGCTCGGTGGCGCGGCGCTTGCCGAAGACGGCGTCTCTGCCGGCAAGATCGTGTTCGGGCAGGTCGCGGCGCTCACCGGACCGGCTCAGGATCTCGGCCAGGGCATGCGCCAAGGCATCTTGGCGGCGTTCGACGACGCCAATCGCCGCGGCGGGATCGCCGGCCGTACGCTCGAACTCAAATCGCTCGACGACGGCTACGAGCCGGAAAAGACCGTCGAGGCGACGCAGAAGATCATCGACGATGAAAAGGTCTTCGCCGTCGTCGGCGCAGTCGGAACGCCGACATCGAAAGCCGGGCAGCCGATCGCCACCGCGGCGAAGGTGCCGTTCATCGGCCCGTTCACCGGCGCCGAGTTTTTGCGCGATCCCTATAATCGCTATGTCGTCAACGTCCGCGCATCCTATTTCCAGGAGACTGAGGCGTGGATCGAGCACCTGACCAAGGATCTCGGCATTACCCGGATCGCGGTCCTCTACCAGGACGACGCTTTCGGTCTCGCCGGACTTGACGGCGTGCAGCGCGCGCTCGCCAAGCGCAATATGTCGCTCGTCGCTTCGGGTTCGTTCAAGCGCAATACCACGGCGGTGAAGTCGGCTCTGCTTGACATCATGAAGGGCCAGCCGGAAGCGGTGGTGACGGTCGCGCCGTACAAGCCGGTCGCGGAATTCATTAAGCTCGCGCACCAGGTCAAGCTCGACGCTGTGTTCGTCGCGATCTCGTTTGTCGGCTCGAACTCGCTGGCGCAGGAACTCGGCAGCGAAGGCGCGGGCGTCATCATCAGCCAAGTGGTGCCGTCGCCGTGGGACGCATCCCTGCCGGTCGTGGCCGCATATCAGAGCGCCATGACCGCGGACGACGCCAAGGCTCAAGCCGGCTTCGTCTCGTTGGAAGGCTATCTGGTGGGCCGGCTCGTGGTCGAGGCGCTCAAGCGCGTCAATGGCGAACCGACGCGCGAAAAACTTCTCGATGCCATTGCCGCGGCGCCGTTCGACCTTGGTGGCGTCAAGCTGAGCTACGGGCCGACCAAGAACCAAGGCTCGGATCAGGTGTTCTTCACGATCTTGCAAGCCGACGGATCTTTCAAGCCCGTCGTTCGGCTTGCCAGGGTGGCGGGACAGTGACGGACCACGGCTTCGCTCGCGGCCGGCTCGGCGCGCTGTCCTGGCTGAGCACGATCCGCGCGCGCCTGTATTTGGCTTTTGGTCTTGCCGCCGGCATGACGGTGGTCGGTTCTTTGTTTGCGCTGTTTGCATCTGCGAATATCAGCGGGACTTTGCGCGAAATCGTTTCCCGCAGCATGCCGGCGACTGTCGAGTCCTTCCGGCTATCGGAGGAGACGGGCCGGCTTATCGGCTCCGCGCCGCGTTTGATTGCGGTCGAGAGCGAAAATCACAGAGCAGAGGTCGCCGCTGAAATCGGCGCGCAATCGCGCAATCTTGAGGCCAGGATCGAGCGGCTGCGGACGCTCGACGCCAGTGAAAGCACTGAAATCGCGGTCGCGCGGTCGGCGATGGAGGGGCGCCTTGGGGCGCTCAACGAAGCTGTCGCCGATCGTATTCGAATTTCCGATCAACGCCGCGCGCTCGCGCTTGCCATCCGCACGGCTCATGAAAATCTGCTCGAGGCTATCACGCCTGCCATCGACGATGCCAATTTCGATCTCATGACCAAAAGCCAGGCGGCGGAGACGAGGAGCGATCTCAATCAGTCGATCGATGCGCTACGCCGTCTCCTCGAAGTGCAGGCGGACGCCAATCTTCTCGCCGGGCTGCTGATCGAATCGTCGATGGTGACCGATATTGCCAGCTTGCCGCCGATGCGCGATCTCATCGCGGCTGCGGAGCGCAATATCGACATCAATCTGAAGGCGCTTCCCGCATCCGATCAACGCGCCAAAATTGGCGGCCTGTACGGCAAGCTTGCGGCGCTTGGCGGCGACTTCGGCATCATCACGCAGCGGACCAATGAGCTCAAGCGCGAGCACGAGGCCCAGGAGGTCTATGCGGCGGCGCTCGCGGAAGCGACCAAGCTCAGAAATGCCGTTGAAGCCTTGATCCAGCGTCAAGGCACGATCGCGCAGACGCTCTCGACGCGGGCCATTGCGCAGATCACGCTCGGGCGCGTCCTTCTCATCGTGCTGAGCATTGCGGCGCTGGCGGCTGCCGGTTTGATTGCGTGGCTCTATGTCGGGCGCAGCATCATCGGCCGATTGACGTTGCTAAGCGACGCCATGCACCGGATCGCACAAGGCGAAGTAAACGTGCCGGTTGCCGTAGGCGGCCACGACGAGATCGCCGGCATGGCTCAGGCGCTGTTGGTGTTTCGACAGGCCATCGAGGACCTCACCGCCGCGCGCCAGACCGAGGCCGATCGGGCGCGGCAATCGGAGTTGCGCCGCAAGCTGATCGAATCTGCCACGCAAAATTTTGAACATGCGGTGAACGATATCGTTCAGGCGCTCGATGGCGCCTCCAAGACGATGGATCGTTGCGCCCAGATCATGGCGGTGGCCGCCAAGCAGAATCAGACGCAGGCCGCCGCTACCGCATCGGCGTCCGAGGAAGCGACGACGAACGTCAGCAACGTCGCCATGGCCGCCGACGAAATCGCTCAATCGGTGGAACAGATTTCCAATCAGGCGCGCTCCTCGGCTGACATCGCGCGCCAAGCCAGCGATGAAGCCAAGGCGATTATCGATACGGTCGAGCGGTTGGCGGCGACCGTCGGTCAGATCAATAACGTCAGTAATCTCATTCGCGATGTAGCTTCGCAGACCAATTTGCTGGCGCTCAACGCGACGATCGAGGCGGCGCGGGCCGGCACGGCGGGCCGCGGCTTCGCCGTCGTCGCCCAAGAGGTCAAGAGCCTCGCGGCGCAAACCGAGAAGGCGACGGGCGACATCACTCAGCAAATCTCCTCGATCGAGGCGACCACCTCGAACATGGTTGCGGCGATGAAGGCGGTTGCGGGGACGATCGGGCAGCTCGACGAGAACGCCAACGATATTTCGATCGCGGTGCAGCAGCAGGACGCCGTCAGCAAGGAGATCGCGCGCAGCGCCAACGCCGCGGCGGACCGCACACGCGAGGTCTCCGCGAGCGTGGTGCAAGTCTCCGACGCTGCGGCCAAGACCGGGCAGGTTGCGGACGCCGTCCTCAACGCCGGCAGCGAGCTTGCGGCGAAGTCCGGGAAGCTGCGGGCGGAAGTCGAGCGCTTTCTGGGCCAGGTTCGGGTCGCATAGCCGCGATCACAGTTTCTGGGAAAGACCCATATAGAAACCACGGCGCGCGCCGAATTGCGGCGCGAATACGCCGATGCCGCTGCCGTCGCGAAGCTCGTAGATCTGATCGAACAGATTGACGACGTCGAACCGGACGGTAAGAGGCTTGTAGTCCGACGACCATTGGACGTCGTGGGCTATGCCGGTATTCACCACGGCATAGGGCGTGGTGTGCAGGGAATTGGGCACGAAACCATCGGATAAATCGCCGGCGCGCAGGCCGCTCCCGTAGATCAAGTCCGCGGTTAAGGTCGTATCGAAGACGCGATAGGAAACGCCGGCCGAACCGGTCATGCGCTGCATGTCGTCGGTGTAGTGATAGTTATTGAGGAGATAGGCATAGGTCGCGGCGTCGAACAGATACTGGTTCGACTCGACGTCGATGGCCCTGGTGATGTTGTAGGAAAAATTCGCGTAGGCGTTGAAGTTGCCGTTATTGTATTTGAGCTTGAATTCGCCGCCTTCGCTGTAGCCTCGGGCATAATTGAACTGAGTCAGGACCACGGCCTGGCCGAACTGGCCGTCGTCGATCATGTCGCGGGCCATCTTGTAATAGGCGTCGAGCCCCATGGTGAGGCCCGGCAGCACGGATTGATCGACGCCGGCGTCGAAATAATGCGAGCGCTCGGGCTTCACCGGATCGGCCACGGGAATGTCCGGCTGATTGGTGGTGTTAGCGACCAGCGCGAGGTTGGATTGGGTCGCCTGGGCCTGATAAGGCGGCGTGAAATAGCGCGCGTAGCCGGCGTGAATGCTGGTGCCGGCGAACGGCTTGTAGACGACAGCAAAACGCGGACTGAGCTGATTGGCGTCGACGAATTGATACAATTGATCGAACCGCAGGCCGGTGTTCACCGTCAGCTGATTGTTTATTTTCCATTCGTCCTGAACGTAAGTGCCGATGTTCCAGCCGAGCAGCGAGGTCTGATCGGTCACGGCGAACGGCGGTCCAGTGACCGCGCCGATGTCGCCAGGCATGACAGTCGAAACATTGGTGACGTTGGTTTGCTCGCCGGTTACCGCCAAGCCCGACCGTATCGTGTGCTGATCGTTGTAGATGTAAGACATGTCATACTGCGTGCCGGTGAGCGTGCTCTGCCGGATCACATCAGACGCCACGTCGTTGAACACCATGTCGCCGAATATGTCGGGAACGAAGTGAACCTCGGCATAACGCGAAAATACCGCCAGTTGCGCGTCGCCGTCGGTGCCGTGCTTCTGCAGCGCCGCCATGGTGACGGCGTAAGTATCATATTCGTTCTCGTTGAGCGTCGTGGAATCGTAAGTTGTCACGGGCATCACGAACGGAAAATCGCCGATCGGGGTTTGGCCGGGATTATTAGGTATTTGGAATTTGCTGTAGGACGCGGCCGAAATCACGCTGAATCGGGTTGACTCGTCGAGCAGCGTCGACGCATAGCCGAAGAACTTGCCCTGGTCGGTCTGATCGTGAACGGCGTTGATGCCGGCCGTCGGATTCTCAATTCCAAGATCGTTCCAGTTGCCGCGCGCGCTGACAAAATATTCGCTGTTGCCGACGCTGCCGCCGTAATCGAAGCTCGGCGTGAACGTCTGCCGGCTGCCGCCATAGACGCTGACCTCGCCGCCAGGCGTAGCGAAGCTGCGGCTGGTGATGTCGAGGACGCCTGCGGTGCGCAAGCCATATTCGGCCGGCAGCGCGCCGGTAAGGAGCGACATGCTGCCGATGAAATTGGTGTCGAGAAACGGTCCGAGGCCGGAAACGCCCTCGGGGAGAACGACGCCATTAATCCTGATTTGCACATTGGCGTATTCGTTGCGGACATGGAAACTTGGATTGGAAACGGCCGAATCGTAGGACACGCCCGGCATCTGCAGGATGACTTTGTCGATCGGCGTGTTGTCGCCTTGCGGTAATTTCTCAATCGCGTCGCGACCGATGGTGTAAGTCGAAGCGCCGATTTTCGGCAACAGATTGTCGCGGGCCTGATCGAGCCCGGTCATCGTGGCGTCCAGGGCCGCTTGCGCAGCCGTCGTGTTGTTTGCGTTGGACGGGTTGGCCGCCGCTTGCGGTGTGCGCCGTTGCGTCGTCGCTTTGGGCTTGTGTTTCGGCGCGGTGACGACGATTTCCGGCACTTTTGCAGCAGTGCTTGGCTCGCTCTCTTGCGAAGCCGCTTGCCGCACGACGCCCATGCCGATTGCAAAGGCGAAAAGCGCGGTTTCGCGACACAAAAAACGACGGCGCAGTTTCGGCTGTTTAAGCGACGGATACACAGTTTAGAACCATAATAAACTATTGATATTTCAATATTTTCGTAACACTAGAAGTATTGGCACTCAATACTGAAATGTATTTCAAAGGAAGATAGTAATTATAATGATTCAAAACTGGGTCTCGACCCAATTACATCGATTCTAAACGGGAGTTTCGACGGCAAAATTCTTCTTATTCGTCAGCGTCACACCCGTCGGTAACTGGCATAGAGCGGCTCCCACATCTTGGCGTGCACGGCTGTGGCGAGCGCCTCGTCCGATATGGGATCGGCAACGCCGTCGGCTTGCGCTTGCCGGCCGACGGCAAGCGCCACGTGGAATGAGAGTTTGCGAATCTCGACAAGGGGAGCGAGCAGATTGGCCTCGGGGTCGCGTTTGGCGGGCGATAGTTCGGCGAGAGCGCGTGCGGCCGCGAGGAACATGCCATCGGAAATGCGGCGGGCTTTGACCGCAATCGCGGCAAGACCGATGCCCGGATAGACATAAGCATTGTTGGTTTGATCGACGCGGAAATCCCTGCCGTTGCGCTTTATCGGCGGAAACGGACTGCCGGTGCCGATGACGGCGCGGCCGTCCGTCCAGGCATCGATCTCCGCCGGCGTCGCTTCGGCGCGCTCGGTGGGATTCGAAAGCGGAAAAATTACCGGCCGGCGCACGTGACCTGCCATGGCGCGCACCACGGCTTCCGAAAACGCGTGCATTTGCCCGGAGGTGCCGACGAGCACCGTCGGCTTTGCGTTGGCGACGACATCGGCAAGGCCGATCCGGTCGGGCGCCTGGAGTGTCCAGTCGGCAATGCGATCGCGCCGTTGCACGAATGGCGTTTGGAACGGTTGCAGTCCGGTCATGCCCTCGACCAGCAAGCCCTGGCGATCGACCAGATAGAAACGGCTGCGCGCCTCGGCCTCGGTCAAGCCGGCATCGACCATGGCGCGAAGGACCAGGCTGCAAATGCCGGTGCCGGCCGAACCGGCGCCGAGGACGGCGACGCGCTGCTCGCGCAACGGCACGCCCGTCACATTGATTGCGCTCAGGAGAGTGCCGACCGCGATGGCGGCGGTGCCCTGAATGTCGTCATTGAAGGTGCATAACTGATCGCGGTAGCGCGCCAACAGCCGGTTGGCGTTGCCGATGGCGAAATCCTCCCAGTGCAAGAGCACGTGCGGCCACCGCTCGCGCACGGCGGCGACGAAGGTTTCGACGATATCGTCGTATTCGCCGCCGCGCACGCGTTCATGCTGCCAACCGATATAGAGCGGATCGGCCAGGCGCTCCTTGTTGTCGGTGCCGACGTCGAGAATGATCGGCAGCGTCGTCGACGGATGCAGTCCGGCGCAGGCGGTGTAGAGCGAGAGCTTGCCGATCGGGATGCCCATGCCGCCCGCGCCCTGATCGCCGAGGCCGAGGATGCGCTCGCCGTCGCTGACGACGATCGCCTCGACGCCGTCGTAGCGCGGATGACTGAGGATGCGGCGGATGGCGTGCTTGTGCGGCAGGCTCAAGAACAGTCCGCGCGGCTTGCGAAACAGCTGGCTGAACAGCTGGCAGCCGAGGCCAACCGTCGGCGTATAGACGACCGGCATCATTTCTTCGATGTTGCGGGTGAGCAGCGCGTAGAACAAGGTCTCGTTGGTATCCTGCAGACCGCGCAGGAACGTATATTTCTGCAGATC
>Ga0182012_10004138_pt1 | contig 15244 bp, 14 predicted proteins | sample 612S2SmetaG_FD_120486 | JGI IMG/M metagenome (GOLD analysis project Ga0182012, IMG submission 120486) | Permafrost microbial communities from Stordalen Mire, Sweden - 612S2S metaG | ecosystem: Environmental > Terrestrial > Soil > Wetlands > Permafrost | place: Sweden: Stordalen | collected... | reverse complement strand
CGCGGCACTGGTTGATACTGACCGGTGTGACTTTCATTGAACGCGTCGCATCCCGCGAGATCTACCGCAACCCGTGGCTGGTGCTCCGGGAAGACGACATCCGCAGGCCGGACGGCAGCCGCGGAATATACAGCGTAGTGGAAAGAATGACCTACGCGCTGGTGATGCCCTACGACGGGGACCGCTTCCGCTTGGTCGAACAGTTCCGGTATCCCCTCGGCGCGCGACGCTGGGAGTTCCCGCAGGGCACCGCTCCCAACCTGGCCGACGCGGAACCTGCCGAGCTTGCCAAACGCGAGCTGCGCGAGGAGACCGGGTTACGTGCGACGTCGTTCGAGGAGCTCGGCCAGCTCGACACCGCGCCCGGATTGACCAGCCAGCGCGGGTGGGTGTTCTTAGCCACCGGAATCACCGAGGGAGAGGCGGAGCGTGAGCACGAGGAGCAGGACATGCGTAGCGCATGGTTCTCGCGCGAAGACGTCGAGCAGATGATCCGCTCGGGAGTGATCGCCGACGCGCAGTCGATTGCGGCCTACGGACTGTTCCTGCTGCGCCGGCGATGAGGTCCGGACACAAACAACGGATGACGCAACGGATCGAGGGAGTGGCTGGTGCTTGAACTGATCCGGAAGGGGTCATCCAGTACGTCCCATCCGGTGCCGCTTTTGTTTGTGCATGGCGCCTGGCATGCAGCGTGGTGCTGGGACGAACACTTCCTCGACTTCTTCGCCGGCCGGGGCTACAGCTGCTATGCCCCGAGCCTGCGCGGACACGGCGCAAGCACCGGCCGGGCCCGGCTGCGCCGGACGGGAATTCAGGATTACGTACGCGATGTCGCCCAGGCGGCGGCGGAATTGCCGACTCAGCCGGTTTTGGTCGGACATTCGATGGGTGGCTTCGTCGTTCAGAAGTACCTGGAAAACCACACCGCTGCCGGGGCCATTCTCGTCGCAGCCGTACCGCCTTCCGGTGTCTTGCGGGTAACCCTGAGCATCGCTGGGCGTCATCCTGTGCAATTCGCCAAGGCCAACGTCCTACTGAGGCTGGCCCCGGTGGTTGCCACTCCGGAACTGGTGCGAGAGCTATTCTTCTCTGCGTCCACGCCGGATGAGCAGGTCAGCGCATATCACCTGCGCGTCCAGGACGAGTCCTACCGGGCTTTCCTGGACATGCTCTTCCTCAATCTGGTCAAGACCAAACACGTCAACCGCGTCCCGATGCTGGTGCTGGGAGCCGAGTACGACACCATCGTGTCCCAGCGCGAAATCCGGCGCACCGCTGCGGTTTACGGTGCTGAGGCAGAGATCTTCGCCGGCATGGGACATGACATGATGCTTGAGCCCGGATGGCGGGCAGTCGCCGAAAGAATCGCGGGCTGGCTTTCGGTCAACGCTCTATAGGACGGGCATCGACGGAACGCCGTCGATCACGCGCGGCCAGGAAGACCGGCTGCGGCACGGATCTGCCGGCGTGCCGCGGCCCGGTCGGCATCGGGAAATACGTAGTGACTCAGCCCGGTTCGCGCGATCGCACCGGCGACGTCACGGGGGTCCACCGCCACGGCGAAGGCGCCCTCGCGGGCACAGCGGTGCAAGACCACCATCAATCCTTCGGTCAACATGGGTAACGCTTGCGCCATCTGATCGTGGGCGAACCCGGGCTCGAGGTCGAGTAGCCGCCCGGGCGGCTGATCCTCGACGAAAGTCGCGACGACGTCGACCGCGGCTTCCAATCGTGCGACTCCGACCACGCCGGACATCGCTTTGTCCATCGCCGCGTTGAAGCGCAAGCGCTCGCGCTCTCCCAGCGCATCGATGAGTTCTTCTTTGCTCACGAAGTAGCGGTAGATGGTCGGCCGGGATACCCCGGCCAGGGTCGCCACGTCCGAGAGCGACATCTTCCGGGCGCCCGTCCGGAACAGCAATCGCGAGGCCGCGTCGAGGATCCGATCGCCCAGATCGCCATGATCCGAGCCCGATCGGCGGGATTCGGCGCCCGACACGACGGCAGGTCCTACAGTCTGCCGATTTCGCGCAGCCACGAGATCAGCAGTCTCAGCCCGTCGTCAAAAGACATCGGCCGGTAGCCGAGGCGCCGGGCGGTCAGGTTGTCGTCCGTTCTGGGCTTGCGCACGTCCTTGGCCGCGGCCTCCGCGATGGCCATCAACGTGGGCCCGAATTCAGCCGTCAACGCCTCGGGATCCGAACGGTAGTCGAGATCCTCGACGCGGTGGTCGATTCCGGCGACGTCGCACGCGCGATTGATACCGGCGGCAGTGCTGCAGGTGCCTTCGGGCGGGCCGATCAACAAGTAGCGCTCACCAGCAACCCCGCGGTCCAGCGCGGCAACCGAACCCTTCGCGACATCCGCTCCCGCCACCCAGGTCACCGGGAAAGCGAGATAGCGCTTGATCTTTCCGCGCATCCCGGCCAATAGCACGCGGTTGAAACTGGTGCGATGCAAGGCGCGTTCGACGACCAGACCGGGACCGAAGATCGCGCCGGGGTGGCAGGTCAACACGTCGTCGCCCGCCGCAGCGCGCTTGTGCGCTTCTAGAAAAGCGGCCAGCTTGGTGACCGTGTACGGGTCGTTCGGCGGATTCTCAAGAACGGGGGCCTCTTCGAAGTCGACGCCGGCGCTCAGATTCAGGAAGGTGGCGGTGCTCAGCGCGACAACCCGACGCATGCCGTGGGCTTTCCCCGCGTCGAGGACATTCGTTGTGCCGCGGGTGTTGACAGCCTTGAAGTCCTCCAGATCCTGGCTCGCGCCGCCCAGCAATGCCGCGCAGTGGATCGCCGCCTCGGCACCCTTGGCGGCGTGCAGTACGTCATCGGCGTCTCTGATGTCGCCCTTGACCAGTTCGACACCGATGCCGGCCAGCGCCGTGGCTTCGTCGGGATTGCGAACCAGAGCGCGCACATGGTCGCCGCGCTCGATCAACTGCTCGCAGACGTTGCCTCCGGTCTGCCCGGTCGCGCCGGTGACGAAGATTGTGCTGGCCATCGAAGCCCTCCAAGCTTTTACATATCGAACATATTTGGTCAAGACTGTAAACCGTGAAGTGGGATTGGTCTATATTCAGCTTCATGACACTCGATCCCTCAAGCATTCTCCTGACCGACCGGGTCGCGGTCGTCACCGGCGGTGGAGCGGGCATCGGCCGCGGCATCGCGGCGGGGCTGAAGGCATTCGGCGCTCGGGTAGCGATCTGGGAACGCGACGCCGACACGTGCGCGTCTGCCGCCGCGGAGATCGGTGTGCTGGGCATAACCGTCGACGTCAGGGACAGCGCCGCGGTGGATGCCGCGCTGGCGCAGACCTCCGCCGAACTCGGGACCGTGACCATCCTGGTCAACAACGCCGGTGGGGTTTTCTGGTCGGGGATCCTGGACACCAGCGAGAACGGCTGGGACGCGTTGTACAAGTCCAACCTGCGCCACGTGTACCTATGCACCCAGCGAGTGGCCCGCGTCCTCGTCGAGCAGAAACTGCCGGGCAGCGTTATCAGCGTCACCTCGATCGAAGGCGTCCGCGCCGCGCCGGGTTACGCGACGTACGCGGCGGCCAAGGCCGGTGTCATCAACTACACCAAGACCGCGGCACTCGAGCTCGCGCCGCACGGCATCCGGGTCAACGCGCTGGCCCCGGACATCACCATGACCGAAGGTATCAGGCAAATTGCGCCGCCCGGCATTGAAGAGCGGGTCGGCCTCACGGTCCCGATGGGGCGAGCGGGCCATGTCGACGAGATGGCCGGCGCGGCAGTATTTCTCGCGTCCGACCTGTCCAGCTACGTCACCGGTCAAACGATTCACGTCGACGGCGGCACCCACGCCGCCGGCGGCTGGTACCACCACCCGGAGACCGGCGCGTACGCGCTCGGACCAACCAGTGCCTGACCTTGTGCGGCGGAGTTACTCCCCGGTGTCCACGTGGACGTGTGCGGACATCCCGCCGTCGATCGAAATCATTTGCCCGGTGATGTAGCGAGACTGCTCCGAAGCCAGGAAAACAACAAGGTCGGCCACGTCTTTCGCTTGTCCGAGGTATGGCGTCAAAGTGGCGCGGCTGAGGCCGCTAATGATGTCCTCGGTGAGATGCGCGCGTACGGCGTCGGTGATGATCAGTCCGGGCACGATGGTGTTCACCCGCACGCCCCGCTTTCCCTCACTGGTCGCCACATACATGGTCAGGGCATGCACCCCGGACTTTGACACCCCGTAGGCCAACCGGGTCCGGTCACCGGAAAGGGCGGCTCCCGAAGACATATTGATGATTGAACCGCCACCGTTTTTCCGCATTTCGGGAACGGTGTACTTGCACATCAGCAGCTGACTTCCGAGATTGACTTCCAATGTTCGCTGCCAGACTTCGAGCGACATCTCGGCCACCGTTGTATCCCGCGACAAAAAGCTGCTGGCAGTCAGGGCCGCATTGTTGTGCAGAATATCGACTCGGCCGAACTCCGCCACAGTGGATTTCACCGCAGACTGTGCGGCTTCTTCCCGCGATAGGTCGCCGCCGAGCGCGATCGCCCGCGCCCCGTTTCGCCGAATCTCGTCAGCGACGCCGCCGGCCTTCGCCTCGTCGATATCGACGACCGCGACAGCGGCACCCTCGTGGGCCAATTCGTGTGCCGTAGCGGCACCAATCCCGCCCCCACCTCCAGTGACTATCGCCACCTTTCCGGCCAGTCTGGACATCGAATTCTCCCAAAGTGTCGGGGCGGGAATCGCTTTTCAGTGAAGCACAAGAAGAGATAGCCTGATTTGATGCCACGTATCGCTCCAATCCCGATGGAAGAGCTCAGCGCACGCTCCCGCGAAATCGTGGATGCGGGCGTTGCCGCCGGTCTGTACGCGACGCCGGTGCCGCTGCAGATCTTCGCTTACCGCAGCGCCCAGCTCGAGCAGGTAAACATGGCCAGGACCCACATGGGCGCGGGTTCCCTGCTCGGCGGCCGGATCCTGGAGCTACTCCGCATACGCAGTGCGCAGCTCGGGGAATGCGAACCCTGTAGCCAGTCGCGCAAGCATGACTCGATCACCGACGAGGATGTCGTGTGTCTGCTTGCGCCCGGCCACGGCACACTCACTGCGCAGGAGCAGATGGCTGTCGAGTTCATCGACCTGCTCTCCGCGGACCACCACGCCATGGACGACGATTTCTACAAGCGTCTGGGCGAGCATTTCACCGCCGCACAGATCATCGAGCTCGGGTTCACCTGCGCTGGATCGATGGGATTGCACCGCTTCATCCACACCCTGAACATCTACGGCGACTCAGCGCCCGTCATCGAATACGGTCAGGATCAGGTCGACAGCGCGAAAGCTGAGTAGCCGGCGGCGGGGTCCTGGCCGTCGCTGCCATCGCCGGTGCCAATAAAGTTCAGCCCACCGCCGCCACCTCGTCGAGGCGAGAAATCGGTCAGCGCTTAGGCTGCCTGTATGAGCAGGGGTTTCGTCGTTACATTCGCGGTCGGGTTGATCGTCGCGTTCTTCGGTTTGATCTGGGCGTTGCAGGGATTCGGAGTGCTCGGCGGTAGCCCGATGAGTAACACCACGACCTGGTCCATCATTGGTCCGATCACGTCGTTGATCGGCATCGGGATTGCGGTATTCAGTTGGCGGAAGATCTCGTCGAAATAGCGCTTCACGCCTCCGCCACGGTGAAGTTCACCGTGTGCCAGCCGGTGGCGCCGTCGGGAACGGCGCCAACCCGATCTGCAGTTTGGACCGCTCCGGTGTTGTCGGTGGCGCGCACGGTGATGCTGTGTTTTCCAGGGCTTTTCGGCTGCCAGGGGAAGCTCCACAATCGCCACGTCTCATTGGAATAGCTCGCACCCAGTGCAGCGGGCTGCCACGCGGCATCGTCGATGCGGACTTCCACCGCCCGCACGCCACGATTCTGCGCCCACGCGACACCGCCAAAGACAACGGGCCTCATCGGCACGCTCTGATCATCTTTCGGCACGTCGATCCGCGACTCGGTCTTGATGGGTGCGCGTGGTGCCCAACCCTGCCGGGTCCAATACGCCTTTGCCCTGTCGAAGCGGGTCAGCTCCATCTCGACCACCCACTTGGTGGCCGACACGTACCCGTACAGCCCGGGTACCACCAGCCGGGCCGGGTAGCCATGGTCGATCGGCAGCGGTTGCCCGTTGAGGCCGACCGCCAGGAGCGCGTCGCGGCCATCGGTGAGCGCCTGCACTGGCGTGCCGGCGGTGAACCCGTCGATCGAGGTCGAGAGCATCATGTCGGCGTCGGCGTGCACGCCAGCCGCTGCCAGCAGATCGGCCACCCGGTAGCCCGTCCAGACGCCCGTCGAAATAAGTTTGCCGCCAATGGGATTCGATACGCAGGTTAACGTCGTCACTGTTTCGATGACGTCGAAGTGGGCGAGGTCGTCGAAGCTATAGGTGGCTTCGCGGTCCACCATGCCGCGGATGCGCAGGCGCCAGTCGCCGCGGCTGAGTTGGGGAACGGTGAGTGCGGTGTCAACCCGGTAAAAGTCGGAGCTGGCGGTGACAAAGCTGGGTAGTGCAACGTCTTTCGGTTGCACATCGGCAGGTATCGCTGGCGCCGATGTGCGTGGTCGGGGGAGTGCGAAGCCGTTGCGGTCAGCGGCCACCGAATGCACCAACCGCGTGATGACCGCGCCCGCAACACCACTCATTAGTCCGAGTCCGAGCAACCCGAACATGACAAATTTGCGCCTGCCAGTATCCGGCTCCTCGTGGTCGGCTCTGCCTTCCGGGTCGCCGAGTCCGGGCCAGAACCGACGGGTGAGCAAGCGTAAGACCGTCACGCCGCAGGCGGCGCCCGCGACGGTGGGGATCGTGTCGAGTGCTGTCGCGCCCTGCCGAGATAGCACTGCGAGGCATCCCAGGACACCCGCCGCGGCGATCACGGCGCTGCCGAGCGGGCGCCGTTGAGTCTCGAGGCTCCCGGCGATTGCGGCGATCGTGGCGATCACCACGAGGAGGACGACGGCGACGAAGAGTTTGTCCAGAGACCCCAAGGTCTGGATCGCCCACTCTTTGATGGGCCCCGGTGTCAGGTCGACGACCACTGAGCCGATCGCAGCACGGGCGTCGGCCTGGGCACCGAACGGGATGCCCACCAGTTGGGCTACCCCGAGCGAGACGGATGCGGCGGCGACCCCGGCGATCATCCGCTCATTCGACGTGGCGACAGCCATCGCAGTTACTGTACTCGGGCGGCCCAAAACGGCCGTAAAGCCGTTGCCGTGCAGGCGAAGCGGCGGGGCAATGCAGCGACGGGCACCCCGTCGTCTAGCACCGACGAACGCCGACTAGCACGGCGGAGTTCTACGTCCTGGGTTAACTGAGGCTGTCGACAGCTACCACTTACGGAGTAGGTGGCGGACCGGGGTCAGACGCCGGGCCGTCCGGCGGGGGCTGTGAAGCCGGCGGCTGTTGTGGACAGACGCCGGGTGAGGCGATAAACGCTCCCCCCACGCGCGTCCAAGTAACCCCGCACCCCAGCGGCACTACGCGAGGTGTACCAGCTGTAGCAATCGGAGCCGTCATCATCCCGGTGATTATCGTTGGAAGAATCAGGCGGGCAGCGAACTTGAACGCGACCTTGCCCGGCGATTGGCGGATCCTGGTTGGTCTCGCGATCGGGTCGGCCATTGTGTCTCTGCTCTCCTGGGAAGCTGATTCCCCGAGTCTGAATCGACTACTGGGCGCGACTTGATAGCAACGCCCCTGCTCAGCCTACGCCGGAACACCACCCGGAGCTCAGGCATCGAGGTAGCGAACGGCACCGTCGGCTTCGGGCTATCCAGAGGCTGCCCGGCCACGAATCACTTCTGACCAGCGAGCGATACACCGCGGTTTACGACGACGAGGTCCGAGCAGCAGCGGCCGAGGCCCTGGTGAGTTTTTAGTCGCGTGCGATGAGGAGGAAAGCAGCCATGAGCACACCCGATCACGTCACCCTTCCTGCTGGCGTAGCCCGGGTCGACGACTGGGAGCTAGACGGGGACCACGCGTACTACCGATTCATCGTCGGCGCGACTCGGACTCTCAGCGACCACCGGATCCGCGTTTCGGCGCATGCTTTCCAGTGGTCAGACGGCACTCTCGACGACGGCAACATCCTGTCGGCACCGGGCATCGCGATCCATGACGTGGATTGCGGTGGACCGCTGACGAGCGACCAGGCCCGCGAGCTTGCCGCGGCGCTACTGGAGGCTGCGATGGAGTTTGACAGTTGGGTCGCCGAGGTGAAACCCCAGCGGTTCTAGGCCCCATCGCCCGTTTGGCCGGTGCGCCGTGCAGGTGCTGGCGCGCCACGGTCAGGTCGGCGTCGACGTCCGGCGCCTCGGACCGGCAGCTACTCGGCCGTTGAGAATTTGACGTAGCTGTCGACGTTCGCCGCGTGGTAGGTCCAGCGCCTCCACGCCGAGAGCTGCGGTTCGGCTGTAGCTGCATCGATAATCTTCGGCTCGACGACGTGATAGGTGCGCCCGTTGTTCGTGATTGTGGCGTCTCCAGCGGCTAGCACGTTGCGCAACCAGTCGACATCGGTGCCGTATGGCAGCGGCACGACGATGCCATCGGAGACTTTGACTGCAACTACCGGGGTGGAATAGTTCTTTCCTGATTTGCGTCCGGTGTGCCGGATTTGCGCCGCATACCAGTGCCGCCGGCCAGCCAGTGGGGTCATGGCCGGGTTGATGACATGCTTGTTAAAGCTGCGGACCGAGTCTCGAACATGGGCGTTCTTATAGGTTGGCATGTATACCGACCCTGCTCAGATGAGACGGACCCGGGTAGGGCCCTAGGTCCCCGCGTCAGGTCCCCGCGTCGCAGGGGCTTCAGCCAACGAAACGAACAATCGTGTTGGTGTATCCGGCCCCTGCGCCCGGCTTGGCCGTCCATCGGCCACACAGGCTGGCCAGCTACGCGGGCTCGATGCGGTGTCGTCAGCGTGGACGAGGACGCGGCGCATGAATTTGTTGCCAGCCGACTCGTCGCCCTTGAATAGCTCAGCTGCGCTGCATCGCATTGCAGCTGAACGACTCTCACCGACTGTGGACTAGATCATGGGGTCAGGTTAACTGGTCATATTCAAAAGGCGGGTCAAGTCCTCCGCGTGAATATTGCCGCCGATTCTTGGCATTAACGATGAAAACGATGAACCACCGCAACCTCGACATCACGGTGAAGTCCGCTTATCGGTGCCTGTTGTCCTCCATAACCAGGGGCTTTTGGCACTAGGTCTACTCGCACCGCTTGGTAAATGCTGGGCGGAATGCGCGAAAGCGTGAAGTTATACGGTCCACCGAGAGCGCAGGGATGATCGTGCTTGATCGGAACTATGACGGCGGTCTTGGCGTCGCGGAACCCGCCAGTGGCAGTCAGAAGGTGAGTCGGGCCGAGGCGATGCGGCTGTTGGCCAGCGTTGACTATGGCCGGGTGGTGTTCACCCTGGACGCGCTGCCGGCCATCCGGCCGGTTAACCATCTGGTGGACGAGGGCCGAGTCATCATCCGTACGCGATTGACCAGGGCAATCTCCACTGCCGTCACGTCCGCTGACTCTGGCGGTGTGGTCGTCGCCTACGAGGCAGACGATTTCGACCCTCGGAGCCGGTCCGGCTGGAGCGTTGTCGTCACCGGCTGGGCGCGCCGTGTCGCTGACCCCGAGCAGGTCTCGCGTTATGAACAACTGCTGGATCCGTGGGTGAATCACGCGGACACCGTGCTTTCGATCGAGCCCGAAGTCGTCTCAGGACTTCTCATCAAACCCAGTTCAGAGACGGGCAAGGGGTTGTAATGGAGCAAGAAAAAATGGAGTAACTACCTTGCCGGAAAACCACGTTCGGGCCGGGAGCGATCGCAAAGCGCGTGAGCGCAAGCTAAGCCGCGAAGCTGAGGCCATAGGGTTACTCTTGCGGCGCAACTGCGGCCGCGACCCGTCCGCCGAGGGCTTCGGCCTATGTTTTGATCGCTGCCGCACCACACCCGCCAATTAATTGACAGGTCAGCGAATTCATGTCCCCGCTCTACGCCAAGAGAAATGGCCCGCCAGAATCGCTCCTGACCGCCGTTCTCGGGCGGGGTGGGATTAGATGGGTATGGCGTCTAGCCCCGTGATTCAGTGGCCATCGCAGTCTCCGGCAATGATCGGCCACAGGATCTCTCGCTCCGCCTCCGTGGGGGTCAAGCGGGGTTGTTCCGCCGCATATTCTCAACGACCTGATCGGGCGTCATGCCGAGGTTGAATCCGACGTCGTGCTTCTGAAGCTGCACCTGCTGGGCGTGGAAAAGCCTCGCGCCGCGCTGGCTAGGTACTGGGAGATCGTCCAGCCATTGGTTAATGGCGAGAGCTTGGCAACAGTCCCTACCGGCGCCTTACGCTCTGTACACTCTTGACGTCTGTCAGATTCGCCGGTTGGTCGGCGACCCGGTGGAAAGTGTAGCGATGTCGTATCTGCTGGCGGCGCCCGAGTTCCTGGTTTCAGCGGCAACAGATCTGTCGAACATCGGCTCGGCGGTGACCGCCGCGAATGCGGCGGCGGCGGGCCCGACGACGGGATTGCTGGCGGCGGCTGAGGATGAGGTGTCGGCGGCGATCGCGTCGCTGTTCTCGGCCCACGGTGAGGGCTTTCAGGCAGTCAGTGCGCAGGCGGCGGCGTTTCACGACCAGTTTGTGCAGGCGTTGACCGCGGGTGCGGGCTCCTATGCCAGCGCGGAGGCCGCCAATGTTGCGGCGTTTACGGCCAATCCGGCGCAGACGATCCAGCAGGATCTGCTCAGCCTGATCAATGCGCCCAGCCTGGCGCTGACCGGGCGTGCGCTGATCGCCAATGGCGCCAACGCGGCGCCGGGCACCGGGGCAGACGGCGGGGCTGGCGGGTGGCTGTTCGGCAACGGCGGGGCCGGCGCGTCCGGAGCAAGCTCAACGACCGTGGCCGGTGGCAACGGCGGCAACGGCGGGGCGGCCGGGCTGTTCGGTGTCGGCGGTGCCGGCGGCGCCGGCGGGTTGGGCGGCACCATCGGTGGCAACGGCGGGCAGGGTGGGACCGGCGGGCTAATGTATGGCCACGGCGGTCTCGGCGGCGCTGGCGGCGCCGGCATCAACGGCATCGTCGGGGCCGGGGGGGCCGGCGGGGCCGGCGGCAACGCCGGCTTGTTGTCCTTCTCCGCCGGCGGGGTCGGCGGGGCCGGCGGTGAGGGCTTCTCGACCACAGGCGGGGCCGGCGGGGCGGGCGGCAACGCCGGCCTGCTGCTCGGTACCGGCGGCGCCGGCGGCGCCGGCGGCGTTGGCGATGTCGGCAACGGCGGGGCCGGCGGGACCGGCGGCAAGGCCGGCATGCTGTTCGGTACCGGCGGGGCCGGCGGCTCCGGCGGTTACAGTTTCTCGTTGGCCACCGGCGGGGTCGGCGGGGCCGGCGGGGCCGCGGGCCTACTCGTCGGCAACGGCGGTGACGGCGGCTCCGGCGGGATCGGCGGCCCCACTAGTAGCGGCGGTGACGGAGGTCAAGGCGGCGCGGCTGGGCTACTCGTCGGCAACGGCGGTGGCGGCGGCTCCGGCGGAGACGCCCTTGTTATCGGCGGTAACGGCGGTGACGGCGGCAGTGGCGGGCTGATCACCGGCAACGGCGGGAATGGCGGCAACGGCGGGCTTGGTACGCCAGTGGGCACCGCGGGTACCGGCGGCGCCGGCAGCCTGCTCCTCCTCGGCGCGCCCGGGAATAACGGGATGACATAGCCCCGGGGCAGCCGATGGGGGTGGCGCCGATTACCAATCGGTGATTATGACCGGGCAGTGCCCGGCCCGATCGACTAGTCAGACGCGGACTGGGCCACCGTTGCGATACCCCATACCCCTATGGCAAACCGCACACACCCAAGCATTGCGCACTGTGCAGCAACATCTCCCGACCACCCTGGCATACATACCCTGCCGCTGTTGTCCTGGCCCCCGGCTTCGATTTGCGTTGCGGTGGTCCTGGTCGGGGCCGGGACCACCCCAAGTTGCACCCCGGCTGGCTCGACGGTTCCCGAGTTTCCCAGCGGCCAGCCGGGGTGTGCACCACAACTGTACAAATCTGTACAGTTGGCCCAAACACTAGACAGGACAACAGGAATGAGATGGGCAGACTTCGAAGCGGCCATCACGAAAGCCGAACGCGCGCTTGGACTATCACCCATCGAAGACTCATCGCCTGATGAGCCGGCCGAGTATGAGCGAATCGGGTTGGCACTCGGAAATGTGCGACCAGACGAAAACCGTCAAGATCGGTCAGTAAGTCGTCAAAATTGCGTCATGTTCGAAGGGCTTTAACCATCCCGATTTTACGATGGGACTGTCATAACCGAATGAAAGGTCCCACCGTGGTCGCCATACTTGTTGCAGCAGCAGCAGCCGTCATAGGGATTGGGCTGTTCGCGTCCTGCGTCATACTAGGAGACAAGGTCGCTGCACGGCGTGTCTCACTACGACATTGAGCCCTGACCTTCCAATCCAGTACCTCATGGGTGGCACCGGGGTGCCGAGTTGGATCGGCTGACTACCCGTGACCGAGTGCTTCGCTGACCGTGCGCAGCTTGGCGAGGATCGTTTCCGCGTCCGCTAGCTCGAAGCTGACATCGGACCCCCGTTGCTGAGCCTGGTCTATGCCCGCCGCCAACCATCCGAGTGCATCGTGTAGCGCGTCGTAGGCTTCCTCGTTACTCATGAGCCGCAGAGTACGCCGCGATCAAATCACGCCGAGGTTGTGCTGGTGAGTGCTGGCCAGTGATGGCAGGGAATCAGTGACCAATCGTGCACCGGCAACAGACTGTGCCCCAAAAATGGCCTCTCACCTGGCGATTAGCCTCGTGCCCCCGGCATGATTCGAAACTGCGGCCTTCTGCTCCGAAGGCAGCTATGAACCGTATGCGGCAGCGTTGGCGACGATTATCTCAGCGTTGCGCTTGGGCTTGCCCCGGACAGCTCCCGCTTCGGCGATAGCGCGGGCTGATGCGGTCAGGTTCTCGATCTGCGACCTGGCGGCGGACTCCGACCGCAGCAACACCGCGGCAAACGGTGCGATCTCGCCTCCAAGCTCGGCGTCGAAGCGCGTGATCTCGTGGCTGGCGGATTCGGCTTCTGCGAACACGGACGGCGGAAGGTCCAGGACCAGGTCGGCAATGTTGGCCGGTAGAGCGGGGGTGGTAGGTGCCGTACCTCGGCAGCACCGCGCTCGGGTACCGCACCCCCTGTGGTTCCCAACGAACGCTCTCGTAGGTGACGGGGCGAAGTGAAGTCTGCTCCAACTTAGCTTCACTTATACGGCCAAATGAAGTTAACGGTGGCGATTAACTTCACTTAAAGCAGCGCTAAGTGAAGTTAACGGTGTTGGTTGACTACAAACTCGGCGGCTCCGGTTGGCTGCTATCCGGCACGACGGGGCTGACTGGGTCGTAGTGGGCCGCGGCTAGGGGTGGTTCGCAATGCATGACGCGACCCGGTCGCAAACGAGTTACTCGCGTTAATTTGCTTTATTGCCTTGGTATTTCGTATGAGGCTGGCTACGCCGTGAGCTTAATTACCGCGGCGAGCTGTTCGGGTATGCCGTTGACCAGCAGTGGAACGAGTCCCGAGAAGGGCGTCCCGAAGACAGTTACGTCAGTTGGCGGACCCGGACCAAGAGGAGGAGGCGGATAACCAGGCAGGCTAATTGTCGCCATAAGGGGTTGTGGCTGAACAAGTATCCCGTCGAAGGGTATGTGCACCGTGATCAATATTGTCTGGGGCAACGGGGCCGTCACCGGCGGGAGAGGCGGCGGCAACGGCAAAATGACTATCGACGCTGGAAGGCCCGTCGGCACCAATATCGGCGTATCGACGATGAGTTGGCCGTTGAGGAAGCCGTTTGCGGCCTCGGCCGGAGCGTCGATGAGCGTGCCGAGCGCCACTGGGAAGTTCCCGGTCGCCAGGGCCTGGTCAAAAGCCGTCGCGCTATTTGCGACTGCGTTGAGTGTCGTGAAAGCGGGACCGACTGTCGCGTAGGTGAGGACCAACGGGTCCCCGAAGAAGACGCTGAGTTCTCCGGTCGCGGTCAACGGCTGCGTAAGGGTCGCCGAAATGCTGGGGATGCTAAGCGTATTGAGAACGTTGGTGAAATTCTGCGACACTTGTCGCAGGATGGACGGAGGCATCAGGTCGGTGAAAATCTGCGCCTCCTGTCCAGGGATGCGCATGATGTCGAATAGATCTCCCAGCGGGCCAAGCAGCACGGGGTTCGCCGTGGCGACCAGGGAGACATTCGGGAAATTAATCACCACGCCAATCGTCACGTCGCTGGTATCGAATCCGGTGACCAAAAGCTTTGAGAAGGCCTGTGCCAGGTCAGTAACCGCGCCGGTGGGATTGCCCGCGAGAAGGGTCTGAAAGGCGACCTGAGCCGCGGTCTCAAAACCAGGCAGCCCCGCGACAAAGCTGGTAATCCCTTGGTTCAGTGACGTGGCGAACGTCTGGGCGAAGCCGACCTGACTGGTGATGATCTGTTGCAGGTAATAGGCGGCGTTGAAGGACAATAGTCCTTGGATACCGGCCTGGATAGCCGCCGGCAAATTTGCCAAATTGGCGGGGAAGTTCTGGATGGCGCTGGCCAGTGCTGAGGCAATCTCCTGCCAGTACACCTGCTGGTTGGCGATGACCTGGCTCAGGAACGGGAATGGGTGTGCGGCCCAGACTCGGTCAAGGGCCTGAAGGTTGGCGGCCGTGTTGGCGAAGAGTTGCTGGTATGGGCCGCCTGCGGTGGCAGCGGTGGCCGCGGCGGGCGCCCAGGGTCCCGACCTCCAGGCCGCCTCGAGGCCCTGCAGTCCGGACGCGCTTGTGACGGCGCCGAATACGCCTTGCACGCTCCGCTCAATCTGGCCGGACAACATCTGGGCGGGCGCCTTCACCGCGTTCACCAGATTCTGCTCAGCATTGGCGATCTCGGCGCTGAGATATGCCGCCGTGCCATCGTTCAACAAGCGCACGAACTCGGCATGAAACTCCGCAGCTTCGGTGCTGACAGCTTGAAATTCCCGGCCGTAGGTGCCGAACAGCTGGGAGACAGCGACCGACACCTCATCGGCTGCGGCGGTTGCGATCCCGGTCGTGGGGCCCGCTGCCGCCGTCGTTGCCTGCTCCAGCGTCGAACCGATACCTGCTAAGTTTCCGGCCACGGCTGTGAGCATCTCCGGTGCCATGACCACGAACGACACGGTCATT
>Ga0182012_10004135_pt1 | contig 15251 bp, 13 predicted proteins | sample 612S2SmetaG_FD_120486 | JGI IMG/M metagenome (GOLD analysis project Ga0182012, IMG submission 120486) | Permafrost microbial communities from Stordalen Mire, Sweden - 612S2S metaG | ecosystem: Environmental > Terrestrial > Soil > Wetlands > Permafrost | place: Sweden: Stordalen | collected... | reverse complement strand
GTGGAGGGTTAAAAATAAGCGCTATTCGAGTCACGGGTGAGAGAGGATGAAGTTCAGGCTCAAAGCATTCGGAACGCATCTGCTGTGCAGCGCCGTCGCGCTCACGCTGGTGCTGGGCGCCCTGTACCTCGGCTGGTACCACTGGCCGGGTTGGCATCTCACGGAAGCCCTTCACGTGGTCGTGGTGATGGTGGGTGTCGATGTGGTGGTCGGCCCGTTGATCACGTTGATCATCGCCAACGCGCGCAAGCCGCGCCGGGAGCTCGCCCGGGATATCGCCATCATCGTGGCCGTGCAATTGGTTGCGCTCGGCTATGGAGCAACGACGCTCTGGAACGGGCGTCCCCTGTATTACGCGTTCTCGGTGAATTGCCTGCAGGTCGTGCAGGCTGCCGATATCGACCCCGAGGCGGCGCGCGCCGCCCGCGAGAAGAAGTTGCCTTTGGCTCCTCATTGGTACAGCCTGCCCCGGTGGATATGGGCGCCCTTCCCGAAAGATTCGGCAGAAGCGGAGAGAATCTTCCAAAACCTGATGAAGGGTGGCTACGACATCATCGGATATCCGCAGTACTACAAGACCTGGCAGGAGGGGACGACGGAGCTTCGTACCCAGCTGCTGAAGGTGAGTGACAACAAGTTTTTCTCAGCGAAGAACAGGCCGCTGCTCGAGAAGCGCATGCAGGCGGCTGGATTGCCGATCGACCAGGCCAACAGTATAGCGCTGACCGGCAGAGGCAGCTCGCTGCTGGCGGTGATGGACCCGCAGAGCCTGAAGCTTCTCGCGATCATCGAGGCGCCGTAGACCGACACGTGAGCCTCGTGGCGCAATCGGTCTCCATCATCGGCTGTGGCTACACCGGCCTGCGGCTGGCCATGAGGTTGCTGCGCTCGGGGGCCCGGGTGCGCGGATTCGCGACGCGGCCGGAAAGCCTCGAGCAAATCGCCGCCCTTGGAGCCGAGGCAGTGGCGCTCGACCTGGATGGCACGATCGACTCGGTTGATTTGGGCGGGGACCTGCTGTATTACGCGGTTCCGCCCGCACTCGAGACCGGCGACCCGCGGCTCGCTAGATTTTTGGACGCGGTCGCGGGCACACCCAAGCGCCTGATCTATCTGAGCACCACCGGCGTGTATGGCGATCGCGGCGGCGGCCGGGTCGACGAGGACACGCCGCCCTCTCCACTCACCGAGCGCGCCGTTCGGCGGCTGGCGGCGGAAAATGCGGTGCGTGCGTGGAGCGAAGCGCGCGACGTGTCCTGGTGCGTGCTCAGGTTGCCCGGCATCTACGGGCCCGGTCGCCTGCCGCTCGACCGGCTGCGCAATGCGGTCCCCGCCATCGCGCCGAACGAGGCGGGACCCGGCAACCGCATCCACGTGACCGACCTCGTGACCGCGTGTGTCAGCGCAGGCAGCGCGGAAGCCGCGGATCGGCGAATCTACAATGTGACGGACGGCAGCGAGGACAGCGCCACGGAGTTTCTCCAGCGCGTCGCGCGCATTGCGCGCCTGCCGCCGCCACCCCTCGTCAGCCGCGCGGATGCCATGAGGGCAGTGTCCGAATCGGCGCGATCGTTTTTGGCCGAGTCGCGGCGGGTCGACAACCACCGCATGCTGACAGAGCTCGGCTTGGCGCTCGAGTACCTGGATCTCGATGCGGGGATTCGGGCAAGTCTCGAGCAACCCTAGAGTGGTCCCTGAAAATTCAGAACATCTGCTGTCGGGCTGTGTCGCACCACGCATTGCGTCGGGAAGACGATTCACGGCGAGCGATTCACCGCCTCCTGGGTCTCCAAATGAAAGTGCATATCACGACCACCATGATCGCAAGAAAAGGATAGATAAAAGTGGCCTGTTCCCGGTTATCGGGATCCGATTCCTTCATCGACTGCCTCCGGTGCAAGTCGCCATTCTAAGGTCTGCATTGTACAATCATTTGGCCACCAACCAGCCGCGCACGATCGGAGCGGTCGTGGATTACCGACTCTGAATGCTCACTATGTACGTTCCAACACAGTTCAAGACCGATGATGTTGCCGCCGCCGTCGAGCTGATGCGCAAGCATTCCTTTGCGACCCTGATCTGCAACGACGATACCGGACAGCCCTTCGTGACATACCTGCCGTTGCATGTGGACCTGCGCGAGCGCGACGGCCAGCCGTGGCCTACTCTGCTTGGACATGTAGCGCGAGCTAATCCCCATTGGAAGTATCTCCGAGACCGAGGCACGGCTCTGGTGAGCTATTTGGGGCCGCATGCGTACATGTCGCCTACGGTGTACGCGGACACCAAGCGGGTGCCGACTTGGAATTATCTCGCGGTGCAATGCCGGGTGAACGTGCGGCTGCTAAACGAGCGTGCAGAGATGGATCAGATGCTGGATAAGCTGATCGACGATAACGAACCGGGCTATCTTGCGCAGTGGCACTCGTTGGACGAGGACTATCACACGATGATGATGTCGATGATTGTGGGATTCGAGTTGGAGATCACTGAATTGCAATGCAAGTTGAAACTGAACCAGCATCGGCCCGAATCGCACGCTGCGTTGCGCCGGACACTTGCGGGCGGGAACGAGGCAGAACGCGAGCTGTTGGGCTGGATGGATCGGTTGAAAATGTGATACTGCGGGCCATACCGCTTTGCACTCTTACCGCCCACGCTCGTAGGGCGGCTTTTGGATCCAGAATTGGTACATTCCGGAGAACGTCTCCGGATTGTCGGCCTCAAATGCCGCCCAGTTGCGCAAATGCGTGCAGGACGGGTCGTCGGTAAAACGCACGCGATACTGATGCAGCACGCTGCGATCCAATTCGAAGCCGATGAACCGAAAACCGACATCGGCAAGAAACGAGTCTATCTGACTTAGCGTTAGCCGATGCTCCTGAACGTGGAAAAATAGATCGCGGCATTCACTGGTCGAAAAGAAATCCTGGGCCTGGCTCAGACTTTGCAGATCACTCCCCAAGTTCCCCTCGGCGACATCCTGGCGGAAGCGACGAATATCCGCGGGGGCACTGGAATATCCGCGTGCGGCAATGAGTGCACGCGCCTTGACGACGCGCCTGCGCCCGAGCTCGCTATAGAAGCCCAAAAACATGAATCCCCCGGGTCGCAATAGCGACAGCAGGGTTCGCCATCCCATGAAAGGATCGGCCATATGATGCAGCACTCCAGCTGATTGGATGATGTCGAACGTGCGCCCGATTTGACCCAGCTTGAGAATGTCCGCCTGTCCGAATTCGATGTTCGTTATACCCATCTCCCGAGTCTTTCGTTTGGCATAACTGATGCTGCTCAGGCTCAAGTCGATCGCGAGAACACGAATGCCGCGGAATCGCTGAGCGGTGAAGATCGCGTGGCTGCCTGTGCCGCATCCGGCGATAAGCGCGTCCGGAGCCCTGTCATCCCGCATTGGCGTAAATGACCCGAAGGGCAGAGAGCTTCGCAATTCATCATTGAAGTAACGAGGATCGTCTTTCTTCTGAAATTTCACCCAGCGCGGGTAGGGATTTCGTTCGTACTGGCCGCGCACTTCTTCGGAAACGCCAACGGTGATCGGCGTCAGACGTTTGATGCTTGCGCGAAGCCTCTGCTCTTCGAACGGTTCAAGGATCTGCTGGCGGAGGACTGCGTCAATCGGCCCGGGGTGACTTGAATCAAGAAGTCGGTCCGCGCCGCGAAGCGAGGAAAGCGGGAAGTATGCCGCCACGGCAAGCAGGAGCAGTGGCGGCACGACAGCGTTTGCGTCAAGTAGCCCAAGCAAATGGGTGCAGCAGGCGGAGGCCGCTAGCTTCTCCTCTTCAGTGGAATCGAAGATATATTCGTTGACGAAGCATTGCCGAGAGAGTGCGGCATAGAATCGCATGTCCAAAGGGTCTGACGCCTGATCGCCGGATGCAGTCTCGAGAAGGCATTGGCGCGCGCAGGTCAGAAAGCGCTCGAACTCGACCGTGTTCACCGGCGCGGTTTCAAGCATTGCATGGAGCAGGGATTCCTCCGCAAGCGCGGTAAGGCCGTCAGCGCCGAACAACGCCATTTTTTCCAATCTCGCTGGCCAGGCTTTATTGGCCACGCTTACGCAGTTAGCGATCCTCCGGTCGAGCATTACGAGACTGAGTACGGGGCGACAAAGTCGGGAAGGTATTCCCCATGGTTCGGTGATGGCCCTTTCAAGCGCCGCGCGGAGCTGTGGGTCATTGACCGTAAATTCCATGCGCGCGACGCATCCAGCAAACGCAACTTTCATCGCCCAAGTCGGCGCACCCTTCAGCGATGGCATGAGCAGCCCCAATGCCTCCGGGGCCTTGTCTTGCGCACGAAGAATCATCGCCAGTTCGCAGAGAATCCCCTCGGACTGGGGCTCAATGGCCAAAGCACGGCGATAACTCGACTCCGCCGAATCAAACTCCGCGAGTCTACCCAACTCGGCGCCCAGGGTGCGGTGGGCCTGGGCAAAATCTGGCTTGATCTCCACGGCCCTTCGTAGGCTCTTGATGGCTTCGTCATGGCGCCCTTGGATCATTGCAAGCATGCCCAGATTGAAATGAACTTCGGCGTAGTCCGGATTGATGGCCAGTGCGCGTCGGTAGCTCTCCACTGCCTCGGCGGTTCGGCCGAGACTATCGAAAACGTTTGCCATCGACACAAACGCGTCCGCAAAGCCAGGCCTAATGTCGATGGCGTCCTGATAATTGCGCAACGCAAGCTCGAATTCGCCGGTCCTACAATTCAAATTGCCTAAATTGAAGTGAGCCGGCGCGTAGTGCGGTTCGCAGGCGATCGCGAGTTGGTATGCACTGCGAGCCTCATCGAACTTGCCGACCGCGAGCAACATATTGCCGCGATTGAGGTGAGCTCTTGCACATCGCGGATCAATCCGGGCCGCCGCTTCGTAGCGCGCCATCGCCTCAGAAATCCGTCCCTGTTCCTCAAGCGCGTTCCCTTCATCGATCATCGCGATTGCAGGACTCAGAGACTTGGCGGGCCGACTGTTCTCCGGTTCTCCGGTCGTTGAGTTCATGGGAGTCATCTCGAAAATTCGTTTGTCCTTTTGCGATTCTATCGCCGATTACGCCTTTACACCTGAAATGGCTCGACGAATCGTAATCATCACCCGCTTCGCGTACCAGGACGCAAAGGTCACGCACAGGTTGATGTTGAAATAAGCCCAGCAGCTTCGGAGGCGCTGATTCCCCCGCCGCCCTTGGCAGGCCATCGCTTGAAGCGCGCCTGGGGAGATTCGATGATCCACCGGCTTCCCTGGGAACCGCCTATCCGTAAATCTGTATGCTATAGAGATGCCACCTAAACCCGACAGAAACGCCGCGCGGGCCTCACGTCACGGCGTGGCGCGCGTCATTTCAAAGCTCGGCATGGCATCGCGCTCTCTCGCGGCGAAATGGGTGCATGAGGGCCGGGTACGCGTCAATGATCGGCCGGTCCGGGACCCCGACTTTCCCGTCTTGCAGGGCCGGGATCGCATCAGCGTGGACGAGCGCGAGATTGCGGCGGTGGGGCGCGTGGTGCTGATGTTGAACAAACCGCGCGGTCTCGTCACTACGCTCGAGGACGAAAAGGGACGCGCAACCGTCTATCAGTGCCTTGCGGATGCACCACTTCCCTGGCTTGCACCGGTGGGGCGGCTTGACAAGGCCAGCGAGGGACTCCTGCTGTTCACGAATGATTCCGCCTGGGCGGCGAAGGTTACGGACCCCGCGACCGGACCAGATAAAACCTACCACGTGCAGATCGACCGGGTACCTGATGACGCTCTGTTGATCAAGCTGGCGAGCGGTGTGCCCGTCGAAGGAGAGCGGCTGCGCTTCAAGTCCGTCCGTTTTATGCGTTCGGGTCTCAAGAATGCCTGGTTGGAAGTCATACTGGATGAGGGACGCAACCGGCAGATACGCCGCGTCCTCGAAGCTTATGACGTTTGCGTCCTACGTCTGGTGAGAGTGTCGATCGGCAGGCTCGCCCTCGGCGAACTGCAAAAGGGGCACTGGCGCTTGCTGAGCGAACCCGAGATAGCTTCTCTATGAGCGAGGGCGCTGATGAGGACTGCCCACCCTCTCCGCTCCTGACGTTTCCTGTGAGCGAGGCGCTGCTTGCCGCTCGTGATGCAGGCACGAGCAGCCTGGCATGCTCACTCGATCTCGGGCTGTCCTCGACCCTCGTCGAAATCGAGCCGCTGACATGGAACTGGAATCGACAACGGTTCCCCTACCTCGCGGGTTGCAAGGATCGAAGCGTCTATCGCTGGACCGGGGCCAGCTTCGAGCCCATATCGCGCTACGGCAACTCACTCACAAAACTCGTACCGACGCCCTGGGGACCACCGACATTCGAGATCGACGGCATCAAAATGCTTCCGACCGCCCGGGTCTCTCCCTACGAAGACGCCATGCACAAGGTCGCGCTGATCGAGCCGCGCGGCAAGGTGATTCTCGATACCTGCGCAGGCCTCGGGTATTTCGCCGCCTGGTGCCTTCGAGGTGGCGCGGCGAGAGTGCATTCGTTCGAAAAGAACCCGGACGTGCTCTGGCTGCGAAGCCACAATCCCTGGTCGCCCGATAGCCCCTGGTCGCACGAGCAGCACGGCGCACTAACGCTTGTTCAGGCGGATATCACGAAGGCAATTCGCGATTTCCCGGCCACGTCGTTCGATGCCATCCTGCACGATCCACCTCGCTTTGGTATCGCGGGAGAGCTTTACTCTCAGGAATTCTACGACCAGCTCGCGCGTGTCCTCGCGGGACGCGGCAAGCTCTTCCATTACGTCGGCGCGCCCAACAAGCTGAGTCGAGGCCGCGACCTGCGGCGCGAAGTGAGCCGCCGCCTGCAACAGGCAGGGTTCGATACGGAGCACAGCGGCGATGGAATCCTCGCGCGGCGGGAGAATCGGCGTGCTTGATCATGCGGTTCGGCGAGACGCCCGCGATTGACGTTCGACTGCTCGCTGAGCAGCTATCGACGGGGCGCGCCGCTCGGTGAGGCGGCAAGATGCATCGTCACGGATGAACAAGAGCGAGCCACGCCGAATTGACTTCGTGAGCGGGATCACAGAACGCCTCGAGTGGGCCGCTATCATCATCGACTGGCCGTTGCAAACCGCAACCAGAAGGCGCTGACCAATGCTTCGCATGTATCTGATGGTTGTCGCCTCGTGTTTGGGGGCTGCCGTGGTATAGGCCAATAGCAGCAAAAAGGTTGCTACGCGGATCAATCGCACTCCATCTCTACTGACTTCGCGGCGACATGTCGGACGTTCGCCCATGGTTCGCGAATCGCTCCAACGAACTCTTGCATTCATTCTTGGCGTTTGACCTCGCGAACACCAAATATATAGGAGGTAATCGCTCGCGCGCCGAACACTAAACAGACCCCAATAGCCAGCTCCCCGAGAGTCGAGGCGATTTGACCCATTTGCACCGGCGTCAGGTCGGCGAAGCCAAGTTCCCTGGATTGAAAGGTGTGGATCAATATTGCCCAGTAGAATGCCCGCGGAATGCCCTGAGCAAACTCCCACAATCCGATGAGAACAACGCCAAGCATTTGCCAATCAGCTAAACGAGTGGATGGTAGTGCAGTGGTTTCTTTTTGCGGCAAAATACGGCGCGCGACGATGGTAGGGAAAAGCCAAAGGAATGCACACATGGCCAACTGAAGGATTGTCAGCACCAGAACAGGTGTCCGGTTGTCCACGGTAGGGTGATTTATGTGGACCCAAAGCTCAGGCACCTGGCGAATCACGCATATACCCCAAACTAATGCCGCGAGACGCGAGCATGCGGCCAATATTTGATGCGGTGACAAGTGTGTGCTTCCTACACCATCGAAGTGACTACTCCTGCAGAAGCTGCAAGATTAACGTAGGTCACGAACGGCCGCTTGCCAGCGGGCCCTCAATTGAGCCGTAGTTCCGCTTTCGGCCGGCAACCGCCCGATGCGGTCGACGTCAATCTATAACGTCAGCGGCGGGCGAAAGCGGGCCCGGTCCCCTTCGACAACCGCAAGTCGACCAGGAAGAGATGCGACAAACCCTGGTTCCGACAGAAAGCGCTTCAGCGCCTTCGCGATCTCTTCGGCCACAGCCGTATCCGGCAAACGCAGCACGACAATACCTGAGTGCCGATCAGGCGGATATCGACGTATATCGGCGAAATCCAGGTCCCGAGTAATAAGCGCGGCACTATATCGCAATGCATGTCGGGCGATTTGTTCGTCCGTCGCCGACGCCAGCCAATATCGCGCGCGAACTCCATCTGATGCCCCAGGCTTTGCACCACGGCAATGACCGCACGCGGTAAGTTGGCGTCGATTAGAAAGCGCATGCCGAGCTAGGCGCTCGGTAGTGGATGAAACGATTCCTGCTCGGCCAGTCGCCTTCGGCCGAAAGCCTCCCAAGCTTGTTCACAATCTCATTTTCTCGATGCCAAAAGGTACGCCGTCCGACAAGCTTGCGGCGGCGGTACGGGCGTTCGCCCTGGACCGATTCGCTCTTCAGCATCGCTACGCGATGGCGTTGCATACCCACCAGGGCCATCCACATGTCCACCTCGTCGTCAGAGCGGTGAGCGAACAGGGCGTGCGACTCGACATCCGCAAAGCGACGATTCGCGACTGGAGGCAACAGTTCGCGGCTCATCTACGCGAACAAGGCATCTCGGCAAACGCCACGGAGCGCGCCGTGCGTGGCGCAACGCGAGTTGCAAAGACAGACGGCGCCTATCGCTCCGATCAGCGCGACTCGTCCACCTTGGTTCAGGCTAAATTTGCGTCGTACGCTCGTCGAGCCCGCAATCAACCGGAACCGGGCAAAGCGGCCCTCGTTTCAACCCGTCGCGAAGTGGAGCGAGGTTGGGACGTCGTTCACGGCGTCCTCGAACGCGAAGGACACTCCGAGGTCACTCGGGACATCCGCCGATTCCTGGCGCAGATGGATCCACCCCGGACCGAACGTGAGCAAATCATCCTGGACGGCATGGCCCAGCGAGAAGGGAAACATAACGAGCCGCGGACCCGATAGCCATGTTTTGCAGGCTGTGTTCCTCGCGGGGATTGCGGCCCGAGCAAAAACACAACGGACCGCGCGCCGCGCATGGACATCAGTATCCGCAAATCCATCATTTGACAGGCATTCGTCGCGGGTCTCGCACGAAACGTTCTATGGTCATGGCGAACGGCCTGCCGTAGCGTGTCAGGACTACCGATCGCGACTAATTCAGCCAGATTTTCAGCACCAGCCACGCGGCCGACATGTTTCTCACGCCACAAGAACTGCAGCGGCTTACCGGCTATGCCCGGTCTAGCGCGCAGATCCGTTGGTTGCGCAAGAACGGTTGGCGGTTTACTGTAAATGCCCTCAGGGAACCTATCGTCGCGATCGCTGAGTCAGAGCGCAAGCTCGTCAGCAGCAAGGGAATGACCAGGCATCACGAGCCGAATTTCGGGGCGTTGAATGGGTAGACAGCGCAAGCAGGACACGAATTTGCCGAAACGCATGTACATGCGGCGCGGCGCGTACTATTTCTGTCACCCGGCGACGAACGAATGGCAACCTCTCGGTAAGGATATCGCCGCCGCGTTCGCAGCCTACGGGAAGCTCGTAGGCGGCCAATGGAGCGGCCATAACCTGGGCGAGGTAATTGATCGGTATCGAACCGAGGTCTTGCCGCTCAAGCGCTCCGCGAAGACGCGGGCCGATCAGGCGAAGCAGCTCGAAAAGCTCAAAGTAGTCTTTGGCGACATGCCGCCCGACGAGATCACCGCGCAGCATTGCTACAAGTACTTGGACGGCCGCGCCCAGCATCCGGTAGCTGCCCGGCACGAGATATCGTTGCTCGGCCACGTGCTCGCCAAGGCAATACGCTGGGGCGCGGCTACCGTGAATCCGGTGCGCACGCTCGAGCGCACGCCCAAGGGCAAGCGAACTCGATACGTCACTGACGCTGAGTACGACACCGTCTACGCGCTGGCCAATGAGCGGATGCGGATCGCCATGGACTTGGCGCTCCTCACCGGGCAGCGCCGCGGCGACCTGCTATCGCTGAAGCGCGCGCAGTTGACCGACGAAGGAATAGTATTCAGCCAAAGCAAGACCGGCGCCGGCGTGCTGGTCGAGTGGACCGACGAGCTGCGTCGGATTACCGAGCGGGCCAAGGCGCTCAGGCCGCAAGTGCCTGGTGAGTACCTGCTCAGAAAGCGGAACGGCCGACCCTACACGGCTTGGGGATTCTCCGCGATCTGGCAGCGGCTCATGGACAAGGCGACGGCTCCCGGAAAAAACGGCGAAGAGCCCGCGCTCGCCGAGCGGTTCACGTTCCACGATTTGAGAGCGAAGTGCGCCAGCGACAAGGATGGATTGGAGAGCGCCGCCGCGCTCCTAGGTCACGCAAGCTCGCAGACAACAAAATCGGTTTATCGCCGCAAAATGCCGCGAGCGACACCGCTTCGTTGAAAAATATTAGACGCGGCCCGGGATATTAGACAGCACGCCTTCAATGGCGGGGCTTAAGTTCTTGATTAATTGGCGCGCCCGGAGAGATTCGAACTCCCGACCTCCTGGTTCGTAGCCAGGCGCTCTATCCAACTGAGCTACGGGCGCTTGATCAAGAAAATGACATATCCTGGCGGAGAGGGAGGGATTCGAACCCTCGATGGGCTTTTGACCCATACGCCCTTAGCAGGGGCGCGCCTTCGACCACTCGGCCACCTCTCCGGATAGTGGCGAAAGGCCCATTACCCAAGGAGCGCCGGATGATACCCGCGTGGAGCAGTCCAGGTAAAGCCGTTAAACGCTAACTGCTTGTTTTTCAGGCGTCGTCGACGACTTTCGTGTCCATACTGGGGGCGCGGCCTTCCTGGTCCTCTTCGCGCTTGATGCGCTCGTAGATTTCCTCGCGGTGGACGGCCACATCTTTCGGGGCATTGACGCCGATACGCACCTGGTTGCCTTTGACACCCAGTACCGTGACCGTCACGTCGTTACCAATCATCACCGTTTCGCCAACGCGTCGCGTCAATATCAACATAAAGCGTGCTCCTTGATCTTCCTTGGGCAATCTCAAGCGCGATGGACCGGAGTCGGAACCGAGTCGCGGTCGGGCATTCAGGGATTCGAACGCCCGTTGCCAAATTTCCGAGCAGCCCAATTGGCTGCCGGGCAAGTCGGCAATCCTAAACGCAATGCTTGGTTCTTGCCACCCGAATTACTAAACCGTTCAATTAGCGAGCCGATTCCTCACCAGCGACTCGACGCTCGCGAGCGCCGCGGCGAGGTTCTCGGGCTGAGTACCCCCGGCCTGCGCGAAATCCGCGCGGCCGCCGCCGCGCCCGCCGATCTGGGCGGCCACGGCGCCGACGATATCGCCCGCCTTCAACTGGGCCACCAAATCCGCGGAAACGCCCGCCACCAGCACCACCTTGCCGTCTTCGACGGTCGCCAGCACGATCACGGATGATCCGAGCTTTTGCTTGAGCTGGTCAATGGAATCCCGCAAAGCCTTAGCATCCGCACCCTCTATTCGTGCAGCCAAAACCTTAACGCCCCCGACAGCCGTCGCCTTGGCGGATATGTCGCCGCCCTGGCCGGTGGCGAGTTTTGACTTAAGCTGCTGTACCTCCTTTTCCAGCCGCTTCGAGCGCTCGACCAGCTCGCGGACCTTCTCGTCCGCGTCCTCGCGGCTGCCCCGCACCAAGCCGGCGATGTCCCGCAGCACGCGGTCCACCCGGACCACCCAGTCATAGGCCGCCTGACCCGTTACCGCCTCGATTCGCCGGACACCGGCTGCCACGCCCGACTCGCCGACGATCTTGAAAAGCCCGATATCGCCGGTTCTTTCGACGTGGGTTCCGCCGCAGAGTTCCATCGAGAAATCCCCGAAGGTAAGCACGCGTACGTCGCTCTCGTATTTTTCGCCGAACAACGACATCGCTCCGGAGGCGACGGCGTCGTCGAGCGCCATGATGCGGGTGTCGGCGGGCGCATTGTGTCGGATCTCGGCATTGACCAGCGCTTCGATGCGCTGTTGCTCGTCGGGAGTGACCGCACCCGAATGGGAAAAATCGAAACGCAAGCGATCCGCGGCAACGAGCGATCCCTTTTGCTGCACGTGTTTACCGAGCACGCGCCGTAGCGCCGCGTGCAGCAGGTGAGTCGCTGAATGATTGAGTGCGATCGCTGTACGGCGCTCCGCATCGACCTCTGCCGCGACTTCGTCTCCGACCCGCAGCTCTCCCGATTCCAACACGCCCAGGTGCCCGAACGAAGCGCCGAGCTTCTGGGTATCGCGCACGCGAAATTGCGCACACCGGCCGACCAGCATGCCCGTATCCCCGATCTGCCCGCCGCTTTCCGCATAGAACGGCGTGTGGTCCAACACGACCTGCCCTTCCTGGCCGACCTTCATGACATCGACGAGCGCACCGTCGAACACCAGTGCGGTGACCCGGCCGGTGGCTGCCAATCGGTCATATCCGGAGAAATCGGTCTTCCCGGAAAGCTTGACCGATTCGCGTAAATCCGCCGCTCCAAACTTGCTCGCGGCCTTGGCGAGGGCCCGCTGCGCGGCCATCGCCGCATCGAACCCCGCCTGATCGATGGTGAGCCCGCGCTCGCGCGCCACATCGGCGGTGAGATCGAGGGGGAATCCGTAGGTATCGTACAGACGAAACGCCGTTTCCCCCGGGATGACAGATGAGGTGAGCTCCGCCGTGGCTGCATCGAGCAGCGCCATGCCGGTCTCCAGCGTTTCGGCGAACCGCACCTCCTCCTGTGCCAGGACCTTCGTGGCCTGCGCCTCGCCGCTCACCAACTCCGAATAATAAGCGCCCATCTCGCGCACCAACGCAGGCACGAGCTTGTGGAAGAAAGGCTGAGTCTGGCCCAGCTTGTAGCCGTGGCGGATGGCGCGGCGGATGATGCGCCGCAGGACATAGCCGCGGCCCTCGTTCGAGGGCACGACGCCGTCGATGATCAGGAACGCGCAGGCGCGAATGTGGTCGGCAATCACGCGCAGGCTCGACGATTCCAGATCCGTCGCGCCGGTGACCTCGGCCGCGGCGCGGATCAGCGAGCGGAACAGATCGATGTCGTAGTTGCTGTGGACGCCCTGCATCACGGCCGCGACGCGCTCCAAACCCATCCCCGTGTCGACCGACGGCTTGGGGAGCGGCGTCAGAATGCCTTCCGGCGAGCGGTCGTACTGCATGAAGACCAGATTCCAGATCTCCACATAGCGGTCACCGTCCTCTTCCGGCGAACCGGGTGGGCCGCCGGGAATCTCCGCGCCGTGATCGTAGAAGATCTCGGTGCACGGGCCGCACGGCCCTGTCTCTCCCATCGACCAGAAGTTCGACTTCTCGCCCATGCGCGTGCAGCGGCTGGGGCCGATGCCGATCTCTTCGGTCCAAATCCGCGCGGCCTCGTCGTCCTCGCTGTAGACCGTCACCCAAAGCCGATCCTTCGGTATGCCGAGCGTCCCGGTGATGAAATTCCACGCGAAATGAATCGCCTCGCGCTTGAAGTAGTCGCCGAAGCTGAAATTGCCGAGCATCTCGAAGAACGTGTGATGCCGCGCCGTATAACCGACATTCTCGAGGTCGTTGTGCTTGCCGCCCGCCCGCACGCAGCGTTGGGCCGTTGCGGCGCGCGAATAGTCGCGTGCTTCCTTGCCTAAAAACACGTCCTTGAATTGAACCATGCCCGCGTTGGTGAACAGCAACGTCGGGTCGCTGCCGGGCACGAGCGAGCTCGATGGCACCACCGCGTGGCCGTTTTTGCGGAAAAACTCCAAAAAGCTCGCACGGATCTCCGTGCTCGTCATCATCCTCAACTTCTCGCGTTTCATAAGTCTTCTATGGTATCTGCAGCATCCAAATCGGTGTCGAACCCCAGGGCCCCGCGGATCTGGGCGCCGGTGAAGCCCCGGTACGCCAGGAATTTTGCCTGGCGCTGTCGATCAGCGTAATTGGTTGGCAGCGAAGTTCCAAACTTCTTTTGCCGCGCCCTTTTGAGGTGCGACATCCAGTCCGGATACGCGTCCAGGGCCGACTCCGCGTCCGGAGTACTGAGCCCGCGCCTGCGCAAATCGATGCGTACGCGATTGGGCCCCTGCCCGCGGGCGGCGTGATAAGCCACGAAGTTCTGCAAATAGCGGCGATCGTCCAGCAACTTCTCGGCAACGAGACGCTCGATGAGCTCATCGACGAGAGGCGCATCGTACCCCTTGTCGATCAGCTTTTCGCGCAATTCCGGGGAGGCGTGGTCGCGCCGGGCCAAGGCATCCAAGGCCGCGACCCGCGCGGCACGCGCATCGAGCGGGTCGACCTCGCGGCGGCCGGGGATATCAGGCCTCTTTAACGTCGCCACCGCGATTCATGGTCGCCTTCTCCGGAATCAACTTGGCGCGAATTTGATCCTCGATATCCTTGGCAACCTCCGGATGTTGCTGCAGAAAGATACGCACATTGTCCTTGCCTTGGCCGATGCGCTCGCCCTTGTAGCTGTACCAGGAACCGGACTTCTCGACCATGTTGTGCAGGACACCAAGTTCGATGAGTTCACCTTCCTTCGAGATGCCGGTGCCGTACATGATCTCGAACTCGGTCTCCCGAAACGGAGGCGCCACCTTGTTCTTGACGACCTTGACCCGCGTCATGGAGCCGACCACTTCCTCGCCGCTCTTGATGGCGCCGATGCGCCGGATATCCATGCGCACGGACGAATAGAACTTGAGCGCATTGCCGCCGGTGGTCGTCTCCGGGTTGCCGAACATGACACCGATCTTCATGCGGATCTGATTGATGAAGATCACGATGGTGTTGGAGCGCTTGATGTTTCCGGTGAGCTTGCGCAGCGCCTGCGACATGAGGCGGGCCTGCAGACCCATGTGCTGATCGCCCATCTCGCCTTCGATTTCGGCCTTGGGCGTGAGCGCCGCCACCGAATCGACCACGACCACGTCCACCGCACCCGAGCGCACCAGCATGTCCGTGATTTCCAGCGCCTGTTCGCCCGTGTCGGGCTGCGACACCAGAAGATCGTTGACCTTCACGCCGAGCTTTTCGGCGTACACCGGATCGAGCGCATGCTCCGCATCCACGAACGCCGCCGTGCCGCCGTGGCGTTGCGCCGAGGCAATGATCGAAAGCGTGAGCGTCGTCTTGCCCGAGGACTCGGGTCCGAAAATCTCGATCACCCGCCCCTTGGGAATGCCGCCGACGCCCAAGGCGATATCGAGGCCGAGCGATCC
>Ga0182012_10004131_pt1 | contig 15256 bp, 28 predicted proteins | sample 612S2SmetaG_FD_120486 | JGI IMG/M metagenome (GOLD analysis project Ga0182012, IMG submission 120486) | Permafrost microbial communities from Stordalen Mire, Sweden - 612S2S metaG | ecosystem: Environmental > Terrestrial > Soil > Wetlands > Permafrost | place: Sweden: Stordalen | collected... | reverse complement strand
CACGCTCGAGGGATTGTGAACGCGAAAAGGCCCCCGTTTTGCCGGGGGTCCTCGGTTGCCACTATCGCTTGGCTGGCGGCGCTCTCCGTAGTGCGCGTCTCCCGGTCCTCGTGGTTTTCATCCGGTCGCCTCGGTCAGGGCTTGGCGGGCTAAACCCCCGGCTATCGGGCCTCGGCTACCCCGGCCCTTTTTTGTGGCGGCCGCTCCACACCCTAAGTTTAGCAAGCCGTCGCTATGTTGTCAAGCTTTTCCTGCCAAGTTTAAAAAAATCTTTGACCGAAAGGGTTCCGATGTGAGCGTCGATCGCGAGTATCGCAAACTCCAAGTCGGGGAACTGGCCGCGGCCGCGCAACGCGCCGTCGACGCGGCCTCGAACGCGCATCCGAAGGACGAGCTCGAGGCGAACGGATACGTTGCGCTCCTGCGGCTCGGGTTGGACGTCCTCGAGGCTTGCGAGACGTGGTACCGGGCCGAGAACGAGCGCGAAAGGGTTCCGATGTGAGACAAGCGTGCCCCCATTGCGCCCGGCCGCTCGACTCAGAAATGGGGGTCGCCAAGGGCCGGCAACCCGCCAGGCAGCCGAAACCCGGCGACCTGTCTGTGTGCATCGGTTGCGCCGGCTTGCTCATTTTCACGCCGACGCTACGGCGACGAAAGATGACTTACGCCGAGGAGCTGGAGATTCTCGAGCGCGAGCCGGAATTGCGAAAGATGATCCAGGACTGCCGCGCGTCGGTTCGCACGTTGCCGAGCGAAAGGGTTCCGATGTGAACGACGACCGGAAAGCCCTTGTGAAACCTAGGTCGAAAGTCCCAATTACCAGGGGTTTTGGGAAGAACACGACACCCGTGTGGCGCAAGGCCCGGCATGTCCCAAAAGAGCGCACCAAAAAGCAAACCGGTCCACGACGCCGCGCCGCCCCCGGAAGAAGGCAGGCCCCGCCTCGTCGGCTACGCCCGGGTGTCGACCGACGAGCAGACGACGGCGCTTCAGCTCGACGCGCTGCGCTCGGCCGGGTGCGACGTCATCCACGAGGATTCGGCGTCTGGTGCGGCGCGATCGCGGCCCGGCCTCGAGCGCGCGCTGGCCGACGTCGCCGCCGGCGACACGCTGGCGGTCTGGAAGCTGGACCGGCTGGGACGGTCGCTGCACAACCTGCTCGAGGTGGCCGAGGGTTTGCGCGGCCGCGACGTCGCGCTGCGATCGCTGACCGAGCACATCGACACCGCGACGCCGGCGGGCAAGATGCTGTACGCCGTGCTCGGCGCCGTCGCGCAATTCGAGCGCGACGTGATCCGGGAGCGGACGAAGGCCGGCCTCGCGGCCGCTCGGCGGCGCGGCGAGCGGCTGGGGCGGCCGCGGGCCCTCACGCCGGCGCAGATCCGCGAGTGCCGGCAGATGCGCAAACGCGGCGAGGGCGTCGGCCATATCTCTCGGGTGCTGCGCGTCGGCAAGTCGACGGTATATCGCGCGCTGCAGCAACAGCGCGCCGCTTAGAGCTGGCTCAGCTCGTCGGCAGCCGCTTGCAGCGTCGCGCCGCGCTTGTATTTTCGTAACGCGTACTCGAACTTCGGCAGCGGCACCTCGAACACGAACGCGAACGCGATCGCGAGGATGATATGCCGCTCGGCGTCCATTGACGCGGTTACCGATAGAGCGCGAACGAACGTATCATGAAGCGTTCGTTGCCGAGAACCGAGGGCTTTCAGGCCGGCCGGAATGCGGCGACGATAACCGGGCTCTTTTTCGCGCATTGAAATTACAGGAGAACATAGCACCTAATCGGCCCGGCGCACACTTCAAGCGATAACTTTACGCGAAGTTTGCGGGGGCGTTGCCGCGCGGCGGGGATACCGTTCGGCTATGAACGGCAACCTCCGCGACAAGCTGCTCGAAATGCGCGGAACCTGGGACTCCCTCCCCGGCATTGTCGATGCGCTGGGCAAGCTTCCGGCCACGCTTCACGCCATGCCCCCGGCGCCGGTGGTGATCGGCGCATTGACGCGCGTCGTGGCCGACGCGATCGCCGGCGAGCTGCGCCGGCGCGGCCCGTCGACCCGGTTCGCGGACCTGTGCGAAGCGCGCGGACTCGATCCGGCGGTCGCGGCCGAGCTGTTCGAAACGCTCGTCGATGACGTGAGGGCGTAACGTGGCCGGCGCATACGGCATCGTCTATAGGCCGAATCCGTGTTCGTGCGGTCACGATGTAGCGAACCATACGCCGAACTGCACCCTCTGCCCGACACCGCACGCGTTCAGCGCCGATCCGCCAATCGTCTTTCAGTCACAGAGCACCGTCGACAACAACCAACGCGGCGGATAAGCGCGCAGAAGGGGACTATGCCCATACCTAATTTTGCCTCGCTGATCTCGACCGGATTCGCGGTCGCGTCGGCGCTCGCCGAAGCCTATGCAGACTATGAAGCGGCCGGAAGCGCCACCATTCCGCCGATTCGCACTTACATCGGCACCGAGCACGTCGAAATCGATCTCGCGATCAAGCGTCTTCCACCGCCTTAAGGGGACGATATGCCCGACCTGCACCCCTCTACCTGGGATTATCTGGCGCCGAACGCCGACGAAATCGTGGTCATGAAGCGCTTGCGCGAAGCGGCCGCGGCGCACGCCGAAGTGATAACGGCTAACCTGCCGGATTCGGCCGATCGCACCTATTTACTCCGATCGCTGCGATCGCTTGCGATGTGGTCCAACGTCGCGGTGGTGCGCCACCCTGACGGTACGCCGCGGGCTGCTGATCGCGACCCCGTGGCCGACGAGTAATGGGCGAGACAACGACGATCGTCCGTGACGCCGAAGCGGTCCCCGGCGCGGCCGTAAACGATCTGGCGACGACGGTCGGCGCGCTCACGAACGAAGCGCGGCATAGCGCGGACACACTCGCCAAACACGCCGAACGACTGACGGCGATCGAGGAGAAGCATACATGGCTTTCGACGCAACTGGACAACTTGCAGCGGACGGCGATGGAGGCATCCCCGGAAGCGATCGCGGCGCTGCGTCGGGACCTGGAATCGGTCAGTCGCGAACTCACGGCGCAGGTGGCCGCTTTGTCGGAGGCGGTCGTACCGGAGACAACGGACGAACCGGAAACGGAAGCGCCGCCGGCGGAACGCAACGAAGCGGAACCGGAAAAGAAAAGCGGCCCCCTGGGCGGCCTCCGAAAAGCACTTCACCGCCTCCTCTGATCGGGAACGCGGCCAAACCGGCGAAGCGCGTCCCAAAACACGTCGACGCGGCGCAGGCCGGCGCATTCGTCGGCGCGGTCTTCGGCGTAATCTCCCTCACCCTGTGCGGCGACGTCGCGCCGTTGTCGCTCGACACCGACGAAGAGAAAGAGATAGGCGCCGCGCTCGCAACCTGTCTGCAAACGTTGCCGACGCCGATCGGCGAAACGGTCGGCCTGCTCGGGCCGTGGAGCAAACTCGCGAGCACGCTCGGCGGCGCGATCCTCAAGCGCGTTGCGATGATTGCCGCGGCGAAGCGCGCAACGAAGACCGCGCAGGCACAGGCGCAAGGTCCTCGCGCGGCCGCGTCGACCGTTCCGCACGCGCCGACACCGAATAACGGACAAGCGCCCCCCGCGGCGCCGGGGCCGTGGGATATTGTCGCGCCGGCGCCGGTGCAGCTCTGATGGCCGCCATCAATCCGACCGACGTATGCGCGCAGACCGGATGCGGCCTGCAAGCGCAGTATCACGCGCAGGTCGGCGCGCAGGTTCCCGTTTCGACGGCCGGCGTGATCGGCTACTACACCGAGACGCTGTACGTCTGTCCGCAATCGCTGCACAGCGAGCAGACGTTCATCGCGCAATCGAACTTCGGCACCTAGTGGCGCTCGGGGACGTTCCCACGCAGCTCCCCGTCCCCGCGGCCGGCGATCGCGTTGCATTCATGGGGAACAGCGGTGAGGGCAAAACGGAGTTAATGCTGCGGGTCCTGGCAAGCGTTCCGAATGCGATACTGCTCAACACCAAAGGGGACCCGGCGCTGGCGAAAGTCGGCCCGACGATCGGCCGCGATGAAGACGTGTTTCGGTACAAAAACGGCCGCGTCAATTACATTCCTTCGGACGAATGGGCGCACTCGATGGAGCTGAAGGACCGCTTCTTCCAGTGGTGCCTCAATCACGCGAAGAAAAACGGCATGCCGTTGGTTATTGCCGTCGACGAAGTAAACGATGTGTGTCCGTCGGCGCAAATGTATCCGGTCAAATTTCAAAAGTGCATCAAGCAAGGCCGGTTCCTCGGGGTCGGCGTGTGGTGCGGGTCGCAGGAACCCGTAAGAGCGCCGTCTTTTTCGTTCGGGCAAAGTCAACACCGCTATCTTTTTTACTTAGGCTGGGCGAATCACCGCAAGGTTGCCGAGGCCTGGTTCGAATGCGACATCCCGTGGGAACTGATGCCGGAACGCTCGCACAAATTTTTGCTGAAAACGCCGCGCGGCATTTTCGGACCGATGAAGCTGGCGCTTCACGCGACGCCGGTCGACGAGATGCTGACCGGCACCTAACCGTTCGGGCGGACCTTTTCGGGCAAAGGGGGGTTACGTCCGAGCGCAACGCTTCTGGTCCGCACGACCGGAGGCGTTGTTTGCTTTGTGTTAAGCGCGCTCGGCAGACCAGGGAGTTTCGACGGCGCCGAGCATGCCGCAGTATTCGCGGTTCGTGCGGGGACCGTTTGCGTTTGCAAGATGGAGCACGACCGAATGCGAGATCAAGTCTAGTGGCGGGCACGGCGTCCGTAACGAGCAGCAGCGGCAACGGTAAAGCAACGCTCTACCCGTTTTTGTTCGGCACGCAAGAGCAACGCGTCCCGATCGCTGCCATCCCGCTCACCCCCGGCCTAAAAGCTGCAACGGTACGCATCCCCAAAAACGGCTACCTGGCAAAGATGACGTACCGCTTTGTCGGAAGCGTCACGATTAGCGGCGCCGGCACCGCGGGAACCCCAAACCTCTTCAATCTCCTCTCGAACGTTGCGCTAAGTTACAATGGTGGCTTCCTGTATCGGCAGGTTGACGGCGAATCGCTCTACGTGCTGAACTGCGCGCGACGAACCGGCGCTTTCGGCGTTGGCGGCGCAACGGGTCCGAACAATAATCCGGTCACGGGCGGCCGCGCTTACGCGAACTATGTGCCGACTTCGACGACGACGACGCCGATCGGCTTCATCATTGAAGACGATATAGCGCTCAATTCGCAAGTCAACGCCGACCGCTATCTGCTGGCCGCACAAGCGAGAAACGCGGACATAACGCTCGACGTGACCTTCGGGACGATCGCTTCGGTCTATGCAAATACCGAAGTCGCGAGCGCGCTGACCGGCACGCTGTATGTCGAAGGGCTGTTTCTTCTCGATCCAGACTATTCGAAATTCGCGCAGCCTGATTTAACGCGCGTGCAGCAAATCATTACCGATACAAGCTTTACGAGCGTCACACTCGGCGACAACACGGTCGCGATCGTCCCGGTAAACGGGCCGAAGTATCTTCAACTCTTTTTCAAGGTACAGACGAACGGAACTCCCGACCCCGGCGGATTGACGAGCGTAACGACGCGCGTTCAATTAAAAATTAACAACGGTTTGAACCGGTATGATATGAGCCCGCAGGCGTTGCAGCAAGAGAACGACGCGCAGCTCGGCCGCAATTCGGCGCTCCCGACCGGCTGGTATATGCTCGACTTTTTGGACGACGCGAGCATCAACAACGCCGTATCGCTCGTCGGCCGGAACGTCATCAGCACCGAAAAGATCGCGAACCTTTGGCTTGTAACGACGATCGCGACCGGAACGAACCTAACCGCCAACAATCTGATCAAGCTCATTAAGCGCGTCGAGATGCCGGCGATCGGCTAGGTATAGCATGCCACTGATTGATTTTTCCGACGCCGCACTTCCCGGCGGGGCAGACGCGTCGGCCAATCCCGGCGGACCGGGCCTCACGACGTCCGCGCGCACGAGTCAAACCGCCCTAGCGGCCGCGGGGCAAGACGAGTTCTCCGGAACGGTCGTTGCTCCGCAAGCCGTCGGCACGGCCGGCGCGCACGTCATCCCGTGGTGGATAGCGATCATCGTCGCCGTCGTAATCTGGAAGTTCCTCGAGGAAAAGGGCGGCAACAGCTCACTCTCCGAAATCAAACTTGGCGTGAGCAACGTCATCAAGATCACCGTATGCGCGATCATCGGCTTGACGCTCGCGAAATGGATCTTTGGCGTCTATGTGATCCCCGGCTTGTCGGCCGTGGTGGAAGCGGCGTAAGCGATGAAAGGCAAAACGCTGATCTGGGTCGCGATCGTCGCGATCGTCGGCTGGATCATCTACGAAAAATACGCGGCCGCGAGCTCGTGAGTGGGGAACGCGGTTGGTCCGGTCGCGCTCATTGCAGCCGGGATTTATCTCGGCTACTTAACGATCACGGGCCGAGCGGCGAACTTCGCGGCGTTCCTGGCTTCGGGCGGCAAATCGGTTACGCCGACGGCCGCGACCGCCGGCAGCGTGCAGAGTGCGGTGCAATCGAACCTGTCGACCACCCCCGGCACGTCAATGACCGGGCTGCCGTCCGTGACCGGCACCGCGTCCGGGCTGTCGGCCGCTCAGGCGTCGTCGGCCGCGCTGCAAGTGCAGTACGATCCCACGGCGTTCGGATCGCCCTGAATGGATGAAGATGCTTACGTTGTCGGGCTTTTGCTCACGCTCGTCGTGCTCTCGGCGGTTCCGGTGCTCGCTACCGGGATCACTTGGTTCTCTGTCCTCTTGCTTGTCGTGGTTTGGACCCCAATCATTGCTAAAAAGGCGGCGGCGTAAATGTCTGACGATGTAAAAATGATCATCACCGGGACCTTCGCGATCCTTACGCTGGCGTGGGTACTCACGAACGCCTCGGCGGTTCAATCGGTCACCGGAGCAGCGGCGTCGGCCTACTCGACGGCCGTCAGCGCATTGCGCCCAGCCGCCTAAGGCGGTGGACGTCCGCCTTGTAATCACCCTCTCGCTCGGGTTGGTCGCGCTGATGTGGATTCTCAAGAGCGGCAACGGTCAAAACGCTTCGATCCTACTGACGACCGCGGGCAACTTCTTCGCCAAAATCTCCAAGCCGCTCTTTCCAGGGACGTAACACATGCAAGCCTTCACCGATCTCTCGCTCAACGGCAACTTTTCCGGCGGCGAGATCTACGGGCCGCCGGCGTCGATCTTCATGGCGCAGGTTTCGCGCGTGTGCACGTTGCTGCTCGAACCGGGATTCAACCCTTACGCTTCGTTCCATCCGACGAATATGCCGAGCGTCTACAGCTCGCCGGCGATCATCGGCACGGCCGCGGTCGGAAAAGGGCCTTGGGACGCGATTTATGGCCCGATCGGCGTCGGCGCGGCGCATGGAAACATCAACGTCCCGGCGCTCGTCCTCGCGCCGCAAGTCGGCACGAGCAGTTTCGCGTAGCGGGACATGCAACCCAAAGAGCTGATCACGATCGGGGTCGTGGCCGTCGGCGGGATCGGCGTGCTGATCTATGTCGCCTCGCAGCAGACGACGACCACGAAGCTTGCCGTGGATCCGAACGCCGCGGCCACCGAAAACAACATCATCGCGGCGAACACGACCGCCGCGAACACGCAGGCTTCCGAAACGGTCGCGCTCGCGCAGCTCGCGACCGGCTACGAAACGACGTTCGATAACAACCAGACCGCGGTCACGATCAACGGGCAGAACACGACCGCGGCGACGACGATCAATTATCAGAACAACTCGGCGCAGACGGCGCAAGTCGGCATGGCCGCCAACGCCACGTATAAAGCCGCGCTGCTCGATACCGCGGCGAAGATCGAGTCGACGCTTTCGAACGCGCAGACCGCGCAATACACGTCTTACGTGACCGGGCAGACCGCGCTCGCCGGCGACGCCGCGACGACGACCGACGTCGGGCTGCAGACGGCAGCCTCGCAGGCGATCGCGGGGATCCAGGGCACGACCGCCACCAACATCGCGAACATTACCGGCGCGACGGAGCAGAACATCGCGCAGATTCAAGGCACAACCGCGACCAACATCAGCGGCAACGAAACCACCGTCGCCGTGAACGCCGCAGACCAACAGGCTTCGGCGAGCAAGAGCAATGGCTTCTGGAACGCGCTTTCGGGGATCTTTACGGGGGCGGCGAGTATCTTCACGGGTTTTAACGTGCCCGCCTCGAGCGGGTCGCAAGTCGACTCGAGCAACATCCCCGCGGCGTCGGCCGGAATCGTCAACGTGCCGGCGCCGACGTTCTCGAATTTCGGCCCGCTGCCGACGATCAACTGGCCGCAAATGTCGGGCAATCCGACGACTCGGCAGACAGCATAGTGGCGAACAGCGTCACCGCCGCCCAGCAGGCCGCGATCGACAAGGCCGTCAGTACGTCGCTCACCGGAATCCAAGGCGGAAACACGGTCGGCGGGTTCGCTTCGCTCTTCCAAAAGGCCCTACTCGCTAACCCGGGGACCAATCCGGACGGCAGCTTGTTCACCGTCGCGCAAGCGAATTCGCTCGAGGCGGCCTACGTGACGGCGACAGGCGAAGGGACGTCGTTTCGCGATCAAGGCAGCTCGGCCGCGCCGTTTGTGAGCGCGTGGACGCAGCGGATCAACGAACTGTTCCCGGTCGCCGCGGTCGTGCCGGTCGTGACCCCTGTTCCAGCCGCGACACCCACGCCGATCTCTGTCGCGACCCCGGCCGCGCCGGCGGTCACGATCGCACCGCCGGCGACGGCACCGACGTCGGCCGTTTCGACCACCGATCCGGTCGCGGCCGTCGCGCAAGTGACGGCGCTGGTGGCTGCGCTCACGGCGGCGACCACGGCGGCTACCGCGGCCGCGAACCCGACGACGCAGACCGCGACGGCGCTGGGCACGGGGTCGACCGCCTCGGGTGATACATCGACCACCGGGACCACGCAGGCGACGACGGACGCCGCGACGATCGCCTCGCTGCAGGCGGCGCTGGCCTCCGCAGGGTCCGGGGTCGCGGGGTCCGGATCGATCGCCGGCGGCACCGGCTACGCTGACACGAGCAACGGCACGACCGGGCTCACCGCGACGCCGACGACCACGACGGGCCCCGATACCGCGCTAATCGTGGTCGTGCTCGTGATCGTGGGCCTCGGGGTCGGCGTCTGGTGGTGGAGCAAACACCATAAGCACGCGGGGCCGGCTGCTCCCCCGGCAGCGGGGGCGGCCTAGTGGCCGTCTCGGACTATACCGCGCTGATCAACGCGTCGGCGGCGAAGTATGGGGTCGACCCGAATCTCGTCGCGGCCGTCATGGCGGCCGAATCGGGCGGGGATCCGTCCGCGACGTCGCCGACCGGCGCGCAGGGGCTGATGCAGCTCGAACCGGCGACGGCCGCGGCGCTGGGCGTTTCCAACGCCTACGATCCGGCGCAGAATATCGACGGCGGCGCGCACTACTTGGCCGAGCAGCTCGCGACGTTCAACGGCAACGCGACGCTGGCGATCGCGGCCTACAACGCTGGCCCGGGGGCCGTGCAGGCCGCCGGCGGGATCCCGAACAACGGCGAGACGCCGGCCTATGTGCAGACCGTAACGGCGGCCTGGGACAAGCTGACGGGCAACACCGGCCCGGTGACGGGCGCCGTAAACCAGTTTGTCGTCGGCGACTCGATGCCCGGATCGACTGCGTCGACGGTCTTCGGCCAGAACCTCGGCACGCCGGCCACGGCAGCGATGGGTGCGCAACCCGTCAACACGACGCCGACGACGCCGGCCGCCGCGCCGGGCTTCAACGCGGCCGACCCGTTAGGCATCGGCGCGGCGTTCGATCGCGCGATCGCCGCGGCGAAAAACATCGCGCTCGAGGTCTTCGTCGGCGCGGCCGCGCTGGCGCTACTTTCGGGCGGCATCATGTGGCTGGCGTCAACCGATCCGAATGTCCGCTCCGCGGTAAAGACCGCGGGGAAAGTAGCAGCAGCATAATGGCACGCAACACTGGCGGCATCGAGATCTTCGCCGGCGGCCGGCCGGGCGCCGTCCCGACCCACGTCGTGACGCCCCACGCGGCCGCCGCGCCCGGCACGACCTACGCGCTACCGGGCCTGACGCGGAACATGGGGCCGACCGTCGCGACGGTCGATCCGTTCGCGTTCATCGGCCGCGCGCGCAAGGCGCTGGGCCGGAAGCTCACCGGCTGATGGGCGCCGCCCCGGGCCTGTCGCAAGGCCGCTCGCAATACGACGTCGTCGGCGCCTCGGAAGGGCCGGACATCGGTTCGCTGGCGCCCGACTCACAGAGTTTTCTGATTCGCGCGCTGGCCGCGCACCTCGACAAGATCACGCAGCTCTTAAAACCCGATCCATCGGCGCCGATCGAGCAAGTGCAGTTCGAGGTCGACGCGTTCAACATCCCCGGCGGCGGCTTGCAGTACCACCTGCCCAACGGCGGCAACGTCGTCGGCTACTATCTCGAGAACAACTCAAACAACACGATCTCGATTTACGCCGGCGCGTCGGGCGCTTCGCGTGCGCTCGCGACGGCGCCGGCGAACACGTTCAAATCCTCGCCGATCCCGCAACAGATCGAATCCGTCGCGATCGTGTCGTCCGGATCCGCGACGGGGCTCGTGCGGCTGCTTATCTCGTCGGTCAACTTGGGCCCGGCCTTCGGCTCGCTGCTCGGATCCGCGGCTGCCCCGCCGTCGAACACCGCGACGACCACGACGCCGACCGCGACGACCACGCCGGCGCAAATTCTCGCAGCCAACCCGGCCCGTGTCGGCGCATCCATCTTGAACACCTCGGGATCGATCATTCTTTCGCTGGGGTTCGGTGCCGGCGTGCTGATGCAAACCGTTGCCGCCAACGCGAACGGCGTGCTGCCGGTGAACTGGAAGGGTTCGGTCTGGGCGTTTACGCCGTCGACGACGGCGCCGCTCGTCGTGACCGAATATACCTGATGCCGCACACGAACGACGCCGGCCTCGAGCTGATCAAAAGCGCCGAAGGTCTTCGCTTGCGCGCGTATCCTGATCCCGGCACCGGCGGCGACCCGTGGACGATCGCCTACGGGCACACGGCTTCAGTCCATCCGGGCGAAGTCTGTTCTCCTGAGCAGGCGACGGAGTGGCTGAGGAACGACGTCGCGGCGGCAGAGCACGCCGTCGCGACGCTCGTCACCGTGCAGCTCACGGCCAACCAGTTTTCAGCGCTCGTGTCGTTTGCGTACAACGTCGGCACCGGCAACTTCGCGAGCTCGACGCTGCTGCATTGTGTGAACGAGAAAGCGTTCGCGAACGCGGCGCTGCAGTTTGGGCGCTGGGTTTACGCGGGCGGCGCGGCAATGCCGGGCCTCGTGACGCGCCGCGCGCAAGAAGCGAAACTTTTCGCGACCCCCGGCTAGATGAACTACGGCATTGCGGCCGGATACTCGGCGCAAATTTCGGCGGCGGGGATGGCAGAGATCCTCGTCATTCCGTCGACGTTCGTCGGCGGACCGATTCGCAGCATTACCGTCGGCAACCAAACATCGGCGACGACCGCGCTCGTCTTTGCGAATACGCTGGCGAGCGGTGCGCCGTTGTTCGCGATCGCACCGGGCCAGTTCGTCACGTTGCCGATAGCGGCGGCCAATGGTGTGTCTCTGGTGTTCGTGGCCGCCTCCTCGTCGTTCTACGACGGTTCGGTCTACGTCCACGCCGATTCGGCCGTATTGGCCGCCTCGGGCTACAACACCCAGACCCCGGCGTGGGTCTGGAATAGCTGGGCCGGCAGCCCGAGCGCCGGATCTAATCCCGGCGGAACCACCGGCACGGGTGGCGGGGCCGGCGGGGCGGTTCCGCCCAACCCCGGCTCAGCGGGCGTCATTCAGTCCCCGACCAGTAACCTCGTCACGGTCCCCGTCATCATTCCCCCGAACGCCATCTCGATTGTCCAGCTTGCGTTCATCGCCAAGAACGGCGCACCGGACGCCTCGGTCCTGCTGCCGGCGGTCCCGTCGGCGGGGAACATGCTGCTGGCGCTGACCGCTTCCTACGGCGGGGGCAATGCCGGGAACGTGAACGGGACCGCCGGCTGGACGCCAGCCATCTCGGGCGGGGTCCAATCGGGCCTGGCGGTCCAGTCCGCGATCAAGCCAGTCGCGGGCGACAGCTCAACGGTGATGCCCTTCGACCAGTCGACGGGCTGCTATATCGCCATTTACGAACTGGCCGGCGCCGCGTCTTTCTCGACCGTTCTCATCGGCGGCGAAGTGCACAACAACATTAGCGCCGCAACGTACACTGACCCCGGAATCGGCGTTGGCGTGCCCGTGATGGCGTTCTCGGTTGGTACGCAGTATCGCGTTGCAGCGACGGTCACGGTCGGCGCCGGGTGGACCCAAGACGGCTTTTTGAACACCGGCGCCGGCCGCGCGGCCTCGGCGGTGATCTCGCATGCGCCTTATACGGCCACCGGCACCGCGACGAACACGATCACATGGGACGCCGGCGACGGCGGCGGGCTTGCGTCTCTGCTCGTGCTCTTGAAGATTCACCCGTGAACTGGTACGCGGACGGGGAACACGCTCTCGCGCTCGGCGGCGGCACGCTGATCTTCGCCGCGCAAGCGTTGAATTTCTGGCGGCAGAATGTCGCCGGCCAACGTATCGCGGCCTTACATCGCGCGGTGAGCGCTAACGACACAGCGATCCTCGGCGAGCTGTCCAATGCGCAGCGCTCGCTCGACACGGTCGTGTCGAAGATCACCGGCGGCGATCGGCGCCGCGCGGATCCCAAAGCGCCGCCGCCGATCTGGGCCAACGGCGGCCGCGGCCGGCGCGCCGGCGACGCCCCGGCCGGCTAGGCGTTCACACGATCCCGCATTCCTCGGCTTAGTCACTCTTTTTTGACCCCGTAGGATTTCGGTTTTTCACGATTTCCTACAGGGATTAAAAACTGCTCTGAACAACCCCGGGAAATGGCGACGCGCACCCGTGAGATTATCACGAACAAGAAGCTCTCTAGCTCCGCAAGGTTGGCGTTGCTCTGGCTTCGCGCGACGGCAAAAAACGGCTGCTCGTACGAAACGAATTCATCGATCGGCGAGGCCTTGGGCCTGGCCAGCGCTAGCGTTTCAGAGCTAGGACGAGAGCTGTCTGACGCCGGACTTGTGCGGCGCGAAGGCGCCGGCAAAGGCTCCGGCATGGCCGGACGCAAGCGCTGGATTCTGATGCCGACGATCGCTCTTGCGCTGCTGGGAATGCCTCATCCGGCCGATAGCCATCTTGGCTCGTCTACCGCATCAACAGCTTTCCCAGAAACGACCGTTTTTGGGAAAGGTGGCCGACGCCGTAAACGCCGGCCTTCTACCCCCGTAACTGCGGGCCCGATCGCAGCCATAATGTGACCCACTAAAAGCACTGAACCCGCGCCCCCCCGCGGTTTATCAGGCAGTGGGTGGGCGCGGGTGCGACTTCGAGGATCGCTCATGAATTATACATGCTGCGGCGAGTTTTCCTTGCCTTGCACGGCAAGCAAATCGCCCAAACCTCCCGCCGTCACCGTAGCAGGCGAGAGTGCCTACTGGTCTGCACTCTGCGAGGTGCCGTCGTGAAGATCGACCTCGCGGACTTCCCCGCGAACGCGCGCTTATGCGTGTTGCATTGGCGCCTTTTTAATAACCCACAGATCAAGGTCGCGGACAACCCACAGACGGTGATCGCGGCGGCCGCGGCACTCGCGGCGCTTCTCGGTCCCGAGGGCAAGGGGGAGGCAACGGCCGTTCACGTCGGCCGGATGATTCACAAAAACGAGCGAGAGGTTCGGGACGCCTTCGGGGTGCTCTCTCGGCTCAATCTGTGGGCAAAAAAACGAGGACAGCATACAAGCGAATGGTGGGTGAATGTGGGCCAGCTTCCGCTTTTCGGTGATGCCCCAGACCGGGGAATGGTTCCCGGTCTCAAAGCCCCAGACCGGGGAATGGTTCCCGGTCTCAAAGCCCCAGACCGGGGAATGGTGCCCGGTCTGAACGATGGGACAATAAGGAATAGTAATAAGAGTAAAGAAAACGACGACGGTAAACGCGCGACCGGGAAGGACGCCCCTGTAAGTCACCCGGACGCGGTTTCGTCGTCGTCGTCGTTTTTGCAAAAAGAAATCGACGGAATGGGCGCGGCAGACGCCGACGAGATCGCTTCGCTGCGGTCCCTCGAATGGGTCGCGGAATGGTTGTCCGTGATCCCGTACTATCGCAAGAAGCCGATCGAGAACGTTCCTGCGTTCCTGGTGCGCGCGGCCCGCGAAGGATGGAAACCGCCGGCGATTTACGTCAACCGGCGAAACGCCGACCTGATCATCGAGTCACGCCGCGCCCTTGAACACGACGAGCTGCGCGCCCGGCGACCCGCCGACCCCGTAACTGTCGAGGCCGAACGCGCGGCCAGCGTCGACGCCATGCGCGCGGCCGGCGCCGAGCTGCGCGAACGATTCGCCAAGCGGAGGGCAACGGCATGAGGGCGCGCACGCGCGAGAAGTGCACCGTGCAGATCTGCCCCGCGATCGCGCGCCGAACGGTCCTCGGGGAACGCTATTGCGAATCGTGTGCGAAGTCCGTCGAGCAGGCGGCCTACTTTGCCGCGCTGCCACCGAAGGCTGCCGAAACTGTGCGGTATCGAGGCGCGTTGGTCGTGACGCCTCCCGAAGGCGTGACAATCCCCGAACCGCTCTCGGTGCCGGCGCGCACCAGCTGGAGGTCGCGGCGATGATGACCGCAGACGATCGCTATGGGCTGACCCCGCTAGGCGAGGCGCTGCTGCACTCGATCGCCGAGGGTGAGGTCGTCGCGGCGCCGCGGCGGCCGCGCCTGCAAGCGCCGGCGTGCCCGGCGTGCCGGCACCGAACGTTCGCCGGCGGATGGAAGAGCCGGCGCAAGTGCGTTGAGCCCGGTTGCGCCTGCCGGTGCGCCGAGTTTTTCGAGCCGACGCGATGACGCCGCGAAGTTCCGAAAATTTCGAATCCTTGCCGCCAGAATCTACGCCAGCCGCTTCGGACGCGATCGGGCTGACCCCAACGCCAGCGGACGAGCGAGAAGCGCGTCTGAGGGCCTTATTTGCGTTGTTTTTCCATGAGGCGGGCCTGATTCCTGACGATGCGCTCATTTCGGCGCTCGCTGCGGCTATGCGACGAATGGGGTACGCTTTCGTGCCGGTGCGACGGTGATCGGCCGGGCGTCACGCCGGAAGCGCGCCACACGGGTGGCGCGGCGCCGAAGGGGT
>Ga0182012_10004130_pt1 | contig 15257 bp, 17 predicted proteins | sample 612S2SmetaG_FD_120486 | JGI IMG/M metagenome (GOLD analysis project Ga0182012, IMG submission 120486) | Permafrost microbial communities from Stordalen Mire, Sweden - 612S2S metaG | ecosystem: Environmental > Terrestrial > Soil > Wetlands > Permafrost | place: Sweden: Stordalen | collected... | reverse complement strand
TGGATGTCGTCGGGGCGGGGTTTGGCCAATGGGGGGGTGGCCGTTGGGGGTTTGGCCGGTGGGGGTTTGGCCGGTGGGGAGTTGGCCGGGGGTGGGTTGGCCGGTGGGGGTTGATCGTCTGCGGCATCGAGAATGTCGAGAACCACGCGGCCGTCCATCCGCATGGCGTGCAGCTTGACGCCGTGTTTCAGAACCAGCTTGACCGTCGATCCGTCCATCGTGATCGACACCACGTTGCGCGGCACGGGGGGCGGCGTTCCCAGCCGGATGGCGTCGGCAAGGTGCAGCGCCACATTGTCGCCGTCCTGGTCGAGGTGGTACGAGGTTTTCCCGTTCGTATCGATGACGACGCGGCCGAAGTCGGGGTGGTTGCCGGTGCGCACCGTCGCTGTCTGCGGCGCCTGATCGTTCTGGACGGCGGCCGGGGTGGCGGGAGCGGCCGCAGCGTTGATGCGTTCGGGTGCCAGCGTGACCAGGATCACGCTGGCTGCGAGCGCGTGCGGGATCCGGCGTGAGATCATTCGAAACTGGCCAGCAACTTGTCGATGTCGGATTGATCCATCGCGTGTTCCGGCAACTGGGGACCGTTCAGAAGATCCGCGTCGGAGGCGACCCGTTCGGTCGGATCGCGTTTGCCGGAGGCACTGGTGCCGAAGGTGGCGACGATGTGGGCCACCTTGCCTTCGATCGACTTGAGCGTGGTGACCACCTTGGTTATGCGCTGGCCGGTGATGTCCTGGAAACTGCAGGCTTCATAGATTTTGGTGGTTGCGGCCTGGAGTTTCGTCGCCGGCTCACCGCTGACGGTTGCCGACACTTCGTCGAGCATTTCGCAGCTTTCGAGAATGGCATCGGTTGCGTGAGCGGTGTGCTCGACGATGGCATCGAGTTCGTCCGTGGCGAAGGGAATATCGTGATGGGTGATGTCGTCCACCCGGAGGGCGGCGATCTCCGACTTGGTGTTGGCGATCATCCGGCCGAGGTCTTCGACTTCGCGCAGGAGCGAGGATTCTTTTGCGGTAAGGTCATAGCTTACTGTCGACAGCACGGCGCGAACAACCTCCGTTATGAGTTCGGCTTCGATTTCGGGCTGCTGGGCCCTGATCTCAGTCAGTTTGCGCTTGAGCGCGGTGATGCCTATGGGGGTCAACTCATCGGGCTTATCAAGCATGATTCAGGACTTTTTCAATCTTATCCTTGAGTGTCTCGGCATTGAACGGCTTGACGATATAGTTGGACACGCCGGCTGCCTTGGCCGCGATCACGTTTTCCGTCTTGCTTTCGGCGGTGATCATGATGAACGGCATGTTCTTGAGGCGGTTATCGGCGCGGACTTCCTGCAGCAGCTGCAGACCGGTCATTGGGGCCATGTTCCAGTCACTGATGACCAGGCCGAAATTGCCGCCGCGCAATTTGGAGAGCGCATCGGAGCCGTCGGAGGCTTCCTCGACGTTGTTGAACTCGATCTGCTTGAGCAGATTGCGGATGATGCGCAGCATGGTCTTGTAGTCGTCCACAATCAGCACATTCATGGACTTGTCGATCGCCATATCAATCTTTCCTTTGCATGTTGGGTTCAGCCACCACTGAGGTTGGGTTTGAGTCCTGCGACCGGCGCACCCGAGGCATCCCGGCCGGTCCGCATCTGTGCCAGTTCGCCTGTGACGTCGCGCGCTTTGTCGGGGTTCATCGCCGCCATGACGGAGGCGGCCTTGGCGTCCTTCATGCGGTCGAGAATCTGCAGCAGCACGGGCATCGACAGGTCGTTGAAAATCGTCGCCGCCTGAGCGGGTTTCATGGTCTCGTACATCTTGACCAGGCCTTGCCATCCGGCCTCGGCTTTCTGCTTCTGGTCGGCATCGAGGCCTTCGAGTTTCTTCTGCAGGGTCTGGAGTTCGGCGACCCGTGCCGCGAGTTTCTGTTCGGTTGCGGCCAGGACGGATTCGCGGGCGGCCACCGCCTCGGCGCGTGTGTCCAGTTCCTGGCGGCGTTGGCGCAGTTCCTGCAGCAGCGCTTTCTCGCTGTCGCTGACCGGTGGCGGGCCCTCGGCCGCGGGCGCTGGTGCGGGCGCGGGAGACGGCGCGGCCGGGGCGGCGGTCTTTGCGGTTGCGGCCGGTTTTGCGGTTTCCTTGGTCATGTCGGAGCTGGCGGCGTTGGCGGCGGTGACGATGACGCTGTCCGGCCTGGCGCCGTGGGTGACTGCGATCTGCAGCAGCAGGCCGCATTTCACCGCCAGCAGCGCGGCCAGGGCTGCGATCGTTGTTGGCAGCAGGCGGGGGGCGGGGATTTTTCCCATCAGCGTGCCAATCGCAATGCCTGCAGCAGATTCCGCTCGATCTGGCTGCCAATGCCTGCTGCGTCGGCCGCGAAGGCGGGCGTGGCATCGGCGGTGCCGGCGAAACGCTCCTGCGCCAGGGGGCGGGCGGTGCGCACCAGGGTGTCGAGCCGGTCGGCGAGCCGATCGCCGCGTTCGGTCAGGAAGGCGAGGTCATCCTTCAGGGAGACGGATTTCGCGAGCTGGCTTTCGATCTGCCGACCCGCGCCGTCTGCGGCTGCCCGCAGTCGCTCGATACCCATTTCGGCCTGATGCGTGCTGGTGTTGAAATGCACCACGAGCGATTCGAGCGAGGCCCGGTCGCGCTTCAGGACGCCCAGCGCGCGTTCCAGCTTGACAGCCTGAAACAGCGTGGCGGCGAGCAGCACGACGAGGGCGATTTCCAGGGTCCATTCCATGCCAGGCATCGTGACCATCAATGGTTAACAAATGATTTAACGAACCTAAAAACGCTCGGGCGCCGGGGCCCTTGCCAGCTCGCGTTCGATCTTGACGGCGACGTTGTTGTTTTTCTGCCCCATGCGGCCTTCGAACAGGGCGACCGAACCGCAGCGAACCGACACGACGCCGCCGGGCGCGGTGTTGAGCAGGAGCTGCTGGCCTGGCTTGAGATTGATGACGTCCGACAATCGCATGACGTGCTCGTCCAGCACGACGGACAATTCCACGTCGGTATGCCAGAGCTGTTCGGCGAGATGGGTTTCCCAGATGGAATCACGGCCGAATTTTTCGCCCATGAACTGTTGCAGCAGCAGTTCGCGGACCGGTTCGAGGGTGGCGTAGGGCAGCAGCAGTTCGACGCGGCCGCCGCGGTCCTCCATGTCGATGCGGAGACGCGCGAGGATGGCGGCGTTGGACAGCCGGCTGATGGTGGCGAAGCGGGGGTTCACTTCGAGGCGTTCGAACTTGAAGGTCACCGGGCAGAGCGGATCGAAGCTGGTGGAGAGATCGGCCAGCACGACCTGGATCAGGCGTTCGACCAGGGTGCGCTCGATGGTGGTGTAGGGGCGGCCTTCGATGCGCATCGCCGCGGTGCCGCGGCGGCCGCCGAGCAGCACGTCGACGATGGAGTAGATCATGGCGGAATCGATAACCATCAGACCCTGGTTGTCCCATTCCTCGGCCTTAAAGACGGCAAGCATGGCGGGGAGCGGGATCGAGTTGAGATAGTCGCCGAAGCGCAGCGAGAGGATGTTGTCGATGCCGACCTCGACGTTGTCGGAGGTGAAGTTGCGCAGGCTGGTGGACATGATGCGGACGAGGCGGTCGAAGACGATCTCCAGCATCGGCAGGCGCTCGTACGATACGAGGCCGGAGCTGATGATCTTCTGCATGCCGGTGCGGGCTTCGCCGGACGAAGGCCCGTCGTCGAAGCCAAGCAGATTGTCGATTTCCGCCTGGTTGAGTTCGCGTGCCGGCTGGACGTCGACCGCGGTTTCGGCATCGGTTTCCGCGCCCCAGGCGGCGGCGAGTTCCTCATCGGTTTGTTCGGGCGTGTCGCTCATTGGATCAGCATCTGGGTGAACAGGACGTCGCTGATTCGGGCCGGCGCCACCGCGGCGTTGGCGCGGACCAGCAGTTCCTCCCGCAGGCGGTAGGTGCCGGCGGAACCGCGCAGTTCCTCGGGGCGCATTTCGCGGAGGTAGGTCTGCATCATGTCCTGCAGCCGGGGCATGGCGGCTTTGACCTTTTCCGCGTCTTCGGGATTCGGCACTTCGACCCGGGCGCTGAGTTTCACGTAGCTTGGCTTGTGGTTCACGCTGTTGAGGTTGGCGACCATTTCAGGCACGTCGACATAGGTTGGCGGGACCGCCGCCCGGGCGGCTTCCTGCGGGTGTTCCTCATGCTTATCCATGCCGAGGAGATGCGGCAGGATGCCGGTGAACCAGAGGCCGCCGATCAGCAGCAGAAGCACGACGGGCGCGGCGATCATGATGATCAGCTTGCGCTTGCCGGATTTGGGCGGCGGCGGCGCGTCGGTGGTGTCTTCGGCCTTGGGCGGAGGCGGGGAGGAACTCATGGCCGCCAGGGTGACAGACAACCGTTAATGAAAGGTTGATGGGGGCGAACGGCCAACATTGCCGACCGGCAGATTCTGCCCGGTCCGGACCCCGGGGACGGGTCAGGATGCATAGTGTTTTCAATATGTTGTAGTTCGGCTGCGGCGTGGCTGACGGTGGCACGGGGTTTGCTTTGGATAGCATCGGACTACTCCGACGAGGCCGTATGGACATCACGAACTCACTCGCCGCATCGCGTCTGGTTGCACAGCAGCGGGCGCTGGAGGTGACCGCGAACAACATCGCCAACGCGAACACGCCCGGGTACCGCACGGAGCGGGTTCAGTTCAGCGACTGGATCGATGACAAGTCGAGCACGGCGGCGGCGCCGGGCGGGCGCGGGGTGACGTACACGCAGGATCGGGCGACGTATCGCGAGTCGCAGGCCGGGACGCTGAGCCATACCGCCAATCCGTTCGACCTGGCGGTGACGGGCGACGGATATTTCACGATCAACACCAGGAACGGGCCACGGCTGACGCGTGACGGACGGTTTGGGCCGATGCCGGACGGCACGCTGGCGGACAGCAGCGGCAATGCGGTGCTGGATACCACCGGCAAGCCGATTCAGATCCCGACGACAGACACCCAGTTTACCGTTGCCGGCGACGGGACGGTTTCCAGCGAGACCGGACAGATCGGGAAGATCGGCGTGGTGCGGCCGGCCGATCCGATGCAGATGCAGGCCGAGGGGGCAACCAATTTCGTATCGGGTTCGGCGACCACGCCGGTGACGGCGCCGGGCATCGTGCAGGGGGCGTTTGAAGGCTCCAACGTTCAGCCGGTGCTGGAAGTGACGCGGATGATGGACACCGAGCGGCAGTTTCAGTTCGTGACTCAGTTGATACAGGCGGAGGGAGACCGTCAGCAGCAGACGATCGAGAAGCTGCTGCCAAGTGGATCGGGTTCGTAACGGGACTGCGGTTCGACTTTGTGACAAAACGCCACAGGAGACTATTGTATGCGTTCGCTTGATATTGCTGGCACCGGGATGCAGGCGCAGCAGACCAATGTCGAAGTCATTTCGAACAACATGGCCAACATGACGACGACGGGCTACAAGCGCCGGCGGGCCGAGTTCCAGGATTTGATCTACCAGAATCTGCGCCGGGTGGGTTCCAACAGCTCCGACAGCGGGACGCTGGTTCCGGCGGGTGCGCAGGTTGGCCTGGGGGTCAAGACGGCGGCGATTTATCCGATCAACGAGCAGGGCAACCTGCAGCAGACGTCGAACACGCTGGACCTGGCGATTCAGGGCAACGGGTATTTCCAGGTGACGCTGCCGGACGGGGAGACCGCCTATACGCGTGACGGGACATTCGCGCTGGCGGCGGACGGCACGATCGTGACGGCAGACGGCTATACGGTGCAGCCGGGATTACAGATTCCCTCGGCGGCGACTGGGGTGACGATCAACACGTCGGGCCAGGTGCAGGTGACGATTCAGGGGCAGACGGCGCCGCAGTTGATCGGTCAGATTCAGCTTGCGACGTTTCCCAATGCGGCGGGTCTGGATGCGACGGGCGGCAACCTGCTGATGCAGACGGCGGCGTCGGGGGCGCCGGTGACGGGCAATCCCGGGGTCACCGGGTTCGGATCGGTGGAGCAAGGCTTCATCGAGACGTCCAACGTCAATGTGGTCACCGAAATCACCGATCTGATCACGGCGCAGCGTGCATACGAGATGAACAGCAAGGTGATCACGACCAGCGATGAGATGATGTCCACGCTGACGAACCTGCGGTAGTCCGATGCGCATCCTGATTTTAGTCTTGAGCATGCTGCTCTGCGCGCAGGCGCAGGCGGCGTCCTTGCGTACGATGACGACCCTGCATGGGCCGGCCGTGCTGCTGAAAGATCTGTTCGACGATGCCGGGACAAACGCGGACCGGGTTCTGGGTCCCGGCCCCGAACCTGGCGGGCGCATCATTGTCGAGGCGGCGCAACTGAATGCGATCGCGCGGCAGTACAATGTTGCGTGGCGATCGGTCTCGCGTGCGGATCGTGCGGTGCTGGAATGGCCGGGCCGCCCGTTGCGAAAGGACGAGGCCGTGGATGCGGTGCGCATTGCGGTCACTGCGACCGGGTCCGGCGACGATATCGACGTCGAACTGGATGGCTTCACGCCGCCGCTGGTTCCGGTGGAGGTCGAGACGACGTCAACCGCGTCGCAACTGGACTTCGACAGCGATTCGGGCCGCTTCACCGCGGCGCTGACGGTCACCGGCGAGGGGATGAACCCGATCGACACACGGATCAGCGGCCGGGTCGTGGAGATGGTGGAGGCCCCCGTGGCGGTGACACGGTTGCTGCCGGAGACGGTACTGCGCGCGGACGACGTGCGGGTTGCCCGGGTCCGGACCGCGCTGATGCAAAGCGACGTGGCGCGGGCGGTCAATCAGATCGTCGGCATGCAACTGCGCCGGCCGGTCGGGGCAGGGCAGCCGTTGCGGCTGACTGATCTGGTACGGCCACCGCTGGTGCAGCGCGGATCGACCGTGCAGATCGAGTTGTCAACGGGTGGCCTGACGGTTTCGGGGCAGGCGATTGCGCTTGATGCGGGGGCCGATGGGGAAAAGATCCGGGTGCAGAACATCACCTCGCACGCGTTCCTGTTCGCCCAGGTTGTCGGGCCGGGGCAGGTGCGGGTGACACCGGATGCGCCGGCGGCGTTGCCGACGCAGCCGGCCCGGTTCGATCGCAGGGCGGACGCGGAATGAGAGGATGGGCGATTGTCCTGGTCTGTGTCGCGCTTGGCGGCTGCGGCACCTTGAGCAAGCTGTCCGAGGTCGGGCGCGATCCGGCGATGACGCCGACCGAGGATCCGACGAAGGACCCGAAATGGCGGCCGCTGACGATGCCGATGCCGGCGCGGCAGCCATCGCCGAATGAGGCCAGTGCGCTGTGGCGTTCGGGGTCGCGGGCGTTCTTCAAGGATCAGCGGGCGGCGGCGGTCGGCGATATCATTACGGTTGTGGTCAATATCAACGACGCGGCGAACCTGAAGAACGTGACGTCGGCGACACGGGCGGCGTCGGAAACCGCCGGGATGCCGAATTTCTTCGGTGTGGAGAAATTGCTGCCGGCGGCGGTGACGGCAGCTTCATTGCTGTCGTCCAACAGCGGCAACAGCAATACCGGGACGGGTCAGATTCAGCGCAATGAGGCGGTGACGCTGCGGCTGGCCGGGATCATCACCCAGGTTCTGCCGAACGGCAATCTGGTGGTGGCGGCGCGGCAGGAATTCATGGTGAACAGCGAGTTGCGGGATTTGCAGATCACCGGCGTGATCCGGCCGCAGGATATCGCATCGGACAACACGGTGCAGCACGACCGGATGGCGGAGGCTCGGATTGCCTACGGCGGGAAAGGCCAGTTGACGGATATCCAGCGGGCGCGGTGGGGCCAGCAGATGATGGATATCCTGATGCCGTTCTGACGCGGTGGCGGCGGGGGTGCCCGTCAGGCCTCGTTGGACTTGTCGAGCACCGGCTGGAACGCCGCGGTTGCCTTTTTCAGTTCGGGAGCGGGATCGGCACCGCCGACGATGTTGGTCAGAGCGACGCCGATGGTGTCACGGAATTCGGTGACCGGAACGATGACGGGCAGGCCGGAGCGGGCGATTTTCAGGCTGGTTCCGGTGGTTTCGAACCATTCCTTGGGGAAGTTGCTGTTGGCGACGAGATCCTGGCGGTCGTAGACGGAGAGGCGGGCGGGGGTGCCGGAGCCGGTGCGCAGGACCTCGGCCTGTTCGTCCTTGCCGCCGATCCATTGCACGAACAGCCAGGCGGCTTTCTTGTTTTTGGCCGGGGCGGTGGCGGGGATGCCGATGCCCTCGATGAAAGTCGCACAATTGTGGGATTTCGGGCCGGCGGGGACCGGCGCGAAGCCGACCTTGTCCACCACCTTGGACTTCGCCTTGTCCAGCAGCGGTGCGGAGAAGCCGATGCCGTCCCACCACATCGCGGCGCGGCCCTGCATGAATGTGGTCTGGCACTCGTTCCAGTTGAAACCGATGTTTCCTGGCGGGCCACATTCCTTCATGATCTTCTGGTACCAGGCGGCGGCCTCGACCGCTTCCGGCGTGTCGGTCAGCAATGTCTTGCCGTCGGGCGTGACGGTTTCCTGGTTCCAGCCCAGCAGGATGTTGTCATACAGCACGACATTGGCGTTCTTCAGGCCCCGGCCGACGAAGCCATAGACCTGCTTCGAGGGATCGGTCAGCGCGTGCGCCATGGTCATCAATTCGTCGTAGGTTTTCGGCGGCGCGGTGAAGCCTTTCGCCGCCAGCAATTCCTTGTTGTAGAAAAGAATAAACAGATCCTGATTGTTCGGGATCACGTTGATCTTGCCGTCACTGCCGGTCGCGACGGCCATCGAGGGCTTGCTGAAATCCGCCATGTCGAAGTCGGGGTTGGTCAGGCTGGCGTCGGCGATGTAGGGACGCAGGTCCTCCATCCAGTTGGCGCGCTCCACGAGGCGTTTCTGCACGTGCATGCCGACGTTGACGACGTCGAAGCTGGGATGGCCGGTGGCCATCTCCATCGCCACCTTGGGGCGCTGCTGCTGTTCGGGGATCTGTTCGAAGCCGACCTTGATGCCGGTGAGTTCCTCGAACTTCGGCAGGTCGCGCTTGACGAGGTCGCCGCGCGGGGAGAGCTGGAAGTTGACCTCGATGCTCTGGCCCTTGCACTGCTTCCAGTCGAACGCCGACTGGGCATTGGCGCGCTGCACGATAGCGGGGGCGGCGAGCGCGGCGGCGGATGCCTGTAGCAGATGCCGGCGGCGGATCATGCGTTTCCTCCTGGTTGCGCCCGGTTGGTTGGCGTCCTGATCGGTGTATAACGGAAATGGTCGTGCCGCGGGAGGGGAAGAAACCGCCCCGGTCCGGGAACCGGGGCGGTTTCGGGTCAGGCGATTACTTCGGGGGGGCGGCTGCGGCCGGCGCTGCGGCGGGAGCGGGCGTGGCTTCTGCCGCGGCTTTCTTCGTGTGGCGGGCGTGTGTGCCGATGATCTGGCCGCGGATTTCGCCACTGGCGTCGGCTGCCGTATGCACGTTGACGTACAGCTTGGCGGACTGGAGAGACTTCGTCTGATCGTCGGTCAGCGTGACGGTGCCGCTGACCGGGCTGGTCGGGTTCTTGTCGCCGAGCGGCGCGACGACGCCGGCCGTCTGGGTTCGGGTTGCCGGCCCGTGGATGTGGGCGGCGGTGGCGGGGCCGCTGAGGCCGTCGAAGGTGAGGGTGTAGGTCAGGGCCTTGGTGGCGGTATCGAAGGTGGCGTCGAACTTGCCTTTGCCTTTGCTGTCGGTTTTGGGCACCTCACTGCGGCCGGAAAGCCGAGCGGTGTAGTGGAGGGTGGCGGCGGAGGCTGCCGTAACGAAGGCCGCCGAGAGGGCGGTGGCCAAAAGAACTCTGCGAAACATCAGGAACCCCTATGGGAAGTGAAGCCCGACCGGCCGGGCTGGATGGTGGCGGCTTGTCGCCGGCCGCCACCGGGGCCACCGTATTCCACGAAACCAAGGAACCTGCCATGCCCCCTGTAAGGCCACCGCCTGTCGGTCCGGAGGTCGATGCGACGCCGCGCGCCCTGCCGGCTCGTGTGCCGGTGCGCGGCCAGTATGTGACGCTGGAGCCGCTGCATCGGCGCCATGTTGCCGAACTGTGGCAGGCCGCGGCGGGCGCCGACGAGAGCTGGACATATCTGGGAACCGGGCCATTTGCCTCGGCTGAGGCGATGGGACGACAGGTGATGGATATGGCGGCGATGCATGATCCGATGCTGTGGGCGGCGCGGCCGGTGACCACGGGGGTGGTGTCGGGCTGGCTGGCGTTGATGGATATTCAGCCGAAACATGCCTCGATCGAACTGGGGAATATCTGGTTCGGGCCGCGGATGCAGCGGACCAGAGCGGCGACCGAGGCGATTTTCCTGATGCTGCGTCTGGCGGCTGACGAACTGGGTTATCGCCGGCTGGTGTGGAAGTGCAATGCGCTGAATGCGCCGTCGAAGCGGGCGGCGGAGCGGCTGGGCTTCACATACGAGGGGCGGCATCGGATGCATCAGGTGGTGAAGGGCCGGCAGCGGGATACCGATTGGTACAGCATTGTCGGCGACGAATGGCCGCGCTGCCGGGATGCGCTGCTGGCATGGCTCGATCCTGGCAATTTTGCCGCCGACGGGACGGCGCTGCGCGGTCTGGCGGAGTTGCGCGGCGGGCTGGCATGAGTGAAACAAGCTTGCTGCCGTGGCGCCGGCCTCGCCTGAATGTGATCGTTCTGCATGGCGTCATTGCGGCGCGGGTGGGGGCGCTGAACGCCGACTCGGCGCGGCCGTTGATCGAGCGGGCGTTCGAATCGGCCGGGCGGCGGCCGGTGATTCTGGATATCGAAAGCCCGGGCGGATCGCCGGTGCAGTCGGATCTGATTGCCGCGATGATTCGCGGACGGGCGGACCAGGCGGGGGTGCGGGTCCATGCGGTGATCCGCGAGGTCGGCGCGTCCGGGGGCTACTGGCTGGCGTGTGCGGCGGACGAGATCCATGCCAATCCGATGAGCATCGTGGGGTCGATCGGGGTGGTTGGCGGCGGGTTCGGGTTCCCTGGATTGCTGGAGCGGCTGGGGGTCGAGCGACGGATCTACACCGCCGGGACGAACAAGGTTCGGCTGGACCCGTTCCGTGCGGAAAAGCCGGAGGATGTGGCGTTCGCCAAGGACCTGATGGAAAAACTGCATGTGCGGTTCAAGGGCTGGGTGCGGGAGCGGCGCGGGAAGCGGCTGAAGGCGGCGGATGATGCGGTGTTCGACGGCGGTTACATGCTGGGCGAGCAGGCGCTGGCAGCGGGGCTGATCGACGGGTTCTCGACCGTGGAGGAACTGGTGCGTCAGCTTGGCGGCGAGCGGGCGCGGCCGCGGATGATCGCGCCGAAACGGCCTCGGCTGGCGCTGCGGCTGCCGCGGCTGGCGGTGGAGAGCGTGGTGGACGTGTTGGAGGAACGGTTTTCCGGGATTACGCTGCGCTAAACAGGGGGAATGGTCATGCAGGCTGCGGTGTTTCGAAACGGATCGATCGTCGTCGATACGTTGCCCGATCCGGTGCCGACGGCGGGGCAGGTGCTGGTGCGGACGCTGGCCTGCGGAATCTGTGGCTCCGACCTGCATGCCGCGAAGCACACGCAGCAGTTCGTCGGGCTGGGGCGGCGCTCCGGCAACCGCTTCGCGATGGATGCCGAGCGGGACGTGGTGTTCGGGCACGAGTTCTGCTGCGAGGTGGTCGAGTATGGGCCGGGCACGCCGGCGCGGCTGGCGCCGGGGACGCTGGTTTGCTCGATGCCGCTGACGCTTGCGGGCGAGACGGTGCAGGGGATTGGTTATTCCAACGACGTTGCGGGCGGCTTCGCGCAGTATATGCCGCTGGCGGACCGGATGCTGCTGCCGGTGCCGAACGGCCTGCCCGCGTCGAGCGCGGCGCTGACGGAGCCGATCGCGGTGGGCTGGCATGCGGTGCGGAGTGCGAGGCTCGCGGCGGATGATGTGCCGCTGGTTGTCGGGTGCGGTCCGGTCGGGCTGGCGGTGATCGCGGGGCTGGCGATCAAGGACGTGCATCCGATCATCGCAGCGGATTTCTCGCCGGCTCGGCGGGCGCTGGCGCTGAAGATGGGCGCCGATATCGTGATCGATCCGGCGGCGCAGTCGCCGTATGAGACATGGCGGCAGACGGCGACTCCGGAGGGTTATGACGGCAGCCGTTACGCGCAGATGTTCGGGATCGGGCCGAAGCTACGGCCGGCGGTGATCTTCGAGTGCGTCGGTGTGCCTGGGATGATCGAGCAGGTGATGGAGGGCGCGCCGCCGGGGGCTCGGGTCGTGGTGGTCGGGGTGTGCATGGAGACCGACCGGATCGAGCCGTTCTTCGGCATCCTGAAGCAACTGAATGTGCAATTCGTGCTGGCTTACACGGCGCAGGAATTCGCCGAGAGCCTGCATTTCATCTCGGAGGGCAAGGTCGATGTCTCGCCGCTGGTGACGGGAACGGTGGGGCTGGCCGGTGTCAGCGATGCATTTGCAGAACTGGCGAATCCGGAGAAGCATGCCAAGGTTATGGTTGATCCTTGGGTTTAGGGGCTGGGCTAACCACAAGTTGCGGCGCCGTGCCTGCATAGGTGCCCCGGACGAGCCGGGGCATGACGCCATAGAGGCATAGAGGCGGGGCATGACGACATAGTGGCCGGGCATGACGATGTAGTGGCCGGGCATGACGCCATAGAGGCGGGGCATGACGACATAGTGGCCGGGCAAGACGATTTAGGAAGGGTCGGCGTCTCACTTCATTTCCACGTTGCTTAGCCTGACCTGGCGTTCTGGCGCCGGCTGGGAGCGACCTCGGCGATGAAGGTGATGTCGCCGGTGGCGACTTCAGGGTCGCCGGGGCCATCCATTGCAACGATGTGGCCGTTGCCCTGGCGGGCGATCCAGACGGTGCTATCGATCGCGGCGTGTTCGGCCTCCGTTATGACGTCCTTCGGCACCTGACGCCACATTGCTTCGTCGAGAATTTTGATGCGGTCCATGGTCACCTCCCGATTGTCGGTTAGGCACAGAACGTGCCGGGGGGAGGTTGGTTCCCTGGCCGTTGTTAGCGGGTGACCCGGATCGGCGGGAGCGATGCGAGCAGCACGCGTTCGTCGCTGCGAAAGTCGTTGATGACGCGCGACTCGGTGTTGAACACCATTGTGGCGCGTTGGCCGATCGAGAAGGGCGGCCAGTTCGGCGTCGCATTGGTGTTGGGATTGCCGGTTCGGGCGAAGGCGATCCAGGCGGAACTCATTTGGTCGGCCAGGTGCTGCGGCTCTGGACCGGTCCCGACCATTGCCTCGGACTTGGCGACGTTGTCGAACACGAAGGCGAGGTCGAGCGAATGCGGCGACCCCCATTTGCCGCCATCCACCGGGGTTGCCCAGTCGAGTTCGTAGAGCCAGACGGCGCCGGCAGCCTGCGCGGCCTTGCGTTCGGCCTGGGCCCAGGCCTGCTGGCGGACCCGGCGGTCGGTCGTGATGGCGAAAAACAGATCGGACGGTGAGGCCGCGGGCATCAGCGTGCGGAACACCGTGACGATGCGCTTGATGTCGCGGTCGGGGATCCATCCGGCGAGGTTGCGGGACAGGGCGGCGTCATCCATCGCGAAGTATTCCGGGTTGCTGGCACCGAGCAGCGCTGTGGTCTCGGTGCGGGTGGTGCCAATGATCATTGGAATGGCGGCCGACACCGCGGGGCCGTCCGGCTGCCACGGCCCTTTCGGCAGGACGATGCCGTCCACCACGGGGCTGTAGTTCGGCTTTGGACCCGGCGCGGTCATGACTTTCTTCAGGCCGGCGAGCAGTGCGTCGGTCGGCAGTTTTGCGAGGCGCGGGAGTTCGGTTGGTTTGACGTCGAGGGCGGCGAGGAAGGTCAGCGCGTGCTGGTTCGCTTCCTCGGGCGTGAGGCCTTCGAGGTGCGAGCCGCTTTCGACGATCGCCTTGTGAAACAGTCCGCGCGCCTGCGGCATCGCCATCAGGGTGCTGACTTTGGCGCCGCCGCCGGACTGGCCGAAAATCGTGACGTTGCCGGGATCGCCGCCAAAGGCGGAGATGTTGTCATGCACCCAGTGCAGCGCGGCGAGCAGGTCGAGCATGCCGGCGTTGCCTGATTCGGCATATTCGGCACCGCCGAGGCGCGTGAGATAGAGGAAGCCGAAGACGTTCAGGCGGTGGTTCAGGGTCACTACCACCACGTCGCCGCGTTTGCAGAGCCTTGTGCCCTCGTAGACGTTGCGCGATCCGGAACCGGCTGAAAATCCGCCGCCGTGCAGCCAGACCATGACCGGGCGGCGGCGCTGGTCATGCAGATCGGGGGTCCAGACGTTGAGGACGAGGCAGTCCTCGCCGGCTGCCTTGTCGTAGGTCCAGGATTCTGTGTAGCTGGCACGTTCGGTCGCGAGTTGCGGGCACATCGGGCCGTAGGCGATGGCGTCGCGGATGTCAGGCCAGTTCGGCGCCGGTTTGGGCGGACGGAAGCGGTTCAATCCGGTAGTGTTCGCGGCGTAGGGGATGCCCTTGAACACCTTGATGCCGTCATCGACGGTGCCGCGCACCTTGCCGCGGTGGGTCTCCACGGTGATGGGCGGGGGTGGCGCGGTGCGCTTTCCGTCCGTCCGGGGTGCGCCGATTGCGGTGCGGGTCAGGCCGGCGGCGGCCAGGCCGAGCAGGCCTTGCCGCCTGGTGGGCACCGGTCAGCCGCGTCCGATCCACGGCATCTTGGTGGCCATGATGGTGACGAACTGCACGTTCGATTCGAGCGGGAGGCTGGCCATGAATGCCACCTGCTTGCCGACATGGTCCACGTCCATGCGCGGCTCGACCGCCATCTGGCCATAGGGCTGCATCTGGCCGTTGGTCGAGCGTGCGGTCATCGGAGTGGCGGCGTTGCCGACATCGACCTGGCTGGCGCAGATGTCGAACTGGCGGCCGTCGAGCGCGATCGACTTGGTCAGCCCGGTGACAGCATGTTTGGTCGAGGTGTAGGCGACGGAGCCCGGCCGCGGGTTGTGGGCGGAGATCGAGCCGTTGTTGATGATTCGCCCACCCTGCGGCGACTGGTCGCGCATCATGCGGAAGGCGGCATTGGCGCAGAGGAACATGGCGTCGAGGTTCACCGCGCAGGTCTGGCGCCACATCTCGAAGGTGAAGTCGCCGAAATTGGTGGTGGGATTGCCGGCGCCGGCATTGTTGAACAGCGTGTCCAGCCGACCGAACGCGGACGTCACCTTGGCGAACAGGGCGTCCACCTGCGCCGGGTCGGTCACGTCCGTCGGCACAGCAAGCGGCT
>Ga0182012_10004129_pt1 | contig 15264 bp, 9 predicted proteins | sample 612S2SmetaG_FD_120486 | JGI IMG/M metagenome (GOLD analysis project Ga0182012, IMG submission 120486) | Permafrost microbial communities from Stordalen Mire, Sweden - 612S2S metaG | ecosystem: Environmental > Terrestrial > Soil > Wetlands > Permafrost | place: Sweden: Stordalen | collected... | reverse complement strand
GGCGTCTAGCGGGCTCGGCGTCCGTGCGGTGGGACCCTTAGGGTGCTTGTTTCGAGTTTCCACCGCGCAAAGGCCAATCAAACATGGCGACCATCGACATCAATTCGGCATTGCGCGATAGGCGAAGCCTTATCGTGCGTGGTGGCGGTCGGTAATGTATTTTATCCGGCGCTAGAAGGTTCGGTGGAAGTGGAACGGAATGATCGTCATCGCCGTGAGCTGTCGGATGTGACAAGCGGATAGCAGGCCGCTCGATCACACTATATCGAAGTGCCACACGACGACATTTCTATTTGACAATCCACGGCATAAGACTCCCCTCACCTTGAATGTCGCGCTATAGCCCGTTGGCGGTAAAGAATGTTTCCCATTTTTCAATGACCCTATTCGCGAGCGCGGCGACATCAAATGTTCTATTGCCGCTATGGAGCGCCCAGACTTCCGCGTAGTGGTTGAGCGGTATTGTGTTTAAAGGAGCAGTGTTTAGCGGCCCGATGACAGATCGGATTGCGCTTGGATCCGGTCGCCTTGTTAGGCGTAGGTGTTTTCCTTTGTCACACAAGTCGCGTGTGGCCGCGAGATCCGGGTCTTTCAAGAAGGCATCGAGTGCATCGAGCGTCGGCTGAGGAACCGCCGCGGTTTGTCTAATGTAATCCTGAATGTGATATGCCGTCACGAAAAAGTTGAATACGTTGTCGATGTTTAATGCATCGGTCAACCTTTCGTGTTCGCGTCGCGCCTTCTCCAATATGTGGCGCGGTGTTCTTAATTCGAAGAAAGACATCGGAGATTGTCCGCGAGTTGATTACTTTGCGGCGTTCGACAATATCAGTGTATGCCCAGACTCATGTCCTGCAACTGGCCACAGCTTGCGGCGCGCCCTATACTTCACGCCGACCCCTCCTGCTCACCCAGCCAGTCTCGAAACTCCTGTGGCATAACCTTATCGACCTTATCCACGTCGCGCAGGTTGACCGTCGCAGTGCAACCCATGAACGGCACGTCGATTTCGGCAGTCTGCGGCGACCAGTCCATGATTAGCACGTTGCCCACCGCAGTGGGATCGGTCGAAGACCTGATCCCTGTCACACGGCCGAACCCAGACAGGCGCATAGTCTCGCCAATCCTTTGATTTTTCTTCAGGATGATGAGATCGCCCTTCTTGATGCTCATGAAGTCCGCGGCCTGGCGCTCACTTCCCGCCGATTCCCATAGGTTGATAGAACAAATGCCCTGCTCCCGCCACTTGCCGTCCACTCGATTGCTGAGATCCGCATTCGGGCAAAAGCCCATAAACACGTAGTACAGATCGCGTGGCTTGGCCTGCCGGATAGCTTCGAGGACGAGGCCCGCCTCCGGGTCGCCTTTTGTGAGCGTCCTCTTGGCGTTGGTCTCCATAATTGCGAGCTTCGCGCGTGTGAATTTGCCAGCTCGGATATCATCAATCTGTTTTGCGTATCGGCTCACTTTCCACTCTCGCGCCTTCACAACAGCAGCAAGTATACGACCGTCCCTGAGACTATAATGCCTGAGATTCAGGGTACTGGATCGTCATGGAAAATAAGGTCTTTAAACAGGAGGAAATCGAAGCGATCAGCGCCGCATTGGGCGATACCGATGCTGGCCTGACGGGGTCTGAAATAGGGCACATCCTGAGCGTCTGCCGCATAGCGGACACCACTCCCGATATGACAAAGCGACACCGAATCCACAATGCATTGGCCGCCGATCAGAATAATCGGGGTAACCGGACCGGCGTACTTGCCTTTATGCGTCACGCCATGAAGCCGGAACGTCATCTGCGCAAAGATGAGCGCTATGAGGACATGCGTGCCAATTTAAACCGCGCCTTGGCCTTTGTCGGGCTGGCTTTCGATACTGCGGGCTCTTTGAGTTCAGTCGATGCCGTATCGACCATTAGCGAAGCCCACCGTCGCGCGGAAGAGTTCCGGGCACACCTCGCCCACCGCGGCGTGCACCCCGACGTGTTGAAGTTCTGCCGCGCTGAGCTAGTCGCGGATAATTATTTCCATGCTGTATTGGAAGCGACGAAGAGTGTCGCGGCCAAAATTCGTCAGCGCACCGGCCTAACCGACGACGGCAACGCGCTTGTCGATCGCGCGCTTGCCGGCGATTCACCACTACTTGCAATCAACCCGCTTACTACTGCGAGCCATCGTAGCGAGCAAAAGGGTTTTGCCAACTTGGTGCGAGGCACTTTTGGGATGTTCCGAAACGTTCCGGCGCATGAGCCCAGAATTCATTGGACAGTGAATCGCGAGGATGCTGAAGATCTCTTGTCGCTGGCCTCAATGATCCACCGCCGGCTCGAAGCGGCGCATATTCTGCCGCGCCCCTGATGAACGCGATCTCCGAGATCACACGTCGAAATATCTTGGACGCGCTCCGTCTCCAAACCGTTCAGTGGGAGGGTCGCCTAGGTGAATCGGCGTTTCTCTCACGCGTATTCGATCTGAGCGCGTTGCCGTCGCACGACCGGCGCGCGAGCGACATGCTTAGCGAAGTCGTGCTTCACCGTGAGACTTTTCGCGATTGGAGTGACGACTGGCCCTATGACGACGGCCGTCTCGACCTACTGCGCGGCCCAGATGATGCCTTTCTCCGGTTTCTCACCGAAATGATCCATCCGATCGTGCGTGACGATGATGCTGAAGTCGATCGTTTGCTTGCGCTGTTTAATCGCCACCTCTGCATCGACGGCTTCCAGTTGGCGGTGATGGACGTGGTCTCCGGCAAACGGATATTCGCTGCGGCCAGGGGACTCGATGCTAGTCCTATGCACGCCCAGGCCCGCAAGGTGGCGGACGAGCTTGCCTCGGAACATGTCGCAGCACAAATCACAAGGATGCAAAGCTCAATTGTAGGCGATCCGGCGCTTGCGATCGGCTCAGCGAAAGAGTTCGTGGAGTCCATATGCAAGGGCATCCTCAAAGCAAGGGCTGCGATTCCATCAGGCAAGGAGGATTTGCCAAAGCTGGTTCGTTTGGCTCTAGAGACACTTGGCTTGACCTTTAACAAACGGACGGAGACTACGCTCCGCAACACGTTGGCCGCGCTTGCGACGCTGACCCAGGGCGTTGCGGAACTACGCGGTCAGCTCGGAACAGGACACGGAGCGAGTCCGGAGGTCGGGCGGCCGTCTACCGAAGTGGCTAGACTCGCGGTTGGCATCGCGACGACACTGGGCGTATTCCTGTGGGATATGCATCGGGCCACCGCTGTTCGGGGCGAGTGATTGGTCGGTCGCCTGAAAATCGGCTTTCGGCGACGACGCTTGTCACGCTCGCACTAAACGTCTTTTATCAAGCGCGGGACCTGGCGGCTCGCTGATGTCTTCACCATCTCGTATTTTGATCTAGAGTTCTGTGGTCCGATGCTGACATGCAACGGTCGGTCAGCTCCGTAGAAGTACATCCGGTCAAAATGACAGTTAGCCGATATCCACGTCATCACCTCACGCATGTCCTCATCCCGGACGAGAAAATCGACTGCCGCACCCAGGCGGTCACAAATTGGTTGGTCGCCCATTTTGACTTCGCACGATGCGTGTTGATCGAGCTCTGGTGCGATTCCCCGAGTAATCTTCCTGGTCAGTGCTCGCCCCGCAAACCCGTAGGTCAATTCGATCGCGCCAAAATACTCTATAACTGGGTCCAGTATATGCACGGCTAGGTCGCAAATTGCGTTATACGTTTCGGGCACTTGCGGTGTGTTGTCAGGCTTGTTGGCTTGCCATGTCGATCCGCACTCGACCACGTCTCGATACCGATAGTGGGATCCGCACCTGGCGTCTAGTCCCGGGCATTGCTTTGAGCGGCTGAGCTCATATCCATCGATGCAGTAGCGCCGACTTTCAAGCACACCTTCAAAGGTGCTTTGACTTGGTCCATGTGCGTCCAAATCGAACATAGCAGCCCGTTCGAGCGCTTCCTCGAAGGCTACCTGCTCCGCGTAGAATGGATATTCTTCGTTTATATATCGTGATTTTCGAAATAGCATTGTTGGTTGAAACGCAGTCCCGTATTCAAAGACGTCCATTTCCTGATCGCGGAGTCGGACTTTCAATCGTTTCATCAGCATTGGCACCGGCTTTCCCTCGAAGTCATCGTAGGACAGAACGGTGACCTTGCCAGAGGCAATATGCACCTTCACTAAGTCGAATTCGGTAATGTCTCCAGCCATGACCGTGGCGCACCCAATATATACGCGGAGAACGGCACCGAGCCTACCAATGATGTTCGTATGAAGCTGCAACGATTCTTTGGGCACCAGCCAACCGAGGCCGTCTAAGGCCGCGGCCTCGCAAGCCTCTCTGATGAGACTGACATCCTGCATCGAAAATAGAAGCTTCGTTGCTTCCGCTTGGGCAGCGGCGTAGCTACCGAAGAACGCCCGAAGGTCCCGTGCAAGACGTGGTTCTAGCTTAACGAATCTGCGGCGGCGATCAAACGATCGCAAGGCAAGCATGACCAATATGTCGTCGCGGCGGCGCCTTTCCGCAGTCTTCCAGGCGCCAGCATCGTGACCCTCTAGACAATAATCGATCGCCCGCTTGATGGAGCCGAAAGACGATTTTAACTCAGTGGCATCGGAAGTTTCTTCGAGTGCCGGAATACGACCTAGATCGAGTAGTCGGTCCCACAAATGGTCGAGAGCAAGTTTCGTTTGTTCCGAGAGCACCTGCTCTGGGGCAGCCCGCTTAAGGCGTTGGATCGAGGGTTGGCGGATTCGCCGGGATTCCCGTTCAACGCGATGACGTTCGCGCGCCACGACCAGGTAGGGTTGAAGGGCGCTTCCTAGGCGCCGTCTTCCCCGAGATCTCCGTAACAGAAATTGCTGTTCCAAATCGCTGTCGCGGAAAACATAAAATACACCGGGCCCAGCCGGGTAGGCCTCCTCGCCGAGGACCGCCTCAACATAGCCCCGCAGCTCTGCCTGTGAGAAGTATTTTTGGAACGTACGTCGGCTGGTAACGACCCCATCACCGAACGCCCTTCCTTTGGTGGGTTCGTTGTTGCCCAACATCGCGGCAACACACAAAACTCGCTTCGCAAGACCGTAAGCCCGATCAAGTGCGAAGTCTCGCTCCTCTTTACTCTCGATGACGTTGATCACGAAGCCGATATTCACAACGTCGCTGGCGACGGGAGTAACTTCCGCCCTAAAATGTGGATCCCATCCTAAAGCTGGAATTCCTGCCGCAACCAATCCGGCCACGTCATCCCCACGTCCGCACCCATAATCAAAAAACGTGGTCTCGGCGGAGAGTAGCTCGTCTCTGAGTAGGCTTTGCACTGGCGCCGACAGTGTTGTTCGGGAGAGCGCAGTGGCAAATCGATCGATCGCAGTGGAGATTGTCTCCTCGTGCGGTACGGCCGAGTCGTGCTCGACGTTTCCGATGGGGAGTAGATCGAAACCTTCCAGCCGGTAGCCGCGCGCACGAATCGTGTCGAGCCATTGTTGCTGAAAACCGATTCTTGTGGGGTTGTCGAACAGACCCAATTGTTCGCACAACTCCGTTAGCGCAATGCAAGCTTCTCGGGCTGGGTGCCGTTGGTCCAGTAGTAGCTCCGTCCGATGCAAAATGGGCGGGTTAAGGGACGAGCGGTAAGAACGCTTGGCGACAATCTCCTCGGCCTTTCCAATTCGAAAGCTTGTGTCCAGCGTCGGAAATGGAACTTGGCCCAGGTCCGGGTACCATAGAAGTGCAACCTCCGCTTTAGCCTCATCGATTCGATATACATTAAATTCCGGCTTATCAAGCAAGGTCAGAAGAGAAATTCCACGATCGATTAAGCTCTTGGCGCCGGGCTCGAGCAAAGAATATTGCTCGCGACTTATGTACTGATATCCGCCGACTTGCTTGCCAATACGAAGCATGTCGATGCCGGAAGCTAAGACTGCTTAGGAGCGATGGCCAGCTTTGATGGCCGTAACGAGCTCCTCCGCGTCACTGCCGCTAAGCCAAGGCACTTGAACATAAATGAGGTCGCTCTCATTCTGTAATCTCGCTGCACAATGACCCTTTCCTAGTAATCGTTCCGCACCTTTTTGCCCCAATGCGATTTCCGAGGTTCCCTCTCCCTCGACTCGTAGAATCAGCCGATTACCGAGATTGTCTCGCAATTGCGGCGGCAGTACATCCTTATCGGGTCGCTGTGCAGCAAAGAACAGATGAATACCGGCCGCTCGAGCTTTGACGCCGAGTCGCTTTACCGTCGATGACACAGAGTCCTTATATTCATCGGTTAACATCCATTCAGCAAATTCATCGTGAACGACAAAGATGGCCGGCAGGCGCTCCTTTGCGGTTACGCGCTCATTGAATGCATGAAGATTGGGCACCTTCATACTGGCAAACCGTCGATAGCGTTCGTCCATCTCAACAATAAGCTGCTCAAGCACAATGATCGCTCGATCCTGCTCGACAATGATTCCCCCTACCAAATGTGGGAGACCCTCAAGCGAACCATAGTCAACGCCCATTTTTGGATCAATGCAGTAGATCTTTGCCAGGGAAGGTGGGTTTGTCAAAGCGATGTCAATCAACAGGTTTTGGATGAGAATGGATTTGCCGCTACCAGTCGTGCCTGCGATCAGAGTGTGCGGCGCGTGGCTCTGCTGCCCACCGAAGGGCTGCCCTAGATTTAGGTATTGAACCTCACCGTCCAACTCGCGAACTCCAATAATAAAGCTCAAATTCACGACGCCCGATTCTCGTGTCGGGACTCGACCCCAAACATCCCACATTGGGACTATCCGCCGGTTCGGCCTTTCAACCGCGACAACGATCTCCCCAGGACGCGGACTGATCGAAAGAACATTCAAGGAATGGGTGGTCAGCAACCGCTGGCGATTGTTCTCGATATCCTTTGCCTCAAGTCGGTCGCTTCCGAGTAGTCGAATTAGTCCCGCATTCGGGGTCAGCCGGGTACCAAGCACTTTTGCCTGGAGCTGCCAACCCACCAGGGCCCGTTGCAATGTTTTGGCCGCAGCTTCCAGCCAAGCGATAGCCGTCGCGTCTGAAACATCACCTACCGCCTTGGACGCGATCAGCGAACTTACGGAAACTTCCTTGGCGGTTTTGATCGAACCCGACTGTACAATCTCGACCGTCTTTGCCGTCTCGGAATATGGCGTCGGCTCTGGTTCGGCCACGGCCTCGACCTCTGCGACCGCCACCTGTGCACGCCTCTTGGGCTTTGGTTCAACGGGCTCGACAGGCTTAATTTTGACGGACTCTCCCGCTAGCTCGTTCGGCTCCATCCACCGTGGCCGGGCTGCAGGGGTCCTCCATGTTCTCTCGATCCAAGGCTTCTCGTCGCCGAGTTCGGTACGAACAGTGGACAACTTAGATGACTCGACTAGGCCACGAAGTAGGTCCTTCGTCCGGTTGAGGTTAAATACTTCTTGCAGTGAATGCGGCCCGCATTTTTCCGGCAGGGATTCCTGGTCGGAGCCAACGTCAGCGTTACCATCAGTTGCAAACACGTGAGAGTAGCCCCTGAGATCGATTTGCACGGTCGCCTGCCTGATCAGTCGCCGCACCTCGTCAAAAATTCTTTCGTGCCTCGGTGACTTTACCGCATCAAGTAACAAATCCGATAGGCGCGAGAGCCATAGGTCTCGGTCCAGGCGTCCGGGGTTTTCGAAAAGCGCATCATTAATTCTCCCCACCGTTGCCTCGACCTGTCGTCGTGACTTCTTACTCGCGTCTGAAACGCTAGCACTGCCAACGTATTTGGCCTCCGTGACGACAACGCGGATCTTTGAGGGTTCGGTAGGATCGAAAGATATGAACAATAGATCTGCTATGCCTGACTCACTTTGTCCAAGCCAAGCGGCATAGTCATCGAGGAAAAAACACGCTACGGGCGCAGCGCCGAATTCCTCGCGCACTAATGCAGCGCTCAGCACAATTCCGATAAGCTCTCCGGCGGCCGTACCGCGTTTAGAAGCCCGCAACACAATCTCGCCAGAAATGTCGGTCGCGGCGCCTATCAACTTTGCGATTAGCTCGTCTGTCTTCTCGCGTGTCAAACCGAGCCCCAACTCTTCTAATCGGCGCCGGAGAAGCACCTCTAGGACCCGGGATCGGGAAGTCGACGAAACTACGACGTTTCGTCCATTGCTTCGGTCCTTTTGATAACGAATTACCCGAACGTTCTGGTGTCGAAGCTGCTCTGGATCGAGGAGATCGTCATAGTTTACGACCCACTCCGCTAGAGCGTGCGCCTCGTCGAACACTTGTCGCACGGACCCATCATTCAACGATATCGTGCGCATCGGAAGACGTCGGTGTCCACGCGCGCTCGCCTGTCGTTCAACGACCGCGGCAACTGCCCCTACATAGGCTAGTCCCTCAAACGGCTGTTCAGGACAGGTGAGGTAGCGGACAGCCGATTCGGACGTGGTAGGGGCTTTATAAGCCCACCGCGGCGGTACGTGAGTCAAGATCGATGCCGTCGTAGGAACGATTGGCAATTGCGGCCATTGAACGCGTGCCCGTCGGGCCACCACATCTTGAAGATAAGCAATATCTACTTGCCGGCAGTCATCCGCAGTCCGTCCCGGGGGATCGATTCGAATACCAACCCTCAGCTTGGCCATGAAATTACGCGAGGTCTCGCTCGCAACAGGTGCATCGGGGTCCGCGTCGGATTGCTCCAGCAGATCGTTATACACTCTCTGCAATGATCGGCGGTCCCGATGACGCAACGTGACATTGCAATGGATTTCCGACTCCTGGAGAGTTGTTAACGCCTCCACCGCGGCGAGCGGTAAGCCCGCGGAATCACACTCGAAAAGAGCCACGCTGAGACTGGCATTTTCGTGTGGCTGTAGATCCAAATATCGCGCGACAATCTCGCGAACTCGGTGAGCGCCTTCTTGAGGATCTTCGCTGGTTTTTGCGACTCCTGCCGCATTGACGGGTTGTTCCATTAGCGAGTAATCGTCTAGCGTCTCGCTGACGACTAATAGCGTAGGATCTCCCTTGCTATAGCCCACCGCGATCTCCGGGTAATAGGGATGTCGCGCTTCTTTGCACAGCTCCTCGAAGAAGAGCCGCTCATCTCCCACCTCGATTTCGTCGGAGCCCAGCATGTGCTGAAACAAACGGCCCACCGAACGTGCCTTCACTGCGATGGATACCATTCGCATGGGATTCCAGGGAGCCACTATCGCCGCAGCAGGATCGTCCTCGACACGGATAACCCCTAACCGCAGCAGCGGATCAAGAAGCTCTCGACGAATGATGTCATCCCCCGCCCGTGCTTCGAGACGCTCAAGCAATACTGCATAATCGCGCGCTTGATCGAGCAGCGAGTCCGAGGCAATCCCCGCCGACTCGAAGTCCGCAATCGCGGCAGTATATTTCGACTGAAAGGCCTCCCACGCTTCAGCAATTCCGGCGAATTCTTCGTCATCCATACGCTGCTGACACCGATCCAATGACTCGCGCCATTTAGCTTCAAGCGTCGATATGTCGCGTAGTGCGGGGACAAACGAGCCCGCATCCCTGTTATAGGCTGCCTCAAACGAACCAGAGTCTCCTAAGGCGATGCGTTGCGCCTGTCCCTTTTTACTCGTTCTGACTCTTTGGACTGATAGGTCCGCAAATGGCTTCTTGACCAATCGACTCAAATCGTCGGGCAAACTAGCGCTGACGGCGTCTGGCTTACCTAAATAGTCGACCTGTACAGAATGAAAGTCTTCACCGATTTGAAGATGAAGGTCCAAGCGTATCCGCAGCGCCGCTCGCGCGGTCGACTGATTACTCTGGTATTTCCTCGAGCTGGCCTTCTCGGCGTCGATAAATGCCTGATATTTGAACAGTGGGTCAAGATTCCACTCGATTCGTGGCCCGAAAAGATTCTCAAGACCCTTGTATCTAAGGTCGAACAGTCGAGCAACGTCCGCGTTGAGGCCCAGATGTTGTGTTCGGCCCCGAGCGTTCCATTCGATCACGAGCCGCTTATCGCCGCTCCAATTGGGCGCTTGTGCCTTCAAACGGTGGAGCGCGGAAAGCAACCCCACCAACAGGTCAGTGCATTCGATTGGCGCGCCGAATACAAATCTATCCCATTTCGCCTTGAGCGCAGGTCGTTCTGCGATGAGGCTTCGATGATTCTCGTAGAATTCGCGATCGTCGTCACCGGGCTGCTTCTTTGTCGTCGCTAGTAGCAGCTCGAGATAGTCCCTATCCTTCTTGTCTAGGAGGCCATCATCCTTATCCATATAGAAGTCGAGCGTCTCCTGCGCCAGAGAGACCTTTTTGGTCTTGAGCCCCGTGAAGAGTCCGTCGATCCTGTCGGTCTCCCACTCGAGCTCGGCCAGCGCCTGAGCCTCAGGATTCCAAGTTTGTGGCGCATCGATGAACGCTTCGATGACGCCCCAGTGCTCGGAAGCAATTTCATCCCCAGCAACGGTGCACGCTCATGCACCATCTGTTCAAACTTCTTCTTCCAGGCGGATCGATGCCGCTGCTGCTGTTCCGCGATAGCCAGCGTGGAATCGCGCGGAACACGTAGGATTGGCAGACAATAACCCAACGTCGATTGAAGAGGCTGTCCTTCCTCTTGGATTCGCGCCCGCGTCGCGGAAATGTACTTAGCCAGTTGCCCAACAGTAAAGACATGGGCATCAGTGAGCCCTTTTAGTGCCGCCTTCCAGACCTCTTTGCTCGTCTCAGGTAGCACCAAGTCTTTGGCGGCAATGTCCACCCACAGGTCCATTCGATCGGTGAGCATCTTTGACCCGATGCGCGTCATGTCGCCGAGCGATACATTTTGGATATCGTCGATGTTGACTACCAACAGAGCCTGCTCTCCATTCGGCGGCTCACGATTTCTAAAATAAGTGGCGTTGCGTTCGCCAGTAACAACCCGCGCGGGAAGGTCGGTTCCCTCCGCCACATTCGCCGGAATAGCGACGAACACTTTCGAGGACAGTTCCTTGTCATTGATAACCGCGTGGACGATCGCGATCGTTTGATCTTTCTGTAATCGATCCAATAGATAACGCGCGATCCCCGCCTGCGCATTGCTCAGCGACTTATCGAGCTCCTCCGCGAGGATCCTCGCCCCGACGGCGCCAATCAGCTCCAGGCTATTCACGGTGATGACTACGCCCCCGAAATGGCAATTCAACGTAGGCGCACCCATCGGATAGTCGATGCATTAACCCAAGGCTGGTCAAGCGCTCCTCCAAACGCATCGCATTCTCCGCAAAGTCTTCTAGATCCGCCTGGTCCTCAGTGATGTACGACGCCGCATGCTGCTCTCCGATGACGAAGCCGTATCGCTCGTAAAGTCGCTTCAAGAAGTCCTTGAATTCCATCCTTGATTGGACATTCGCAAATACCAGTGCTTTCAACAGGGCATCCGTTGGCGCATATCGCACCCGCTGGCTGCCGCGTCGAGAAGAAAGACCGATCGCGCGGGCCCAACTTCCGTGAATCTTGCCGACGTGCTGCTTGTGTCGTCCAAGAGCACGCGACAACAATTCCTCAAGAAGATGCTCTGGCGAGCGGCAATTCATGTCCTGCAGCTCATCGTCATCCGGCCAATTAAAATGCCGCGCGAGCACTTGCGCGGCCGCATTGATGGGTTCTGGATCATTCAGCGCCTCGGACCAGCGCGGATCCTTTACAACTGACTTCACAAGGGTGTCGACAGCCACACGCGGAAGCGCTTGGTTGCTCTCAAATGAAGACAAGGCAACGTCCCGCACAGCAGATCGTCGGGGACCCACTATTTCGCAAACGAAGACAGGGGTATCCACGCGCCCGGCGGTCGCGCTGGCGCGACGCAAAAAGTAGATCAATAGGTGAAGACCCGTCATCGTGACAAGGTAGGGAAGCACATCAAACTTTGGAAGGCGCTGCCCTAGGAGGAAAATCCAGTCATCGGCGAGGGTGTCGTACTCGGGTAATCGCTTATAGGGCAGATAGCCCGCGGACTTTTCTTCCGCCGGGAGCGCACTACCCTGCAAGATGCCGACGATGTCGTCCGTTGGATCCGGTTGGGCGAAGAAACGACGCTGCAATTCGCTCGCAACCTGATCGGCTTTCCCGGATCGAGCAAGCATGAGATACAAGAGCTCCCCATTGCGAGCAAAGAACCGGCGATCATTGGACGCACCATTCTCCGACACACGAAGATCCTCATAGAGTGAATGGCGTCCAAAAGGGAAGACAAATTTGGAACTCCATCGCTTATTGCTATTGCCTTCGATGGCAGTTCGACGCAAATACCCCACTAATCGAGCGAAATCCGCAAATCTAGGGATCTTGGTTTTCAGTTCTGTCAACGGTGGGAGATTCGACGGCGTAACCGTTCCCTTCATGAGCTCAAGCCATCTATCCCACGCGACCGCGTCGGTTAATGGCGGATCGCGCACGAGCTCTGTGAAAAATGGATTGTTGAAAACTACATTTCGTAGTCGCAACTGACGTTGAGGGCGATATCTGAGGTTGTCCTGAGTCATCAACGACGGGTCACTCTGGAATACTGTGAGGAATTCCAGCAAGGTCAGCCACGGAGTCTGCTCGTCGTATAGCCGATGACCCCAAATTTGCTCATCAATCCAATAATCTCCCTCGAATCCGTCGGGCATCTCCGCCGGCTTGTCATAGTCGGTGGCCATTAGAGGTGGACCTCCACGGCGTGAGGACGCACCCGTCCGTCTTCCATGACTTCAATAAAGCGTAGCGTGAGCCCGTCCCCTACAGTTTCGCCTTCAATCTCGCGCCGGCGCTGGAGAGCCGATAGCACTTGGGATTTATAGGCCAAAATGTCCTCATAACACTCAAGAGAGAAGCTGCTCGGTAATGCGCCTTCGGACACCCTGACCAAGAACTCGAATCTCAGGCACGTGAGAAAGAGATCGACTGGCTCAAGGTCACTAGGTCTCATTAGCTGCACACGCAAGGAGGCGCCTCGGGGATCCCGGTGGACGACGCTTATGGCTTCCCCCCTTGTCGGGCGAACCGCGATCTCGGCCTCATATAGCTGGTTGGTACGAGACTGCGAATAGCTGCCCGCCGTCGCCAGCACGAGAGAGTCATGCATTTCGAGAAGTTCGCCCGTGAATATACGGTTGAGCCCGCGGACCAGAGTTCTTGCAAGCTCTTGAGGTGCCGGCTTGCCCTCTCTCAAGGAATCTAATACACCGAGAAACATTTCAGCGTTTTGATACACCGTCAGATCCCAAGCGGCGTATTGCTTTGATTTCTCCGCAGGCAATGTAAAGAAAAGCCGTTGTCGCTGAAGTCGAATTTGCGTTTTAAACGCGAGCGCCTCATCGCCAATATCGTAGTCGCCATTTTCTAGATACGCTCGCTGTGCAGCCTGCCACGGTACCGTATTGCCGTAGACGGGATCACTGGCGACGAGCATTTCATAGTCTGGCCTCAGATCTGGGTCGTCGGCTCCAAGCGTCAACAATCGGTCTAATCTGTTGCTCGTCTCGTGGCCTAATCCAAGACGCTCGAACTTTTCGAAGATTTCACGGTTTCTGCGCTTCCTCGGAGATAAGTTCTCTCCCACAGCATTGCCGTACGGAGATGCCTTCCATACTGTCCCGTTGGTTTGGAAGGAATGCACGTCTGCGCAGGACATCAGATTGTCCTTCGCGTCCGCGTGCCCCAGTAAGATATTGCTTACCAGCATGAGTTGCTGACGGACGGGGATATGCTGGTTGTTCTGAGTGCTAAGCTCCATGAGCTGTTGGAGTCGCCCGCTGAATACCGCGCCGTTGTGATCACCTAAAAGCCGACGACGATTCTCGATGATCGGACATGGTGTAGATTGTTGGTTAAGTTCGCAGCCGTCGCAAAGATTCCAGCGTGGGTGAAGTAAGACCGCGTCCAGTACCGCCTTCATACTATCTGCAGACGGTCTTTTGCTTAGGTCAAAGACTCGGACCGGTACATCAGTCTGCGGCTCACCATCGACCAGTTGATCTTCGATGCTTTTCCACGCCGCCGCGGCAGCCGGTGAGGTTGCGAGAACTGGCAACCATTGTTCGTAAAGTTGTCCGTGGTTTGCTGCTACCACATAGAGTCGATTGCTCGAAGGATCTGCAAAGTCCTTCGACATTCTGGCAATTATGGTCTTGGCGATTCCCTTCTCGACCTCGGTCAAATCCTTGATGATATGGATCTGCCGGCCATCGCGAGCGACAACGTACATTCCCTGAGTGGCTTGCGAGTCGTCCGCCCAGTCCTCAGCCTTGCCACCCAGCATTTGCCACAGCTGCCTGCAGTAATACGTCTTTCCGTCTCCCGCGGTGCCACTCAAGATTACGGATATGGGCTTGTCTTGAGTAAGACAGACGAAAGCGTCATTTAGGTACGGTGTTGGAAGTAATAGCGGTTCGACGCCAGCACGTTTTCGAGACTGTTCAATTGTCTCGTCATACATATTGTCATTGGCCGCCGACGGCCCGTATTTTCTAAGGAAGTTAATCCAAGCGGCATTCGGCAGCATCAAGCGTCGTCCTTGGCAGTGTCATTCATTCTATAAGGTTTTCGTTCAGATCACATGCAACGTCACTTGTGGCAGGCCAGACAACCACCCTCGCTCGAGAGCTCGAGAAGTTCACTCTCCTTGATAGCTTCCTGAAGCGGCCCAAGGCGCCGCGACGAGTTGATCCTGGCCATCCTGAGGGAATGTTTTTTTCGGATTTCTTCGATCCGCTCTGGTTGTTCAAGATCTTCAAGAGACTCGCCCTGAACCCACGTAAAGGGAGACGAATGGTCTCTTGCCAATTTCTCGTATCGCTTTGCTTCCTCAAAAGCCTCAGGATGCTCTTCGCGAAGGCGCACCCACTCAATCCGTTGCTGAAAGAAGCAGAACGTGCATCCGCTCCTTGACCGCCAGCGATAGTAACCCGGCAGGCCCACCCCTGAGGCCTCCAGCAGTTCCTTGACGCCTTGAAGATCGACGCCATGTTCCCGTAATGGAAATAACGTCTGAAGACCTGGATGCGTCGATAGATGGCCGCCTCGATTCGGCTCGTCCGCGCGAATAGCGACATAGCTGTTAATCTTAACGCCGGCCTCCAGGTCCGGCCGCAACCACGCTTCGAATGGTTCAATCTTAAGTTGCCGAGTACACGTAAGCGGTGCCTGAGCGGCGTGGTTGATTAGTGCGGGAGGCCGTGCAGGTCGGATCGAAGCGGGTTGTCCGCGAAGAGTTGCTTCCAGAGACGTGGCGTGAGTTCGGGGACCCGGGAAGC
>Ga0182012_10004128_pt1 | contig 15265 bp, 11 predicted proteins | sample 612S2SmetaG_FD_120486 | JGI IMG/M metagenome (GOLD analysis project Ga0182012, IMG submission 120486) | Permafrost microbial communities from Stordalen Mire, Sweden - 612S2S metaG | ecosystem: Environmental > Terrestrial > Soil > Wetlands > Permafrost | place: Sweden: Stordalen | collected... | reverse complement strand
GCTCTCCTTCGGCTCCGCCTGCCCGCCGGAACGGCGCGCGACGCTGCGGTCGATGATGGTCGCGCCCACGTCGAGCCGGCCGCCCGCCAGCGGGCGGATCTCGACCGGCTGGCCTTCCGCCGCAGTCTGCGCCCGCGCCCGCAGCGGCGTGCGCTGGGTGAACTCGGGCGAGACGACGGTCGATTCGCCGCCGCCTTGCGACTGCGGCGGCTCCTGCGGCTCGTCGTCGGTGCCGGCCGCGGCGTCGAGCGCCGCGTTGATGACCGCGTCCTCGGACAGGTTTTCGAGCAACGCCTGCACGCGCAGCCGGCTGCGCCGCAGCCGGGCCGCCATCGGAAAGACGCGGCGCGCGTCGTCCGCCGTCGCCTCGGTGCGGCCCTCGAACGCGGCCAGCGCGCAGGCCGCCTCGAGGGCGACGTACTCGGTGCGGTGCGAGTCGATGCCGAGCCGGGCCACCGCGTCGACGACCGTCTCCTCCGCCTCCGCGCTCGGCCGCACCACGGGCAGCAGTTCGATGGCGTGCGCTACCCGCGCGCGCAGCGCCGTCGTCTTACGGGCATGCGCCTTGGCGAATCCGCGCGGGTCGCGGGCGAACGCGGCGTTGCGGCGATAGATCTCGATGCGCTCGTCCTTGCCCGCCGCCGGCGCGACGAAGACGCGCAGGCCGATGCGGTCGGTCACCTGCGGGCGCAGTTCGCCCTCCTCGGGATTCATCGTGCCGATCAGCGTGAAGCGCGACGGATACTCGATCGCGTGCTGGCCGCGCTTCACGCGGACGACGCCCTGTGCCGCAGCGTCGAGCAGCACGTCGATCACGACGTCGGAGAGCAGGTTGATCTCGTCGACGTACAGCAGCGCGCGGTTGGCCTGCGCGAGCAGGCCGGGCCGGAACGCCATCTTGCCGGCCTCAAGCGCGCTGCGAAGATCGACGGCGCCCACGACGTCGTCGATCTGGGCGTTGGCCGGCAGTTCCACGAGTTCGGCGCGCACTTTGCGGCTGGGAATCGGCTCGCCGGCGCGCGCCAACGCCGCGCACTCGCCGCACAGCGACGACCCGTCGGGGTCGCAGCCGTAGTCGCACTTGGCGCGCGCGAAAACGGGCAGCAATTCGGCCGCGGCGCGGACGATCGTCGTCTTCCCCGTGCCCTTCGGGCCGGACAGCAGCACGCCGCCGACGCGCGGATTGATCGCGGCGAGCAGGAGCGCGAGCTTCGGCTCCTCCTGGGCCACGAGGGCGGAAAACGGATAAGTGACGTATTCTGCGCGCCCGGGCGAACTCATGACGTATCCTTCGACGAAGGCGCCGCTAATCGTGCCGGCGCGGAACGGTCAGACGGCGGCGGCGGTTTCGCGCTTGCGCAGCACGACGGCGGGCGCGCCTTCCAGCGTGATGGACGGCTCGGCGGCGGGCATCGGGCAGGCGTTGGTCCACTCGGCTCGCGGAAGCGCCGGCACCGTATCGTGCGGCTGGGCGACGAGCTTGGCGTACTGCAGGATGTTGCTCGCGTAGCGGGCGTAGCGCATCACGTACGCGCCGGGGCGCCGCCAACCGGTCGCCGTGCGACCGCGCTTGTTGCGGCGGTTGTTCTCGGCCATCTTGCGCAGGCACGACAGGAAGTACTTCGACTCGACCTTGATGCCGAGCCCCCACACCTCGCGGGCGGCGGTCTCCGTCTCGGCGATGACCTTCATGTCGAATTTTTCCCAGTCGATGCCGAGCTTTTCGTAGACGGTCGACTGGGCGTCGCGCAGGTACATCGTGATGTAGACGGCGAGCGTGAAGAACTTGATGCCGAGCCGGTTGCGGAAGCCCTCGAGGTACTGCGGCTGGCTGCGCATCATCAGAGCGAAGAAGCGGCTGTGCCGGCGCTCGTCCTTGCACCAATTGTCGAAATAGCGGAAGATCGGGTGGAAGCGGTACTGCGGGTTGCGCTTGAGGTGATCGGAGATGTTCTGGTAGCGGTAGAAGCCCACGATCTCCGACAGGTAGGTCGTGACGAAGATCCATTTGGGATGCATGTACTGCATGCCCTGGACCTTCGGCAGGCTTTCCAGCGGAAAGCGGCGCCCCATCTCGCGCATCGTGAAGTTGAGGAACGACGAGTGCCGGCCTTCGTCGCGCGCCATGCACTGGTAGATCGACGCGAGCGTCGGATCGCTCAGCTTGCGGCAGACGTCGGCGTAGAGCAGGCAGCCGGAGAACTCGCCGATCGCCGAGCGGTGCAGAAACTCGTAGAACTCGCTCCACAGCGGATCGTAGTCGATGTCGAGCGCGTCGTCTTCCCAGCGGAAGTGCGCCTTGTTCCAGTCTGCTTCGAAGTCCGCACGCAGGGCCTCGAACTCCTCGCGCGTCCAATCGATGGACAGCGAGTTCAGGATGTCGATGTCGGTCCGGTAGAGCCGCGGCCTGAGGAGGTCGGGTGGGCTGGACTGGGCCTGCGGCGCGACTGCCATCAGCGGCGAACGGCCTCGAACACGTAGGAGTCGTAGAAGAACTTGGTCACGCGCTCGGTTCGCTTGATGGCGAAGCCGCTGCGATACATGATCTGCTCGACTTGGTCGTAGGTCAGCAGGTGGAGCTTCGTCATACGGTTCTTCTTGTGGAAGAAGCGCTGGCCGATCTCCATCCAGAACGCGTTCATGGTCGTGCGGATGGCAAACGAGCCGACCACTTTATGCCGCGATAACGCGGCCAGGCGGGCCAGCATGTCCTTGACCTCTTCGTAGGGGTAGTGGAACAGCACGTCGAGGCAGCAGACGGTATCGTACGATACACCCTGACCGTCGAGCGCCGAGATGTCGCCGACGAAGAACTCGGGCTGGGGGCCCCGAGAGATCCGGCCCTGGGTGATGTGGCGCGCGAACGACACCATCGGCGCCGACAGATCGAACCCTTGGACCCGGTGGCCGGAGTCGGCCAGGCGGGTGGCCAGGTTGCCGGTCCCGCAGCCCGCGTCGAGCACCGTCCGGTCCCCGTCCGCCGTTCCGACCCAATCGACGACGAGGTCGATCGCGCGGTCGTGACCGTCCCGAATGACGCGCCAGATGGGCGGAATGTCGCCCTGCCCGTAGATGGCGGCCCAGCGCGAGAAGCCGGAGGCTTCGAAGTATTTCTGAACGCGCTCGGCGTTCTCGGTCTTTTCGCGGGATTGGAACAAGGACTGAGCGTCGGAAGCGGCGCTGCGGTCACGGAGGTCGACCAACTCTTGCAAGGTCAACACCTTTCGACGCCTGAGCTGCGAGATGCGACTAGCGTAGCCAGCGCACGCCGCGCCCTCGGTGACTGCCGTCACCCTGCCCGGCCGCAGCCCGGCGGTTACTCCCCGGTGTTGACCGCGAGCTGGTCGAGCTTGGGAAGATCGAGGATGACGACCGTGCCCACGCCGCGCGAGCCGACGATCCCGCGCTCCTGGAGGACGTGCAGCTTGCGGGAGACCGTCACCCGGTTGCTGCCGATCATGTCGGCCAGCCGCTGGTGGGTCAGCGGGATATCGATGACGACTGCGCCACCGACGGCGTCCCGGCGGCCGAACTGCCGCGCCAACTCCTGGAGCGTCCGGTGGAGCCGCAGGTCGACGCTGTTGTTCATGAGGTCCTCGATGAGGACCTGACTCTCGGTCAGCCGCCGGCTGATATTGCCGATGACGTCCACCGCCGACGCGGGCTGCGAGGCGACGAGTTCGATCAGTTCGTCCTCGGAGACGCTGATGACGGACGACTGCTGCATGGCCTCGGCGCAGAGACACGAGAGGCTGACCTCGTCGGCGCGCCACTGCAAGAAGACGTCGCCTTCGCTCAGGATCGAAAGCGTGATCGTGCGGCCGTTCGGCAGCAGGTTGTAGAGGCGCACCTTGCCGTGCTCGACCACGTAGCAGCGCATGCCGGCGTCGTAGAGCGGACCGATCTCCTCGCCCGGCTTGAGCGACACGCTGCGATACTTGTGACGGTTGCGGGTCAGGGCGGCGCGCAGGCGCTCGTTCGGTGGCGACGCGGGCTTCCTATCGGCGCCGGCCTGCGCCTCGCGATACCCCTCGACGACCGCCATGACGATCATGGAGCGCAGTTCGGCAACTTCCCCGATGATCTCCAACTGCGGCACGTCGCCCTCGTTGGCCTCGAGCAACGCGATCTCGATCATGTTCGTCGCCGAAACCGTACGCTGGAGCGACTCGGCGAGCCCGAGGCCGACGCCGAACTGGTAGCGCCCGGCCTCTTGCGCCATCGCCATCAGTTCGGTGAAGTCCGCGCTCTCCACGGCGTCGACGATCGCGTTGAAGTACCGCCGGTGAAGTTCCACCGTCGAATCGCTCGGAGTTGTGAAGAACCCTTCACGCGATTGCGCGATCATCTTCTCGTCATAAATTGACTTGCTCTTGCGGAGCATCGTCGCGAGTGCGAGTGACACGGTTAACTGCCCTTGGCGCTTAGCGCGGGGACGGCCTGCCGCGACGCGGCCGGAGCGCTCTCTGGCGATTCCAAGCGCAACGAAGGCTCGGTGCCGGCGAGAAGATTGCGAATGTTCGGCCGATGACGCGTAGCGATGATGCACGCCATCTCGACGCCGAACATCGCGCTCGGCGCGCCGACGAAGTACCACAGCGGCAAGAACGACACCGCGCAGGCCAGCAGCGAGCCGATCGTCGTGTAGCCGCTCGAGAACGCGCCCGTCATCCACAGGGCGGTAAAGATCGTGCCCGCCTGCCACGAGAGCGCGAACAACGCACCGGCGTAGGTCGCGACGCCCTTACCGCCGCGCCACTTGCGCCACGGCGAGTAACAGTCGCCGAGGACCGCGCAGAACGCCGCGGCGACGCCCATGTGCTCGCCGCCGCCGTGGAAGACGATCGCGGTCGGGACCCAGCCCTTGAGCGCATCGAAGAACGGTACGGACGCCTCGATGACGCGGCCGAACGCATCGACGATCGACAGATTGACCCGGTCCTTGTCGCGGACGCCCGGGGTATCGAAGAGCCATCCGACGACGGCGCGAAACGGAATCGAGCCCATCAAGAACGCGAACCCGAGTCCGCAGATGATCTTGACGTACATGTTGCCGAACACCGGCCCGTTCACCAACGCCTCGTTGACGGGCATCAGAGTCGCCCCGAACCGCACCCGAAGAAACGCATGGCCGGGCCTTTACGGCGCGACGGTCCACGGCTTCCTGGTCGGTGGGGAAAAAAGTTTGCCGGCCGCCGCCGGCCGCGTCCTACGCGACCCCGGCTGCGGCCTCCGCAACGCCCGCGTAGCGCTCCAGGAACGCCCGCAGCCGTCCCGTCACGGCCTCCGGACGATCGAGTTGCAGGTAGTGGCCGCCGGCGATCGCCTCGTAGGTGAAGCGTTCGCCGAGCCGGGCGCCGAGCGTCGAGACCAGCTGCGGAAAGCGCGCGCGGCGCTTGCCGCTCGAGCCTTCGAGAACGTACGTCGGGCAGCCGATCTCCAGCGCGAAGTCGCGGACGTCGAAGCCCTCGGGGCCTTCGAACGCCTCGCGCAGCATGCGCGGGAACTCCAGCGGCACCTGGGTGCGCTGGTCGAGCCACGCGCGCTCCATGTTGAGTTGGTTCTCGAACGACCGCGAGAAGAGCCAGCGGCCGAGGCCCCGGCTCAGCGCGCCGTCGCGTTCCATCGAGACGGCGAGCGGGGTCGCGACCGCGGCGAGCAGCCAGCCTAGGCCCGGCGGATGGTGGCGCCGCGCGTCCTCGCCATTGGCGTAGACCGGATCGATCAGGAACAGACCGCTCACCTGTTCGGGTTCGTCGGCGGCGAGGGCCATCGCGAGCAGGCCGCCCATCGAATGCCCGACGACGGCCGCGGGCGCGCCGAGGTCTGCAACGCTCGCTGCGAGCCCCTCGCGGGCGTCTTTATAGTAGTCGCCGAGCCCGGCGTCGGCCACGCGGCCCGCGGCGCCGTGCCCGCGCGCCTCCCACGTGTACAGCCGGAAATCGCGGGCGAGCGATTCCCGCTGCGGGCGCCACGACCAGGCGCCGCCGCCGACCCCGTGCAGGAGTAGAAGGCCGGGCGCGCCCGGCGGTCCCTCGACGCGTAGCGCTCCGCCCGAGGGGAGCGGATGAACGATACCCTGCTGCAACACCGCGCGCGCTTTCGGCGGGACCCGGCGGATTTCCGGCGGACCGGCCGCAAGCCGCTCGTCCTGCAACCGAGGCTACAGAGCACGGTGTCCCCACAGCGTATGCTGTTCCCGAACGGCCGCTTTGCGGTCGGCCGGCGGAGGCGCAACCGCGAGCCCGTTCGAAGGATAGTTTGCACCATGGGAGCCTTTGTCGAGGTCACGTTGCCGGTCAACCCCTCCCAGCCGGGAGAAGCCGGCGCCGCCGCGCTCGGAATCGTCGAGGGATTCCCCGGTACGCGCGGGGCCCAGCTCGACGGTGCGTCCGGGGCCGTCCGCTTCCAATTCCAGTTTCCGGGCAACCTGAGCGGGTTGGTCGACCGCCTGCGCTCCAACCGCATCGGCGTCGGCGACCGGGCGAACGTCTCGCTGCGGGTTCGCACGATCGCGCACGCGGCCGAGGCCCCGCCCTCCGGCGAGATCGTCGACCGCTTGACGCAGGGCGCCGAGGTGTGGGACGTGCAGTTCGATCGCGGCCGCTACGTCTCGGAGGCCGAGATAAGCGGGGACCGCATCGACGCAACGATCGTCCCCAGTACGCTCTCGATGCACCAGATCTTCGACGCGCTGCTCTCCCTGGGTCTCGTCGTTCAGACCAACGCATCCGCCGCCGGCGCGCAGTAAGCGCATCGCCACCGTGCGCGCGTTCGAGCCGGTCGCGGTAGCGGCCCCGCTCTCTGAAGACGGTTCTACCGACCTCAACCGCAGCTACCGGATCTGCCGGGAGATCACGCGCAGTCACTCGACGACGTTCTATTTCGCGTCGCTGTTCCTGAGCCCGGAGCGGCGCAAGGCGATCTGGGCCGTCTACGCCTTCTGCCGGACCGCCGACGACATCGTCGACACGTCGGAGCAGCCGGCCGCGCGCCTGAGCGAGATCGACTCGTGGCAGAGCGAACTGCTCGCGGCCTACTCGGGCCGGGCGCAGCATCCGGCGATGATCGCCTTCGCCGACGCCGTCACGAAGTTCGACGTGCCGATCGAACCTGCGCTCCAGTTGCTGCGCGGCGCGCGCAACGACGTGACGACGCGGCGCTACGAGACCTACGACGAGCTCCGCGAGTACTGCTATCTCGTCGCCTCGACCGTGGGCCTGATGACGAGCCCGATCCTCGGGTACGCGCCCGGCGCGCTCGAGTACGGCGTCGCGCTGGGCCTGGCGATGCAGATGACCAACATCATGCGCGACGTCGGGGAAGACGCCGCCATGGGCCGTATCTACCTGCCGGCCGAGGATTTCCGCCGCTTCGGCTATTCGGAGGACCGCCTGATGGACGGGGTCGTCGACGACAGCTTCGTCGAGATGATGCGGTTCGAGATCTCGCGCATCCGCCGCATCTACGACGAGGCGACGCCCGGCATCGAACTGCTCGTCCCCGAAAGCCGCTACGCCGTCCGGCTCGCCCTGCGGCTCTACAGCCAGATCCTCGACGAGATCGAGCACAACGGCTACGATGTATTCAGCCGGCGGGCGTTCGTGCCGCTGCGCTCGCGGCTCACGACCGCGCTGATGACCGCCCTCAGCCGCTAGTGCTCGAAGGCGAACTGCCCAAATCGACGTCGACGGCTGACCAGTCGCGCGGCGTCGCCCTGCTGTTCCGGGCCGAGCGCGCCATCTTCTACCTGGTCGGCAGCCTCTTTCTCCTCGCCGCCTTCGTGCTGGCGATCCGGGCCGCGTTCGAGCTCTGGCAGATGATCGTGGGTCCCGCCGACGCGACGCTGCTCACGGCCACCAGGTTCCTCGACGTGATGCTGCTCGTCCTCATGGTCGTCGAGCTGGCGTACACCGTCCTGGTCTCGCTGCAGGGTGCAGCACTGCTGCCCGAGCCGTTCCTGATCGTCGGCCTGATCGCCGTCATCAGGCGCATGCTCGTCATCACGGTGGGCGAGATCGGCTCGGGAGGTACACCCTCCGGCACGCTGAGCACACACGCGCTGGAGCTGCTCGTGCTGACGGGCATCGTCATCGCGTTCGTCGGCGCGATCGTCCTGCTGCGCGCACGTCCGCGGTCGAAGAACTTCCCGGCCTAAACCGCCTTCGGACCGGCTGCGGCCGGTGCGACCGGCGTGACGGATGTCGCAGAACCGGGTGTTCTTCCTCACTACCATCGGGTGTGATGGACGCTTGACGTCCGCCCTCCCCCCAAGAGGACATCACATGGTGCAGAGCATTCCCGCACGGGACAACGCCTTCGCGAACTACCTCGCGCGGTCGCGGTGCCCCGTGATGCGCGCGGTCTTCGCGTGCATGACGGTGATCGGCGGAGGCGGACTCTGTTCGCACGCCGCATCAGCCGCGCCGCCGGCGGCCGCCGCCGCGACGGCGACCGTCGACGTGCGCGTCGTCGACGCAGCCTCGGGCCGCCCGATCTCCGACGCGACCGTCACGGTCGCGGGCACGCCGAACACGGCGCGCCATCTCGAGGGGGCGCCGTACCGGCTCTCGGGCGTCCCCGCAGGTTCAGCCTCGATCATGGTCAGGGCCCCCGGCTATCGCACCGTCACCCAATTGATGACGCTGGCCGCCGGCCGGACCGCGGAGGCGACGGTGAAGCTCGCCCGCAGCGACGAGGCGACGGAATTGCCGACGATCGGCCGGGTCGCCGCCAAGGGCGACGACCCCGTCGCCGGCCCGACGCTGCACACCACCCTCGGCGCGCGCGACCTCGAGCGCGCCGGCGCCTTCCGCCTTGCCGACGCCCTCGTTACGCTGCCCGACCTCTCCGCCACGAACGCCACGGCGGGCGGCGGACAGACCTCGCAGTCGAGCGGCCCGGGCTCGTCCATCTATATGGACATCCGCGGCTTCGGCCCGATCGAGACGATGACGGAAATCGACGGCCATCCGATCGGGCAGGGCGTCGACCTCGGCTTCAACTTCCAGGACGCGCCGATCTTCGCGCTGCGCAACGTCTACGTCGGCTACGGCAGCGGAGCCACCGGCATCGCGAACTACGGCGAGATGGGCGGCGTCATCGACATGCAGACGCTCACCCCGACCGGCCACCCGTACGTCAGCGCGCTGCAGGGCTTCGGCTCGTACGGCCGGCTGCTGACGCAACTCCAGGCGACCGGGCTCACGGACAACCAGAAGCTCGGCTACGCGTTCGCCTACGGCGTCGAGGGTAGCGGCGGGCCGATCTCGCCGCAGCAGATCTATTCGTCGGCAGCGTCGTGGGACCAGAGTTCGCCCGAGGCGGCGATCCGCGACACCGCGACCTACGAGATCACGCAGAACACGACCCGGCGCGCGGTGCTCGGCAAACTTCGCTATAGCGTCGGCCCGAGTTCCACGCTGACGCTGGACGCCATCACGAACACGGCCTGGGCCGACGGCACGGGCAACAGCGACAACATCTATCGCAACTACGGTCCGACGCTGGCGCTGGGCACCGAACTGCTCGCCGCCAAACAGCCGCAGGATCCGTGCCCGACCGGCACGTTCACGGCGACCAACCTGTTCGGCATACCCAACGGCTACGGCCGCAACGGCCAGCCCGACGGCGGGATCACCTGCCAGACCCCGCAGCAATATGCCGGCTTCAACACCGGCTGGCAAGGGCTCGGCCCGCATCAGACCGCGGAGCGGGCGACCGACTACGACCTGCGCTTCGACTCCCAGTACCGCAACCAGACCATCACGGCCGATGCGTTCACCAACTCGTACTACTTCAACTACGACCGCCTCAATCTGCTGCCGTACTTCACGACCCCGGGCGACACCGGCTTCGACACCGACCAACTCGTCGTCAACACCGGCGTCTCCCTCGTCGACCGCATCGCGACGGCCAACAACGAAGTCAGCATCGGCATGCGCGAACTCGCAAACTCGAATCGCTTCCGGCTGACCGGCTCGCCCGTGCAGTCGAACTGGCTCGACGAACAGGCCGTCGCGCTGGAAGACCGCCTGCGCGCGGGCGCCCACTTCACGGCGCAGGCCGATCTCGCGTGGACGCACGCCGAGGCGACGTCGAGCGCGCAGATCGTGCCGCACGCGCTCGTTGCCTACGAGTTTTCGCCGTCCGACCGCGTGCGCGTCAGCGGCGGCTCGAACGTCGTGCAGCCGCCGGGCATCTGGCTCGACCTGCCGTTCGAGCCGACGCCGCTCAGCCAGTTCGTTCCGACCTGCTCCGGCGTCGCCTCGATCGGCGGCGGCCCGTCGCTGCCGCTCAGCCCCGAGCACGGAACCGACGGCGAACTCACCTACAGCCATCTGTGGGGCCAGGACTCGCAAGTGACGGTGGCCGCCTACACGGCCCAGCTCGTCGACAAACTCTACAACGTCGTCGTCCCGGTCTCCGAACTACCGCCGGGCGCCGTTCCCGCCTCGGCACTCGCGCCCTACCAACAGATCCTCGATCAGGTCTGCGGTTCGAGCGCGCCGCCGCTCGGCGTCACGGAGAACCTCAATCTGGGCAACGTCTCGGCACGCGGGCTGCAAGCGCTCGCGAACGTGCGCCTGACGCGCACGCTCGTGCTCAAGGCGGACTGGTCGCAAGAGTCGGCGATCCTGACCTCGGCGCCGCCCTCGCTGCTCGCGGCGAACCTGTCGTTCATCCCCGGCGGGCAGTTACCGAGCATCCCGCTGCACAAGTGGTTCCTCGGACTCGACTACACGTCGCGCGGCGGCATCGAACTCGGGGTCACCGGGTTCCACGTGTCCGAAAACAACCCGGCCGACCTGCCCGCCTACTCCTACGCGAACCTAGAACTCGGCGCGACGGTCGGCCCCGGCCGGCTGCGCTTCATCGAGTACAACATGTTCAACAACCAGGCGGGCCAGGCGTCGCTCATCGGGCAGGGCTATCCGCTCCCGCTCAACTCGTACGCGCCGGCAAACGCGTACCTACCGTACGTCGGTGCGGCGGCGACGACCGCCTACGTGCTGGCGCCGCGCCGGTTCGAACTCTACTATCAGCTCCTGCCGCTTATGACGCACTCGCGCTGAGCGCGGGTAGGGCGAGGCGGACGCCGTCGGTGAGACCGTCGAGCGCCGCCTCGCCCGCCGTCAATTCGATGACGTAGCGGCCGCTGCCGGAGCGCCGCGCGACCTTATCGTCCGGCTCGTCCATCGTCGACGACGGAACGTGCGCGGCCACGTGCGTCACCCGGCCGTCCGCGGCCACCCAGACCATGTCGAGCGGAATCAGCGTGCGCTTCATCCAGAACTCGTACGGGCCGTCGTGCGCGAAGACGAAGATCATGCCGGCGTGGCGGCGCAGCGCCGTCACGCACATGAGACCGAGCTCGCGGCGCGCCTCGTCGGCCGCGACGGCGAGGTGCAGTTGCGCCTTCGGCGCCGCGACGGTGATCAGCGGGAGCGGCGTCTTCGGCGCCTCGGCGGGCGGGCCGTCGAGGATCGCGGCGGGCAGGTCCGGATTGGCGCACGCCGTCGTCGCCTGACGCGGCGACGCCGACGGTGCCGGCGAGGAAGCGGCCGCGCCCGCAGCGGCGCTCGCGGCGAGCCACGCGCACAGGACGGCGCAGGTGCTAGCGTTACGCAACATAGGCCTCCACGTCGTACCAGTTCCGGCCCGTCTTCAGCGTGACCTCGACGGGCACGCTCAGCGGGACGGCGTTTTCCATCTCTTCTTTGACGACGCGCGCGATCTCGGCGATGCGCGCCGCGTCGGCCTCCAGGATCAGCTCGTCGTGGATCTGCAGCAGCATCGCGGCATCGAGCCCGGCGGCGCGCAGCGCGCGGTCGAGCCGCACCATCGCGAGCTTCATCAGGTCGGCCGCGCTGCCTTGCATCGGCGCGTTGGTCGCCTCGCGTTCGGCCGCGCTGCGCAGCGCGTAGTTGCGGGCGCGCAGGTCGGGCATGTAGCGGCGGCGGCCGAGGATCGTCTCGACGTAGCCGTGTTCGCGCCCGAACTCGAGGTTGCGCTCGATGTAGTCGCGCACCGATGGGAAGCGGGCAAAGTACGCCTCGGTCATCGCGCGCGCCTCGGCGCGATCGATCTCCAGCCGCTGCGCGAGCCCGAAGTCCGACATGCCGTACAGCAGGCCGAAGTTCACGGACTTTGCGATGCGGCGCTGGTTGGCCGTCGGCGACTCCCCTTCGGCAACGGCGAAGATGCCGCGCGCCGTGAAGTCGTGGATGTCGTCGCCGCGCCGGAACGCCTCGCGCATCGCCGCGTCGCCCGACAGGTGCGCCATGATGCGCAGTTCGATCTGGCTGTAGTCGGCGGCGAGCAGCAGCCGGTCGCCGGCCGGCGCGACGAACGCCTTGCGAATGCGGCGGCCGAGTTCGCCGCGCACGGGGACGTTCTGCAGGTTCGGATTCGTCGACGACAGCCGCCCGGTCGCCGTCGCCGTCTGATGGAAGACCGTGTGAACGCGGCCGTCCGGCGCGACGAGCCCGGGGAGCACGTCGACGTAGGTGCTCTTGAGTTTGGTGACTTCGCGATACTCGAGGACCTTCGCGCAGATCTCGTAGTCGCGGGCCAGGCCGGTCAGCACCTCGGCGCCGGTCGCCCAGCCCGTTTTCGTGCGCCCGCCGTCCGGTAGGCCGAGTTTCTCGAAGAGGATCGCGCCGAGCTGCTGCGGCGAGCCGATGTTGAAGCGCTCGCCGGCCAATGCATAGACGTCGTCCTGCAGACGCGCGACGGCGGCGTCCACCTCCGCGCGCAGGCCGTCGAGTGCGGCGGGATCGACGGCGATGCCGGCGGCCTCCATCGCGCCGAGGATGCCGGCGAGCGGCACCTCGACGTCCCGATAGAGCGCCGTCTGCGCGCGGTGCTCGAGGTGGTCGCGCGTCACGTCCACCAGTCGGAAGACGGCGTCGGCGTGCGCGGCGGCGTCGTTCGGCAACGCGAGGCCCAGGAACTCGCCGGCCGCGTCCTCGAGCCGCGCGAACGTCCGCGACGGGTTGAGCAGGTGGGCGCCGATCATCGTGTCGTCGGCGACGTCACCGTACGGGCGGCCGCGCGCGCGCAGCGCGGCAAACAGCCCCTTGACGTCGTGCGCGGCGACGGTCGCGCCGCCGGTCCAGAGCGCGTCGAACGCCGCGGCGACGTCGGCGACGTCGAGTGCCGCCGCGGCAAACGACACGCCGGTCTCGGCGGCCGTGCTGACGCCGACTTCGTCGCCGCGCAAGGCGATCGCGACGCGCGCCGCGGCGCCGGCCTCGCGCAGCAGCCCGGCGAGCCGCACGAACTCCGGCGGATCGGTCGATGCGACGAACGACAGATAGCGCCCGGATACCGATTCTTCCGCCAAGCCTTCGCGCGCCCGCGCGTCGTCGGGCGCGGGCAGTTTGGCCAGCAGCGTGCGGAACTCGAGATCGCGATAGAGCGGGTACAGTTCGTCCGGCGTGGGTGCCTCGTAGCGCGCGGCCTCCCACGGCACCTCGAGGTCGAGGTCGCGCGACACGACGGAGACGTCGCGGCAGATCCGCGCCTGCTCGCCGTAGGTGCGGACGAGGTTCTCCAGCTTCGGGGAACCGGCGAGCGCCGGATTCGCGAGCAGCGCGTCGAGCGAGCCCGCGCTCTTGATCAGTTTGATCGCCGTCTTCTCGCCGACGCCCGGGATGCCGGGCAGGTTGTCGGACGGATCGCCCTTGAGCCCGCGATAGTCCGGCAATTGCGAGGGTTCCAATTCGAAGCGTTCGCGCACCGCGGCCGGATCGTAGCGCCCGAGGTCGCTGATGCCGCGCCGGGTGACGAGGACGGTCGTCGCGTCGTCGACGATCTGCAACAGGTCGAGGTCGCCCGTCACGACGTCCACGCGCTGGCCCGCCGCCTCCGCGCGGCGCGCGAGCGTCGCGATCACGTCGTCGGCCTCCTCGCCTTCGACCTCGACGATCGGGATGCGATAGACGGCGAGGATGCGGCGCACGAGCGCGAACTGCGAGCGCAAGTCGTCGGGCATCGCCTGGCGCTGCGCCTTGTACTGGTCGAACTTCGCGATGCGCGCCTTCGGCAGGCCCTTATCGAAGCACGCGACGACGTGGGTCGGCTTCTCCTCGGCCAGCATCTTGAGCAGCATCGTGAGGAAGCCGTAGGCGGCGTTGATCGGCACGCCCTTGGTCGTCGTCAGCACCGGCAATGCGAAGAACGCGCGGTAGACCAGGCCGTACGTGTCGAGCAGCATGACCGTCGCGGTCTCCGCCGGCGGCGCGGACATGTCCAGCAACGACATCACCGGACGGTCACCGTCGCGCGGCCCGCCGCCACGCCGCCGTCGTCGAAGATCTCCAGCACGGACAGGACGTAGCTGCCGCGGTCGTGCGGCAGCTCGACGTCGAGGCCTTGCGCCGACGCGCGCTCGACGCGCCAGAACAACACCTGCGCAGCGGCGGCGCCGATCGCCGGGATCGTCTCGGAGCGCACCTGGGTCGGGCGGTCCGCAGCGAAGATGTCGCCCGCCTTCGAGCGCGCCGGCGCGACGCCGGCGTGCCACGCAGGACTCTCGGCCGCGGTATTCTGTGACGTCGTACCGCCGGTGCGCAAGACGTCGCCGATGTCGTCGAAGTCCGCCGGTCCCGACGGGCTGCCTTCGGTCAAGCGCGCGACGATCGTGCCTTGCTCGCGCGCGTCGGCCTCGCGCACGGCGACGTGGGCGACGCCGCCCGCAGCGTACGCGGGCTTGTCGAGCGAGATGCCGAGCGGGTGCGCGTGCCCGGCACCGTCGATCGGCACGGGCGCCGTCGCCGTCACGATCGCGCCGTCGCGCACGAACGCCACGCCGACGCGCACGTCGCCGACGGCGTCGCCGAGATCGAGCGACGCCGATGCACGGCCGCCGCCGACCGGCACGACGCGAGCCTGATAGGTGCGCGCGCCTTCCAGCGTGACGAGCGCGTCGCCGGTCGCGCCCGGCAGCGAGGCGGAGACGCCGATGCGATCGCCGGAGCGGTACGCGGCCTTGTCGAGCACCAGCGAGACGTCCGGCGACGACGCGCCGGAGCGCCCCGAGACGACGCCGGGTGCGACGACGACGGAGGCTGCATCGGTCGCGGTCTTTCCGCCGGCTGAGGCCTGCGCGATCGCGAGGTTCGTGCCGGCACTCGGCGAGCGAAAAACCACGCGCGCGCGCCCGTGCTCGTCGAGCCGCACGCTCTGGCCCGCCACCGACCCGCCGTGCGTCAGTTGCACGCGCACGTCGAGCCCCGGTACCGGCGCTCCGTCGGACGTC
>Ga0182012_10004126_pt1 | contig 15276 bp, 7 predicted proteins | sample 612S2SmetaG_FD_120486 | JGI IMG/M metagenome (GOLD analysis project Ga0182012, IMG submission 120486) | Permafrost microbial communities from Stordalen Mire, Sweden - 612S2S metaG | ecosystem: Environmental > Terrestrial > Soil > Wetlands > Permafrost | place: Sweden: Stordalen | collected... | reverse complement strand
GTCATGCAAGACATCGGCAACTCGAACTATAACTCACTCCAGGTGCAATTCCAGAAACGCTTCTCCCATGGTTTCCAGTTCATTTCCTCCTTCACTTGGTCAAAGGACATGGATGATGGCGACGGCGCTTTTGATGGGAGCCAACCGCAAAACATCTACAATCTCCATTCCGAATGGGCGCGCGCCTCTATTGACCAACCCGTCGTCTTCCATGCCGATACTCTTTGGGAACTGCCATTCGGCCGCGGCGAATCGCACGGCAAGAATTGGGCCCGTCCTGTGGACGCCATTCTCGGAGGCTGGCACCTGAACACCATCTGGACCCTCCAGAGCGGTACACCCATCAACTTCTCTGCCAATGGCAACGAGCGCCCCAACGTCACCGGAAAGCTAGGTGTCATCGGTGACACCAACGCTTGGTTCGATACCAACATCTTTGTCAATCCTCCAACCCTCGGCAACACCGGCGTCTACATCGCCCCCGGCAACTTAGGCCGCAATCCGATCCTCGGGCCGGGACAACTTTCGGTTGACGTTGGATTGTTCAAGGATTTCAGCCTCACCGAGCGTCTGAAACTTCAATTCCGCGCCCAAGCCTACAACATCGGCAATCGCGCCCAATTCAGCCAACCCGATACCGGCATCTTCGACAGCAACTTCGGCCGAATCACCAGCACTCTGCTCGACACCGAACGCCAAATCGAGTTCGCGGCTCGCGTCACGTTCTAGCGCTTTACCTTCCAAAAAGGAACGCGGGTCGCGCGATAATGGTTCTGCGTACCCCTATGGCAACCATCCCAGCGCGACCCAGCAATTTCCCATCGTCCGTTCCCCAATCTCGCGCGCAGGCGGCCGAGGAAACCGCCGCCATTCCTTGGTACATATGGTGCGCTACTATGGCCGTCACCTCCGCCACGGTCGGTGGCTATTGGGACATCTCCTGGCACGAATCCATCGGCCGCGACACCTTCTGGACGCCCGCGCACATGGCTATTCAACTGTGCGGCGTCCTCGCAGGCATCGCCTTTGGCTATTTAATCCTCCACACCACTTTCTCGAAGCAATCGCCCCTCGCCGCCGCCTCCGTTCACATTTTCGGGTTCCGCGCGCCCATGGGTGCTTTCATCGCTTCCTGGGGCGGCATCGCCATGCTCACCTCCGCACCCTTTGATAACTGGTGGCATGACGCTTATGGCATCGATGTCAAGATTGTCAGCCCGCCGCACATCCTGCTTATCAGTGGCGTCTACGCCGTCGTTATCGGCACGCTCGTTTTACTTGCCGGCCACATGAATCGCTCTCAGTCGAAATCGCATGTTGCTGAGCAGCGCCTCATCCTCTACATCAACGGCATCATGCTGGTGCAAATGATGATCCTGTTGATGGAAGCCACCAATCTCCCTTACCTGCATTCCATCCGAACCTATCTCGCCATCGCCGCACTTCCTCCCATCGTGCTGGCTCTCTCCTCCCGCCTAACGGGTTTCCGCTTCGCCGCTACTTCTGTTTCCGCCTTCTACATGCTCTTCCGTCTCGGACTCATTCTGGTTCTCCCACTCTTCCCCGCCGAACCCAAACTCGGACCCGTCTATCAACAAGTCACTCACTTTATCCCACCTGATTTTCCGCTGCTCTTTATCGTGCCTGCCATCGCGCTTGATCTCCTGTGGCAGCGCACCAAAACGTGGAATTCCTGGAAAATCGCCGCCGTCAGCAGCTTCATTTGGATCACTCTCTTTACCGCTGTCGAATGGCCGTTCGCGTCCTTCCTCATGAGCTCTGCCTCGCGCAATTGGTTCTTCGGCACGAATTACCTCTACTACGCCCTGCCGCCGGCTTCCTTCTTGGCACGCCACGTTTTCTATCCCACCGGTCCGGCAGCCATCTTCTTTCTGGGTCTATTAGGCGCAATGCTCATCGCAACTATCACGTTCCGTTGGGGTCTCACGCGCGGCGAATGGCTCGGAAAGATTAAGCGTTGAAGTTTCTTCGCTTCGCCGTGCCGCTTCTTTGTCTCGCGTCCCAAGCGCACGCACACGTCGGCAGCCCCGATGTCTTTCTGCAAGGCAAAGCCGGTCCTTATCAACTCTTCGTAACCGTGCGTCCTCCGCTCACCATCCCTGGTGTCGCTGAGTTAGAGGTCCGCTGCGAGTCTCCCGGCGTTCGCGAAATTCGCGCCGTTCCCTTAGCTATCATGGGCGCAGGCTCAAAGTATGCGCCCATTCCCGACGCTCTCAAAGTCTCTCCCACAGACCCGCAGTTTTTCACCGGTGCCCTCTGGATGATGACTGCCGGCTCGTGGCAAGCCCGCCTCACCGTCACGGGTTCTCAAGGTGATGGCACGCTCTCCGTTCCTGTGCCTTCCTTCGCGCGCGCCAGCAAGAAAATGCAGTGGGGCCTCGGCGTCATCCTCTCGGCCATCGGCCTCTTCCTCGTGAGCGGCCTGATCGCCATTATCGGCGCCGCCAGTCGCGAGGCGAAACTCGACCCCGGCCAAACTCCCTCCGAAAGCAATCTTCGCAGCGGCCGCAAAGCCACCATCATCGGCGCAGTCCTTGTGATCGCCATCGTTGTCGCCTGCAATTATTGGTGGGGTTATGAAGAGAACGACTACAACCAGCGCATCTACAAACCGCTCCACATGGCCGCAACTCTCAACGGCACTGACCTGTCACTGCAATTGAGCGAGCCCGGTTGGATGCAAGCCCGAACCATCCAACAAATCGCCTTCCGCGTCTTCACCCGCAAAATGGACGACTTGGTTCTCGATCACGGCCACCTCATGCACCTGTACGCCCTGCGCCAGCCTGGCCTCGATGTCGTCTACCATCTTCATCCCGAACAGCGTGAGAACGGTTCGTTCGTCCTCCCGCTGCCTTCGATGGTCGCCGGTCAATACAAGCTCTATGCCGATATCGTGCACGCGGACGGTTTCCCCGAAACTCTCGTCACTGAAATCTACCTACCCGCACGAAGCGCACGTCCACTCTCCGCAGACGACGCCTCTGCTTCTACCGAGCCCTGGCAAAAAGCGTCCACAACGAACAACGCCTTCACTCTGCCCGACGGTTACAAAATGGAGTGGCTTCGCGGCGACAAGCCCCTGCTTGCCGGTCAAGCTATGTCTTTCACCTTCCGTCTTACGAAACCCGATGGCACCGCGCCCGGAGACATGGCCCTCTACATGGGCATGGTCGGCCACGCCGCCTTCGTAAAAACCGACGGCACTGTTTTCGCCCACATCCATCCCAACGGCTCCATCTCCATGGCCGCGCTTATGCTCGCCGAAGGGATGCCCGCCGATATGCAGATGGACGAAGCAGTCCGCAGCACCGTTAGCTTTCCTTATGGCTTTCCTACGCCTGGCCAGTACCGCATCTTCGTGCAAATGAAGCACGGCAACACGGTAGAAACCGGCGTGTTCGACGCTATTGCGGCTCTGCCAAACTCGCTTGATACGTCGGTAGGACGTCGTCCTCTCTAGCAATCCACGTATAGATAGTTGGCAGAACGTACACGCTAAGCAGCAGCGTCGCGCTCAATCCGCCCACGATCACAATCGCAAACGGCTTCTGCGAGTCGCTGCCTATACCCGTCGAAATCGCCGCCGGCAGCAGGCCCAACGTCGCTACCAACATCGTCATCATAATCGGCCGCAAGCGCAGCACCGCGCCCTCCACTGCCGCCTCATGCACGTTGTAGCCGCGTGATCGAAGTTGATTGATGTACTCAATCATAATCACGCCGGTCTCCACCGCCACGCCAAACAGCGCCAGCGTTCCAATGCCTGACGACACGCTAAAGTGCGTGCCCGTAAAGTAAAGGGCAAATAACGCTCCAATGGGAGATAGCGCCAAACTCACCATGGCGAGAGAAGCCCACTTGAACGACTTGAACATCGAATAGAGTAGGAAGAAAATGCCCATCACGGTCACCGGTACAATCAGCGCTAGTCGAGCATTCGCTCGCTTCGCACTTGCATACTCGCCCGCCCACTCCAGGTGATAACCCGGCGGCAGCTTTACTCTTCGCCCGACTTCTTGAATCGCCTCATCCACCGTGCTGCCTAAGTCGCGGCCGCGCACACTGTACTTAATTGCCACATAACGAGTGTTGTTCTCGCGGTAGATTTGCGACGCGCCGTCACGCATCTCGATATTCGTAATCTGGTCAAGTGAGACGCGTTCTCCGGTAGGAGCTAGCAGCCGTATCTTCCCAATCGCATCCGCACTATTCCGGTATTCTGGCAGATATCGCACTACAAGGTCATACCGCTGCTCTCCCTCCAGCACCTGACTCACTGCGTTCCCGCCCACCGCCGTCTGCACCGCGTCCTGCACGTCACTCACATTCAAACCAAAGCGGCTCGCCTTGAAACGATCAATTGTCACGTTCAGGTTCGGCTGTCCCACCACCCGAAACAAGCCAAGATCCTGCACGCCCTTGATGGTTCCCATCACGCGAATAATCTCATCGCCCTTGCCTTCCAATTCCTTGAGATCCGTCCCAAAAATCTTGATGGCCAACTCACCCTTTACGCCACTCACCGCTTCTTCCATGTTGTCGGCAATCGGTTGTGAGAAGTTCCAAATCACGCCCGGCATCTTTTCCACTTCCCGGTCCATCGCGCGAATCAACTCTTCTTTGTTCTGCCCGAACACCGCGCGCCATTGATCCTTCGGCTTCAGATCCACAAAGTACTCTGTATTGGAAAACAGCGAAGAGTCCGTTCCATCATCCGGCCGTCCCACCTGGCTCACCACCTTTGTGACTTCTGGGAAACTCGCAAAGATCAGGCGCGCCTTGTTCATCACCGTTTCGCCTTCTTCCGGCCCCGTGCTCGGCGCCAGCGTGCCACGAGCCCAAATCGCGCCTTCATCCAAATGCGGCAGGAACTCCGAACCAATCGCCCCCGTCACCATCAGACCTATTGAGACGCACAGCAGACCCACCGCAATGCCCACAATCAGCAAGCGTCGCGGTAGCGAACTCATAAAGAATTCGAGTGACTTCCGGTAGCCCTTAATCAGCGCTTCCAGAATAGGATTGTGCCATTCCTTCGTATTCGGACCAAACAACAGTACCGACAGTACCGGTAAAATCGATAGCGAAAACAGTAATGCGCCCAACAGCGCAAACGCTACGGTTAAAGCCATTGGCCGGAATAAACGCCCTTCTACGTGCTGCAAAGTAAAAATGGGCAGATAAGCTGTAATGATAATGGCGCGCGCAAAAAACACCGGCCGCTGTACTTCTTGCACCGCCTCGCGGATGATTTCCGGCAGCGTCTTTTCTCTGTTTCGCATGGTGGTGATGTGCCGCAGCACGTTCTCTACCACCACTACCGAACCATCCACCACCATGCCAAAATCCAGCGCTCCCAACGAAAGTAAATTCGCTGGCACCTTATCCAAATCCAAACAGATCGAAGCAAACAGCAGCGCGAATGGAATCGTCAGCACCACAATCAGCGCCGAACGCAAGTTCCCCAAGAACAGAAACAAAATAACCGACACCAACAAAATCCCCTCAGTCAGGTTATGCATCACCGTGTGTGTCGTGAAATGCACTAACTCGCTGCGGTCCAAAAACGGCACGATCTTCACGCCCTTCGGCAGAAAATGATTGTTCAGGAAATCCACTTTGTCATGCAGCGCGGCCAGCATCGCGTCGCCGTTCGCACCCTTGCGTAGCAGCACGATTCCTTCAACGGTGTCGGGATTGTCAATCACCTTCCCAACCTCGCCATGTGTCGCCTTGGCAATTTTGCCCAAACGAATTTTCGCCCCTTGCGTCACCATCGCGATATCGCGCACTAGAATGGGCGTACCGTTTTGATTCTTGAGGACGGTCTGCCCGATGTCACCCACATTCTTGAACAAACCCACTTCGCGAACGTTCACTTGCTGCTCGCCCGCCTGGATGAAACTCCCACCCGCGTTGACGTTGTTATTTGTCAGCGATTGTTCCACTTGACCAATACTCAACCCATAGGAAATGAGCTTATTCGGGTCAACCGGTACTTGATACTCGCGCGTCACACCGCCGAAGCTTGAAACATCCACTACATCCGGCACCGACTTCAACTCCTTCGTCAGCACCCAATCCTGCAGCGACTTCAACTGCATCAAGTCGAACTGCGGATTCGTACTCGTGAGCGTGTACCAATACAACTGACCCACCGGACTGTAATCGGGCCCCATCGTTGGCTGCAGTCCGCTCGGCAGCGTCACTTGCGACAGCCGCTCCAGCACCTTCTGCCGGTTCAGATCATTGTTCGATTCATCGTCGAAATTCATCGTCACGACCGACAGACCAAACTCCGAGATCGAGCGAATATTCGCCATTTGCGGAATGCCGGCCATCTGCACTTCAATCGGAATCGTCACCTGCTGTTCCACTTCTTCGCCGGCGCGGCCAGGCCACTGCGTAATCACCTGCACGTAGTTGTTAGCCACATCCGGGTACGCTTCCACAGGCAAGTTCTTGAAAGAAATTGCACCCCAGCCCAGCAGCATGGCGCCGATCACCAGAACCAGCAGTTTATTCGCCAGCGAGTAGTTAACGAAACCTCGAATCATGTTCTACTGCTCGCTCTCGGAATTAAGCGCCAGTGCGTCTTCCACTATCTGCTGGCCCGGTGTAATCCCGCTCAAAATGATCTGCGCGCCGTTCTCGATTTTTCCGCCCGTTACTTCATTTCTCTTGAACTGCCCATTGCCCGCAGGCACGAATACCCAATCCCTGTCATGCAAGTGAAGAACCGCACTGCTGGGCACAATCGCGTGCGTAGTGCCTTTCAATCCATAAAAAATCGCCGTCACAAACATCCCAGCGCGCATAATGCCGGGGTTTGCTAACTCGATCCTCACCTTGGCCGTGCGTAAGTTCGGATCCAAAACTTTGCCGATATTGGTGATCTTCCCGTGAAATGTCTGGTCCGGATACGCATTCAACTTGATATCGGCCGTCTCTCCTAATCGCACCGCCGGCAAATCATTCTCATAAACGTCACAAAGCACCCATACGCGCGAAAGATCCGCAATCGTAAACAGATTCGGCTGATTGTCCGGTGTGTGTACGCTGGAAGCATTCACCACGTTCTGCTCCACAATCGTGCCCGATGCCGGCGCATAAACAGTCACCACCGGGTCTTCTCGATTCACATCCGCCCCCAGCGTGCGAATTTGCTGGCCGCTTGCTTTCACCGCAACCTTGGCTTTTTCGTCCGCGTCCTGCGCCACTTGCAAATCGTTCAGCGAAATCGCGCCTTTGTCATACAAAAGCTTGGCGCGGTCCAATTGCGTGTTCGTCAATTTCTCATCGGCCTTTGCCTGTTCATAGGTCTGGAAGGCGTTTACAATATCGTTGCTCTGCACCTTAAGCAGCAACTGGCCTTTCTTGACGTCATCGCCTAACTTGGCGTAAATGCCCACTACTCGGCCCGAAGCAAGCGAAACCACCGGCACCGATCGCTCCACGTCCGGCGTTACAGATCCCGTGGCATGCGTTTCAGGTTTCTCTTCGCGCTCGCCCACCGTCGCTAGCTTGAAACGTTCCGGTTGGTCCACCTTGATCACGTTCTGATCCGGATGCTGTTCCACTACTTGCACCGGTGGTGGCGCCGCCGCCGCTTCGTCCACCTTTGCCTTTGTAGTGCTACAACTAGAGGTCAGCAGAGCACCCACTAACAGTGGCATCGCCAACAATACTCTTGTCCGTTTCATCGAATCACCTCGCGCCCTACCGCAAAGTTCACTTGATTAGCCGCCGAAAAATAAGCGCCCACCAGATTCAGATAGCTCAACCGCGTTGTGCGGTACTCGTTCTGCGCGTCCAGAAAATCAATCAATGACGCAGCGCCATGTTCGTACGAAAACCGAATCGTCGAGCGGATCTCCTCCGCCTCTGTTAAGTACTTATCTTTGTAAGGTCGCAGCAGGCTCAGCGTGCTTGCAAGCGTGGCGTACGCCGAATCCACATCGTGAAGCGCGGCCGTCTCGGTGGCCGTCAGCAATTTCTGCGAACGGCCCACATCTAACTGCGTTCTCAGCTTCTCGCCCTGGTTCTTATCGAAAACTCGCAGCGGAATCGTGACACTGAAACCCACATAGGTGTTCAACGGTGTCGGTTGGTGTGCCGCATCGAAGCCATACGTCGGGTCTGTGGAACCATCCGCAACCGCCAGTTTGTAATCCGTCTTCGCCTTGTCCACTGTTTGTTGCGCTTCCTTCAAATCCGGCCGCGTCTGCAGTGCCGTTGTCCGCAACTCTTCCGCCGTCACCGTTGGCTCCACATAGTCAAAGTCTCCGGTCACATCGAACTGGTCAACCGGCGAACGGTCCTGCATTAGTTGCAGCAAATCGATCTTCGCCGTCCGCAAATTCACCTGTGCCGTTTGAAGATCCGACAGATACTGCAGGCGCTGCAGTTCCAACCGCTGAAAATCCACATGCGCAATGGCCCCGCCGTTGAAGCGGTCCTTATTAATCGCTAGCACCTTGTCGTAATAAGCAAGCCCGTCCAATGCTACCGCCACAACTGCTTTGGCTTGCAGCACTCGTACAAACGCATCGCGCAAACTAAACAATAGATTGCGTTCCAAATCGGCCTGTGCCGATCCAGCAATGGCGGTTGCTCCTTTCGCGCTCGCCAAACGTAATTCGCGCTTATGTTCCCGCTCATGCAGATAGCTGAAACTCCAATAAAGATAAGACTGCGAAACGGGCCGGTATGGATTGCCGCTGAACGGTGTGAGTTGATCCCACCCGAACGTGATATCTGGATTCGGTCGCAAAAACGCCGTAATCTCTTGCGCTCGAGCTTCTTCAATGGACACTTGTCCCGCTAACAAATTCGAATTGTTCGAGCGAAATCGCTCTTGAGTCTCTTGCCAGGTTAAGGCTTGAGTTGGAGCAGGCGTTTGGGCCATACATCCAACTGCAATAAGGAGACTCGCTGACACCTGCCAAGTAAGGCGATGCACACACCCCTCCTTCTTTCTTTCTTCTGATTGAATTTGATGCTAGCGCGAGAAATCTGGCGGAGATCGGCCAATGCGAATCGGTACGCTTCGCTCCAGGCACCGTCGCCGTAGTGGCAAGACAAACAGCAGGAAACAAATCGTCAAGCTTAACTGCGGTGCTTCGGCCTGCAAGGGCGTCTCCATGTTTGTATACAGCCGGATCAAATGCTCATTCGCACTTGTAGGTCGGTTCGACTGTTCCATGCGCAGCAGATCATCGGTGGCCGAGATGAAAGGGAACAGTGCAGCTACAACCAACGCGACTCCCAAAATCTGCAACCAAGTGGTTTTCTGCTTTGACCGCAACGTGGCTACGAAGGCCAAAAGGCCTAGTACTAGCCACAGTAAATTGAGAGCAGTGTCGAAGCGCACTTCGTTTTAAAGTTAACACGCCCCACCCGCTGGTAACCTCCCCGCCTTTTCTTGCGCATCTATTTTGCTCCGATTTACGTCTTTACGAAGAGATCGCTCGGGAGGATTGTTGCGTTTAAAGGCATATTGGAAGATTTTTGCGCTTCTTGGCTTGGCTGTCGCGAACGGCCGCCGCTCGACGGCGGAACCGTCGCTAGTGTCCGCGCATTATTACTGGCAAGGCAGTCCTGCGGGCAATTCGGCACAGCTTCTCACGCTGTTTTGCCGAGCCTGCGAAGACGTCAACGGCGCGGGACGCGACATTCCTCTGGTCGCCGTTTTGCGCGACACACTAGGTGACTCCGGCATTGAAAACGATCGTGTCAGTTACGTCTGGCTTCTGACCTATTCGCGCCCTACTTGGGAGAAACGTGCGTTGTCCGCAGTACCCTTTTTCTATTGGAAAGTTGGCGACGGTTCATCAAAAGTTCGCACCAGCGATTTGAAGCCTTTGATGAACCTCAGTCTTCCGCAACACGCGGTCGTGTCTTCCTCCATGAGGAACGTTGTGCAGTGGACCGTCCTCGACCCACTGACCATGTCGGTCCGCGCCAGCACGCGCGCTTACCGGAACAACCAAATCGATCATGAGCGCCTTCACTTGGAGGAAGCGGAAAGCTATTTGCAATCAGCGCCCGTCACCAATCGCGAAACGGGACTTACCCGGAAAGAACTCGATACGGTCATTGCCCGTCTCGAACTCCGCAAGAGTATGTTGGGAGATTTCGTGAGTGGCCACCGTGCCGCCGAATTCGGTCAAAATGCCAATTTCGAAGACGAACGGATACGCGCGCGCAATTGGGAGTTGCTCCGTCAATGCGCGGATAAAACGGGACTTCTCTTCGAACCAATCAATTTGGCCGGCACACGAAATCAGTACGCGGTACTCTGGTACCCCACAGATCGCCTCACTCCTCCAGACGGGCCGCGTCTCGGTTCCATTTGGACACTCCTAAACCTGAAAGATCCGTACACGCAGCGCGACCATCTTTTGAAGAACACTCTCTATCGGCGCACGTGGAAAGGCCAAACTCGCGAAGTTGTCCCACTCGGCGTCTACAGTCTGGCCTATCCCAAAATGCCGTTGCTGATGGTCGATTTCTATGACGGCACCCACCTGCGCCGCCACGAACTCACGCAACGCGCCATCACCGAAATCACCAGCGGAGTCATTGGGCTTTCGCGATTTGGGAATTGGTATTACTTCGTGGGCGCCGACCTCTACGATTTCTACGCCTCGCGTCGCGGTACAGCTATGAACCAGACCGAGCGGCTTAGTTGCTACTCCAAATTCCGCGTTGCTCTCGCTTTGGATAGTAGTGTTGATCCCACTCTGCGCTCTGCCATGCAGCAACGCATCGGTGCTTATTCCGTCAATCCGCTGGAAACCTCCGCAAAAAAAGAGTTAGCGGCGGCTGTGCTGCGTTACGACATGTTGCGTGCCTCCGCCGCCGATGAAAATAGTCTGTTTACCCATCGCCTTGAAAAAGATCGGCGCATCGAACTCGCCCGTTTTGAAGCAACCAAATCCGAGCAAGTACGAGACGGAATTTTTCATTACGCGTCGCTCGCCCTCTATACTCACCAAGCCAAAGGCGATGACTTCTTAGCCCGCCTCGATCATTATCGGCGCGTCGACTACGATTTAAATTTTCTCGATACCCTGTCCGCCGCCGGAACTCCGCCGGAAGTAGCCTATGATCGCGCACACATTGAGCGGGTCCTCTCGGAACTCACTGCGCTGCTCCCCGAGATTGAAACTCCCGCCACCCGCGACCGCGCCGAACGTGCCATCGAAAAGCTGCACGGCCTCTCTGCCGACGCCCAACTGAAAACGGAGTGTCGAGCCGCCCTCGACTCGATGCACGGCGTCGGCGCTGCCTCCGGTCTTGCAGAAGGGTCGGGTACTCCCGAAACGTTGCGGTGATCTCGAGCCTCTTTCGCAGTTTTCTCTCCATCGCCATTTCCTTTCTCGCCGCTGCCATCGGGCAGAGTGCATCTTTGCCCATCCGAGTGGTCATCTTGAAGGTGGATGGTATGGGTCAAGACCAGCTCATGCGCGCTATGCGAGAGCGTGACCCAGCTAGCGGCAAATCCAAATTGCCTTGGATCAGTCGCGTCTTCGCCGAGCAAGGCACCATCTACGAAAACTTCTACACCCGCGGCATCAGCCTGTCAGCCCCGTCTTGGTCGATGCTCGATACGGGACACCACACCGTGATTCGCGGCAATGTTGAATACGATCGCTACACCGGCGAAGTCTATGACTACCTGAATTTCTTCCCGCTTTATATAGGGTACGCGCAGCAAAAGCAAGTTGACATGCCCGGCGCCGAAGTGCTTGATCGTGCGGGCATCCCCCTGCTCATTGACCACTTTCAATACCCCCAAGTGTTCCAGAGCTTCCAGCTCTTTCAGCGTGGAGTTCGCTGGCTCACCCTGCAAGATGTTCTAAAGCGCCGCTTCTCCTCGAAATCCATCTTCTCCATGCTCGAAGGGGCTACGCCCTCCTATGACTCACTACTCGAACAGCAAACACAGGATGAGTTAGAGACCGGCCTCCAGAATCCGCAAATTCTCTACCTCGATCTCTATACAGGCAAGGTAGATCACGAAGGCCACGCCACCAGCGAACCAGCCGCCATGCTGAAAGAGTTTCAAGAGATAGATGTACTGGTGGGACAACTCTGGAACGCCATCCAAAAAAGTCCGCTGGCCGATAAAACGCTCTTCGTCATGGTGTCCGACCACGGCATGAACAACGTGCCCGATATTGTCAGTCAGACCTATAGTTTGACCGACCTTCTCAATAGCCGGGCCGGCGGCGCACACCACGTTGTCACCAATCGCGAACAACTCAGTGATTTTAAATTCAAGAGCCTCTACCCACTCCTTCATAGAGTCGTCAACCCGAGTGACGCCTCCTTCTATCTGCAAGATCAGTCCGATCAATACCCCACCGCATGGCTTGACATAGACGGCAACGAACGAGCAGCGCTCCACCTGCGAAATAGCGATCTAAACAAAATTCACATCCTGTTCCAGCAACTCTCCCGCCCCGAGATCTTACCCGCCGTGCGCAGGGCCGCCGCCCACGCGCTCTCAGACACAATTGACCATCACCGTGCCGAGTGGGCCAACACCGCCACGCAACTCGAGGAGGAACTCAAGGTTCTCGCCGCTGCCATCGGAATTCGCAAGGTAGTGGTTCACCAACAGCCGCGCAAGTGGACCCGCGCACAGCTGGAAAGTGGTGAACGCCGCGCTGCCTGGAGCTTGCGCCAGGAACTTGAAGATTGGCAGGACGAACGCGAAGCCTATAGCAGCTATCTCAACAAGCTCAAGCGGCTGCTTGTCTTTGAGCCAGATTCCAAAAATCCCTTTAAAGGAAAAATCAGCGACTACATCCCTGAAATGAGCCTTGGCGATTCCAATACGCAAAGTCAATTACTCCACTACCTGATTGGCCCCGCGGCCGGCGGCTTGCAATTGGATGCCAATGGAAAATTGGATGATGAGCAGTCTTTCCGCTATGTCAACTACCCAAAGCTTTTTTCAGAACAGCGCGCCCTGAACCTCCCGCAACCTCAACTCGCCGCCAAGCCTATTGACTTCACTGCTATGCGCATACAAGACCCCGCGCCCGGTCAGCATGCCTACTGGCTCTATGCCGATGAGAACAGCCAGTTGGAGATCATCACAGGAGCGGATGGCCGCATTCTTGTCAAGCCCGTGCAGGGAGAATGGCGCAGCGGATTGCCGCTCGCTCTATTCCAAGATCCGGACCTGTCGATTCCCAAATCGGTCAATCGCGAAGTCTGGCTCAGTCAATGGCACACCGAAAAGGAATGGTTTGAAAGCATTCACAAAACTCGCTACTCCAATGGCGTGATTGGCGTCATCGAAGAGCTTTCACCCGTCGGCGAGAATGTGCCCGGCCGCCTCGGCATGGATCAAGTTACGCTGCGCTATGAGCGGCGCCGTCGCGAACTGGTGCAGGCCGACATTCATCTATTCGCGGCCGACCATTGGAACTTCAACGTGCGCTTTCCTAACCCCGGCGGCAACCACGGCAGTTTTTTTCGAATTTCCACCCATTCCGTCTGGATGATGGCCGGCGCAGGCGTGGGCAAGAGCCGCATCGAGGAGCCAGTCGACAGTCTGCAATTCGTACCCGTCCTTCTGAACCTGCTGCATTTGGCTCAGCCTTAGCTGGTGGGTCTCTCCACTGTCCGATCCTTAGCTTCAGGAGCGGAGGCCCTGGAGCCCTGAGAACACCGTTAGCTGGACGATTTGGAACAGTGAAACAAGGCACCGCGGATAGCCGAGACCAGCTCTTCTTTGGATACAGGTTTGGCGATATGACCATCGCAGCCCGCGGCCTGGCTGCGTTCGGAGTCTCCAACGAGTGCATCGGCGGTTAAAGCCAGAATCGGGGTTCGTGCACGACTATGTTGGCGTTCGAATGCTCGAATGGACTCGGTGGCAATCAGGCCGTCCATAACAGGCATTTGCAAATCCATAATCACTAAGTCAAATTTTTCCACTTCGAACAAGTGACAGGCTTCCTCGCCGTTCTCTACGAATCGCAGATCGAATGCCTGGTCACTGAGGTACGTTTCCACCAGAAAGCGGTTGTCTTCGGAGTCTTCAGCAACGAGCAGTTTAGCGCGAGCCCCGGAGTCTTCGCGGCGGTGAGGGGCGGCGGCGACAATCGTCCGTAGCGGTTCAGGTTGCCCATTGATAACGAAGACTACATCGAAACTGAAGGTACTCCCTTCCCCAACCGTGCTCCGCACCGTAAGGCTGCCTTGCATGCACTGAACGAGCTTGCGCGCGATTCCTAAACCTAATCCGGTTCCACCGAATCGTCGCGTGGTAGAGGCTTCCGCCTGGGTGAAGTTGTCGAAGATGGTCTCGAGTTTCGAAGCAGGAATACCAATACCTGTATCGGCAACATCGAACCGCAAGTGTCCCGGCTGGCCGTTTTCATGAGGCATCACCGTTACAACAACCTCTCCGCGCTCGGTGAATTTCACAGCGTTGCCAATCAGATTCACCAGGATTTGCTGTAGTCGGACCGGGTCTCCGATTAATCGAAGAGAGACTTGAGGAGCAATAAACGCGCTTAGGCGAATTCCTTTCATATGCGTCCTGGGCGCTAGTAAGTCAATCGTTTTCGCCACTAGGTCTTCAAGGTCAAAGGGGATTTTCTCCAACTCGACGCGGCCCGATTCAATCTTAGATAAGTCGAGAATGTCGTTGACTAAGGATAGGAGATTCGAACCGGCCCGGCGGCAGCGGTCGACATATTCGCGCTGAGTGGGATCGAGTTGCGTTTCCTTGAGAAGGTCGCTCATACCCAGAATGGCATTCATCGGCGTGCGAATCTCGTGGCTCATCGCAGCCAGGAAGTTGCTCTTGGCATGGTTAGCTTCATCGGCGTGCTGCCGGGCTGAAACCAGCGCGACACTGGTATTCCGAAGATCGAGTAATCGGCTCTCCAGCAGCGCATTGAGTTTCTTGATTTCTTCTTCCGCATTTTTCCGCTCGGTCACATCGCGCGAAATGACAATGAGTTCCGACGTTGCGTTTGCCGAACTTCGAAAAAGATTGAGGTTCGATTCGATCCAGCGAAACTCGCGATTTTTTGCCCGGCATCGATAAATCAGGCTGCTCTGCCCGCGCTGGGCAATGGTGGCCAACTTCGCACAAACGGCCTCGCGATCGTCCGGATGTACCAAGTCCAACCCCAGCGCAGCCTTGAGTTCGTGAGGTTGGTAGCCAAGAACATTTTGGCAGGCTCGTGAAACATAGGTTACTCCGCCTTGCAGGTCTGC
>Ga0182012_10004124_pt1 | contig 15280 bp, 12 predicted proteins | sample 612S2SmetaG_FD_120486 | JGI IMG/M metagenome (GOLD analysis project Ga0182012, IMG submission 120486) | Permafrost microbial communities from Stordalen Mire, Sweden - 612S2S metaG | ecosystem: Environmental > Terrestrial > Soil > Wetlands > Permafrost | place: Sweden: Stordalen | collected... | reverse complement strand
GTCAACCTCCCGAATCGCCTTGGTAATCCGCCGGTACAGCGGCTCAAGCTTGTCGTTGTATTTCTGCAGCTGCGGAAAATGCGGAATCGGCTCGTTCAATAGGTCATACCCAATCACCGTCGTCTCCGCGTGATAATGCCGCGCAATCCTGCGCCACACCTCGCACGTCTGCTCTTGCGCCTGCGCGCTTTCATAGAGCCACGGGTAACCATAACTATCGTCGATATTCGTCCCCGTCTGCCCTCCCGGCGCACAGTGCATGTCGAGAATCACCCAAACGCCCGCTTCCCGGCACCATTCCACTACTGCATCCAGCAGCCGGAAACCTTCATCACCTGAGACGAAGAATTCGTAGTGAAACGGAATCCGCACCGAATTCAAACCACACCCCTTGATGAATTGAATATCCGCCCTTGTTATATAGCGCCGCCGGTACTCCTGCCAAAACCGCGCCGCGTAATCGGGCCCAACCAGTTCGTTAAAGAATTCCTCAATCTCGCGTGGCGCAGCCGGACCTCCGTCGAACAAAAACATGTACCCCTCCGGCTCGAACCAGTTGCCCAGATTGATCCCGCGCACCAATAGCTTTTCTCCATTTGGGGCAAGCAAGTTCCTGCCCTCCGCGCGAACGAAGCCGTTTGCCGCGCCCCGTGCGCCCAGCGCAAAGCTCGCTCCCAAAACGCCGCCAAATTGCCGCCGTGTGTACCTCACTTTTGCTGGTACACCACTTTGCCGCCCACCATGGTTTCGACTACGTGAGTATTGGCGATATCCTCGGCAGGCACTTTGAGTGGATTGCGGTCGAGCACAATCAGGTCCGCCAGCTTGCCTACTTCGAGTGACCCGGTTACGTCGTCTTCGTGCAGCTCATAAGCCGCGTTGATCGTTGCTGCCCGCAAAACAGCTTCGCGCGTTAACCCCGGATCTTCGCCCAGCCTCCCCCGATACTCCGCCGGCGCATCCGGCGCGTTGGTGCGAGTCACTCCCACTTTCAAGGCGAACCATTCGTCTAATTTATCCACCGGCCAGTCACTGCCAAAAGCGATGCGCGCTCCCGCCACCGCCAGCAGTCCGCTCGGTTCCAGAATCTTCATGCGCGCCGGACCGAAGTAATTCTTAAGCCCGAGTGTGTCGCCGGCGCGCTTCTCCCATTGCATGGAAAGCACCGGCGTGGCATTCAGTTTCTTAAACCGGGGAAAATCGCTCGGATCCACAATCTCGTCATGCGCTATTGCCGGCCGAATATCGGCCGCCGGCAGAGCCTTTCTCAGCGCTTCAATCCCATCCAGCGCTGCGTGCACCGCACCATCGCCATCGGCATGTAGATGCGGGTCAATCCCGGCGCGCCCCAGGCCGATTAGGATCGTGGCCAGCGGATCAGGCGGAAAATACACCGCTGGTCCGCGCGATGGACCTGGCGCCCAATCCGGCTTGGCCGCCGTGCCGGAGTTCGCATAATAAGGTTCGCGCATTGCGCCCGTCAGCGCCGGCGCGGCAATGACGCCATCCAAAAATAATTTCGCGTTACGCACCGTAACGCCGGGTGGTGGCGAGATTTTCCCTTCGTCGTACTGCTTCGCGAACCTCACGATGCGCGCTAACGCCGGCCCAGGGTCAGCCACTTCCGCGGGATCGATAGGCGGCGCAAAGTGCGCCCGCGCTGTAAGTTCTCCTGCTTTTTGCACTGCCGTGAAAGCAATCATGTCGGCCTCCGCTGCCCAGGCGTCCAGGAAGCTCGTGACTCCTTGTTCGTTCATCGCCTTGAGAGAAGCGCTCGCGCCCGCCTGATATTCAGCAGGTGTCGGTTTCGGAATCAGAGTTGAGAACACCACGAAGGCCGTATCTTCCAGCAATCCGGTTGGCTGCCCTGCCGCGTCGCGCCAAATTTTGCCGCCCGCGGGATCTGGCGTGGCCGCCGTTATGTGCGCCAGCGCCAGCGCCCGCGTGTTCGCCAGCACCGTGTGTCCGAAAGATGATCGCACAATAATCGGCCGCGTCGTCTTCAGCGCAGCAAGCGTCGCGCGGCTCGTCTGGACGCCGGCGGGGCGCATGCTCTCCTGGAACCAACTCACTACTTCGAGCCACGTATCGGGGTCAGCGGAAGCCGATTTGTCCAGACACGCCTGCACCCGAAGCTGCATCTCTTCTACGGTGAGCGGCTCGTAATTCAGACTGCATTTAAGCAGCTGTGTTCCCGCTTCGAGCGGATGCATGTGCCCATCAATGAGCCCCGGCATAAGAAATCGCCCATGCAGGTCGATCACCTCCGTGGTTGCGCCCATGAACGGTCTGAGCCCTTGCTCGCTGCCCACATACACAATTCGCCCGTCGCGAATCGCGAGCGCTTGCGCTGTCCGCCCCTCAATATCCGCGGTAAAAACCACGCCGTTGCGGTAAACGCGGTCCGCCTGCGCCATGAGAAGCGAAGCGCTGAATAGTGCGATGATGATTTTCAAAATAGTCCCGCTGATATCATCGCTCAATCGATACATTGGTGACGATTCAGCATGACCAAGGAACAGTTGTTTGCCTTCATAAGAGAGCACAAACTGGCGGTGTTATCCACCATCAGTGCGCAAGGCACACCGCAGTCTGCGTTGATCGGGATTGCGGTAACGCCCGATTTGGAGATTGTTTTCGACACCGTCAAAAGCTCCCGCAAATATGCCAACCTGGTGGCGAATCCAGCAGCCGCGTTCGTAGTTGGCTGTACCAGCGAAACAACTTTGCAATACGAAGGCGTGGCTAGCGAGCCGCTGGGCGAAGAGTTGGTTCGCTACCAAGCGACCTATTTCGCCACTTGGCCCGATGGCCCCAGCAGGCTGCGTTGGCCCGGCATCTGCTACTGGGTTGTGAAGCCCAAGTGGATCAGATTTAGCGATTATGGCGAGACGCCTGCGCTCATTGAGGAATTCAGAATCAACAATTAGATGTCGAAAATACTCACGTTCTTTAGCCCCCGGCTCAGTAATCCTCGCCAGTTTGATCTTCGAGCCAGTGGCGGTAACCTTCCAATTCCTCCTCGGTGACGTCCTGGCGGCAGATGCGGGCGGGCATCCAGGAACCGAAACCGGTGGCCGAGACGGGCAAATGGCCGACGCCGAAGCCGTCCGGATCATGGATGGTGCCGAGGCTCAAGCACGCGGGGTCCACCTCGTAGGGCCGCTCGGGAAAGCGATTCTTATATCGTCGAATGTGCACGATATGCCGCTCTATTACGAGTATTTTAACGACGCCGAAGCTCGAATCGCCGCTCTTGATGGAACAAACATCGCCCGGCGCAAGATCGGCGCCGGCGGTTAGTTGTGGTCTCATGGGAACGCTTTTGCATATCTTAGCGCGCCCCGAGATGACAACTGCGTTACGGCTTGACTTTGCGGATGATTCGTCCGACGTGATCTTCGGGGGTGGAACGCGTGAAGCCGCTGGAAGACTTCGCAGGTGGAACGGACTTCGTTTTTTCGTCGATGGCGCGATTCTGAGCAATGCGCAGGATGGTTTTTTCTTGAGGCGTGAGAAGGTGGAAAGGTTTGTCCATGATTGACCTGTCTCTATTATCGCGCGTCCCCTGTCACTTTCTTTTCATCACCAGTCTGTTGGCTGATAATCCTTCAAGAATTGACCCCAGACGTGATGGCCGGTATTGATGCCGGTAATAATGGGATCGACAATCCGGGCGGCGCCATCGACAATGTCGAGAGGCGGGTGAAAGCGCTGTTCGGCGGTTTTGCGGGCTGCGATGGCGGCGGGATCTTCGTCGGTGACCCAACCGGTATCGACGCTGTTCATGTGGATGCCATCGGCGTGATAGTCGGCGGCTGCCGTGCGGGTCATCATATTGAGCGCGGCTTTGGCCATGTTGGTGTGCGGATGCCGGGTGGTCTTGAAGTTCCGATAGAACTGGCCTTCGACGGCGGACACGTTGACGACGTGCTTGTCGCGCTCGGGCGTGCGCAGCAGGAGTGGTTTTAGGCGGCCGTTAAGAATGAACGGCGCCACGGCATTGATAAGATGCACCTCCAGTAATTCTACCGACGAAACTTCATCGATCAGCAAGCGCCAGGAGTTGCGGCCACGCAAGTCGACCTGCTGCAAGTCCTGATCCAGGCGGCCATTGGGAAACAGGTGCTTTTGATCGAAAAGGTCTTCGGGGAGCAGGGGGACTTGCGAGAGTTCGGCGGCGGTGTTGAGAAGGCGTCGCGGTTGGGGTTGCAGTTCCGTGATGAGACCGTCCGCTTGTCCCGCGTAAGTGCCGAGGAGTTTGCGCGCGCTGGGAGAAGCGCTGCTGAATGCGGCGCGTTCGCCTTCCATCATGTGAGCGTAAAAGTCGGGTGGCCGGCGCACGGTTTGGCAGGCGTTGTTAATGATGAAGTCAAGCCGCGAACGAGTAACGAGCAATTCACGGCAAAAGGCCTCTACGCTGGGCGTATGGCGCATGTCAAGGCCGAAGATTTCCAAGCGCTGCGCCCATTCGTTGAAATCGGGCTCTTGGGCGTAGCGCTGGGCCGAATCGGCGGGAAAACGAGTGGTGACGATGAGATGTGCCCCGGAACGCAGCAATTTCAAGCCGGCTTGATAACCGATCTTGACGCGCCCGCCGGTGAGGAGCGCGACGCGGCCCGTGAGGTTAGCAAGCTCAGTGCGCTTGGCGAAGTTGCACGCGGCGCAGGAGGGGCAGAGTTGATCGTAGAAGTGATGAATGAGCGTATATTTTTCTTTGCAGACGTAACAGTGCCGCAATTCGGCGGATTTGGCCTGTTCGGCTGGCGGGGCGTCGCCGTCGAGGTGAATGTCTTGCGGTTGAAACGCCGGGGGAGGGAAGACGTTGGGGGTGGTGAAGACGGGTTTGCGGCGCAGGACACGGATGCCGGTTTCGTGCAGCACGGCGTCAGCTCGTTGCGTTTGCGCTTCATTGCGGGCGCGTTCAGCCGCTCTTTGGCGCAGGCGGCGAGCGGCGGGATCAGGCGTATAGAGGCGGGCGAGCGCGCGGTGGAAGCGCTCGCGATCCTCGGCTGGTAGCTGCTCCAAGAGTGGCCGGTTGGATTCGAGCCATTCAAGGAATTCGGCGGTATGTCGCACGCGGGCGAGGAGCGGAGAGCCGTCTTGATCGGGGCTGCTGGACATGGGCGCAATTTATTATCGCCCGGTGAGTAGCATGCCGCTTGTGCCGCATTCACGTTGCTCTAAGGGTTGCCAACATCTCCTTGTAAACCGATGAATGTTTTAGTACCAGTTTTGTCGAATAGTTCTTGCAAAGTCCAGCGGGAGTCTCTTACACTTGTAATCTAAGTCTTAAATGAACCGGAGTAAATATCAATGAGGTTACACCGAATAGTTCTATTGTTTACTGCCCTGGTGTTGGCAGCTACGGGGGTAGCGCGGGCTGATGTGCTCTTGTGGGTCGGCTACTATGACTTGGCTCCGCCCGCAGGTGGGAACACGAGTGCATTGCCGAACCCGTGGTTTGGCAGTGGGAATACCACGTTCTTGGGAAGTAGCAGCCAGGCAACGTCAGGCGATCCGGATGAAGCTGCCATTCTTTTCACGAACACCGGTGCGGCGGCCGTTACGTTGAATCAGGGCGTCACCGTCACGGCGGGGGGCACTTCTTACACTTTGTGGGACAGTCTGATCGGTGCGGGCGGCCTTTCGATTCTGCCGGGAAAGGGCGTGATTCTGGCGGGTACCGCGGCTAATAGTTTTGACGGCAGCGACATTGGTCTGAATGATTCAACAATCTCGTTCGACTTGAACGGCGTTGCGTATAGCGCGGTGGATTCCAATAGCATTTTGCACGGCAACCCGATTGGTCCCGCTAATGATGAAACCGAACCCTGGACGCAGATTGGCGACTTTTTGAAGAGTGGCGGTGGCGGCCCTACGGGAGCGCCTGAGCCGGCCAGCTTGGGTTTGCTGGGTGTGGGTTTGGCGGGTGTAGCCCTTATCGTCAAGCGCCGCAAGCCTTAATGTGAGGGCTCGTTCCCGGATCGCCGAAAGCAAAGTGGGGGCATCCTCCTGAGTCCCAACCCTTATATCTAACCTGTCCGAGACCCGGCACTGTGGACATGCTTGCGAAGCAAGCTCCAACCGATGCCATGCAGTTGCGCGGCACTACTTGTACCAGTAGGCCGGAAACCACAGGTGCATGTGCCAAGGTTGCGATCTCCGATTCACCGAAAGCCCTGCTGCGAAGCTCGGCTTTCATCCCCTCTTGTGGCGGGCTCTTCCAACCCGCCATGACCGGTCACTGGCAATCCGGCAAGGCAAAGCGAGCACTCCAAGGTCACTGTTCCTGAGCTTACGTCACACATTTCAGAAGATTCGACTCGGACTGACGGCTCCCCTTTTTGGAGCCCTGGCATTTTTAGCAACGCCCCAAGGCTACGCGGCTGACCTGGCATTGGTTGGTGCAAAGATTTATCTCTCCCCGTCTGAACCAGCAATCGAAAGCGGCACTATCCTTGTCCACAGCGGCCACATTCTGTCGGTTGGACCGGCTGCAAAGATTAAAGCCTCAATCGGTTCGACCGTGATCGACTGCAGGGGCTTCGTCGTGGCTGCCGGTTTCTGGAACAGTCATGTGCACATCCTTTTGCCAGGATTACTTCATGCTGAAACGCTCTCGTCCGCTCAGATCACCTCACAACTTCAACAGATGCTCACTCGGTGGGGGTTTACTACCGTCTTTGACATCGCTTCCGTGCTCCAGAACACCAATCTCATCCGTCATCGCATCGAAAGCGACGAAGCAAAGGGTCCGCGGATTCTCACGACGGGCGAGCCGTTCTGGATAAAGACGCCGATCTACCTCGACAGCTTCCTCGAAGCCAATCACATTAGCATGCCGGCGGTGGCATCAACCGCGCAGGCAAGGGAGCGGATACGGCGGCAGGTTCGCGACGGTGCGGATGGGATCAAGATCTTTGTGAACTCCGTGGAACCCAAGCAAATTTTGACCATGCCCCTAGACCTGGTAAAGGTGATTGCGACCGAGGCTCACCGGGCTGGCAAACCCACTTTTGCGCATGTTTCCAATAGTCAAGGAATCGAGGAAGCGGTTGAGAGTGGGGTCGATATCCTCGCCCACACCACGCCTAACGATGACCTCTGGAGTCCGCCCTTTGCCCATCGCCTGGTAGCAGCTCATATGGCTCTTACCCCAACCCTCACCCTTTGGGATGTCGAATTCAAAAAAGGCAATTCCTCACCCGGCGAAATCGAGAGATTAATGAGCAGGGCGGCTGCGCAATTGGAGGCTTTCTTTCGAGCGGGAGGCCCGGTCCTCTACGGCACCGACGTTGGTTACATCCTGCAATTCGACACCTCCGAAGAATTCAGCTGGATGTCTCGCGCAGGGATGGGGTACCGGGCTATTCTTGCCTCGCTCACCACCAATCCCGCCCAGCGCTTCGGCTATGCAACTCATAACGGGCGAATAGCGAAAGGAATGGATGCCGATCTCGTGGTGCTAAGTGCCGATCCGGCGAAAACGACTTCGGCATTTTCAAAAGTTCGCTACACCATCCGCGGTGGGGAGGTCATCTACGACGCGCAGAAATGAATTCCAGGCATCCAAAACCATGGTGCAGAGTCGGCGGCCAATTCGTAATTTCAATTACCGGCGAGGTTGGCCAAACTGGTACCGGGCAGTCGGAAGCGCCGGCCGCCGGCATCCAAAATCTTTTTTCAAATGGCCTGTCGGCTCTCTTGCGCCTTTTCTTGTGCAGCTGTGGCGCTCAAATTCGACGCTTGGCTTTTTTTAACAGCGCGATTTGCCCTGCATGGTAGGCCGAGTGTTGAATGACGCCGTGGAGTAAAGTGTAGAAGGTTTGCGGTTCGCTGGCCGGTGCCCGCTCCAGCAAACGCTGTGCAGGGAATTCGAGGATTGCTTGCTCCAAAGCGAACGTCTCGGCTTCAAGTGAGGAGATAGCCCGTTGCCAGGTTCCTTCCATGCTGGGCCAATTCTCTTTTTCGTTCACATCGCGATTGCTCACGGCCGATAACCGCTCTCGTGAGATTCGAAGCCAAGCTGCCATGTGTAGCACTAACTCCCATATCGTATGGGCGTCGGCGATCGGGCGCGATTGTGCCACTTCTTCGTCTATGTCGACGAGGATTTCCTTCACCGAAGGGCCAAGCCACGACGGACCTTGATACAAAAGGCGGAGTTGGTCCGCAATGCCTTGCGTTTCCTTTGCTTTGTGTGCTGTCTGCATGGTTTAGATCTTTGCACTTTGTTTTCCTTACGACAAGCTTAATCAATCGATCAATGATGGAACGAGAGCGTCAAAGCAGTACGCGCCCCGCGTCTAGATACAGGTGCGTCCCACACGAGCCCTTTGTGAGACGCTAAATTCGAGGTGATAAATGACCGACTGGTTCGCGCGCCCCGTCCTGCACGTCAAGGACGTCGATGCCTCACTTGCCTTCTACGTGAATCTGCTTGGCTTCACGAGCCCATGGCGGTACGACGAAGAAGGCAGAGCGCGCGTCGCCCAGGCAGACCGGCAGGGATGCGCCCTCATCCTGGCGAACAACCTAGCCCCAGAGAAGATTGGCAAGGGAGTAATGTTCATTTCGCTAAACGTTGAACCGGCGACGCCCGAGGCCGCGGTCGCCGCGTTGGACGAGCTACGCGCGGAATTCGAGGCCAAGGGCGTTTCAGTCAAGGAAGGTTCGTGGGGCTATCGGCTTCTGGTGATCGATGATCTCGACGGCAATCAGCTCCTCTTCAACTACCCGGGCGAAGCAATCACCACGCACTAAAATCGCTCCGGACAGTAGTTAATTATTCGCGAGCCGTTGCCCCAAAAAGGTGTCAGGCACCTTTCCGCAGGGCGGTCGGCTGAAGCGCGAAATTATTTCAAGAGGTACACAAGCGTGGTCTCCGTTTCAGCCGGATCCGGCGTCGGATCGCCGTATATCTCCCACGAGTGTCCAGCGGACTTCCTCCGATTCGCCGCCATCCAATTACGGATGGCTTCGTGCGTCTCGTTCATGCGGTTGTATGGGCCGCGGTGGACGGTGACGGCCGCTTCGCCCGCGGGAGTTTCGGTTGCGTACACCTCGCCCGCGGTTTCAAATGCGCGCGTCACCTCGACCCCAAAATCGCACAGTATGGGTGCGCCCGGCTCAGTCGGGTGGTGGTAGAGAAAAACGTTGTGGCCAACAGTCCACAGACCTGGCTCGCTGCGAATGAAGTCCCAGACCTTGCCCAGGGCCGGCCCCCATGCCGAGGGAACCGCGCCCGGCGCTACCTCGCGCCGGACCGCCGCCAACTTGCGGGGCTGAACAGATTGTAAGCTCACGGAGGCGGGCATTCCTTGATCGTAAACCGGAACGTGATCGCGTGCCGCAGTTTCAGTTGTTCGTTAATCTTTGGCGCGCGTCGATAGCGGTGAGCGCTTGTTTAGCCTCCTGCGATTGCGGATCGAGTTTTAATACAGCCTCAAACTCGCTTTTGGCTTCCGGCAAGCGCTTCAAGTCGGCTAACACTGCGCCAAGGTGGGCATGCAAATCGGGGTCGTCGGGACGCAGGATGAGCGATTCGCGATAGCGTTGGATGGCTTGTTCACGGTCGCCGGATTTCGCTAACGCGTCGGCCCAGAGGAAAAGTACTTCGCCCATGTGTTGGAGGGCATTCTTATGGGCGGGGTTGATTTTCAAGACCTCCTGAAAATCGTTGGCGGCGGCGGCCCACTCTTCATTGTTGGCCTCCACACTGGCCAGGTTGTAGCGGGCGTCTACATACTTGGGGTCGAGTTTCAGGGCGCGCCGGAATTCCTGTTCGGCTTCGCCGGCGTCGCCTTTGGCGAAGAGAGCGGCGCCCAGTTCACCCGCCGCAATCGCGCTGGCGGGGTCGGCTGCCACGGCCAGATGAAAATAAGGAACGGCGGCCGCGGGATTGTCCTGATTCATCATCAGGTCGCCGAGGTTGAAGTTGGCGGCGAAGTCGCCGGGATATTTTTCCAGACGATGTTGCATCAGCGCCTCTTGCAGAGCGGCACGCTGATCGCCATCGCCAACGGGCAGCACTTGCAGCCAGAAGTGACTCATCTCGTCGATGGCCTGATTGCCACCTTTCACTGGCTTAGGAGGACGGCTCGGGTTGAGCGGATTGGCGGCTGAGTTGTCGTAGTGATAACTAATCGAAACAACTGTCCCTTTGGGCAACAGGATGGGCGTTTTGAGCCGGTAGACTCCTTGCCAGTTGAGATCCCAATGCGGGATGCGGACGAGCCATTTGCGCGAGCCATCGGGCAGGGTGGCATAGGCTTCCATGAGAGTGGCCAGGTAGTGGGCGTGCGGATAGACGGCAAGCACGTTCACATCGAGCGGGCAGCGGAATTGGTCGGTGATGAGAAAGTCTTTATCTCCGGGTGGGATGTTGATGGCGCCATCGTGCTCTAACTGCACGAGCATGGGATATTTTGTTTGCGGGTGATCGGTGAAATAAAGGCCGATAGTCGGGTTTACTGTTTCTTCTTTTCCGGAGCGGCGCATGTGAACATTGAGCACTAAATCCATGCCGGGATCGGCGCGCCACGCCATGCCTTCGGGTTCGACAACGGGCGGACTACCAGGTTTCCAGGAAAGGAAATGCCCGTCGGGATCGAACGTGTCTTCCTCCACCGTGAGATCCATGCCGGAGAAGCCTGCGCCGGGTGAAGACTCTTTGCGCAGGGCAGAGCCCGAGCGATCAATAATGACGTTGGCGTGGTGGAACACTTTGGCGTTGCCGGGGCGGACTTCCATGGCTTTGACCCAGCGCGTGGTGTTAACGGGAACGGGAATGACGAAATTCCAAAAGACCTCCGGGCCTTCGGCGGCGAGCGTGTACGGTTGGGCCACGTGGAGGATCAAGTCTGGTGGGCCGAGCGTCCATTCGGAATTGAATTTGGGCGGAGGCGGGCCATCGGCGGGGCGGCCGGGCAGTGCGCCTTGCTTGACCCAATTTTGGATGAGTTGAATTTGCGCGGCGCTCAGGCGGCGTTCTTCTTCGAAATCACCGTGACCGGCTTCCGGCAACCAGGGAGGCATGAAGTGCGATTTGGTGACGGCCGCGATTTGCGACGCGTGACGTTTGACGTCGTCGTAACTCAGTAGCGAAAAAGGCCCCGATTCACCGGGGCGGTGGCAGGTGGAGCAGTTCTGATAGATGATGGGCGCGATGTTGCGGTAGAACGTGGGCGCGGGCACGGGGGCGTTCGCGGCGGCGCAATGCAAAACGCTTGCTAAGGAAAACGCAAACAAGAATTTGTGATGCATTGGAAACTACAATGCTAACGCACGCTTAGACTTGGAAAGTGTGGAAAACTGTTTTGCCCGCGTTGATTGTGCTGGCCTTGGCGGTCTTCGCCGAAGTGGATGCACCGCCGCCCATCCGCTTTGTCGAACAGGCGACGGCAGGGCAGCTGAATTTTGTTTTGGAAAATAATCCGACGGAAGAAAAGCACATGATTGAAACCATGGCGGGCGGATTGGCGGTTTTCGATTACGATGGCGATGGCCGGCCCGACATTTTCTTTACCAATGGCGCGGAGGTGCCGTCGCTGAAGAAAACGTCGGTGAAGTATTGGAATCGGCTGTATCGTAACGAAGGCGGCATGAAGTTCCGCGATGTGACGGAACAGGCTGGCCTGGCGGGCACTGGATATGACATGGGCGCGGCAGTGGGCGATTACGACAATGACGGCCAGCCCGATTTGTTTGTGGCCGGCGTGAATGGCAGCACGCTTTATCACAATCTGGGCCATGGCCGTTTTGAAGATGTGACCGCAAAGGCCGGCATTAAGAACAAAGGCTGGGCCGTGGCGGCGGGCTGGGTGGATTTCGACAAAGACGGCAAGCTCGATTTATGGCTGGTGCATTACACAAAATGGCAGCTGCCGGACGACCGTTATTGTGGCGACGCGAAGCGCGGGATTCGGGTTTATTGTCATCCGAAATACTTTGCGGGCTTGCCGAGCACTTTATATAGGAACCGCGGCGATGGGACGTTTGAAGACGTGACCGAGAAGGCCGGGTTGGGTCAGTTTGCCGGGCGCGGGATGAGTGTGGCGTTCGCGGATTACGATCACGATGGCTATCCCGATGCCTTGGTGACGAATGACAACATGCCGAATTTTCTGTTTCATAACAAGGGTAATGGAACATTTGAAGAAGTGGGCTTGCTCACCGGAACGGCTTTGCGCGATAACGGCAAACCGGTGGCGAGCATGGGCGTGGAGTTCAAAGACTATAACAACGACGGCCGGCCGGATTTGCTGATTACGGCGCTGGCGGGCGAGACGTTTCCGGTTTTCCAGAACGACGGCAAAGGCGGATTTGTGGACGCGACTTACCCTTCGCGCCTCGGTGCGGCGGCGGTGAAACATAGCGGCTGGGGGCTCGGACTGTTCGATTTCAATAATGACGGCTGGAAGGATTTATTCACGGCGAATTCACACGTGAATGACAGAGTGGAACAATTCGAATCGTACGCATACCGGGAGAACGATAGTGTGTTCGTGAATCAGCGAGGGACGTTCACGGATGTCTCCGAGGAAGCGGGGTTGATTCTGAAGAAAGCGCATCGCGGAGCGGCGTTTGCGGATTTTGATGGGGACGGGCGGATTGATGCGGTGGTGACCTCATTGGGCGAGCCAACCGAGCTTTGGCATAATGTTAGCCCGACACCGCTGCATTGGCTTATTTTGCGTTTGCAGGGAGTGAAATCAAACCGCGATGGCATTGGGGCGGTGATTCGCCTGGGAAATCAATATGCGGAGATGACGACGACGGTGGGTTATGCGTCCTCGGCGGATTGGGGTGTGCATTTTGGTTTGGGGAATACGGCTATCATCGACAAAATAGAGATACTTTGGCCGAGCGGAGTCAAGCAGATACTGCGCGAGGTTAAGGCGGATCAAGTGTTAAAGGTGAGGGAACAATGAAACGCGCGAGCCGGAGTCGGAACTATACATAGGGTGGGTGAAATATGGTAGGCCTGGGAGATAACTTTCGAATTGCCGGCGCAGCTATCTATTCGAATAAGCTGCGGGCCATTCTTACTATTCTCGGGCTGACGATGGGCGTGGCAACTTTGATGACCGTGATGACGCTGGTGCAGGGAGCGAATGTGTATGTGGAGCGCAAAATCGCCAACCTCGGAACGAATGTGTTTCGCCTCGCGAAGACGCCGTTTACCTTGGTCGATTTCACGGTTGTTGCCCAAGCGCTAAAGAACAAAGACATTCATCTGGCCGATTACAAAGCGGTATCGGAGCTGTGCCGAGCATGCGAAGAAGTGGGCGCATCGGCCAGCAGCACGCTTTCGGTGCAATATGGCAACAAGCAGGTGGACGACACCTCGATTATCGGCTACACGCCGAACATGGTGGATATCGATACGAGGACAGTTAACCTCGGACGTTACTTCACGCCGGGTGAGGATAGCCACGCGCAGTACGTGTGCTTGATTGGCGCGTCGCTGGTGGATCAGTTTTTCTCGAGTGTGGATCCGATTGGCCGGACGATTCGCACGGGCAGCTTGGAATTTAAAGTGATTGGAACTTATGAAAAATTGGGTTCGGTATTGGGCCAGGATCAGGATAACTTCGTCATTATTCCGTTGACTACGTTTTTAAAAGTGCGTGGCACGCGCACGAGTTTGACGCTGGAAATCAAGGCTTCGGGCGGAGAGAAGAATTTCAATGCGGCGCAAGACGAGGTGCGAGTGATCATGCGTACCCGGCGGCACGATCTGCCGGCGAAGGACGACAGTTTTTTCGTCGGTACGTCGCAGAGTTATATTTCGTTGTGGCAAAGCATTAGCGGTTCGTTCTTTGCGGTCTTTGTGATGGTGAGTTCGATCTCGGCGGTAGTGGGCGGAATCGTCATTATGAACGTGATGCTGGTGAGCGTGGCGCAACGGACGCACGAGATCGGGCTGCGGCGGGCGATGGGGGCGACAAAAGCGGATATTTTGCGGCAGTTTCTGGCCGAGAGCTTGCTGCAATGTTTGATTGGCGGGGCGATTGGCATCGGCATTGGGTTTGGCTGTGCACTGCTGGTGCGGACGGTGACCTCGTTTCCAGCATCGGTGCAGACTTGGGTGGCGCTGCTGGGCTTGTTGTTGAGCAGCGCCATCGGGTTGTTCTTCGGCATCTATCCGGCGCGTAAGGCGGCGGGACTCGATCCGGTGATAGCGCTGCGAACGGAGGCGGGATGACGCGTCACGAAGTGCTGGAAAACATGGCCGTGGCGCTGGATACCGTGCGGTCGCGCAAAGTTCGTTCTGGGCTTACGATTCTGGGGGTGGTGATTGGCGTGACCACGGTGATCGCGGTGGCGTCGGTCATTGACGGGCTGAATGGCGTGATTGCCGAACGGGTGCGGAGGCTGGGGTCGAATACGCTGATCATCACGCGTTTCCCGCCGGCAGTGAACGCCTCACAGTTGCCGCATAAATACAGCATGCGGCGTTACCTGGAAGATGAAGACGCACCCTTCATTTTAGGGGCAAGTCCCGGGGTTTCTTATGCCACGGTGTTCGCGCAGCGCATCAACTATCTGGAGCAGGTGGACGAGATGCGCTATGGCCACGCGCATGTGGAGAGGTTTTTTCTCAGGGGCGTTGAGCCGGATTACATCAACGCGTTCCCGTTGTTTGCCGTTTCCGAGGGACGTTTTATTTCAGCGTTTGACGAGGCACACGCGCGCAGTGTGATTGTCATTGGGCGCGCCATCGCCGATTCGCTTTTTCCGTTTATGGACCCGGTGGGGAAAGTAGTGCGGCTGAACGGCCGCGAGTATGAAGTGATGGGTGTATTTGAGCCGGATGAGGGATTATTTTCAGGCTTCGGAGTGAATCAGTTTGCCTGCGTGCCGATGAGCAATTTCCGCAAAACGTTTCCCGAGATCCACGAACGATTTATTGCGGTAGCCGCGAAGGATGAGTTTACGCTCGAAGCGGTGCATGGACAGATAGAAGAGGCGCTGCGGCGTAAGCGCCATTTGCCGTTTCACGCGGAAGACGATTTTGAAATTTCTTCGCCCGATTTCCTGAGCACGTTATGGAATCAACTGACGGGCGCGATGGTTTTGCTCACCGGCATTATCAGCGCGGTTGGCTTGTTGGTGGGCGGCATCGGCGTCATGAATATCATGTTGATCTCGGTAACCGAGCGCACGGCGGAGATTGGAGTGCGCAAAGCTGTCGGCGCGCGGAAGGCGGATATTCGTGTACAGTTTCTTTTGGAGGCGGTTACTCTTTCGGGCATTGGAGGCGTGCTGGGCG
>Ga0182012_10004121_pt1 | contig 15285 bp, 14 predicted proteins | sample 612S2SmetaG_FD_120486 | JGI IMG/M metagenome (GOLD analysis project Ga0182012, IMG submission 120486) | Permafrost microbial communities from Stordalen Mire, Sweden - 612S2S metaG | ecosystem: Environmental > Terrestrial > Soil > Wetlands > Permafrost | place: Sweden: Stordalen | collected... | reverse complement strand
GGACAGGTACTTGATCGCGCGCCTCGTCGTCTCTACGTGATCAGCACCGATGAAAGACCCTTACGAAACACTGGGCGTCCAGCGCACCGCCGATGAGGCTGCCATCCGCGCGGCCTATCGCAAGCTGGCCAAAAAGCACCATCCGGACGTCAACCCCGGCAAGCCCGACGCCGCCGCCCGTTTCGGCGAGATCAGTTCGGCCCATGAGTTGCTCTCCGATAAGGAGAAGCGTGCCCGCTTCGATCGCGGCGAAATCGATGCCGAAGGCCATGAGGTGCATGATCCGCGCAAATACTACCGCGATACAAAAGGCCAGGAGCGCTACGCGTCCGCTGACGGCGGCGCCGGATTCAGCCAGGAGGACCTGGAGGCGTTCATGGCGCAAGCGTTCGGCCGCGCCGGCCAGCGCTCCGACTGGGGCGCCACCGGCCGGCCCATGCGCGGCAGAGACATGCAGTATTCGCTGACCGTCAGCTTCGTCGACGCCGCCTCCGGCACGACCAGCCGCCTATCGCTGCCCGACGGCAAGACGCTGGACGTCCGCATTCCGCCCGGCACCGAGGACGGCCATGTCCTGCGGCTGCGCGGCCAGGGCGGGCCAGGATTCAACGGTGCCCCCGCCGGCGACGCTTTGATCGAAATCACCGTCGCCCCCGACCCCCGCTTCCACCGCGACGGCGACGACATCGTCACCGACATCCCGGTCTCGCTGCAGGAAGCCGTCCTCGGCACGTCGCTGGAAGTCCCGACCATCCACGGCGCGGTCCGCGTCGCCGTCCCGCCGGGCTCCGGCACCGGCACCAGGCTGCGACTACGCGGCAAGGGCATCCGCCACGGCCACCAGTTCGTCCAGTTGCAGGTCGTCATCCCGCCCGGCGATGAACCCGAACTGGCCGAGTTCCTGAAACAGTGGACCCCGCGCCAGAAGGTCAATCCGCGGGAGGGATCATGATGCGCTTCACCGCCGTCGTCGGCCTGTTCCCCGACTTGCCTGAGACCGAACTCACGGCTTGGGTTCAGCGTGGCTGGGTTCGCCCGGAGGGCACCGAACCGGACTGGATCTTTGGCGACATCGACGTCGCCCGGGTCCGCCTGATCCACGATTTCCGCCACGCCATGGCAGTGTCCGAGGACACCATGCCGCTGGTCCTGTCGTTGCTTGACCAGGTTTACACCCTGCGCGGTCAGCTTCGCGCCATTGCCCACGCGGTCGAAGGCCAGCCGGAAGCGGTCCGCGCCGCGATCATCGCTGCGATCAGGGGTTAACCCGCCTTCGGCGGGGCCACCGGCCGGCGCGGGGCCAACGGTGCGGCGCCGATCCCGCTGAGATCGACCGGCGGCATCGGCACCGAAACCTGCTCCAGCACCGCCTCCGCCAGTTCGTTCCAGCGCCCAAACGTCCGCCGCAGCCGCCCGCGCCACGCCACGATCCCGCCATTGGCATGCAGTTCGAACGCCGATTCACGCGCATCCAGCGCCGAGGAAGCGTGATCGGACGCCATTTGCAGCAGCGCCGCGCGTTGCAGCGCGGTGAAGCCGCCGCCGCCGAACGATTCCTCCAGTCCCGGCCCAACCTCCGGCGAGGCCAGGTCCCAGTCGGTCGGCGCCACCACCAGCGACGATCCTGGCAGCACCCGCAACGTCTCGGTGATGCCCTGCCTGGCCTTCAGCATGGCGATACTGCCGGCGGCGAGGTGGTTGTGGTTCGGGTAGGCATAGCCTTCGGGCGTGAAGGACGCGTCGAGTTCCGCCGCTGTCAGGCAGGTCCTTACCGTCTGCACGCCGGTCACGATGTCCATCAACAGTTCGACAGTGGGAGGATGCTGCTTCAGCCCCATCGCCTCGGTGCACGCCATCGCCAACCCGGCGGCGAATTCCGCTTTCGACAACCAGCCATACAACTGATGCCAGAACAGCCAGCGCGCGATCGGTTCCACGTCGGGTGCCATCAGGAACACTTGCTCATGCGGCACGAACACTTCGTCCAGCCACAACTGGCCGTCGAGCTCGTCGTTGAGGGACGATAACGGCGCGGCGAACGGGTTTGCCTCGCGCGCCGCCGGCTTGCGGCACATCACGGTCACGCCCGGGGACGCCACCGGCACCACGAAAGTCGCCCGGTGCCCGCCGATCTCCACGCCGTTATGGCCGCCGATATACACATCCTCGGCCCAGGCCGGACTGGTGTGCATGCCCACCTTGCCGCTCAGCACGACCCCACGATCGGTCTCTGCCACCACGCGCAGGGCATTGCGTGCCGAGGCGTCGTCGCGCATCCGGTAGCCGATCGTCGCCGCGCCGGAGCAGAACGTCAGGAACCGCCCGGTCTCGGCGATCGACTGGCGGTACGACGCCGCCGCCTCGATCTGGCGGGGAAACGCACCGTAGGCCCGCACCGTGGTCTCGATCCCCAGTGCGATCAGGTGTCCATACATCGGTGTGTGGGTGATGTTGCCTGCATTGAGGAACGTGGTGGCCGAAATACACCGCCCCATGGCGTGCAGATCGGCCGCACTGCGCGGCACCATCGCGGCGTAGGGCAGATGTTTGCGGTCGGCTGGCGCCAGCAGCCTGTCCTGCCATGCCGGATCGGCATGCCGGTCGTACCAGGCGACATACTGGCCGGTCATCCCGCTGGTCGCCGGGTGCGTCGCAAGGTCCTCGATCAGGCCTTCGCCGATGACCCAGACGCGCCGTCCATCCCGCAAGGCCTGTCGATACGCGGCGCCGCTCCGCATGGCTTGATACCTCCCTGTCTGGCGATCATAGCAGCGGCGGGCCGTCGTGCCGCAAGACCGTAGTCCACACGCCAGTATTTTGCGTTTAGCCAAATATTAACTTTGCCGGCGGATGCTGCCGACATGATCACGCCCCATCCGCGTTCGGCCGCCGCCTGGCTCGCCGCCGCTTTGTTCACCGCAGCCGCCCTGCCAACGCCGGTCGCCGCGATGCCCGATACCGTCACCCCGCCCAAGGGCATCAACCTCGGCAGCACCAGCTTCTTCGACGGCTTCGGCCGCACCACCGAAGGCTGGACCCTGCTGCAATACGGCCGCTACGAGGACCTGACGCACATCACCGATTACCAGGGCAACGACAGCAAGCTGTTCAAAGGCACCTCCATCCAGGTGTTCGTGTCGCAGACGCAGATTTCCTACACCAGCCCGTGGCACCCGTTCGGCGGCGACGGCGTTGGCATTTCCGCCCTGCTGCCGTTCGCCGATTTCGCCACCCATTTCGACCAGGACAGTCCGGTCAAGCTCAATAACAACGGCTTCGGTGTCGGCGACCTCAATATCGGCCCGTTCTACCAGTCCCGCTACGTCATGCGGGATCGCCGCCCGCTGTTCGCCTGGCGCGCCCAGCTTTCCGTCATCGCGCCCACCGGCAGCGTCAACGAACAGCGCGCGATCAACCAGGGATCGGGAATGTGGTCGGTCAATCCGTATGTTGCCATGACCTGGGTGCCGCTGCCGTACCTCGAGTTAAGCACCCGCCTGAACTACCAGTACAACGCACAGACCACCGTTATTCAAAGCCCGCCGCCGATCCCCGGCATGGTTTACCGCAACGGCCAGGCCGGCCAGATCGTCTATGCCAACTTCGACGCTTCCTATGCCGTCACCCCCACCGCCTATGTCGGCATCAACGGCTATGCGCTGGGCCAGCTCACGTCGGACATGACCAACGGCCAGACCGTCGCCCATTCGCATGAAACCGAGGTCTCGATCGGCCCCGGCGGGCGCTATGTCTTCAACGAAGCGAACGCCTTGAATCTAAATCTTTATTTGCCGGTGGTGTCACGCAACGCCACCAGCGGCACTCAGGTCAACTTCCAGTACGTGCATCGGTTCTAGAGCGTTTCCACCATGAATCGAGACGCTCCAGCTTATTTTTGCGAGCAATATCAGCCTGAGGATCGCTACGCGATTCGAGTCAGGCTGATATTGCTCTAGCGTCCCGCCCCCGCCGCTCGCCGCAGCTCGCGGCGGACGGAGGGGACCAGCAGGAAGCGTCGGACCGGCGTCAACCGCAACGTCGAGGGCAAGCAAACCCATCAATCGTTACAGTCACAGCGAGCCCAGGAACCCGATCAGAGCTGCGTTGACCTCGGCCGGCCGCTCCTGCTGCGTCCAGTGCCCGCATCCCGGCAGGAACACGCTCTGCCGCAGACCGGGCATCCATTGCGGCATCGCGGCCACGATCTCCTTCGCGCCGGGAAACGACAGCACGACATCAAGCTCCCCCGCCACGAACAGCGCCGGGACCGTCACCCGAGCCGCGCTGAACGCGCCCATCAGTTCCCAGTTGCGGTCGATGTTTCGATACCAGTTCAATCCCCCGCGGAACCCGGTTCGGGCGAACGCGTCCACGTAAACCGCCAGGTCCGCCTCGGTGAGCCAGCCCGGCAGCGGCGCTGCCGCACTTGTCTGGTTGCGCCCCCGCAACCCGCCAACCACGGGCACCAAACCGAACCCGCCGGCGGCGGCCTGCCCGTCACCCGACAACCCGATCAGCATTCCGCGGATCGAGACCGCGACATCCTGCTGCAGGTCGGCCTCCGCCACGCCCGGCGCCTGGAAATACAACTGATAGAACATCGCATCATCGGTCCGCGGCATAACGCTCGTCGGCCGCAGCTTGCCGCGCGGCCGATATGGCGTGCTCAGCACCGCGGCGGCGCGAAACCGGTCCGGCCGCATCACCGCCGATTGCCAGGCCACCGGGCCGCCCCAGTCATGCCCGACAATCACCGCCGTCTGCTGCTCCAGCGCGTCCAGCACGCCCACCATGTCGCCGACGAGGTGCAGAATGGTGTACTGATCGATCGCCTCGGGCGCATCGGTCTGCCCGTAGCCGCGCATATCGGGCGCCACCACGTGATAGCCGGCCGCGGCCAGCGCCTCGATCTGATGGCGCCACGAATACCAGGATTCCGGAAATCCGTGGCACAGCAGCACCAAAGGCCCGCTGCCCTTTTCCGCGATGTGCGTGCGGATTCCATTGGTCTCGATGAAGCGATGCGTCACGTCAGTCATGGCAGCGTCTCCCTTTTTGTTGGGCGCGTAGCGGCGGGCCCTGATCCCAATCGCAACGACGCCAGGCTGAACTCAACCCGCGGCGTGTTCTGGCGGTCGATCAGCGACGATACGCTGGGCCTCGGGCGCATCCACGGGGTGCGTCTCGAACCATAGAGCGTCTGCGCAAAAGTCGATCTCGCCCGGCCATTCAAGGCTGCGTCCACGCTCGCCGACACGCACAAGGGCAAACACCGCGGGATCGGACATCGCGGCAAACACGCCCTTGCCGAGCAGATGAGCGAACTGATTGACAGTGGTCTCACCATTGGCCCACGTCACGCTGACCGTGTAGGTCGTCGGATCGGCGACTGCATCGTTGATGATATTGTCGAGCACCTTCGGCATTTTCAAATCCTCTCCGGCGCCTGATCATCCTGACATTTGATCCAGTTCAGCGCTAACGCCCCCTGATGATCCTTTGCCCATTCCAGCACACGCCGTAGCTTCGCAGGTGGGAACGACCCCCGGATCACGTCAAGGTCGCGGATGGCCACCAGAACCTCATCGTCCCCGAGAATGGCATGAAAATGGGCGGGCATGTGGTCATTGTAGAACATTTGGATTTTGACGCCATCCACGATAGCTATCGTCGGCATTGAGCCACCTTCACTACACCTCAATCCGCGAGAACAGCCAACTCGCGATCCCCAGCAGCGCCATCGCCAGCGCGCCCAGCACTGCCAGATCGGTCACCATCTCCAGCGACGGTACCCCGGACAGCGCTGCTCGCATGCCCGCCACCCCATAGCTCAGCGGGTTCAGCCGCACGGCCATCCGCAGCGCCGCCGGCAGCCCCGTGACGGGAAACAGCGCATTGGAGAAAAAGAACAACGGCATCACCAGAAAATTCATGATCAACTGGAAGCCCTGCATGTCCTTCAGCACCGATCCGATCGCCGTGCCGATCGCGGCGAACACCAGCGCGATCAGGAACATGAACAGCAGCGCCACCGGCACCAGCCCCAGATGAGCCACGCGAAATCCCGCCGCCACGCACACCAACAGCACGATCACACCTTGCAGGAACGCCGTCGTCGCCCCGCCCAGCGTCCGCCCGAGCACGATCGCCAGCCGCGGCACCGGTGCCACCAATGTTTCTTTGAGGAAACCGAACTGCCGGTCCCAGATGATCTCGATGCCGCCGAACACCGCGTTGAAGATGATGCCCATCGAAACGATCCCCGGCGCCACGAACGACAGGTAATCGCCGCCGCCGGCGCGCGCATAGATCGGCCCGAAGCCGAACCCCAGCGCGAACAGGAACAGGATCGGCTGCCCCAGCGCCCCGATCATCCGCGAGCGCGCCCGCGAATACCGCTTGAGCTGGCGCAGCCACAGGATGCCCACCGCGCGCATCAGCGGCCCCGCCAGGCGCGCCGCAGCATCCGCATCCGATCCGCCGGCCCCGCCTCGTCCTCGCGGATATCCCGCCCGGTGAGCGCAATGAACGCTTCCTCCAGCGTCGCCGTTCCGGTCCGTTCCCGCAACGACGCCGCGGTCCCCTCCGCGACGATCCGCCCGTGATCGATCACCGTGATCTCGTCCGCCACCCGCTCCGCCTCTTCCATCGCATGGGTGGTGAAGAACACCGTCACCGCATGCTCGCGCGACAGTCCGCGCACGAAGTCCCAGATATGACTGCGGGTCTGCGGGTCCAGCCCCAGGGTCGGTTCATCAAGAAACAATATCCGAGGCTGATGCAGGAACGCGCGCGCCAGCTCCAGCCGCCGTTTCATGCCGCCGGAGAACTGTTTGACATAGTCGGCGCGCCGGTCCCACAACCCGACGAATCCCAGCAGCGCCTCGGTTCGTTCACGCAACGCCTTGCGCGGCACCCCGTACAACCCGCCGTGCAGCGTCATATTCTCATACGCCGTCAGTTCCTCATCCAGGCTTGGGTCCTGGAAGACGATGCCGAAGGACCGTCGCACCTCGATGCGCTGCCGCACCGGATCGAACCCCGCCACCTTGAGCCGCCCGGAGGTCGGCGTCAGCACCGTCGTCAGCATTTTGATCGTCGTCGTCTTGCCTGCCCCGTTCGGCCCAAGAAACGCGCGAATCGAACCTTCCGCCACGCTGAAGGAGATACGGTCCACCGCTGTAAACGAGCCGAACACCTTTACGACATCGAAAACCTCGATCATCGCCGCCATGGCGCGTGCTTCCCTTCCGATATCCGTCAAGGCAGCGGCGGCCGCCCCGCCGCACCGCGCACCCGCGGCAGCAGGATCATATCCCACGGACTGGGCATCTCCCCAACCGGCACATGCACCAACGCCGGCGCCTGCAACGCGATCGCCGTCCGGAGCGCATCTTCCAACGCATCCGGCGAGGTCGCCTTGAACGCGGCCATGCCGAAACTCTCGGCGAAGCGCACGAAATCGGGGTTGGTCAGATCGCTGGCGATCAGCCGGTTGCCATACGCCTGAGCCTGAATCCGCCGCACATTGCCGAACGCACCGTCGTCGAACACCACCACCACGACCGGCAGTCGGTGATGCATCGCGGTCGCCAGTTCCGCCGACTGGAACATGAACCCGCCATCCCCGGTCGCCAGCACCACCGCCCGCCCCGGTGCCGCCGCCGCCGCCCCCAGCGCCGTCCCGTATCCCCAGCCCAGCGTGTCCTGATACCCCGGCGAGAGGAATGTCCGCGGCGCATAGACCGGCAACGCCAGCCGCGACGCAAACCCCACCTGAGTCACATCCTCCACATAAATTCCATCCGCCGGCAGCGCCGCTCGGATCGCCCGCACGAACCCCATCACCGGCTCATGCCGCGCCAATCGTTCCGCGAACGCGGCCCGCACCGAAGGCAATTCCGGATGTCCCTTCGACGCCACGCTCCGAGCCCGCAATGCGTCCGCCAAGGCTCGCAGCGTCACCGCCGCATCGCCCAGCAGCCCGCACGCCGGCGCCCGCAGCCGGTCGATCTCGTCCGGATCGATGTCCAGCCGCACCACCTTCAGCGCGTCATCAACCCCCCAGTTCGCCTGCTGCCAATACAGCCGCGTGCCCACCGCCAGCACCACATCGGCGGTCTTCCACAGCCCGTGCCCCTCGGTGAACGACACCGCCAGCGGATGCTCCGTCGAGATCGTCCCCCGCCCGCGCCGGAACGACGACACCGGGGCGCCCAGCAGTTGCGCCACCGCCTGCACCTCCGGCCCCGCCCCAAGCGCGCCGCCGCCGACCACGATCAACGGCCGCTGCGCCGCCGCCAGCAGCGCAGCCGCCGCCTCGATCGCCGCCGGATCGGCACACGGCGGCTCCACCCGCAGCGGACGCACCAGTGACAGCTCCGCCGCCTGCCCCCACACATCGATCGCGCATTCCAGCGCCACGGCACCCGGCCGCCCGGACAGCGCCGTCCCGATCGCCTGCGCGACCAGCCCTGACGCCTCCGCCGGCGCCCGGATTCGCTCGCCGAACTTCACGATGTGGCGCAGCAGGCCGATCTGGTCGTGAATTTCGTGCAGATGCCCGTGCCCCTGGTCGATCGCGAACGACGGAATCTGCCCGATCAGCCCCAGCACCGGCGCGCCCATGGCGGAGGCCAGCAGCAGCGCCGCCGAGGCGTTCAACGCGCCCGGCCCCGGCACCACCGCGAACGCCTGCGGCTTGCCTGTCACCAGCGCCGCCCCCAGTGCCATATATGCCGCGGTCTGCTCATGCCTGGGATGGATCACCCGCAGCCGGTCCGACGCGCGAAACGCGGCATCGAACAAAGCATCGTTGTGCACGCCCGGCAACGCGAACAGCGTCTCCACCCCATGCGCCAGCAGGCTCTCGATCACCGCCTCGGCGGTCGTCATGCGCGGCATCGCCTCATCTCCTTGTCACCCGATCAGCGTCACTCTTAGCCGCAGCCGCCAGCCGCTTGTCCAGCGCCGTCATCGCATCCGAACGGACGAGGCAACCAAGCCCCGCATCAGCCACCGCGCGGCGGAGCGCCAGCCAGGCGAGCCTTGCCGCCCCACTACACCCCAGCTTATTCTCCCTTACGCGCAGGCCCCGAACAAACACCAGGAAACGCCGATGCCAGCCCGCGACACCACCAGTTGCGCCACCACCTGAATGACAAACGGCATCGACCCCGCCACCGCGCGCCGCGCCGCCGGCCTGACCATCGGCGAGATGCTGCGCAGCCGGACCAGCGAGCACCCGGATCGCATCGCCATCGTCGACGGCCCCCGCCAGTTCACCTATGCCGCGTTCAATGTTCGGGTGAACCGGCTCGCCGCCGTTCTGTGCAGCCTCGACATCGCCCGGGGCGACCGCGTCGCCATCCTGTCGGAAAACCGAGCGGAATACCTGGAACTGATGTTCGCGGCGGGCAAGATCGGCGCCATCGTTTGCGCACTGAACTGGCGCCTCACCGACCCCGAACTGCGCCACTGCATCACTTTGACCACCCCGAAAGCCACCTTCGTCTCCCCCACCCACGCCGCCACCGCCGCCCGGCTTGGCCCGATCAGCGGCGAAACCGTCCAGTTGGGTGACGACTACGAACAGCGCCTCGGCCGCGCGCCCGCCAGCGAACCCGCCATCGCAGCCGATCCCGAGGACGGCCACGTCATCCTCTACACCAGCGGCACCACCGGCAACCCGAAGGGCGCCCTGATCAGCCACCGCGCGCAGATCGCCCGCATGCATGCAAGCTGCGTCGATTTCGAGCTTGCGCCGGGCGATGTCTTCGTCGCCTGGGCGCCGATGTTCCACATGGCCTCCACCGACCAGTGCATCCATGTGCTGTGCCTCGGCGGCAAGGTCATTGTGATCCCGGGCCTTGACGTCGACCGCATCCTGCACGCCGTCGAAACCGAACATCTGTGGTGGCTGGTGGTGATGCCCGGCATGATCGAGGACCTGATCGCCGGCGTCAGACGCCGTGGCACCGTCGCCCGCGGCATCAAGGTGATGGGTGCCATGGCCGACCTGGTCCCGCGTCACCAACTGACCGAGATCACCAGCCTGCTGCGCGCGCCCTATGCCAACACCTTCGGCGCCACCGAAACCGGCATGCCGCCCGCCTCCGCCGGACGCCTGCCGATCGGCGCCCCGCCCGATCGTTTGTCCAAAGTGCCAAGCGCAAGCTGCGTGCTGCGCCTGGTGGACCCCGACGATCGGGATGTGCCGGACGGCACCCCCGGCGAACTGCTGATCCGCGGCCCGACTCTGTTCAGCGGCTACTGGAACGCCCCGGACACGAATGCGCGTGACTTCCGCAATGGCTGGTTCCACCTTGGCGACGTGTTCACCCGCAACCCGGACGGCACGCTCGATTTCGTCGATCGCGTCAAATATCTGATCAAATCGGGCGGCGAGAACATCTATCCCGCGGAAATCGAGCAGGTTCTGCTGCGTGATCCCCGCGTCGCCGACGCCGTCGTGGTGCGCCGCACCGATGCCACCTGGGGCGAGGTCCCCATCGCCTTCGTCGCCCGCCGTGATGCAGCCCTGACCGAAGCCGACCTGGTTGAGGCCTGCCGCAACAGCCTGGCCCGCTACAAACGTCCCAAGGAAATCCGCTTCATCGCCGCCGAGGACCTGCCGCGCAGCACCACCGGCAAGATCCAGCGGCATGAAGTCGAAAAATGGCTTACGGCGAAGTCCTGAGCCCGCCTGGTTGGCCGGACGATCGGTGGCGCAATGACAAAGGCGCGTAGGCTTCTATTTTTGCAGGCGGGTGAAGGGGATGCAGGGGATAAAGGTGATGGTTTTGTGATCATGCCTGAGCGACTGAGCACAAGAAGGAGGGGGTGATGCGGCGGATTTCTGGCTTGGAGCGGCCGAAGTCGATCAGCAGGCACAGCGGCTTGCCCATCGCCGGCAAGTCATTCCGGCATTAACAAACGCGCTTCTCCATATAGACCCGGTCGAACCCCTTCTCCCGCCGCCGCTCCCGCTCGACATACCCTCGTGCCGCATAAATCGCCAGGTTCTCGACCATCAGCGCATGCGTATACAGCGTGATCGTTCCCCACCCGCAGCGCACCGCCTCCGCCTCGGCAAAATCCAGCAGCGTCCGGCCAATCCCGCGCCCCTGCCGGTCCGGCGCCACCGCGATATTATCGAGCAAGAAACAATCCGGACCGTCTTCCAGCACCAGCACCCCGGCGATCGCGCCGCCATCCTCCAGCACCCACACCTGATCCGCCGCGATCCGCGCCGCATAATCGTCCAGCATCGGCCCCGGCGCCGTCCCGATCACGGCAACGTACCGCTCATACGCCGCCAGCACCACAGCCCGAACCGCGCCGTCCTCCCCCGCCACCGCCTTGCGGATCATTCCGCTGCCGCCGCCGCCAGGTCGCGCTCCGCCGCCGCTTGCAGTCCGACCGCCTGCGCCAGCCGCTCCAGCCGCCGGATCACGCTCTCCCCCGCAAACACGCCGCTGTTCTCCCGCAGCAGCAGCACCAGCCGGGACCCCTCGACGCGCAGCCTTGTCCCGGCCAGCAAATCCTTCGTCCCCGCCGACAGCGTGTACGCCAGTCGCAGCGCGATCCCCAGCACCTCCGCTCGGTTTGCCGTCTCGATGTCCAGCAGCAGCCGCGCCGGGCGCAGGAACATCGCATCCGACTCCGCCTCGTACCGCAGCGCCACGGCCAGCGCCAGGAACGCCCGAGCCTGGTGATCCAGCCCAACCCCCGGCTGCCGCAGCACCCGCAGAAACGCCATCTCCGCGCGGAATTCCGGATGGTCGTGGCTGCCGATATCCGACATCCAGCACATCGCCTCGCGCAGCCTGGCGATCGCGGCGGTCTCACGCGGGAACAGCGGGTTTGTCCACTGCACCAGCGCCGGCGGCAGCGACGGATCGCGGCCATGCCGCGCAGCCAGTTCCCACGCCGCGCTCAGCAGCGGATCCTGCTCCTGGATCTCCCGCGGCATCCGCCGCATGAACCAGCCTTCGCGCAACCCGCTGGCACTGAAAATCACCCGCCGGACCGCGCTCACCCGCAGCAGCCGGCGCAGCGCCACCGACGCGAACGGCAAATCGTCGATCCGTCGCCGCGGCGCCCCCGGAAACCGCTCCAGCACCTTGCGCGCCGCGGTCGAGATCAGCCCGGTCAGGTCGCGCGCCTCCTCGCGGCCGATCGTGTAGTAATGCACCATGTTCAGCGGATACCCGGTCTGCGCCATGTGGATCCGCGCCAGCGCCCGCCACGCGCCGCCCACCAGGTAAAGATCGCCGCCCGCCGCCTCGGTCAGCCACGGCACCGACTGCAAATCCTCCTCGGCGATCGCCCGCGCCCGAAGCGGATCGCCGCCCGACCGTTCGGCCAGGGTGATCACCCCCAGGCGCAGACTCTGCGACGGTCCGCGCCGCCCGCCGCTCAGCCGCACGACCTCCAATGAGCCGCCGCCGATATCCGCCAGCACCCCATCCGCATCAGGAATTCCGCACAGCATCCCGTCAGCCGAGTATGCCGCTTCCTCGGTCCCCGACAGGATATGGATCGGCACCCCCGGCAGCCGCGCGCGTAGTGCCGCCACGAATCCGGCCCCGTTCGCCGCGTCCCGCACCGCCGCGGTGGCCAGAACCTCGAACGGTTCGGCTCCCATCGCCCGCGCCACCGCATGATAGCGGTGCATCACCGTCAGCGCCTGGGACATGCCGTCCTCGTTCAGCCGCCCGGTCGACTGCAGCCCGCGACCCAGCCGCAGCACCGCCTTTTCATTGAAGATCGGCATCGGGTTGCGGGTATGACCCTCATACACCACCAGCCGGACCGAGTTGGAACCAAGGTCGACCACGCCGCAGCGCGACAACGGGACAGGCGGAGCGAACGGCATACGCTCAGTCCTGCATCAGCCGGTCCTGCCGCCGCGTCGGCACCACCGGCGAGGCCACCGAGGGGCCATGCAGCGCCGATCCACGCCCCGACAGCGACGGATTTGTCATAAAATAATCATGCGCCGAAACCGGTTTTTTCCCCGGCGCCACCCGCGTCCAGCCTCCATCGGGGTTGAGTTCCCAGGATTGCAGCGAATCTTTCAGATTGATCACCATGATTTGGTCCAGCACCTGTGCATGCACAGTGTGATTGTGGATTGGAACCAGGGTTTCAACCCGCCAGTCCATATTTCGCTCCATCCAGTCGGCGGAACTGATGAATACCTTTGCGTGCCGGCTGGGCAGCGGATGGCCGTTGCCGAACACGCAGATGCGCCCGTGTTCCAGAAACCGCCCGACGATCGACTTCACCCGGATGTTGTCCGACAGGCCCGGCACCCCGGGCCGCAGGCAGCAGATGCCGCGGATCACCGCCATCACCTTCACTCCGGCGCCGGACGCCTTATACAGCGCGTCGATCAACTCGACATCGGTCAGGCTGTTCATCTTCAGCCAGATCGCCGCCGGCTTGCCCTCCCGCGCGAAGCCGATTTCCCGGTGGATCAGCGCCAGCAGCTTGACCCGTGTGGTGAGTGGACTGAACCCAAGCTCTTCCATGATCTCCGGCCGGGCATAGCCCGTCATGAAATTGAACAGCCGGGCAGAATCCCGCGTCAGCGCCGGATCGGTGGTGAAGAAGCTCAGGTCCGTGTAGATGCGCGCGGTGATCGGATGATAATTGCCGGTGCCGAAATGCGCATACGAACGTATGGCACCCGCCTCGCGCCGCACCACCAGCGACAGTTTCGCGTGCGTCTTCAGCCCGGTGAAGCCGTACACCACCTGCACGCCGGCCGCTTCCATGCGCCGCGCCAGGCGGATATTGGCCTCCTCGTCGAAGCGCGCGCGCAGCTCGACCATTGCGGTGACCGACTTGCCGGCCTCCGACGCCTCGATCAGCGCGTTGACGATCGTGCTGTCGCGGCTGGTGCGGTACAGCGTCTGCTTGATCGCGATCACCGCCGGGTCCTGCGCCGCCTGCCGCAGGAACTGCACCACCACGTCGAAGCTCTCATACGGATGGTGGACGATGATGTCCTTCGCCCGGATCGCGGCAAAGCAGTCGCCGCCGAAATCGCGGATGCGTTCGGGAAACCGCGGCGTATACGGCGCGAACAGCAGATCGTGCCGGTCGTCCACGATCATGTAGCGCATGTCCGCCAGCCCGAGCAGCCGCTGGCCATCGTGGATCTCGTCGGATGCCACGTCCAGTTCGTCGATCACCAGTTCGCGCAGCTCCGGCGGCATCCCCGCCGCGATCTCCAGATGGATCGCCACGCCGCGCCGCCGCCGCTTCAGCGCCGTCTCATACGACCGCACCAGATCCTCGGCCTCTTCCTCGAACTCCACGTCGGTGTCGCGGATCACCCGGAACAGCCCGTGGCCGGCCAGCCGGAACCCCGGAAACACTCGGTCCAGGAACAGCACAACCAGATCATCCAGCAGGATGAAGCGGGTCGGCTCCGCCGCCCCGCCAGCCGGCAACCTGACAAAACGGTCCACCTGGCTGGGCAGCGGCAGCAGCCCGCGCATGCCGATGCCGTCAACCTCCCGCACCAGATGCAGCGCCAGCACCAGGCCGAAATTGGAGATGAACGGGAACGGATGCGCCGGATCGACCGCCAGCGGCGTCACCACCGGAAAGATGCGTTCCATGAACCACGCATCCAGCCAGACCCTGTCGTCGTCCGACAGGGAATCGGTGCCGCACAGCGCCACCCCGGCGGTGCGCAGCAGATCGAGCAGCTCGCTGAGGATGCGCTGCTGATCGGCCAGCAGCGACTCGGCGCGATGCTTGATATCCGTCAGTTGCTGCGCCGCTGTGCGCCCGTCGGCCGAAACCAGCGTCGCCCCGGCCTTCGCCTGCCCGATCAGCGCCGCGACCCGGACCGAATAGAACTCGTCGAGGTTGGAGGCGCTGATCGACAGGAAGCGCAGCCGTTCCAGCAGCGGATGCCGCGGATTCTCCGCCTCTTCCAGCACGCGATGGTTGAAATCCAGCCAGGACAGCTCCCGGTTGATGAACCGCTCCGGACTGTCGAGGCTGACCGCGGGTTCGGCCGGCACAGGCACAGGTACCGATACAGGTTCGGGCACCAGCACAGGTGCGGGCACAAGCGTGGGCACATGCGGTTTCGGCCGGGCGGATTTCGCGCCGGCCGGCTTGCCGCCGGGTAACGCCGGCCGATCGATCACCTCTGCAGCATCGGCCTTAAGCACCATCAGTACGGTTCCTTCGCGCGACAGGCCGGCACCTTATACCAGCCGCCGTTGTTGCCAACTGTTCTGGCGACAACGAAGGCGC
>Ga0182012_10004120_pt1 | contig 15286 bp, 12 predicted proteins | sample 612S2SmetaG_FD_120486 | JGI IMG/M metagenome (GOLD analysis project Ga0182012, IMG submission 120486) | Permafrost microbial communities from Stordalen Mire, Sweden - 612S2S metaG | ecosystem: Environmental > Terrestrial > Soil > Wetlands > Permafrost | place: Sweden: Stordalen | collected... | reverse complement strand
GTTGCGCTTATGGGCACCTGCCAGTACGAGCGAAACGTTTCGACTTACATGCGAGCGGCCGCCGTTGCGGAAGAAGTATTCGCCAAGAATCCGCAACACCCCGGTGCAATTCACTACTTAATTCACGCCTACGACGACCCAGTGCACGCACCGCTCGGCTTGCGGGCCGCCAGGATTTACGGGAAAGTTGCGGGATCCGCATCCCACGCCCAGCACATGCCCTCGCATATTTTCTTTGCACTCGGAATGTGGGATGATGCCATCGCCGCTAATGAAGCATCTGTGAGAGTGGCGGACGAGCGGATAAAGCGCAAGGGTTTAACCGTCAAAGACCGTAATTATCATTCGTTGCTCTGGTTAGAATATGCTTATCTCCAAGAAGGCCGCGTGAGTGATGCCAAGCAAGTGTTGAGCACCATTGAAATGCCCAACCAATTGGCCCACATGCGTGCTGTCTATGCGGTTGAAACTGGTGACTGGGACGATCTTGCTAAGAGCCAACCCTCCCCTAAGGGCGAATTGTTAACAAACTTGATGGTTGTCAACGCGGGCGTGCTGGTTGAGCTCGCCCACGGTCGGCTCGATCAGGCACGCGCTCTTTCCGCAACAGCGAAGACGTTGCTCAACGACTCGGCCGCTGCCCACACCGATGCTGCACAGCACAGCTCAATGCCAATGGCGGAAGCACCTAGCACCGGAAAGATCATGAAGATCATGGTTGAACAAATAGACGGCGCAATTCTCTACGCTGACGGCAAGCCGGACAGAGCATTTGAAATTCTTGCTAATGCCACGCATGAAGAGGATGCCTTGAGCTTCGAATTCGGACCGCCTTCGCCTTTAAAGCCTTCACATGAGTTATACGGAGAACTGCTCCTCAAAGCAGGCCGAGCTAAAGAGGCTGAGCTTGAGTTCCAGAAAGTTCTCGAGAGGACACCCGGACGAAATATTTCCGTGCGCGGTCTTGCTAAAGCGCACGATGAATCAGGCGAACAGAACTAAGCTTCTTTGAGAATACAGCCGTTGAATCACGTTTACATATAATTGCGACTGTAATGAAGCGACTCTTACTTACATTCACATTTCTAACTGCTGCCTTACCTGTGTGTGCCCTCGACAACGGGTTAGCCCTCACGCCTCCGATGGGCTGGAATAGCTGGAATAAGTTTGGCTGCAATGTGAGCGAGCAGTTGGTACGAGGTGCGGCCGACAGCATTGTTCGCACTGGCATGAAAGAGGCTGGCTACGAATATGTAGTAATTGACGATTGCTGGCAAGTAAGTCGCGACGACAACGGCAACATCATTGTAGACGCCACACGCTTCCCCGCGGGCATGAAAGTTGTTGCCGACTACATCCACTCGAAGGGCCTAAAGCTCGGTATCTATTCAGACGCCGGCCGAGCGACATGCCAAAACCGACCTGGTAGCCGCGGCTATGAATATCAGGACGCGCGCCAATACGCTGCCTGGGGCGTGGATTACCTCAAATACGATTGGTGCAATCACGATACTCAGGATTCGCAGAGCTCTTACGAGACCATGCGCGATGCTCTGAAAAAATCGGGGCGGCCCATTGTCTTCAGCATTTGTGATTGGGGCTCAACAAAGCCCTGGTTGTGGGCCGGCCCTGTTGGCAATCTGTGGCGCAGCACTGGCGATATCCTCGCGAAATGGGACGACAAAGAGAAATGGGGCGGCAGCGGCGTCGTACAAATTCTTGATTTGCAGGATGGCATTGAAAGCTACGCGGGACCCGGCCATTGGAACGATCCGGATATGCTGGAAGTCGGCAACGAAGGCCTCAGTGATACAGAAGCCCGCTCGCACTTCAGCATGTGGTGTTTGATGGCTGCACCATTGATGGCAGGTAACGACCTCGAACATATGAGCGACGCTACGCTGGCCACCCTCACCAACAAAGAAGTGATCGCCGTAGACCAAGACCCATTGGGCAACCAAGCGAAGCGCGTAAAGAAAGAGCAAGGTTTGGATGTCTGGGTGAAGCAGATGAAAGATGGAAGCCGAGCCGTGGGACTATTGAACCGCAGCGCTTCAGAATCGCAGATCACCGTTCATTGGACTGACTTGGGTTACCCACAGAGCCTTAAAGCCAAAGTTCGCGATCTATGGGCGCACTCCGAAGTGGGGATTCATACCGGTAGTTACTCGGCAACCGTACCGAGTCACGGAGTTGTCGTAATCACAGTGATCCCGCAGTAAGGCCGATAAAACCGTCAATGGAGGGCGCCCGCCGTTGCGAGTTCCCCTTGCTGCGCACATAGAATTCCTCTAGGCAAGTCGCTAATTTTGAGGGCCGCCACAATCGCGATCTTTGAAACTCTTTGCGGCTGCCGGCAGTCGCAGGGTGGTTCACGATGCGATCTGCGATAACGGCTATAGGCTCGCCCTCCCAACAACGCACCAGTCCGATGAGGGTGCCTTCCGCGTCCATATCCTCATCGTTCGCCCAGGAATCGACTACTCCGCGAGTGTATGCAACCAAACGATCTCCCGTCTTGAGTTGGATCACACCTTGGCCATAGTGGCCTGCGGCATCCGAACCCAACGCCAGACCGCCCTGATGGATTCGCACCACATCACTCGGATTCTTGCGGACCAAGAGTGGTGAGCAATGGCCGGCATTGAAATATCGCAGAACTTTTGTGGCGCTCAAATAGTGCGCATAGAAACAGGTAACAGGCTTCGTGTCTGGCGAATTGGCAATCAGATCATTCAGATCAAAGGCCAATTGCTTGGGTTTGAGAAGTTCTCGTGGCGCGCTGGCTTGCAGAAAGTGCATGACCAGTGAGTTAGTACTTCTCCCGTGCCCCCAAGCTAGTTTGCTCGGCAATAACGAAAGCAGCTTCACCCTTCGCGGGACTGAACCACTGGCAGAGACTAATGGATGGATCATTGCGGCGCGCGGAGACAGCCGCAAAATCTAAATCCTTAAGGTCTAGGTCTGCTTTTGTTCGCAGCGCGAAGTGCCTGCTAGAACCATCACGAAAATCAAGAGTGTGGGAAGCTTTCATGCACTTCAGACGTTCGCAACCATCAAGCTGCCCAAATGGAAAAAGTAAACGTTCGTTAAGCGTTTTTGGGAGTTGCGCCACAAAACTTCACAATCGCGTGGAAACAGATCGGCGATGGGCAAACGTCCCAATTGGTAATTAGGCGGTATCCACGCACGGCAATCGCACCCAAATGCACAATTCCCCTCAAGTGTCGTGCGTGGAGCCTGCTTGCTCGAGTCAGTTGACGGGCAACGCAAACGAAGTACTAGTCTGCCCGGAAGCAATGGTCACGTGCTGGTTCCCATCGAACTGATAGGTCATAGGATACGCGTGCCAAGCTTGATTAGCCTGGAAACTCCAAAGCGGCTTCCCGGTGGCTGCGTCCGCGGCCATAAAGAGCCCGCTATCTTCACAGAAAAAAACAAGACCGCTAGCCGTTGCCAATACGCCGCCCCAGCTTTCAGCTTGTCCAACTTGTGGATACTCCCAAGCGATTTTTCCAGTTTGTATATCGAGAGCGCGTAGAATTTTCACTGGCACCTCGCCAGGGGCTGTTTGCTGGGCCCCTCCCAGGTACCCCTTTCCAGCCTCCCACTCCACTGGGCCGTCGTCCGTATATACGTCACACTTCTCGAGCGTCTGAAAATAGAACAGTCCTGTCTTTGGCGAAAATGCAGACGAGTACCAGTTGGTGGCGCCGTCTTGCGACGGGCACACTTTCGTACCCTTGCCAACCTTCGGCAGCTCCAGGGGCACCGGCCTGTGGTCAGGGCCTATCTCCTTTGCCCAATTCATCTTTTGAACGAAAGGCTTCGCCAAAAGCAACTGACCTTCCGTACGGTCAAAGAGATAAAAGAAGCCATTGCGGTTGCCAGTCAGCAGGAGCTTGCGAGTCTGGCCATGCCAGATTGTGTCCACCAGTAAGAGAGGTTCCGTAGCATCCCAATCGTGCGTGTCATGCGGCGTGAACTGGTAATACCACTTCAGTTTCCCGCTCTTTCGATCAAGTGCTATCACGCAATCGGAATAAAGATTGTCGCCCTCCCGCTCCTTGCCGTCGTAGTCTGGGCCTGGGTTACCAGTTTGCCAATATACAGTGTCGGCAGCCTGGTCATAAACACCGGTAAACCAAGTCACCGCGCCTCCGTGGACGATCGCCTTACCCTTCCAGGTCTCTGAGCCAGGCTCACCGGCAGCAGGTACCGTCCAAAACCTCCAGACTTCCTTCCCCGTTGAAATATCGAAGGCCGCGAGAAAACCACGCGCGCCGCCCTCACCTCCCGCCGTACCCGAGATCACTAGACCTCCCGCTACTAACGGCGCGGAGGTCGTATCATAATTTTTGGTCCAATCGGCCAAAATCGACTCCCACTCTATCTCCCCAGTAAAACGATTCAGTGAGATCAAGTGCGCGTTATCGGTCGCCATGAAAATATGATTGCCCGACCAGGCCACACCTCGGTTGATGCCACCGCCTCCACCGCCTCCCAGGCCCTTTGTTCTGTCGCGGTGAAAATGCCATAGCTCGCGTCCATCGCCCGCATCCAGCGCAAAGCATTCATTCGCGCTGGTTACGTACATCACGCCATCAACCACTACTGGAGTTACTTCCAAATAAGGTGCATCCGAGATAGTAAACATCCAGCGAGCTGTAAGCCTCGCAACATTTGATTTTTGAATTTGATCGAGTTTGGAATAGCGGTTACCGCCAAGGTCACCGTTGTAAGAGGGCCAGTCAACTTGGGAGGTCACTTCACGGTAGGCGCCAGCGCTATCGGGCCGCAACAGATGAATTCGGTCATCCGCCGTCCGCAACACTAAGTCTTGCGAACTTTCGCTTAGTACAGAGCCCTCCAACGAAACACCAGCGGAAGTATTCACTTTCTTGGAGACGTAGGTGATTTTGCGTTCTGACCGTAACGTGTGGAGAAACGAAATTAGGTCACTCAACTTGTCCGAGGTGACATTGGGGAAAGAAGGCATACCGCGGCCGGGACGCCCTTGATGAATCAAATCCGTTAATTGTTGATCGTCCAATTTCGGCAATCGCCACGCAATAGCAGGACCGTGCTCGCCACCATACGCGTCGCCACCATGGCACACCGAACAATTGTTGTTGTAAAGTTGTCGCCCTTTGTCCTCATTACTCCCGCCTTGTACCAACGCCAAGCTCGGGCAAACGAATAGACACACAACTGCAAAAGCGCGCAAGTGAAGCAAGTAAATCCTTTCCGACTACGGAGCCCGTTCCCGTTTAGAGTTTACGATAAACCGCCAGAGGCCAACGGCTCTCCGCTAGAATGGCGCCCGAGTCCCAGTACCATTGATGCGCGCGCATCACGAAAGATTAACTATCCTTCAAGACTTTTCAGCGGCAAATCTGTAGAATTACTGTGAATTCGCGATACGCCGTCTCGCTGAATTAGGTTTCGTTAATTTGGCCTTTGTGACTTAAAGCAGCATTGTCCTGTCTTGCAAGATGGGTCCGGCTTGTGCAGTGAAGAAGTTCGCGAATCTGAAAATTTAAAGAGAGATAACAAAAATGAAAAACCACTTGAGATCAATGGCCAGCGCCGTCGCACTGGTCCTGGGATTGAGCACCGTGGCCGCGTTCGCGCAAGCGCCTGCGACCCAAACAACAACCGCAACTTCAACCAGCACAAAGAAGAGCCGCAAATCGAAGGCAACCGCTTCTGCTGCAGCGGCGGCCTCAACGGCAACTTCGTCGGCCACATCGGCTGTCTCAACGGCCACGAAGGGTCACCGTTCACGCAAGTCGGGAGCAACCGATACAGCCGCTCCAGCACCAGCCGCCGCTTCCTCAACTCCCGCACCAGCACCCACGCCGGCCCCCGCACCAACTCCGGCTCCGGCAGCGAAAACCATAACCCCAAAGACCACGCCCGCTCCCTCTGTCAATGCGTCAGCAACTGACATTTCTTCAGCGCAAGCCAAGGGACTAGTTTGGGTCAACACTGAATCGAAGGTTTATCACAAGAGTGGTCGGTGGTACGGCAAAACCAAGCAGGGAAAATTCATGACGGAAGCCGACGCCAAGGCGGCCGGCTACAATGCCGCCAAATCCGAGATCGGCAGCAAGTAACCGCTTCAAACCTCAGCTAAGTTGTAAGCTGGTAGCCGTGCGTTGTGCCCGTTAAACTTCGGGCACAACCACCTTTTCAAGGAGAAATCAAAACATGAGCTTATTAGATCTCGCGGCCCAAGCCCTCGGCGGAGCAAACGCTCCGGGAGGTAACAGTGCCGCTATCAATGCAGTATTAGGTTTGGTTAACAGTTATCCGGGTGGACTGCAGGGCTTGGTTGGCGCATTTGAACAAAATGGCTTGGGCGGAGTCGCTAGTTCGTGGGTTAGCACTGGAGCAAATCAGGCGGTTTCTCCCCAGCAAGTTCAGAGTGGTTTAGGGAATCAAGCAATTCAAGACGTTGCATCGAAGCTGGGAGTTTCTCCCGACGTCGCCAGTGGAGTTGTCGCCCAATTACTGCCTCACGTGGTCAACCACCTAACTCCCGACGGCCAGATGCCGGCGCCCAATGCGAACATTCTCGAAATGGGTGAAGGTATTTTGAAAAGCTTTATGAAGTAAAAAACAAAAGGAGCCATTCATGAAACAGCTTAGATCTCTACTTGTATTAGCAGCTCTTGCCGCGTCCTTGTTCGTACCTCAGTCGTCGGCGCTAGCTGGACAGGCAGGCGCGCCAAAGAAGCCCGCCACAACCACGCCCGCTGCCCCATTAGTTGATCTGAACTCGGCCTCGGCAGCAGAGCTTCAAGCGTTGCCGGGTGTTGGCACAGTGTACGCCGATAAGATCATCAAAGGCCGTCCCTACAAAGGTAAGAACGAGCTTTTGAGCAAGAAGATCGTGCCTGCGGCAACCTACAACAAGATCAAGGGTCTTGTGGTTGCCAAACAGCAGTAAGGTCATCACCCTCAAGGTGCCGGGTCGCTGCTCACAAAGAGCTCCGATCCGGCGTTTGTTTTTAGCGTCGAACGTTTGGTTGCCGCGCTACAAGTTGCACAGCTTCGCCAACCAGGGAAACAAGTTCACCCCTCGCCAAATCACGTTTAATGGTGCGCTTGGTGAAACCCTCCAAAGACAATACGATCGTATGTGGGCCCGGTTCAACTCTGACTACGAAGCTGCCATCGTCTGACGCCAATCCAATATCTTCACCGTCCAGTTGAATACGGGTCCGAGGCAATGCTCCGCGAATTTCAATTCTAGCGAGCGATGCCCGCACTTCCTCTTGCTTCACCAGCGTTAGTGCAGGCGCCGGGAATCCGGGAACTGCTGAGGACGGCGCGGGGGAGGCTGCCGACCCTGGACTGCCTAACGGCTCTAGGACGGCATTCAAATTCAAAGGAGTGGAGTCGCCAGGCTCCACTGGAACAACTATCCGTTTAGGCTTGTAACCATCCTTGCGAAGGTTAAAAACATATCTACCGGGCTTTAGGCTCAGCTTGCAATCGGGCAACACACACGTCTTACCGCTTACCTCGACCGTTGCGTGTTCTGGCACAACACTAATCCTCACGGGAACGCTTTCCTCAAAGGACCGTGTTGACACGTAGGCTAGTGCAGCCGCGCATAACACCAGCAAAACCCCTACCAGCACGCCTCCAACCGACAAACGGCTTGCCTTTTTTTGCGTGGGCTCAACCCGGCTCCCTCCCTTGGCCAGAAACTTGGGTGGAGTCTTGGCTAGTGATTTGGAGGACGATTCAAAACCACTCATCCGCAAATTAATTTTTCGAACCAGTTCGCCGGCCCCTCGCCGAATCTCCACATCGCGCGAATCTAGCAATCCCGAATCTTGAACCCTCCTACTCACGGTGGCCAGAGATCGTTTCGAGCGTGCCGTTTCGACTTGTCTAGCCAGGCGAGCCAGTTCCTCAGCCGCCTTACGCGCATTCGCGTGCTCGGCTCCGGCCGCTTGCCGCGCCTTGCCAAACTTCTCCTTTAAATCCGGAGGTAGAGTGAGAGTTGGATCTATTCGAGTTAACAGAGATACGAGGTTTTCGCAGGCCGCGAAGTCACTATCCACATGCGCGCGAATTGCCTCCAACAAAGAAGTGGCTATTGATTCTGCTCTCTGTTTATCCCTTGGTTGTAGCTCAAAAGCTCGATGAAGCGCAGTCCCTCCGGCGGCCAAATCACCGTCGGCCAACAAACGCTTGCCTTCAGCAAACTTCAAATCGGAATCCTGCTTCTTCTTGAGTCCCTCTCGCAGCTTTGCGTCTAACCCATTGATTTTCGGATCGGGCTTTTGCTGTTGGGCCTGCCTGATCATGACGGAGGCAGTTTCGTAATCGCCGTTATCTATCGCTTCCTCAACCTGCCGGAACCATCGGTCTTGGGCATCCTGCTTGTCTTTGCGGCGGGCATTAGCAAGGCGGTCCACCTCCCTGTCAACACCTGGATACCAAGGATAGCTCTTCCGCAGAATCTCCCATTCGCGAATGGCTTCTCCGAACAACTGCTTGCCTTCAAGGCCACGGGCTTTATCAAGCTGCGCGTTTAAGGCCTGCATTTTACTATCGACTTGGGCAAGCTCATCCAAAAGGTAGCGTTCGTTCGGGTATTGGACCAATCCTTCACGCAAGATCGCCGCTTGCTTTGAGAGATCTTGCTCCTCTGAGAGACGGAACTTCACATTCTCTACGTACTTAGCGGTGATCTCCGCCTTCTGTTTGGAGACCTCCACCATGGCTCCCTTGAAAAGCGGATGGTCGGGAAACTTTTCAAACGCCCGGGCACATGCTCGCTCAGCCATGATTGCCCGGCCAGCCTCGAGATGACCCCTGACCTCCGACAACAAGCCGAAGAGCGAGTCGAGCGTAGCGGCACGCTGGTTCACCTCCTCGTCTCCCATATTGCGGCTTGCCATCTCTCTTACGGCCTTCGTCAAGTCAACCAAAGCCTCGGAGTTCATGTTCACCGAACGGCTCTCTAGCTCGCGAAATTCTTCAAGAGTCTGGGTGCGCATCTGCTGCTTGCGCTCCTGCTCAAGTTCGGCCGCTATGTGGATGCGCAGTGACTCAATTTGCTTCACTCCAGGGAACTCGGCCAGAAATCCATCGGCTGCTGCCAGAGCTCCGCTCAAATCACCTGACTTCTGGCACGACTGAATTTTTGTTAAGCAATCGGCAAGCTCCTCGGTTCGCCGGGCATCGGTAATTCTGGTTCGCAAATCCTTGGGTATCTTTAACCCTTCATCTAAGGATTGCGCCAAATTTGCCATCGAGTCTGCCAATCGGGCATTGGTTGCTAACGCAGTGCGCGCACTGGTGACTAAATCAGGGGCAGCCAGTCTAAGAGCGTCGGGAATTTCGTCGGTCAACTGCCAAGCCTCGTGGATCATGTCGTAACCCTCCACAAGATTCCCTGCCGCCAGATGAGCTTGGCCCTGTGTCAGCAAACGCTGCGCTTTCGCTTTGCGTTGCTGCCGGTCAATTGTATGCTCGCAGTGAGCCAAATGCTGGTCCACATCCGGATACGAAGGTGAGATGTTGCGCAGTTGCCGCCAGTGGGCAACTGCTTCAGCAAATTGGCCGCGCTTCTCGAAATCGCGCGCCTTCGCCGCCATCGATTCGGCAATAGACTTTTCGCGCTGCACGTGTTGCAGCTCTTCAGCGTAGCGAGCTTCAAACGGATATTCCGCTTGCGCTTTCTTCAGAATCTCTTCGCGTTTGTAGACGTCGCTTTCACTCGCCAGCCAGCGTTCTACGCGCAGCAAATACTCTTCGCCAAGGTAGCGATGTCGCGCTTCGGCTTGTCCTCGCAGTTTTTGAAACAGGAAGTGTTGGGGACGCCGCGCGAGTACGCTGTCGCAAATCTCGTAACACTCTAAAATCCGTTCGCGCGACAAAGCCTCCGCGGCAAGTTCAAACGACGATACTTGTTCGACAATTCCCGCAAGTAACTTCGCGATCTCTTCGTCTTGTGGATAGCGTGCCGCCAAGCTCTTGGCCCGCAGTTGGGTATCCCACAGCCGAAGATGATCCTGAGCCCCATTTAGCTCTTGGTCTAAAAGCGCTAATTCGCCGACGCAAGCTTGCCGCTCATCCCGCTTCCTCTTTTCCACCAAGGCCGCGTCTATCAGGCGGAGGCGTTCTTGCAAACGAACCTCGTCGGGGTATTTGTCGAGTACGGCGGCAATCCGCTCGCGATAAGCTTCCAAATCGACCGAGCCTGAACGATCGGCACTGAGCGTCACGCTTACTTCTTCTTCACGCTCTTCGCGATGGATGACTTGATAAAGCTCAGGCGGCACCGAACCGATACGCGCGGCTTCTTGTAGAATCTGTTTGGCGACGTGCCAGTTGCGGGCGGTTAGGCGTCCGCCGGTCGACGTCAGCACACCAAAAGCCCGCTCCCTGAGAGGATCGATTTCCTGGCATTGCGCCACCACGTTCTGGCAATGCAAAGGAATGTCGGTAAAACGCCCTTCACTTTCCGCCTTCTGTATTCGGCCCAACAGTGCATCAACCTGTTTATGGGTATCCAGCGATTTGGCCAGGGCGGCTTCCAACTGTTGGTATTCGGGTTCGCCTTGAAAATCGGCTTTCGCCGGTTCAAGAATTTGGGCCGCACCCTGTAGATCGCCGCGCTTCAGAGCTTCCGTAACGGCAACGGCTAGATCAGCTTTGGCCTTCGCCCGCGCGCTCTCAAATAGATCTTGAACTCTAGCTATTTGCCCCTTCAAGCCGGGGTACGGGGGATAAAGGTCGCCGACGCAGAGCCATTCTTCTAAAGCGTATTCGTAGCGGCCAATGGATTCATAGCCCTCCGCACGTTCCACTGCTTCGGTCACTAACTTTAAGAGGTTTTGTATTTTTTGCCGCTGGCGGTGAAAATACTCGTCGTTTGGGCGCGACCTCACCGCCTGGGTCAAGATATGCAGCTGCGCGTTCAGATCGACTTCGCCCTCAAGACGCGTTTCAATGCCCCGGCGGTATTCCTGTTCGCGTTCGTTCCGCCGCGCCGCAATATCGAGGCTTAACGCGCGTACATCAGCGTCTTGCGGGCACTGCTCGCGTAAACGCTCACAGAGCGCGTGTGCACCCTCCCAATCGCCGTTGGCCAATAGCTTGCGAGCGTCGCTCAGCATCGACTGCAAGGCGTCGTAATCGCCTCGCACTCTCTTATAAAAGTCGTAGTATTCGGCGGCGCGCGCGCCGGCTGCCTTAGATTTGCGAGCTAACTCCGCCAACCTCTCCAGATCACGGAGCGATGTATCAAAGCGTCCTTCAAAATAGGCGCTCTGCGCGGCTTGGAAAAGATTCTCTTGTTCCTCGCGCTCGCGCGGCCACTCGAGTTCTCTTTTTTCAGCTAGCTGAAGTAACTTTTGCGCCTCCTGATTATTCGGCTGCAGACGAAGCGAGTCTTGAATCAGGCGGCGGGCTTCGTCAAAAGATCCGGTTTCAAGATGCCCAGCGGCGACGGCAAGCCATTCTGCTACTTGCACCTCAGTGCGCCGGTCTTCAATCTCGTTCTTCAGCGAAAGCGCGGCGTGATTAGACGGATTGGTCTCCAAAATCTCCGCCACGCGGCGCAATGCTAAAACATACTCTTCTTCCTGAAAATAGCGGCGCGCGGCGGTGAGTTGTACTTCGGTCTGCTGCTTGCGCACCGCTTCGTCAAGCTGAATTCTCAATTGCCGCACTTCCGGCTCGTCGGCGCCCTCGGCTTCAAGTTGATCTAGAATTTCTTTTGTGAATTCAAAATCGCCGCGGGCGAAGCTGCGTTGGGCGCGGGCAATGCGGTTCTGCGCATTGTTTAAAGAGGCGGCGCTGATTTTCTCGTTGCGCAATCCGCGTTGCAGGGCTTCGCCAAAAGCCGCTGCGGTTTCAAAACGGTTTCGCGGGTCTTTCGCCATGGCTTGCGCCACCGCTTGCGCTAACGGCCGGCTCACAACAGGATTCAAAACACTGGCTAGCGCCGGTGTGCTCTCGACAACGGCTGCCGCCGTTTCCGTATCGTTATTGCGAATGAAAGGGTGAACGCCAGTCAGCGCTTCATAACAAACCGTGGCGAGCGAGAAAATGTCGGAGCGGCCAGTCAGAGGCTTTAACTGGATTTGCTCCGGAGCCATGTAGTGCAATGTTCCCAACGTGCCATTCGCGCCGATGGTTTGACTACCGAGGAGCCGGACAACTCCGAAATCGATCAGTTTTACGGCGTCGTCGCGCATGACGAAAATGTTGCGCGGCTTGATATCGCGGTGGAGCAAGCCGCATTCGTGGGCAGCGTGCAAACCGCGACACGCTTGTGAAATGATATCGGCGCAACGCTGCGGTGGAAGGGGCGTGCCAGCCGGGTAGATCAAGTCGTAGAGTGTCCGGCCCGGCAGAAGCGGCATCACGAAATATGGCTTTAGAACACCATCTTCCTCGAACTCACCCATGTCGAAGATTTCGACGATGTTCGGGTGGACCATGGCGGTGAGAACGCTACACTCCCGATAAAAGAGGTCGACGAAGACGCTGCTGGCCACATCGCGCAGAGTCTTAACGGCTACTTCCCGCCGCATGAGCGTGTCAAACGCCTTGTACACGACGCCCATGCCACCGCGCCCGAGCACGTCTTTTACTTCGTAGCGATTCTTAATGAGGACTGGTGAAGCCACTGATCCCTTAACAGACGCTGCTGGACAGCAGGCGTAACAGTCATTTTAATCTGTTAGGCTTCGCGAGCGGGAGGACCAGCGGTTTTGGTACATTGTCAACATTGCATTTTCGTGAAACTAAAACCGGGAGTAGTCCGGCGCTAGTCCGCGGAAGGGCAAAATTGACTCTATGGATAAGGAGAAACGATGCATATCATTGCTTTCCTGATTTTGGGACTTTTGGCGGGATTCATTGGCAGCAAAATCGTCAATAAGACCGGCGAAGGAATATTGTTGGATACGCTCATTGGAGTAATCGGCGCGGTGGTTGGCGGCTGGTTGTTCGGCTTCCTTCACTTGGCGCCATCGGGTGGTTTCATTTACAGCTTGATTGTGGCCGTAATTGGCTCGGTCATTTGTCTGCTGTTGTATCGTGCTATCCGTAGCGCGGTCTAGATAGAGGTTTGGGCTTCGCTGCGGAGGGCGCCGGCGAAGCCCAGGATTGAAAAGAGCGACGATAGAAGGGTCATGATGTCTTACCAGAAACGAGTGGATCTAGCCGGAAGTGAAAAGAGCCTGCCGCCGGGTTGCGAGCGGATAGGCGATGTGGATAGCAGTTCCTTGATCAGCGTAACGGTAGTGTTACGCCGAAAGGGGAACCAACCTGCTGTTGTGCCAGGTACAATTCAACGCCTGAGCCGCCAGCAATTCGCCGAAGAAATGGGTGCGGATCCTAAGGATCTAGCAGAGGTGGAGCGTTTTGCACACCATAGCCACTTGACCGTGGCAGAAGCCAGCCTCGATAAGCGGCGCGTTGTTTTGCGCGGCACAGCCGAAAACCTGAGTAAGACCTTTGGCACATCGCTGTCGAACTACAAGAATACGAACACGGACCAGATTTTTCGCGGTCGGTCTGGAACGTTGCAGATTGCCGAAGAACTGAAGGACATCGTCATAGCAGTATTGGGCTTAGACAACCGACGGGCGGCCTACGCACACTTCATAAAGAGCAACGCGTCGCCCTCAGCCGGCACATTCAGCCCACCGAACCTGGCTGCAATTTATAACTTCCCACAGGGTTTGGACGGCACCGGGCAAACGATTGGAATCATTGAATTGGGTGGCGGCTACACGACGGCCGACTTACAAACGTTCTTCTCAGGGATTGGCGTCGCGGTGCCATCGGTTACGGCCGTATCGGTGGACGGCGGAACCAACACACCGGGCGGCGATGCCGACGGTGAGGTAGAACTGGATATCCAGGTGTCTGGCGCTATTGCGCCACGGGCCAGTATTGCGGTTTACTTCGCGCCCAATACGGATCAGGGATTCATTGATGCGATTACCGATGCGGTGCATGATACTGCGCGTAAGCCTTCGGTAGTTTCGATCAGTTGGGGGGGGCCGGAAGATCAGTGGGCGGCACAGTCGCGCACGGCTTTGGACGCTGCGTTGCAAGACGCCGCCGTGCTTGGCGTTACAGTAACGGTGGCAGCGGGAGACAACGGTTCGACCGATGGCGTGACAGATGGGAAGTTGCATGTGGACTTCCCGGCATCGAGCACGTTTGCCTTAGCGTGTGGTGGCACAACTCTTACCGCGAATGGGAATCAGATCGCTTCTGAGACGGTGTGGAACGAGACTGCCAGCAGCGAAGGCGCAACGGGCGGCGGCGTTAGCACGGTGTTTGCATTACCTAGTTACCAACAGAATGCCGGGGTCCCTGCGAACCCGAATACTTCGTTCGTGGGCAGAGGTGTACCTGACGTTTCAGGCAATGCTGACCCCGTGACTGGTTATCAGGTAGTAGTGGATGGCCAGAATATTGTAGTTGGGGGAACAAGCGCCGTTGCGCCACTTTGGGCAGGACTAATTGCGCTGCTCAATCAGAGCTTAGGGACTCCGGTAGGCCTGTTGCAACCCAAGCTGTATGCTTTGGGCGAGACAGGGTTCAACGACATCACTATTGGTAACAACGACGATAGCAACCTCGGATTCTATTCAGCTAAAGCGGGATGGGATGCTTGTACCGGTTTAGGTTCGCCCAATGGTGCGGCAATCTTAGCTGCGCTTTCCAACACTGGCTCTTCGTCGAGTTCGACAGCGACTGCCGCCGGCAAATACAAGTAACCTGCTGTGGACGAGCGGTTGGAACTGCCGGGTAGCGAGACACCCCACGGAGACGGAGGAAGCTGGCTTGAGGCCGACCCAAGCCAGCGTGTCACGACTACTCTCGTTATTCGCAGGCCGCAACAGGCTGGAGAGCTAACAAAACAGTTGCTCTCCGGCACATTGCCCCAAATGAGTCGAGACCAAGCGGAGCAACTATTGCGGGTTGACCCGGCTGATCTTGCCGCGTTATTGGCGTTCGCACATGAATATGGATTGCAGGTCAGTGAGCAGAACGCCAATGCCCGCACAGTTCATTTGGAAGGCACGCTGGCGCAACTTGGCCGAGCATTTGGCGTAGAGGTTCAGCGGAGGATCGACGAACAGGCCCGTAGTTATTTGAGTTACCGAGGTGCGCTGACGGTACCCGCAAATCTGGCCGGGATTGTAGAAGCTGTATTGGGATTGGACCAGAGACCGATAGCAAGGCGCAAGGCCGCTCAATAAAACGATGGTTCGCCTGGAGGACGGGT
>Ga0182012_10004117_pt1 | contig 15289 bp, 13 predicted proteins | sample 612S2SmetaG_FD_120486 | JGI IMG/M metagenome (GOLD analysis project Ga0182012, IMG submission 120486) | Permafrost microbial communities from Stordalen Mire, Sweden - 612S2S metaG | ecosystem: Environmental > Terrestrial > Soil > Wetlands > Permafrost | place: Sweden: Stordalen | collected... | reverse complement strand
TCGTCGGCCAGCACGAGCACCAGCGGCTGCTCTCGGCGCCGTATCAGCGAGACGTCCTCGACCGCTTCGCCGGCGAAGCAGCGCTGGCGCAGCGCGCGCGGGTCGCGCGGACCCACGGCGAGATCGCCGCGCTCGACGAAGCGATCGAGGCGCTGGAACGCTCCGGCCGGCAGGCCGGCGCGGAGGCGGAGTTCGCGCGCTTCGCGCTGGCGGAGATCGACGGCGCGCAGTTGTCGGCCGGCGAAGAGGATGCGCTGCGCGAGCGGCGCGACTATCTCGCCAACGTCGAGCGGATCGCGACGGCGCTGCGCGCGGCGCACGCGGCGCTGGAACAGTCGGAGTCTTCCGCGACCGACGCGCTCGGGGCCGCCGCCGCCGCGCTCGGCGGCGTCGCGCGCTACGGCGACGATCTCGCGCGGCTCCACGAGCGCGCGGCGGCGCTGCAGAGCGAGGCCGGAGAACTGGCCGTCGCCCTCGCGCGCGAACTCGACCGGGCGGATTTCGACCCGGCCGAGGCCGAGCGGGTCGGCGGACGGCTCGACCTCGTCGAACGCCTGAAGCGCAAATACGGCGGCAGCGTCGAGGCCGTCTTGGCCGAACGCGAGCGGCTCGCCGCCGGCGTCGAGGCGTTCTCGTCGCTGGACGAGCGGCTCGCCGGTCTGCGCGCGGATCGGGCCGCGCTGGCTGCAGAGCGCGCCGATGCCGCCCGGCGACTCGGCGAACTGCGCGAAGCGGCCGCTGTGGAACTGGAGCGCGGCGTCACGGCGGAACTAGCCGCGCTGGCGATGCGCAACGCGCGGTTCGCCGTCGCGTTCGAGCGCTTGGCCGAACCGACGGCGACGGGCAACGAGTCGGTCCAGTACGTGCTGTCGCCGAACAAGGGCGAGCCGATGCGGCCGCTCGGCAAGGTCGCATCCGGCGGCGAACTGTCCCGCCTCTTACTCGCGCTCGCGGTCGTCCTGGCGGACAAACGCGACGCAGCCACGCTGGTGTTCGACGAGATCGACGCCGGAGTGGGCGGCGCCACGGCCGCCGCCGTCGGCACGCGCCTGGGCGCCCTCGCCAAGCGTTCGCAGGTCGTGTGCGTCACCCACCTCGCCCAGATCGCGTCGTGGGCCGCCGGGCATTATGCTCTGCGCAAACGCGACCGGCGCGGCGGGACCGCGATCGAAGCGGTGGCTCTCGATGCAAAGGCCGCCGTCGTCGAGGAACTCGCGCGCATGCTGTCGGGCAGCACCAGCGACGTCGCGCTGCAGCATGCCGGCCAGTTGCTGGCTGCTACGGAAGCCGGTGCAGCTTCAAAAGGTTCGTCCCGCCCTCGCTGACGGGCATGCCGGTCGTGACCGCGACCGTCTCGCCGCGCGTCCCGAGGCCGGCCTCCACGACGCGGCGCTCGACCATCCCGAGCAGCGCGTCCACGTCCTCGTAGCGCTCGACGACGAGCGGGTCGACGCCCCACACCAGCGCGAGGCGCCGCGCGACCTCTGCGAGCGGGGTGAGGGCGGCGATCGCCGCGCGCGGCCGGAACGACGCGATGCGTTTGGCGGTGTTGCCCGACATCGTGCCGGTGACGATCGTGCGCAGGCCGACGTCCTCGGTGATGCGCGCAACCGCCTCCGCGATCGCGTTCTCCGCGTTGCCCGCAGCGCCCGCAAGCCGGCGGCTGCGCAGTTCGCCGTGCGGGTACGAGCGCTCGACCTCGACGGCGATGGTCGCCATCGTGCGAACGGCCTCGATGGGGTACGCGCCGATTGCCGTCTCCGCCGATAGCATGACGGCGTCGGTGCCGTCGATGATCGCATTCGCGACGTCGGCCGCCTCGGCGCGGGTGGGCCGCGGCTTGGTGATCATGGATTCGAGCATCTGCGTCGCCGTGATGACCGGCTTGGCGGCGCGGTTCGTCCGCGCGATGAGGTCTTTCTGCGCGAGCGGCACTCGTTCGAGCGGGATCTCGATGCCGAGGTCGCCGCGCGCGACCATGATGCCGTCCGCCGTCTGCAATATCTCGTCGATGCGCTCGAGCGCTTCGTGTTTTTCGATCTTTGCGATCGTCGGCGTCGAGAGACCGCGCGCCGCGATGAAGCGGCGCACGCGCTGCATGTCGTCCGGCGATTTTACGAACGAGACCGCGACCCAGTCGACCCCGTGGTCGAGGGCGAAGGCGAGGTGTTCGAGATCGCGATCCGTGACCGCGTCGACCGACAGCGTACCGTCGGGGTAATTGAGTCCCTGCTCGGAGCGCAACGCGCCGCCGACCTCGACGTGCGTCTCGATGCGCGCGTCCGTCGTGGCGTCGATCCGCAGGCGGATCGCGCCGTCGGAGAGATAGAGCGCGTCGCCGACGCGAACGTCGCGCGCGAGGCCCGCATAGTTGACGCTCACGCCGGAGGCCGTGCCCGCGACCGGTTCGACGGTGAGGAAGAACTGCGCGCCCGCCGTCAGGGCGACGCTCTGGGCTCCGCCGGCGAGCGGCCCGGTGCGCACCTTCGGCCCGGGCAGGTCCGCGATCAGCGCGACGTGCAACCCGAGCGAAGCCGCGACGGCGCGCGCGTCGGCGATGACCCGAGCGTGTTCGCCGTGCGTGCCATGGGAGAAGTTCAGCCGCAGGACGTTCGCCCCGGCAAGAAAGAGCGCTCGCAGCATCGCGGGATCGCGCGTTGCCGGACCGATCGTCGCGACGATCTTGGTGCGTTTACGCGCGAATTCGAGCATGTCTTGGCTCCGCGTTCGCGCCGGGGAGCGTTGCGCCCCGCGAAGGCGAACAGAGCGCCATGCAAGAGAGCGAGCGCGGTACCGCGCGCCGGTACGTGCTCGCATACGCGGCTTCGCTCGCGTTGCACCTCCTGCTCGTCCTGTTCTTCATCGCGCCGTTCGTGCTGTTGGGAACGGTTGCGCCGGAGGAACGGGGCGGTGCGGACGTGGTGACGGTGACGATGCCGGCGCCCAGCCGGAAGGCCCCCGCGCCGGCGCAGCGGGCTCCGCAGCACGTCACCGTGCGCCCGTTGCCGGTCCCGCCGGTGGCCCCGCCGGCCCGGCCGCCGCGGACCGTCGCCGCCCAACCGCGCCGCCCGGAACTGACGAAGATCGCCCCGCATTCCCCCCGCCAGCCGCCGCCCGCGCGGATCGTGGCGGCCACCGTGTCGGCACCGCCGATTCGCCCGACCGTCGAGCCGTCGATCCGGCCGAGCGAAGCGCCGACCGCTGCCCCGGTCGCCACCGCGACCCCGGCCCCCAAGCTCACCGCCGCTCCGACGGCCGCGCCGACCGCCAGGCCGACGGTCGCCCCGACCCCGGTTCCGACGGCCGCCCCGACCGCGGCGCCCACGGCCAGGCCGACGCCCGCCCCGACCGCGGCGCCCACGGCCAGGCCGACGCCCGCCCCGACCGCGGCACCCACGGCCAGGCCGACGCCCGCCCCGACCGCGGCGCCCACGGCCAGACCGACGGCAGCGCCCACCGCCAGGCCGACCGCGGCGCCCACGGCCAGACCGACGGCCGGGCCGCCCACGCCGGGTCCGGTCGCCTCGGTGGTTGCCAAGGCGCAGGCGACGGCTGCGGCACAGGCGCGGGCGACGGCCCTGCCCGGCCGGCCGGGAGCGGGCCAGGCGTCCCCGGCGGCCCACCCGTCGCCGGCTCCGGCTTCGAGCGCCCCGCCCAAGCCTGCCGCGACGGCGCACCCGGCCCGGGCGCCCTCGCCGATCCCCTCGGCGCTGGCCTCGCGGGTGAACGCGAACCTACGCGCCCTGATCCCCAACGGGTCGGTCGAATACGAGCACACCCAGGTGCTGGGCGACCTCAAGGATGCGATCGCCCGCATCGAGGCCGAGTATCGCGAGAAGCTGGCTCCGCCGCCGAACGTGCTGAAGAAGGCCCTCTACGTGGTCTATCGCAAGCGCAGCGCCGTCGAAGCAGACAGCATCACCTACGTCGTCAAGCAGTACAAGGTATTCGGCCTGCCGGTCTGCGTCGGCTGGCGGGAGGTCGCCCACCCGCTGGACGGGGGCTCGCCGCAGGCGTTCTACGTCGTCGGCGCCTGCCAGAGCGACGGACTCGCGCCCCCCTGGGGCAGCGGCCTGCCGGCCCCCGGGGCCTCCGCCACCCCGTCCGCGGCCCCCTCGCCACGCTAGCAGGCACGGGACTTGGCAGCCGTCCGGTGGACCGTCAAATCCACGAGCACGGTCGCGGTGGCGGCCGGGCGAATAACCGCCGCTGGGGAGGACAAAACGTATGCCTAATCATCGGGCCCGCCTTCAGATCGTCAATAAAGCGGGGGAACTGGACGCGGTCATGGTCCCCAAAACGGTCCTTTTTGAGGGCGACGAGGACGAGGACCTGATCTGCGGCAAATGCGGCGGCATCCTCGGCAGGGGCGTCACGCGTAAGACGGCGTTCCTGAGGTTCGCCAGTCCCAGCGGTAGACTCGTCATCGTTTGCCCGTCATGCACGGCCAACAACGCCCTCAAGGTTACTCGGGCGGGGCCGTAATGGCGGCGCTCACGCCCTGGCCCGCCCCGTCGCCAAGAGAGGGCTCCCTCGGGCATTTGCGTGCGGGAGCCGTTGCGTGGTATGATACCAACCGGTAATCCAGAAGCGCGGTCGACCCGCGCTTCTTGCTTGTCCGGAGGGACCGCATCTCGAGTAGTTTGGTGGAAGCATTCGAACTCGCGGCTAACGCGCTGCCGTTCGAACGCGAGTTTCGTAGCGTCGAGATCGTCACAGCCAACGCGCGTCGCGCCGGCCGTACGACGATGCTGTCGCTCGTCATCGACACGCCGGGCGGTGTGGATATCGCTCTGTGCGAACGCATCGCGAGCCGCATCAACGCGGCGCTCGAAGAGCGGACGGAACCGTACATGCTGGAGGTCGAGTCGCCCGGGCTCGACCGGCCGCTGCTCAAGCCTGCCGACTACGAGCGATTCGCCGGCAAGGCCGTCCGCGTGCAGACGACGCTGGCCGTTAACGGCCAGAAAACGCATCGCGGCGTGTTGGCCGGACTACGAGGCAACGTCGTCGCGCTGACGACGCCGCACGGAGAGATACCGATACCACTCGAGATGGTGCGATCCGCCAATTTGGACGTGGACATTCGCGCCGACCTGGCTCGCGAGAAACGAGAGAGACGCCGAACGTGATCAATACGACTGAACTACAAGCCGCACTGCGCGAACTGCAAGGCGAACGGGCCATCTCGTTCGACATGCTGCTCGAGGCACTCGAGGCCGCGCTGATCTCCGCCTACAAGCGGAATTTCGGCAGCGAGGCCAACGCCATCGTCACGCTCGATCGCGATACCGGCGACTTCAAAGTCTATCACCGCAGGACCGTCGTCGACGAAGTCGCCGATCCAAAGCTGGAGATCTTGCGCTCGGACGCCGGCTCTCGCTACGAACCGGGCGACTTCTACGACGAAGAGGTCACGCCCAAGAATTTCGGCCGCATCGCCGCCCAGACGGCGAAGCAGGTGATCGTGCAGCGCATTCGCGAGGCCGAGCGCGACATGGTCTTCAACGAGTACAACGGAAAGCTCCACGACGTCGTGATGGGTACCGTGCAGCGTTACGAACAGCGCAACATGTTCGTGGATCTCGGCAAGACCGAAGCGCTGCTGCCGTTGTCCGAGCAAGTGCCGCGCGAGAACTATCGCATCAACGATCGCATCAAGGCGTTCGTCCTCGACGTGCGCCGCACGAACAAGGGTCCGCAGATCGTCCTGTCGCGCGCGGCCGAAGGTCTCGTGCAGCGGCTGCTCGAGCAGAACGTTCCGGAGATCGATCAGAACATCGTCGAGATCATGGCGATCGCGCGCGAGCCGGGCAGCCGGTCGAAGGTGGCCGTCCACTCGCACCGCGCTGACGTCGATCCCGTCGGCGCCTGCCTCGGCCCGAAGTCGAGCCGGATCGCGAGCGTCTCCGACGAGTTGCGCGGCGAGAAAGTCGACATCATTCGCTGGTCGTCCGACGCCGTCACGTTCATCTCCAACGCGCTGGCGCCGGCGAAGGTATTGACGGTCGAACTCTTCGACGACGAGGGCGTCGGGCTCGTCACCGTTCCCGACTACCAGGTGTCGCTCGCGATCGGCCGCGAGGGTCAGAACGTGCGGCTCGCCGCCCGGCTCACCGGCTGGCGCCTCGACCTGACGAGCGAGACCGACGCCGAGGCGACCCGCGCGCGCTATCTCGCCGAACGCGAGGAGCGCAACGCCGGCGTAACGCCGGAAGAAGAAGCCGGCGCGACGGAACAGACGGGCGCCGAGGAGCCCTCGATCGATCCGGAACTCATCCGCAAACTCGAGGAGTTCCGCCGGACGATGCTCGAGACGCGGCGTGAGGGCGAATAACGAAGGCCCGGTACGGACCTGCGTCGGCTGCCGCAGCCGCCTGCCCCAGGCGGCCCTGCGCCGTTTCGTGCGCGCGGCCGGCGGACCGCCGCCCGCCTGGCGGCCCGATCCGCCGCGCCGCAGGTCGCCGGGGCGGGGCGCCTACCTGTGTTCGGACGCCTGCGCGCAGCGGGTCAAGAAGAACAAGCGCTACCCTGGGCTCTGGCAGTCGGCGGCCGAGGCGGACTTTGCGAGTCCGCTCGGGCCATGTATGATAGAACGGCCCCTCCAGGGGCCGGAGCAGAACGATATGTTGTAGATCTGAACGTCGGGCGCAGCCGTCGGTGCGGCGCCCGGTTTTAACAAAGGACGATATGGCAACGGGCAACGTGCGAATTTTCGAGCTCGCGAAAGAGCTGGGTCTCTCCTCAAAGGAGTTGATTACGCTCTTCGGGCGCTTGGGCTTGGAAGCGAAGAACCAACTGAGCGTGGTGGACGGCAAGATTGCCGACCTCGTACGCGGCGTGCTCCTCGGCGGGGCTTCCGCCGCTCCGAGCGCGCCTGCCGCCCCGGCCGCAGAGGCGGCCGCCCCCGAGGCCGCCGCGGCGCCGAAGCCGCGCCGTGCCGCGTCGAAGCCGGTCGTCGAAGAGGCGCCGGTCCCCGTCCTGCGCCCGGTCACCTCCGCCCCGAAGCGGCCGAAGCCCGAGGCCCCGGCCGCCGTTGCCCCGCCGGTTGCGGAGACGGTGGCGCCCGCCCCAGTCGTCCAGGCCGTACCCGAGCCACCGGCGGCTGCCGCCCCGCAGCGGCCGGCCGTCGCCGCCTCTGCCGAGCCGCCCGTTCGGCCGATGCCGCCCAAGCCGCGGCCCCCGAACGTCGAGCAGCCGGTCCCGCAGTTGAAGCCGGTTCCGCGCGGCCAGTCGTCCATCGTCCAGCCCCGGCCGGCCCCGCCGCCGACGCCGCCGACCGGCGTCGCCGCCTCCGCGGCTCCCGGTCCGCAGAGCGGCATCCCGGGGCGCCCCGGCGTGGCGCCTCGGCCGGGCCAGCCCGGCGTCCCCGGCCAGGGGTATCAGGCGCGTCCGCTCGCCCCCGGGCAGCGCCCCGGCACGCCGCCGCCTGGACGGCCGAACCGCCCGCTCTCGAACGGTCCCTTCCGGCCGCTCGCCGGTCCGCCCGGCGCACGCCCGTTCGTTCCGCGTCCGGCCGCGCCCGGCGCCGTACCGTCCGGCCCGACGCCCAGTTCCGGCGGCCCGCGCGGCGGCCAGAGCCGCGGCCGCGACCGCGACGAGTCGATCTCGAAGAAGGACCGCGAAAAGGATCTGCTGCTCGAAAAGGAGCGCCAGCGCAAGAAGCGCACCAACGGCGCCCAGCAGGCCGCGCCGGCTACCGTGCTGGAGACGATCGAGATCCCGGACGTTTTGACCGTTCAGGAACTCGCGACGTCGATGATCATCCCGGCCAAAGACGTCATCAAAGAGCTCATCAAGATGGGCACGATGGCGACGATCAACCAGAACATTCCGGCCGACGTCGCGCAAGCCGTCGCGCGGAAGTTCGGCTTCAATACCGTCGTCAAGGAAGCCGGCGAGGAAGTCGTCGTCGAGCAGGAAGAGGACCAGCCCGGCATGCTCTCGGACCGGCCGCCGGTCGTGACGGTCCTCGGCCACGTCGACCACGGTAAGACCTCGCTGCTCGACCGCATTCGCCGGGCCGACGTTGCCGGAGGCGAAGCCGGCGGCATCACGCAGCGCATCGGCGCCTACACGGTCGAACACGGCGACAAGAAGATCACGTTCATCGACACGCCCGGTCACGAAGCGTTCACGGCGATGCGCGCGCGCGGTGCGAAGGTTACCGACGTCGCGATCCTCGTGGTCGCAGCGGACGACGGCGTCATGCCGCAGACGATCGAGGCGATCAGCCACATCAAGGCCGCGGGCGTTCCGATCGTGGTCGCCATCAACAAGATGGACAAGGAAGACGCGCAACCCGATCGCGTCAAGTCGCAACTCGCCGAGCAGAGCCTGCAAGCGGTCGAGTGGGGCGGGACGACCGAAATGGTGCCCGTTTCGGCGCGTACCGGCGACGGCATCGACAAGCTGCTCGAGACGGTTCTGCTCGAAGCAGACCTGCGCGAACTGCGCGCCAACAAGAACCGGCGCGCGACCGGCGTCGTCATCGAATCGGCCCTCGACCGCGGCAAGGGCGCCGTCGCCACGGTGCTCGTGCAGAACGGCACGCTGCGCATCGGCGACGTCGTCGTCGTGGGCGGCGCCTACGGCAAGATCCGCGCGCTGGTCGACGACAAGGGCAAGCAAGTCCGCAAAGCCGGCCCGTCGATCCCGGTCGAAGTCAGCGGCCTCTCCGACGTTCCCTCGGCCGGCGACACCATGATGGTCGTCTCCGACGAGCGCGTCGCCCGCGAAGCCGCCGCCAAGCGCGCCGTGCGCCGCGCCGACCAGCGCATCAAGGCCAGCGGCGGCCCACGCGTCTCGCTCGAGAGCTTCATGTCGATGCCCGCCGACGGCGGCCAGAAGACGCTCAACCTCGTCCTCAAGGCCGACGGCCAAGGCGCGGTCGAAGCGCTGCGCTCGCGCGTGCAAGGCCTCTCCAACGGCGAAGTCGACATCCGCGTCATCTACGCCGGCGTCGGCGCCATCACGCCCAACGACGTCAACCTCGCCTCGGCCTCCAACGCCGTGCTCATCGGCTTCAACATCCGCCCCGACGAGACGGTCAAGCGGCTCGCCGAGAACGAACAGGTCGACCTGCGCTTCTATCAGGTCATCTACGACGTCGAGAACGATCTGCGCAAGGCCATGCTCGGCATGCTCGCGCCGAAGTTCCGCGAGGTCATCCTCGGCCGCGCGGAGGTCCGCGAGGTCTTCAAGGTCAGCAAGATCGGCACGATCGCGGGCTGCTACGTCCAGAGCGGCAAGCTCGTCCGCAACGCCAAGGTGCGCATCCTGCGCGACGGCGCGGTCGTCTACGAAAGCGAACTCGAATCGCTGCGCCGCTTCAAGGACGACGTCAAGGAAGTCGCCGAGAACTTCGAATGCGGCGTCCAGGTCGCTAAATACAGCGACCTCAAGAGCGGTGACGTCATCGAAGCCTACACCTCGGAACTCGTAGCCCCCGAACCGGTCCTCGCGTAGTCGTGGCCGGACCACGCTACGGGCGGAACGACGTTCCGTCGAGCAACCGCTCGCCACTCCACCATCGAGCCGGTTCCGGTGACGCGACGGTCTCCGGGCGAGCGTCGGACCGCCGAGCGGAGCCATGGATGGCGGGAGCTCGGCGGCCGTCGAGCAGGAGCGGAGCCAGGATGGCGGAGCGACGAGCGTCTCGCCCGGAGACCGTCGCGTCACCGGGACCGGCGTCGCAGGTACGAACAGCATGAAGGCGCAGCGGATGTCGCGGATCGACCACGAGATCCAGCGGGCGCTGGCTGAGTTGATCGCGACCGAACTAAAGGACCCGCGGCTCGGGTTCGTCACGGTCGTGCGCGTCGAGATCACCCAGGACCTCAAGTTCGCCAAGGTGTTCGTCTCGATCATCGGCGACCGTCACGTCGCCCGGCAGACGATGGACGCGTTGAAGTCCGCCTCGCGCTTTTTGCGGGGCGAACTGGGGCGCGCGGTGGCGCTGCGGCATACGCCGGAGCTGACGTTCGTCGAGGATCGCACGACGGAGCGGGCGATCGCCCTCAGCCGGACGCTGGCCGAAGTTTCGGGAGATGCCGATGATTCGAAGTGATGCGCGCGACGCGACGACCGAAGAGGTCGTCGCGGAGCTTCGCGCGCGGCCGGCGTTCGTGATGGTCTCCCACGTGAAGCCCGACGGCGACACGCTGGGGGCGGGGCTCGCGCTCGGGCTCGCGTTGCGCGAACTGGGCAAGCGCGTGCATTACTTCCAGCAGGACCCGGTGCCGCGCAACCTCCGCTTCTTGCCCGACACCGGCGCGGTGGCGCGCGCGATCCCCGCGGATTTGCCCGCGGACACGCTCTGGGTGTTCGGGGACATGAGCGACACCTACCGGGCGGGCGAGTTTCTGCCGGCGATCGACCGCAGCAATATTCTCAACATCGACCACCACCTCGGCAACACGCGATTCGGCGCGTTCAATTACGTGCTCCAGGACGAGTGTTCGACCGGGACGTGCGTGCTGCGTCTGATCCGCGCCCTGGGGGCGCGCGTCACGCCGGAGATCGCCACCTGTCTGTTGACGACGATCATGACCGACACGGGCGGCTTCATCCATAGCAACACGACGGCCGACGTGCTGCGGCTTTCGGCCGACCTGATCGCGGCGGGCGCCGACAAAGAGCAGATTACCAACGAGATCTTCGCCAATAAGCGGTTTGCGGCGGTGCGCCTGCTGGGCATGTCGCTGGGGCGCGCGCGGCTCGACATCGACGGGCGCTACTGCTGGTCGGTCGTCGACGAAGCGATGCTCGCCGAGGCGGGCGCCGACGGCGAGGACACCGAGGAAATCATCCAGCACCTGCGCGGCATCGAGGGCGTCGAGGTGGCGGCGCTGTTCAAGGCGTTCGACGGCGACGTGCGCGTGAGTCTGCGCAGCGGCGGCCGCATCAACGTGCAGGAGGTCGCGGCGCGCCTCGGCGGCGGCGGTCACGCGCGGGCGGCCGGGCTGACGTTCAAGGGAACGCTGGACGAGGCGATCTCGTCCTTGCACGAGGTACTGCTCGCCGAAGGTTTGTAGGCGAGCGTGACGACGCCGCTCGGGTTCGTGAACGTCTTCAAGCCGTCCGGCATCACGTCGGCGCAGTGCGGCGCGCGCGTGCGGCGCATCTACTCGTCGCTCGCGGGGCATCGGCTGCCGGCGGGCCACCTCGGAACGCTCGATCCGGACGCGGCCGGCGTCCTGCCGATCGCGATCGGTAAGGCGACTCGCTTGCTCCCGCTCATCGAGGACCGCCGCAAGGCGTACGCCTTCACGATCGAGCTCGGCCGCGCGACGGCGACGGGTGACGCCGGCGGCGAGACCGTGCGGACCGGCGACGTGCCGGCCGACGCTCACGCGCTGCTGCGCGCCGCGGCGGCTCGGTTCGTCGGCGTCGTCGAGCAGATTCCGCCGATGTTTAGCGCCGTCCGCCAGGACGGCCGGCGGCTCTACGAGATCGCGCGCGAGGGTCGCGAAGTCGAGCGCAAGTCGCGCAAGATCACGATCTACGATCTACGCGTGCTCGGCTTCGAGGGCGCGGCGGCGCGGATGCGGGTGGCCTGCAGCGAGGGCACGTACGTCCGCACGCTCTGCGAGGACCTCGGCAACGCCGTCGGCACGCCCGCGCACATGGGGGCACTTCTGCGCGAGGCGGCCGGACCGTTCGTCCTCTACGAGAGCCTCACGCTCGACGAGATCGCCGCGGTGCCGGAGGGCGCGCTGGTGTCGCCGGAGCGCGTCATCCCGTTCCCGACGATCGTGCTCGACGGCCGCGGGGCGGCGGATTTTCGCGCCGGGCGCATCGTCCCGCTGCCGGGCGGCGCGGGGAACCGCCACGTGTTCGTCAGGGACTCGATGCGCTCGCTGGTCGGCGTCGGCGAGGCGGTCGGAGCGCTGCTTGCGCCGCGCAAGGTGTTCGTGTGAAAGTCCATCACGAACTCGCCGAACGCGACGGCGATGCGCGCCCGCTCGTGCTTGCGATCGGGTTCTTCGACGGCGTGCATCGCGGGCATCGCGAGATTCTCCGCACGCTGCTGCGGCTGCGCAAACCGGCGCAGCGTACCGGCGTGCTGACGTTCGTCAACCATCCGTCGTCGTTTTTACGGCCCGGCAACGAACCGCCGCTCATCACGACGCTCGAAGAGCGCGTTACCCTGCTGGGCAACAGCGGCATCGACGATCTTTACTTGCTGCCGTTCGACGCGCCGATCGCCGAGCTGCCGGCGGAGGCGTTCGTGCGCGACGTCCTGATCGACACGCTGCGGGTACGCGCGCTCGCGGTCGGCGACAACTTCCGCTTCGGCAACGGGCGGACCGGCGACGCGGCGCTGGCGCGGGCGTTGCTCGAGCCCGCGGGCGCGATCGTCGAGGCGGTGCCGCCGGTCATGGAGGGCGGCGAGCGCGTGTCGAGCACGCGCGTTCGCGCGGCGATCGTGCGCGGCGACGTCGCGGAGGCCGACGCGCTGCTCGGGCATCCGTACGCCCTGCGCGGAACCGTCGTTCTCGGAGAGGGCCGCGGCCACTCGCTGGGCTTCCCCACGGCGAACGTCGCCGTGCCCGCGGAGAAGACGCTGCCCGCGGACGGCGTCTATGCGGCGGTAGCGCGCCACGACGGGCGCGACTACGCTGCGCTGGTGTCCATCGGCAGCAAGCCGACGTTCGGCGGTACCGAGCGCGTCATCGAGGCGTGGCTGCGTGACTTCCATCGCACGATCTACGGATCCGAGCTGTCGCTGCGCGATCTGCGCTTCGTCCGCGAGCAGCGCGCCTTCGCCACGGTCGACGATCTCCTGCGGCAGATGCAGGAAGATGCGACGCACGTGCAGTTTCCTTCGTTTGCGCTGATATGAGGTTTTCGATGAATCGGTTCGTCGCTCTGAGCTCGCTCGCGGCCGTCCTGGCGGCGGCCGGCCCGGCCCTCGCGGCCGGCCCGCTGCACGCGGGCGATCCCGCCCCGCCGTTCACGTTGCAGCAGGACACGGGTTCCAAGTTCTCGCTGTCCTCGCTGAAGGGTAAACCGGTCTACCTCAACTTCTTCGCGTCCTGGTGCGCGCCGTGCAACGAGGAGGCGCCGTCGGTCGTCTCGCTCGCGAAGAAGTACCATGCCAAAGGCCTGGTCGTCGTCGGCGTTGACGAGCAGGAGAGCGCCGATAAAGCGAAGGGCTTTGCCGACAAGTACAAGATGACGTACCCGATCGTCCTCGATGACGGCCCGATGGGCAAGGACTACGGGGTCCTGGCTCTGCCCGTGCACGTGTTCATCGATCGCAACGGAAAGATCAGTACGTACCGTCTCGGCGAGATGAACCCGGGCGAGATCGAGGACGCGATCAAGAAGATCGTCTAGCGGTGCTCCGCGCGGCGGCGGTCGACGTCGGGCCGCTGCGGCGGCGTCCTCAGTATCGGCTCCTGTTCGTGGCCCAGAGCGTCTCGCAGATCGGCAGCGCCTTCACGATCGTCGCCTTCCCGTATGCGGTCTACTCGATGACGCACTCGTCGCTGGCGGTGGGGCTGCTCGGGGCCGCCGAATTCGTCCCGCTCGTGCTGCTCGCGTTCGTGGGCGGCGCGCTGGCCGACGCGTACGATCGCCGGCGCCTCGTGCAGTTGACGGAGGCGGCGTTCGCCGTCTGCTCGTTGCTGCTCTGCGCCAACGCGTTGCTGCCGCATCCGATGCTCTGGCCGATCTTCGTCATCGCGGCCGTCACGGCCGGGCTCGATGCGTTGCAGCGGCCGGCGCTCGACTCGCTCGTGCCCAGGCTCGTGGCGCGCGACGAGGTGACGGCCGTCGCCGCGCTCGGGTCGCTCCGCTACACGCTGATCGCCGTCGCGGGGCCGGCCCTGGCGGGCATCGTGATCGCGGCGTTCGGGCTGGCCCCGGCGTTCGCGATCGACGCGGCATCGTTCGTCTTCTCGCTGCTGCTGCTCGCCCGCATGCACGCGGTGCCGCCCGTGGACGCGCAACCGGCCAACGTCGGGCGCGTCGTCGAAGGCCTCCGCTACGCGCTCTCGCGGCGCGACCTGCTCGGCACCTATATCGTGGATTTCTTCGCGATGTTCTTCGGGATGCCGAACGCGCTCTTTCCCGCGCTCGCGTCGGCCTACGGCGGAGCCACCGTCGCCGGATTCTTCTATGCTGCGCCCGCGTTTGGGGCGATGCTCGTCTCGGCGACGAGCGGCTGGTCGTCCCGCGTGCGCAGGCACGGCCGTGCGATCGTCGTCGCTGCGCTCGTATGGGGCGCCGCGGTGATCGCCCTGGGCTTCTCGCACGCGCTGGCGGTGTCGCTGGCCGCGCTCGCCGTCGCCGGCGGCGCCGACATGGTCAGCGGGCTGTTCCGCGCGACGATCTGGAATCAGACGATCCCCGACGAACTGCGCGGGCGGCTTGCGGCGCTCGAGTTCATCTCGTATTCGAGCGGTCCCACGCTCGGCAATGTCGAGGCGGGCGCCGTCGCCGCGCTCTTCGGCACGCGCGTCTCCGTGCTGTCGGGCGGCATCCTGTGCGTCGTCGGCGTCGCCGCGACGGCTTTCGCGCTGCCGCAATTGTGGCGCTACGAGCCCCCTCCGGCCCGCAGCGCCACGATCACGTAACCGGGTACGTTACTTGAATGAGGGGTAGAACGCGTCGGAGATGCCGGAGTTCGCGCCGGCGACCGTGCGGATCGGCGCCACGTTGCCGTTTGCCGACGGAGCGAACACGAGCAGCTGATAGGCGGACGTCGACTGATTCCAGTTCGTCACGTAGATGTTGCCGGCCGCGTCCACGCCGACCGAGGTCGGATCGGTGATGCCCGTATTGGCACCGGCGATCGTCTTGGCGGGAGCAACGTTGCCTTTGGAGCCCCGCGCGAAGACTTCCACCGAGGCGGCGGCCTCGTTGGGGACGATGATGTGGCCCTTGCGGTCGATGCTCACGTTGAACGCGCCGTAGAGTCCCGTCTTCGCGCCGCCGATCGTCGCGACCGGCGCGACGTTGCCGTTCGCGTCCGGAGCGAACTCGACGATGGGATTTGTCTGGTCGTCGTAGTTGGCGACGTAGAGGTTTCCGGCGGCGTCGAACGTCATGCCGGTGGGGTCGGTCAGCAGCGTGTTGCTGCCCGCAATCGTTCTGCTCGGCGTCGCGTTGCCGGTCGAGCCCGCGGGGAAGACGAAGACCTGAAGGCCGCGGTAATCGGAGACGTAGATGTTGTCGGAGGCATCGAGGGCGACGCCTTCGGTCGCCGTGAGCGGGAGGTTCGAGCCGCCGAGGATTGCCGGTGCGACGTTCCCTTTGGAACCGGCCGGGAAGATCAGGA
>Ga0182012_10004115_pt1 | contig 15290 bp, 14 predicted proteins | sample 612S2SmetaG_FD_120486 | JGI IMG/M metagenome (GOLD analysis project Ga0182012, IMG submission 120486) | Permafrost microbial communities from Stordalen Mire, Sweden - 612S2S metaG | ecosystem: Environmental > Terrestrial > Soil > Wetlands > Permafrost | place: Sweden: Stordalen | collected... | reverse complement strand
TGCCGTGGCTCAGAATGGCTAGCCTGTCGCATTTCTCTGCCTCTTCCATCAGGTGCGTGGTCACGATGATGCTCACGCCCTCCTCGTCGCGCAGCACTTGGAGATATTGCCAAAAATCTCGGCGAGCTCCTGGATCAAGGCCTGTGGTGGGTTCGTCAAGCAACAAAACCTGCGGCCTATGTAGCAGCCCCTTGGCCAATTCCAACCGCCGCTGCATTCCACCAGAGAATGTCTCAGCGCGATCCTTGGCGCGATCACTGAGCGAAACGCGTTCCAGCATCTCCGCTACACGTTTCTTAAGTGCCGCGCCAGTGATTCCGTACAAATGGCCAACGTGGATCAGGTTTTCTTCCGCCGAGAGTTTCACGTCGATACTGCGCGACTGAAACACCACGCCAATCTGTCTGCGAACCCCGCTAGGGTCGAGCGCAACATCGTGCCCAAGAATCAGCGCACGTCCGCTCGTGGGCAGCATCAGCGTCGAAAGAATCCGGAACATCGTGGTTTTGCCGCTGCCATTGGGACCAAGCAGCCCAAAGATTTCCGCGCGCTTCACCGTAAAGGAAACGCCATTCAGCGCGACCCGCTCGCCATACTGATGACGCAAACTGTCTATCTCAATAACAGTGTCAGGCGATGCAGCGGTGAACTCGATTTCCTGTTCGTGTGTCTTGGTAGTCAATAAGTCCATCCTCAGGTCGGGCTGAAATTGGTTATGTGGCGCTGTTCAGCATCATCAGTGCAAACAGCAAGGGAAGGTATGTGACCGTGGCCTTGAGCAGTTGGCGCGCAAGAACCTTGGATCGCGCAGTCGAAGGCGGCAAACATTCCCTCCAGATGCGCGCGCAAAAATAGAACAAGCAAAGTCCAAGTATCGATGCGCCCAGAAAATAAGGCAGTCCCGCCATGCCGAGCATCGTGGGCGCAAGCGTGGTGGGCAGCAGCGCCGCCCCGTACATTAAAATCTGGCGGGCCGTCGAGCGGCCATCGCTCTCCACAACAGGCAGCATGCGAATTCCGGCTTTTGCATAATCATCGCGATACAGTAAAGCGATTGAATGAAAGTGGGGAAACTGCCAGAAGAAGACGATGGCGAAGAGCACGAAAGCCTCGTACTCCAAGTGTCCGCGCGCAGCAGTCCATCCCAGCACACCGGGCATCGCCCCAGGGAACGCTCCGACAAAAGTACACAGCGGGCTGATCTTCTTCAGCGGTGTGTAGATCATCAGGTAGCTGGCGGCGGTCAGCAAGGTGAGCAGCGCAGTCAGCAGATTCAGCTTTAGAGCAAGTATTGTTGACCCGCACACCGTCAGTGTCGCCCATATCGCAATGGCATGACCTACGCTCATCGAGTGCGTAACTAGCGGGCGCATTGCCGTTCGACGCATCAGTGCATCGCTCTTGCGCTCGATGATCTCGTTCATGCAAGCCGTCCCAGCCGAAACCATGCCGATTCCGGCCAGCGCCCATAGCAGTTTTGCGGTGAGCACAGGCAGTCCGGACTTGTGCTGCCCAAAATAGAAGCCACACCATGCCGTCACCACCACCAGTGTGGTGACCCGAATCTTCGTAATTTGCAGGTAGTCGCGCAGCAAGTCGAGTGGTCCGCGAGCAGCGGGGGTGGACACCGTCAAAGGAACCGTCGTCATGCGCGCACCGGCCCACCCGTACTGGAAGCGTTATGAATGGCGCACACTTCCGCAGCAGAGTTCAACACCACATGGCGATGTATCTTAATCGTCAGGATCACTGACGTGACCAGTACGAGCGCTCCGCACGCAACATGAGCCACTGTGGCCACCACCATGCTCGTAAGTGGCGCTGAAACTCCCTGGCTCCACAGCACGCGCGTGATGTAGCTGGCCAATCCCAGTGTGATTTGGACCATCAGCAGCGTAATCAGGAACCCCGCGGGGCGCGCCAGCTCCGGTGTGTCGCGATGCCGCCTGAGCGTTGTGATAGCAAGGCAGCTTACGACGCAAAAGACCACAGCCGCTCCAACAATGTGCGGCAGTAATCGAATCCCCGAGTGGCGGAAAGCCGCCCCCATAATCAGCTGAAGCCACACGGCCGCTACAGTGATCGTCGCAATCGTCGTAAGCCGCGGATAGGTGTCTACTCGCACAACAGGTCTGGGCGCCTGCACCCAGCTCTTACTTGTAAAAAACGCAATGCTCACCATGATGCAGAAAAACGTCTGCGCCAGCGTGGCGTGCGCCGTAGAGATCGCGGGAGGCAAATAGAAGAGCACAGTCAATCCACCAAGAATGCCCTGTGCAATCACCGTTCCCAGGGCGCTCCAGGCCAGAATGCGCATCCAGCGGCGTTGATCCACCCGCTGTGTCCACACGGCTACACCGATTGTGAGCAGGCCAATCCACTCGGCCAGCATGCGGTGGCCGTGTTCGAACTTCACTCCGCCCACCAGCGGCGGAATTCGATAGAGCGAGCCAAACGAAGTGGGCCAGTCCGGAACCGAGAGTCCAGCCTCATTGCTGGTCACCAGCGCTCCAGCCACAATCAGCAGGAAGACAAAGCAGGCTGCCACCACGGTGAAATTGTGGTGGGCGCGGTTATAAGGAGTGCTTACGTGATTCGTGAGCTCATTCATGATGTTCAAGGAACTCAGTTCTTAAAAGGAAGACAGACCGTGAATCGGTGTCTCATCCGGCGAACGGCTTATTTTACAACCTTATAGAGATAAAGATGAGAATCCACAGGCTTGCGATGCAGCATGATTCGAGCTCTGGTGAAAATTTCTGAAAAATCACAGCCCTGCGAGGCGCCAACTGCGGCGCAAGCGGCGATTCAAGGGCTCAGAGTACCATCTGGCGACCACCGCGCCTAAGCCTCCAGCCAGCCCCAGCATCGCGAGATAAGCCAACGGAGCCCAGGCCACAGAGAGTCCACGGGCCACAAACAGCTGGATGCTCCAAGTCACCACGAACATATGTGTCAGGTACACCTCGTAGCTGTTGCGCCCAAACCAGCGCAGCGGAGCGCTGATCCAACGCCCAGCCCGATTGCGCCGCGAGAGAGCGATCAGCGTCAGGCTCGTGCCCAGCGCGAGCGCCGTATTGTCCAGTTGCCAGCTGTACAGCGGCGGGCAAAGGTGGCGGAGGTTCCACGTTCTCATCCCCACGGTGACCAGCAACATCAATGCCGTGCCCGCGATGGCCAACCATCTGAGCACCGCGTCCCGTTGTGGAACATGCGGCGCGACCATTGCTGCTCCGCAGCCCAGGGCAATCGCGTCCATGCAGGAGAAGTATCCGTACTCAGCCCATAGGCTCTCGCCGTATAGCACCCTCGCAAAGGGGCCAGCGAGCACAAAGCCCATCAGCGTCATAGCAAGAACCTTCGGCTTCCTTGTCACAATGCACAGCAGCGGGAAGAACAGGTAGAACATCTCCTCTACCGAGAGCGACCACAGCACATCCCAATTCGCCGGAAGGTATCCGCGAGCCGACTCCAGCCAGTTGATGTGAAAGGTGACAGCGGCCAGGAGCGCACGCGGCAAATTCGTCTGCGCAGGTGAAATGGTGAATCCCCTGGCATGGGCCACGTGGAGGCCGCTCAGCACCAAGAGCAGCGTTAGCAGCAGCGGCGCAATGCGAGCCAAGCGCATGTGATAGAAATCGGCCAACCGCACCCGTTGCAACACTCCCCATCGCCGCAGCGCATTTGAGGTAATCAGGAAGCCGGAGATGGCGAAGAACACGATGACGCCATTTGCTCCGTTCCAGAAGAGGATTCTGGCCAGCGGCTTGGGCAACATGCTGGCAAAAGAAACATGGTTGAATCCCATGTGCAAGTTGGTGTGATGCAGCACGACGAAGATAACGGACAGTCCGCGCAGAACGTCGATGCCACCGTTGCGCCCGCGTCTTTCTGCGTTCTGTTCTTCCAACGGACTCTCTTCCTTGTTCTTTTGCAGGCAGCAAAATGCCGGAGGCTTGCCACGAGAACTGGCGCACGCTCCGGCAGATCTGTTAGACCGGGTTGGTTTCCTGCCTGGCTTGCTCGCGCCAGACTGGACTCTGCATGGCTTCGATCACGGCATCGGCAAACTCATTGGTGGAGGCCGTACCGCCCATGTCACGGGTGATGTGCTTGCCATCGCGGAAGACCGCATGGACGGCGTACTTCACCTGGTCCGCTGCGTCCTGCTCGCCGAGGTGGCGCAGCATCAGGATGCCGGAGCGTGTGAGTGCCGTGGGGTTGGCGACGCCGCGTCCCGCAATATCTGGCGCAGATCCATGAACGGCCTCAAAAATGGCGCATTCGGTGCCGAAGTTCGCGCCCGGCACCAGTCCCAAGCCACCAACAAAGGCCGCACAAAGATCGCTGACAATGTCTCCGTAGAGATTTTCCAGCAGCAGCATGTCGTACTGGTAGGGATTGGTGACAAGTTGCATGCAGGTGTTGTCCACTATGTGCTCGCCATAGCTGATCTCGGGATATTCCTTGCTGATGTTGCGTGAGCAGCGAATGAACAGGCCGTCGGAGAGCTTCATGATGTTCGCCTTGTGGATGGCGTGAATCTTCTTGCGCCCGAACTTGCGTGCGTACTCGAATGCCCAGCGCGAAATGCGAGTCGAGGCTTTTTCTGTGATGATCTTGATGCTTTCCACCACGCCGGGCACAACCTCGTGCTCAATGCCGGAGTACAGTCCTTCGGTATTCTCGCGAATGATGATCAGGTCCACGCCCGGGTAGCGCGTCGCAACCCCAGGTAGATTGCGAATGGGCCGGAAGTTGCAGAACAGTTCGAACTGCCTGCGTAACTGCACGTTGATGCTGCTGAAGCCGCCGCCAATTGGCGTAGTCACCGGCCCCTTCAAGGCAACGCGCGTACGCTCAATGGAATCGGTCAGTTCCTTGGGAATGTACTCGTGATACTTGGCAAACGCGTCTGCGCCCGCCGCGTAACTCTCCCATTCAAACTTCACGCCAGTGGCTTCCAGAATACGTGTCGCCGCCGCTGTCACTTCAGGACCGATTCCGTCACCCGGAATCAACGTAACTTTGTGTGTCATTCGATTTCTCCACCCGAGAGTTCCATCGGCTGATTACTCGTCGTGTTTAGCCGCATTTTTGGCGCGTTCAGCGGCCATCAGTGCCGCCTTGGCACCGCGTACGTCTTTGGAGCGAAGCAGGTCCTGCAACTCCAGCATGAATTCCTGTACATCTTTAAAGTCAAGATAAACGCTGGCGAAACGCACATAAGCCACTTTGTCCAGATGTCGAAGGCGATTCATAATCAGTTCGCCGACTTCGCCCGTCTTGCGTTCACGCTCTGGACTATCAATAACAAACGTCTCCGCCTCATTGACGATCTGTTCAAGCTGGCTAATTGGAACAGGGCGTTTTTCGCAGGCCCGAAGCAGGCCGCTCAGCACTTTCTGGCGCTCGAATTTCTCGCGCCGCCCATCCTTCTTCACCACCATGTAAGGAATTTCGTCAATGCGCTCATAGGTAGTAAAGCGCTTCTCACAACGCAAACACTCGCGGCGGCGGCGAATCGATTCGCCTTCCTTGCTCTCGCGCGAGTCGACCACCTTATCCTGATCAAAACCGCAAAAGGGACATTTCATCGTGCTAGGCCGCCATATCTCGCGGCGCACTCCTGTCAACTCTAACTATTGTGGAACGATTTTTCCGCTGAACGCACCATTGTACCAGCGGGTGAGTAGCAGCCGGGCTCTAGAACTACCGGACCACGTCTTCTTCCACGGTTTCTTCTTCCTGTGAGCTCTCCTCGGAAAGCCGAAGGAACGAAATCTTTTCAAAGCGCGCCAGTATCACGCCTGCCGGAATTACCGACATAAATGTCACCAGCCAGAGCATAATGCCGCAGCTCACAGCCAGCTCGCGAGTAATGTTGTAGGGCTCGTGGCTGAAGAGATTGGATTGCAGTACGCCGATCACCGCCAATTGCGAACCGCCTACGCCTCCTGGCAGTTGCACCACTGACCCCAGCATACTTGAGCCCATCACCAGCAGCACGTCCTCCAACTTCATGGTGTTCATGCGCGCCACATGCTGTAATCCGTCGCCCTGCACAGTCACGGGGATTTGCGGATACGAGTGCAACACCTGGATGTAAGCTCCAGCAATCATCAGCCACATCGCCAGCGAGACCACAACAAGTTGCACAAAGGATTTCGTGTCATGAATCGTATTGAGGCCCTGCTTGAACGAGTCCAGCCTCGCCCGCACCATCAGCGCTGCGCGCCCGGAGGCTCGTTTCAAGAGCATGAACAGAATAGCCAGCACCACCAGTCCTGCCACGGCGAAAGGAAGCTTGTGGCCGGCATTGTGTGCAGCCGCATGAACTCCACTGTGCAGCCCCTGCAGCAGCACCTGCGCAAGCATCCCGCCCTTAAGCGCCAGAAAGCCAGCCATCAGCACAAGAACAGAGCCAAGATCGAAGAAACGCTCCACGGTCCAAACCGCAAGCTGTGATGTAAAAGTAAGCTTCTCTTTTCGGGCAATCAGATAAGGACGCGCAAATTCCCCCGCGCGGCCAAACAAGCCCAGCGCGGCAAATCCCACCACTTGCGGAGCAATCAGCCGACGAAAGCTGGTGGGCGCCGTGGGCTTGAGAAAGATGGCCCAGCGTATCGCGCGCAGCACGTAGCCAAGGTAAATCAGCGCAATACCCGCGCCAATATGCCAAAGGTTGACGCCTCCGGTATATTGCCGGAACTTCGCCCAATCAAAGCTCTGCCATGAGCGAAACTGGAAATAGACCAGGGCACCGAGTATTGCCGCAACAATCACGAGGGAAACAATCTGTTTCTTCTTCATAAAGGGAGAGCGAGCCGGGCCGGAGTTCGCGGGAGCCTTTCAAACAACACTAAGTATTCAAGATTGCGGCAGGCGAGCTTAGAGCCATTTCAAGCTGGAGTCCCAAGGAGCCTGTTTCGCGGGTGCTAGCATCCATTCTACTAAAACTGCTGAACTTCCGTAGCGGAACGGGAAAGGATTCGCCGGACGATTGATTACTTCGCCGCGCGTTGTACCGTATCGTGTTCTTCCGGGGAGATCGTCTTCGCAGCCTTATCTTTCGCCGAAGTCCCTTTGCTCTTGTTGTAATCGCGCACAATGCGTTGCACGTACTGGCGCGTTTCGCGATAAGGAGGTACTCCGTTGTAGCGGTCCACCGCCGCCGGACCAGCGTTATACGCGGCCAGGGCTTTCACGGCATCGCCGTTGTAACGCTCCAGCAGTTCCTTTAGATATCGGGTCCCGCCATGAACATTCTGCTCAGGACTGAAGCTGTTTTTCACGCCGAGATGCGTAGCTGTCGCAGGCATTAGCTGCATCAGTCCGCGCGCACCTGCCCTTGATACTGCGTTCGCGTTGCCGGAGCTCTCCTGCCGTATCACACTCTGAATGAAGTCGGAGTCCACTCCATTCTTGTCGGCAGCTTCGCTCACAATCTGCCCAGTGGATTTCGAGCTCTTTGCCGTATCCAGTGCGGGCTGGGGGTCGGGAGCGCTGCTGTAGCCCTCAATCTCCGCCGAGGGCACATCCACAAAGCTCTTCCGCTGGTCGTCTAGATACAGTCGCACCTGGTCAGCGCGGGTTTCGCGAGTGCGATGAGGGATAGTGAATCCATTGCGCAACTCAGCAATTTCAACCGCAAATACTGTGCCCGTAAGCAGCAACAGCGTAGCGGCCATGCGCAAGCATCTCATCCTTCTATTCTATTCCTTCCAGCACGGCATCAACAGCGCAGGCCACGCCATTCTCATTATTGCAAAGTGTTTCATTCCAACCGCGGTCGCGCAACTCTTCCGTGGCATTCCCCATGATGAACGCATGTCCGGCAAATTCCAACATCTCAATGTCGTTGTAGTTATCGCCGATTGCCATCACTTCCGCAGGATGATAGCCCTTGAATTCCGCCCAGCGCTTTAACGCAGCGCCCTTCGTGCAGCCGCGGTTCAGGATGTCCAGCATACACAGATCGCGCTGATCGTACTGTGTCTTGAGTGCGGTGACCCGTGTAAGCAGCCCCTTGTTCTTCTTGAGATGTTTTTGCGCGGCCTTCATTCGCTCCACCGAGCCGCAAAACATTGCTTGAATGGGGTCGCTCAAAAGACCCTTCTCGATCGGTTGTACAAAACGCAGATACTGCGCATTTTTCTCCAGCCATCGACTGATCGAAACGTTCAGTTCGTCGAGTGACTCCAACAGCAGCGAGCCTTCGTCTTCGCCATCAAAGGTGATGACCATATTCCGGCGGAAATCCGTCATATGCGCCACTAACTCCAGCGCACAGGCCAGTGGCAGCGGATCGCGGTGGAAAAGCTCTCCAGCGTTATTCTTTGTCACCGCACCGTTGGAACTGATCAGCGTCACGTCAAAGCCCAGCGCCCGCGCCACCGGAAGAGCAAACGTGTGGCGGCGTCCTGTGGCCAGGGCGATCTCCACTCCCAGTGAGTTTGCGCGCCGCAGTGTTGCGAGGTTGCGCGCGCTCACCTGGAAGTTGGAATCCAGCAGAGTTCCGTCGATATCGATGGCGATCAGGCGAACCGGAGACATTACACTTGATTTTACAACTTCTATCCCGCAACTCAGGATGTTAGGATCAGCCTGATGATTTCGCACTTCTTCTCGTGGGGCATACCCGGCATCGCAATCATGGCGATGGCGGTCATGCATTTTGTGCGTCGTCAGCCAAGTTTCTATTGGATTTATCTCATTCTTTTCCTTGGACCGCTCGGTGCCCTCATCTATCTGGCGATAGAGGCGCTCCCGGAACTCTTTGATCCCGGCGCGTTCCGTTTTCTTGAGCGTGGCCGTCGTCTCCGCGAGGTAGAGGTAGCCATCCGCCAAAATCCTTCTGCCGGCAATTATGAAGAGCTTGGCCTCCTTCGTCTCGATAAACACGATTGGGCCGGAGCGCGTGCCTGCTTTGACCAGGGACTGGCTCAGCGCACCGATTCTCTCGACCCCTTCTATCGCCGAGGCCTCGCCGAAGTCCAACTAGGCGATTTCGCTGCCGCCCGCGCCGATCTCGAACGCGTCGTCACCGCCGATTCCAGTTACGACTTCCAGCGTGCCGCCGGGCTTCTGGCCTATGCCGACTGGAAGACCGGAAACCTTGATCGCGCCCAGCGCCTCTTCGAGCAGGTCCTCCGCACCTCCACGCTCACCGAAACCCAATTGCACTACGCCGAGTTCCTCGCCGCCAGCAATCGCCGGGAAGAAGCAAAACAGCAGGCCCTCCGCATTCGCGACAAACGCGCCGCTATGCCCGGCTTCCAGCGCCGCCGGGAGCGCAAGCTCTTCTGGCAAAACAGCGCACTCCTAAGAAAGCTCTAAACTGGCGCTATTCCTTCCAGCGTTTTCGTCCCGCTCGGCATTCGCTGTATCATTCCACCTGACGTTATGACCGAGCGCTTGTACTACCAAAATTCCTTTCTCTACGACTTCACCGCCGCCGTTGAGGCAGTGCGTTCGCTGCCTGATGGGCGTCGCGCGCTGGTGCTCGATCGGAGCGCCTTCTATCCTGCCAGCGGTGGCCAGCGTTATGACACCGGGTGGGTCGAGTTCGTCTCGCCCGATAGCGACGCGCCGCTTCCGCTGCCTAAACTTCGCGTAGCTGAGGTCATCGAAGACGAATCCGACGGCACAATTCTGCACGTGGTTGAGCAACTGTTGGAGCCGCTGCCGGAGCCGCTGCGCCTGCGCGGATTCATTGATGTGGATCGCCGTCAGGATCACATGCAGCAGCACTCCGGCCAGCACGTCCTGTCCGCGGCATTTCTCAAGCTCTTCAACGCTCCCACCGTCAGCTTCCACATGGGCGAGGAGAGCTGCACCATCGATCTCGACGTAGCCGCGCTCACAGCCTCGCAGATCGAGCAGGCCGAGAGCCACGCCAACCAATCAGTATGGGAGGATCGTCAGGTCCTCATGCACGAGGTCACTCCCGAGCAGGCGCGCCAGGCCGGAGTCCGTAAACTCCCCGACGCCGTGCATGAAACCCTGCGCCTTATAGAGGTTCGCGGTGTAGATCTCTGTGCCTGCGGTGGCACTCACGTGAAAACCACGGGACAGATCGGCAACATTCAGCTTCGCAAAGTAGAAAAGGCCAAGCAGGGACTTCGCATTGAGTTCGTCTGCGGCGCCCGTGCCTTGCGCACCGCTCGCAAAGATTTTCAGGTTCTCACCGAAACCGCCGCGCTCTACTCCTCGCACCTCTGGGAGCTTCCCGCGCAAACCGTGAAGCTCATCGACGCGGGCAAAGCCGCGCAGAAGCATCAGCAGAAGTTGTTGGAAGAAATTGCCTCACTCAGCGCGCATCAGGCGCTGGCCCGCACTCCCTCCGAAGATGGTTACAAGATCGTGGCCGAATTCTTTGCCGACCGTGACCTCGCTTTCGTCAAGCTATTCGCACAAAAACTCGTAGTCGCCGAGGCCAATGTCATCGCGCTCGTCGGTGCAGGGCAGGGAACGCCTGCCTTGGTTTTTGCGCAATCTCCGGGCGGCCCGTTCGACGCGGGCGCGCAACTCAAGGCCATCGTCAGCTCAGTTGGAGGTCGCGGAGGCGGTACCCATGACCTCGCCCAGGGCGGAGTGCCCTCGTCCGAACTCATCCCTGAGTTGCTAACTCGCGCCCGCAATGCCGCTCGTGGAGGTCAGGGAGAGTAGCCGATGATTGAACAGCCGCTCATCCTCATCACCCTGCTCATTCAACTCGGCGTCTCCGCCGCAGTAAGCAGCGTGCTCGCGCGTTCGCGCCGCTTCCGCGTGTTGCTCTTCCACGAAGATCGCGACATCTGGGAGAAGCTGGAGATGGTCCTCTACGTTGGCGGCCCGTTCATGCTTGGCGTGCTCGTGCGCGCCACGGTCAAGAACTTCCTCGCTGCTGACGTCTCCTTCGAAGCCGCGATTCTCTTAGGCGTAATTGCCGGACGCACCGCAGGCGTCTGTGGCGGAATCCTTGTCTCGCTGCCATATCTGTTCATGCACGATTACATGAACCTGCCGCTGAACGTCTTAGCCGGACTCAGTGCAGGATTTCTCCGCGAACTTGCCAAGGATCGCGAGGCCATCTGGTCGTTCAGTCCGCTCTTCGATCTCAGCATCTATCGCTGGATTCGCCGCACCATTGCCAAGTCGTTCATTGATTGGCAGACCTCGTTCTTTTTTGTGATTCTCGGCCTGCAATTTCTGAGGCAGGAGACCAAAGGTTTTTTCCCGCACTACACCTGGGCGCTGGTTTCTCCAAACTGGCTTGTCACTGTTGCCATTTACATCACCTCTGTCATGACCGTAGCGATTGCGCTCAAGGTGCTGAACAACACGCGCATTGAGATGAAGCTCGAAGAGCAGGAGCGCCTTCTCTTGCAGGCCCGCATGGAAGCCCTGCAGAGCCAGATCAATCCGCACTTTCTCTTCAACACCTTGAATTCCGTGGCCTCGCTCGTCCGCTTCGATCCCGACACGGCGCGCGAAATGATCCTGAAACTCTCAAAAATCCTCCGCCGTCTCCTGAAGAAGGGTGACTCCTTTGTCGAACTTCGTGAGGAGTTCGAGTTCATAGACGATTACCTGGACATCGAAGTCATCCGCTTCGGACGTGACAAACTGACCGTGGTGAAGGAACTCGATCCTGCCAGCATGGAGATAGTTGTTCCCACCATGCTCATCCAGCCAATCGTAGAGAACTCAATCAAGCATGGTCTCTCGCCGAAAATCTCCGGCGGCACCATCTATCTCCGTAGTCGCGTTGTGGATGGAATGCTCGTTGTCGAAGTGGAAGATGACGGCGTGGGAATCGTGGAGCCCGGCTCGGATGTCAGCGAATGGAACACCCCGCAGCACGGAACCGGCATCGGCATGGCCAACGTACGCGAACGGCTGAACGTGCTCTACAGTGATGCTGCGCGTGTCGAAGTAGAGAGCCGCACCGGCGCCGGAACCATCGTGCGCATCCTGCTTCCGGTCCCGCAAACGGGCGAAATGGACGGTATCAACTATGACCTCCGATCCAACTCTCCACTCTGATTATCCCTGCTCCAGAACTGACCGATACAGCTCTTCGTACTGAGGAATAATCTTCGTCGTGCAGAAGCGTGCCTGTGCTGTTGATCGAGCGGCTTTGCGCATCGTCGCCATCAGCGTGTCGTCGGTAAGCACTTCCAGCGCATAAGCGGCCATCGTGTCCACGTCTCCCACCGGAGCCAGAAAGCCGTCCACGCGATCTGTAATCACCTCCGGCAAGCCACCCACGCGCGACGCCACTGGCACAACCTCGCAGGCCATCGCCTCCAGCGCCGCCAGGCCGAATGACTCCATTTCGCTTGGCAGCAGCATCACATCGGCCATCGCCAGTTTTTCGTGAATCATGTCCTGCTTGCCCATGAAGTGAATTTTCTTGTGAATGCCTCGCTCGCAAGCCAGCCGCTCCGCTGCGCGCCGGTCCGGACCATCGCCAATCATCATCAGCCGCGCGGGAATTTTCTTTTGTACCCGATCAAATATCTCCACTACGTCGGTCACGCGCTTCACCGGACGGAAGTTTGAGAGATGTACCAGCAGCCGCTCTTCCGGCTCCGCAAATTCTGCGCGGCGATCCTCGGCGGCTGAGTCGCGCCGGTAAAGATCGCAGTTCACAAAGTTGTAAATCACATGGATTGGCTTGGTGATCGAGAAGCTCTCAATCGTTGACTTTTTCAAGTCCTCTGAAATGGAAGTAACAGCGTCGCTCTGTTCAATCGAGAAGCGCGTAATTGGCAGGTAAGAGGGATCCAACCCCACCAGTGTAATATCCGTGCCATGCAGCGTGGTCACATAGGGCAACCGGCGAGGCTTACGTACATGATCGTGACCCAGCATCTGCCGCGCCAGCATCGCCGAAACCGAGTGCGGAATCGCATAATGAACGTGCAGTAAATCCAGATTGTAGAGCTCCGCAACCTCGGCCATGCGGGTAGCCAGCGCCAGATCATACGGTGGATACTCGAACAGCGGGTACTGCGAAACCTCTACCTCGTGAAAATGGATGCGCGGATGAGGTTCGGTAAGCCGGATCGGCTGCGAGTACGAGATGAAGTGAATGTCATGCCCGCGGTTGGCCAGTTCAATTCCCAGCTCAGTCGCCACCACTCCGCTGCCGCCGTACGTTGGATAACAAGTGATGCCGATGCGCATGACTCTCCAGAATTCGTTTGTGGGAAAACTTCACTTTTAGATTTTAGCGCTGGCTACTGCTTGCGGAGTCGTCCAGTGGAACGACATAAGCTCCGTTCCAAACTCCTCGCGCAATGTTTCGCGCGTAATCGACTGTAGAGCCGCCATCTCCACTTCGCGTGACTCGCGCAACTTGGTGCGCACCATGGCAAGTTCGCGGTCGTTGTATCCGGGATGGCAGACCAGTTCCCAGGTTCCCTCTGGCATCTGCCGCAGCATGGCACGCAGCCGCGCTGCGTCCAGCGTTCCCGTCGCAGCTATGCCAAAGCTACCGTCCGTGGTCGAAACCCCGGCCTCATGAACCGCCTGCCGCCAGCTTCCAAGCAGCGCTGCGCGCAGCAGAGTAGTCTCTATCTTCCGAACCAGCAGTGTGCGATTGCTTAGCGCCTCGCGTACACCGACCGCGCCCGGAGCCTCGAACGGATTGCGCACTGCACCAATGCCATTCGCCGCCGCCGCCCGCAGCATCGGCCTCAAGATCGACGGAAACATATGTGTGTGCTTGTGACTGTCGAAATGCGACACCGCAACGCCCGCGCTGCGCAATCGCGCCATCTGCGCCGAAGCTTCGGCCTGCACCTCTGATGCCTTGAAGCGTCCGCGTGCCACAGCCCCCAGCACCTCGCCAATGGAATGATAGAACCGGTCGGTCCCCGGAGCCAGCAATGAGCGCACTTCACCTGCAGGTAGCAGTGGCTCGCCGTCCACCAGCACGACGTGGCAGCCAACGCTCAAATTCGGCAGGGCGGAGGCGAGCGCAACTGCCTCGTCAAAGCACGCGCCCGTCGCCATCAGCGTCGTGGAGGAAACAAGTCCGCGCTCATGGCAGGCCACAATGGCGCGGTTCACTCCCTGGGTCAATCCAAAATCGTCAGCGTTCACGATCAGGCGCTTCATGAAAGAAGTGTAGCAGCCTCAAACGCCAAGTTGCCCCGCCCGCCTTCGGCTCAGCTGCAGGGCTCACGCGCTCTTCAGGGCTTCTTCTGGGTCGCCTTCGCCGAGAACGGATTTTATTTTGTCGAGCAGTGCAGGGAAGAGATCCTGCTTTTCCAGCCAGGCTATTGCTTCTCCGTCATCATCTTCGGGCTTGTATCCGGTCACAATGATCACGGGAACGCTGGGGACCTTTTGGTGGAGAAGCCGGGCGAGCTCAAGCCCGTTCATTCCTTCCATGCGGTAGTCGGTCACAACCATGTCATATGGCTGGCACTCGAATTTGGCCAGCGCGTCATTCGCGTTGTAAGCATATTCGGCCCGATAGCCTTGCATCTGTAAAATTTCACAGCTCAGGCGAGCCAGTACTTCGTGGTCATCCACAAATAAAATTGCTTTCATCGCTCACCTGCGAAGAAGATATAAAAGCCCCAGGGGACTGAAAGATACACACGTAAAAGAGGCAGCTATCGTGGCGCGGGTTGCCCGTTTTAAGGCAAGCCGAAGTCTCCCGCCACCTCAGAAGTCTACGCGTATCCTGGAATTTCCACAGCAGCGTTTGACCGGACCCCTGCGTCTTCCATATACTCGATTTGCGAGTTGGTTCCATAGAGGCCGCCCCAAAGCCGCGTGACAACCGGCAAAGGGAGCACCGTAAGGGCGGTTAGCTCAGTTGGTTAGAGCGCCTGCCTTACAAGCAGGATGTCGGGGGTTCGAGTCCCTCACTGCCCACCACTTCCTGTAAGCTTAGGTGGAATCGCTTCGCTGGCCGACGTTGGGTCAAGATAGTAGCCGCGTTAAACACGCGGGGTCGTAGTTCAGTTGGTTAGAACGCCGCCCTGTCACGGCGGAGGCCGCGAGTTCGAGTCTCGTCGACCCCGCCATTAAGTCGAGAAACTTAATGGTATAGAGCCCCCGCAAGGGGGCCTTCTTGTTTTGGATAAACACACACAACACAAGTAACAAGAGCGGAGGTCGGCGCGCGCCACCGCTCCTGCTTCAGCCTGAACGAGGTTATCGAGCCGCTGCGAGCGCTTGATACCAGAGCAGGGTTCTGCGCAGTCCTTCGTGGAAGTTGACGGTTGGTTGGTATCCGAAGGCAGCACGGGCGCGGGAGATGTCGGCCAGCGAGTGTGCAATGT
>Ga0182012_10004114_pt1 | contig 15292 bp, 9 predicted proteins | sample 612S2SmetaG_FD_120486 | JGI IMG/M metagenome (GOLD analysis project Ga0182012, IMG submission 120486) | Permafrost microbial communities from Stordalen Mire, Sweden - 612S2S metaG | ecosystem: Environmental > Terrestrial > Soil > Wetlands > Permafrost | place: Sweden: Stordalen | collected... | reverse complement strand
GGAAGGATCAAAAGGCTCGTTGCGAGGAAAATTCAAACGCGCAGGATGGGACAACGAATTCCTCTACAGACTGCTGGAGATGTTTTGAAATGCGATTGCCCTGCGCCGTTTTCAGCCATTTCCACAAGTACAGGGACCATCGGAGGTTGCTCCCCGGAGTGGACCGCCTCATACTTAGCTTGTGAGCAGCTATTCCGCGTGACAGGGACAGAATGACGTTTACAGAGTGGGCGCTCGTTTTCTTTGGGTTTTCGGTGGCATTCGGCGGAAGTTGGATTCAGCTCCACCCAGAACGGATTTTTCCAGTGCAGGGGAATTGGCGGCCCGAGGCAGCGGCCCTGGCGCAAGTCAGTATGCTGGGCGGGTGCTTCGTCTTCATGGGAATATTTTTTGCCACGCAGATGGCAATCATCCTGATACGACAACCTTGGTGGATGGGTACATTGAGCGGCATGGCCACCGCTGTTATGGCCCTAACGCTCTTAAGCGCACATAACAAGCGGCATCCGCGCGAAAATCCACTCGCACAAACGCAGATGGATGAGAAGGTACTGTCAGCACGGTAGAGTTCAAATGAATATCGCCACCCTCGCCGAATTCACGGCAGGGTGGCGTTCTGTTCTGGGCCGCCTGTGTTCCCACAGGTTGACGACCACCTTTGCAAATTCGCAAGACTCCGGATGGGGGTGATATGCACCCCGGAAGGAGAATTCCGCCCATCTGCATGGCCGCGCGGTGTAGGATTCTGGGTCGTAGAATCCCCGCGCAAAGTGAGCACTTATGAGCCCGATTGGAAAGATCCCGATCACCAATGTCAGCCCCTCGCATGATGTCCTGCGGGCAGACCGTCATCCATTGGACCCGATCTTCAAGCCCACCAGTGTGGCCCTGGTAGGCGCCAGCGAGCGTGCCGGGTCGGTCGGACGCAACGTGCTGTGGAACCTCATCAGCAGCCCCTTCGGCGGCACCATCTATCCGGTGAACCCCAAGCGTCCCAACGTGCTCGGCATTCGTACCTACAAGTCGCTGCAGGCATTGCCGGAAGTTCCCGACATGGTAGTGGTTTGCACTCCGGCTGAAGGCGTTCCGGCCCTGCTGCGCGAGTGCGTAGAACTGGGCATTCCAGGCGGCATCGTGATCTCGGCCGGCTTCAAGGAAACCGGCGAAGCAGGCAAGCAGCTTGAGACCGAGATCATGCAGACCATTCAGGGACGGATGCGCATCATTGGCCCCAACTGCCTGGGCGTGATGAATCCCGTGCTGGGTCTCAATGCAACATTTGCCAACTCGATCGCAAAGCCTGGCAACGTAGCTTTCATCAGCCAGAGTGGAGCTCTGTGTACGGCGGTATTGGACTGGTCGATGCGTGAAAACGTTGGATTCAGCGGCTTCATTTCCATCGGCTCCATGCTGGACGTTAATTGGGGCGACTTAATCGATTATTTCGGCAACGATCCGCGCACCCACTCCATTGTCATCTACATGGAAACCATCGGTGACGCGAGTGCGTTTCTTTCAGCGGCGCGCGAGGTCTCGCTGACCAAGCCAATTATCGTGATCAAGGCAGGCCGCACAGCGGCGGCGGCCAAGGCCGCGGCCTCGCACACGGGTTCGCTGACCGGCTCTGACGATGTGCTGGAGGCGGCATTTCGCAGGGTCGGCGTTCTGCGCGTCAACTCTATTGCGGAAATCTTTTACATGACAGAGGTGCTCAGCAAGCAGCCGCGTCCACGCGGCAACCGGCTATGCATTGTGACCAATGCGGGCGGTCCGGGCGTGCTGGCCACGGATGCGCTGATTCAAGGTGGTGGCGAACTGGCCGAAATTTCCGAGGAGAGTATGAAGGCTTTCAACGCCATTCTCCCCGCCGCCTGGAGCCACAACAATCCAGTGGATATTCTCGGCGACGCCGAGCCTGAGCGTTATGCCAAGTCGCTGGAGATTGCCGCCAAGGACCGAAACATCGACGGCATGCTGGTCATCATGACGCCGCAGGGAATGACCAATCCCACGATGATTGCCGAGCAGTTGAAGCCCTACGCCCGCAGTCTCGGCAAGCCTGTGCTGGCAAGCTGGATGGGCGGTGAATCAGTGGCACACGGCGAAGCAATCCTGAATGAGGCGGGCATTCCGAGTTTCTATTACCCGGACACCGCAGTGCGCGCATTCAACTACATGTGGCGTTACTCGTACAATCTGCGCGGGCTTTATGAGACGCCTTCGCCGAACGCGGCCAGCTTCCAACCCGATCGCACGCGTGCCCGTGAGATTCTCTCCACCGTGCGCGATGGTGGACGTACCATCCTCACCGAGTACGAATCGAAGAAGCTGCTCGAATCCTACGGCATTCCCAGCGTGCCAACCGAGATCGCGACCAGCGAAGAAGAAGCCGTGAAGGCCTCAGCGGCAATCGGCTATCCCGTTGTGCTCAAGCTGCACTCCTACACCATCACGCACAAAACGGATGTAGGCGGTGTGGTGTTGAATCTTCCTGATGCGGCCAGCGTGCGGCGAGCCTACTCCCAGATCCGCGACTCGGTGGAAGAAAAAGTCGGCCCCGGAAACTTCGAGGGCGTGACCGTGCAGCCCTTCGCCAAGCAGGACGGCTATGAACTGATCCTGGGTTCATCACTCGATCCGCAGTTTGGCCCAGTGCTGCTCTTTGGCACAGGCGGCCAACTGGTCGAGGTGTTTGAGGATCGCTCCCTCGCCTTGCCTCCGCTCAATACCACGCTGGCGCGCCGCATGATGGAGCAGACACGCATCTACAAGGCGCTGAAGGGTGTGCGCGGGCGCAAGTCCGTGGACATGGCCGCTCTCGAAGAACTGATGGTGCGCTTCAGCGATCTCGTGATTGAGAATCCCGCAATCATGGAGATCGACATCAACCCTGTGCTCGCTTCCGCCGAACGGCTGCTTGCACTGGACGCACGTGTTGTGGTGCATGACCGGTCTGTGCCAGACGATCAACTGCCGCATTCAGCGATCCGTCCATACCCCGTGCAGTACGTGGGTAAGTGGACGATGAAGGGTGGTGAGGAGGTTCTGATTCGTCCAATCCGTCCAGAGGATGAGCCGCTGATGATCGAGTTCCACAAGAAGTTGAGCGAGCGTTCCGTGTACCTGCGCTACTTCCAGCCGCTGAAGTTGACGCAGCGCACAGCGCACGAGCGGCTGACCCGAATTTGTTTCCTCGACTACGATCGCGAAATGGCGCTGGTTGTTGAGCGCAAGAAACCGGACGGTTCACCGGACATCATTGGCGTCGGACGCCTCAGCAAAATTCACGGACGCCCCGAGGCCGAACTGGCTGCATTGGTGCAGGACGAGTTGCAGGGCAAGGGAATCGGCGTAGAGCTCTACAAGCGACTGATTCAAGTAGCGCGCGACCAGCGGTTGCACGCCGTTCACTCCAACATGCTCGGAGAGAATCGCGAGATGCAGCACTTATGCAAGCGTCTCGGCTTCAAACTCAGCGCACCTGATCTGGAAGATAACCTGGTGCTCGCACAATTGACTCTGTGAGTGAATGATCTGGTGAAAACCTGGGCATCCAGTCAATCGGATGCCCTACCTGTTTATGCGGCGCACTTAAGCGTTATGCTTGTTGCCGGACAATTCTCCATGAAATTCTCGTGCGCGCTCTACTCTGTCATCCTTTTTCTCGCTTGCTCTCTCGTCGCGCAATCCACGTCGAAATCGCAGCCTGTGCCGCAAACTCATCGAGCCCGCGTGGCGCTGGCGCTTTCCGGCGGAGGAAGCCTCGGACTCGCGCACGTTGGCGTGCTGAAGTATTTCGAGGAGCATCACATTCCGGTGGACGCCATTGCCGGAACCAGCATGGGCGGCATTGTGGGAGGCCTCTACGCCACCGGGCACACCCCACAGGAAATCGAGCAGTCCTTCAACGAGGAGGGCTGGCAGGAAGTAGTGCGAACGCAGGCGGATTATCGCGACCTGCCCATCGGAGCGCGGCAGGATCGCGCCCATTACCCCGGTGGCTATGCGTTGCGCCTGGGCCGCGGCCTCTCGCTCCCTGCCGGACTCGCCACCGCTGAAGCCTTCGACCTGTTTCTCTCGCGACAGCTCCTGGCCTATTCCGCCGTCGATGATTTTGCGCAATTGCCCACACCGTTTCGTTGCGTAGCCACGCAGTTGCAGACCGGTGAACCCATGGTTCTGCTGCGTGGCAATCTGGCGCGTGCCCTGCGCGCCACGATGTCTGTGCCCGGAATCTTCACACCCGTCGAGTGGGACGGTCACGTGCTTGTGGACGGCGGCCTTGTCGACAACCTGCCGACCGATGTAGCGCGGCAAATGGGCGCGGACGTGGTGATCGGAGTTCACTTCAGCCTGGGCATCCCGCCCAAGGGACAGCTCCAGTCGCTCACCAATGTGCTCACTCAGGCGGTGTCCGTAGCAGTATCAGAAACTGAGCGGGAGAACCTGCGCAACGCCGACCTTATTCTCGCGCCATCGCTCGTTGGCATCGGAGGCACTGATTACTCGCACGTGCGCGAATTGGTGGAGCGCGGCTATCAGGCGGCGGAGCAGAAGGCACGCTTCCTCGCCACGCTTTCCCTGAATGACGCGGACTGGTCCACCTATCTCGCTGAGCGGCAACGCCGCATGAAGCCCCATGCCTCGCAGCCCGCGAGGGTGATCGCCGAATCCACCGATCCCAAGCTCGCTCACCACGCGCAGGTCGAACTGAATCGAATGGACGGAGTGATGACGCTCCCGCAACTTGAGCACGAGCTCTCCACTATGGTTGCCGGTTCCGCCCTGCCGGGCGCTTTCTACCGCTTGGCGACTCCAACAGACGTGCCCACAAAAAACGCTACGCAATCGAATTCTTCGCAGACAATTGTCGCGGAGGTCGATCCGCGCTCAGGAAACCTCCTGATCATTCGTCCCACATTGCAGCTCGCGGTGGCCAATGGTGAGCCCACGCGTGGCACGCTGATGGCATTCGCAACCGTGCTTCAGGAGGGCTATCGCGCTCGCTACCGCGTGAAGGCCGCTATCGGATACAGTCCGCAGATTTCCGCGGAGTACGAATCTCCGTTGGCCGATAGCAACTGGTTCTGGATGCCATCGCTCAACCTGCGACGGCTGAACAGCGCCACCTACAGCGGCAGCCAGCACTTCACCAACTGGCAGGACACATACTCCGGCGCGGTGGATGTGGGTTATGGAATGGGGCAGCGCTTCCGCCTGCGTGCAGGGGTGGAGGCGGGATACGACCGACCTTCAAACATTGCGTTTCCCGGAGCTTTGCCAACCGGCGCAGGAGCGATGCTCGCACCGCGCCTCCTGGTCGACTGGAATACGCTCGACGATGGTTCGCTGCCGACTCAGGGCACACTGCTCACAGCCTCTATGATGGCGCGCTATCGCCAGGTGGACGCCCGCACCGTTCCGCTAGGCCAGGCCTCGCTCGAACAGAACGCTCAACTGTCAGCGGGGGTGCTGACCGCAAGACTGGCAACCGCATCCAGCTTCGGCACGCGCCTCAACTACTTCGATCTCTTTCCCCTCGGGGGCACCGGCGATCTGCGTGCCTTTCGCTTTGAGCAGTTCCATGCAACGTCCTACGCTATGGGAGAGGTCGCCTACCGCAGATCTTTCGGTGGCTTCAAACTCCTCGGGCAGCGCCCGCAGTGGAGCGCCTGGTATGACGCAGCGGGGTTAACCCAACCCTTGCAACGGTGGCAGAGCGCACAGAGTGGCTCGCTCGGTGTGCTGCTCAACTCGCCACTGGGCGTAATCACGTTCGCGGTTGGCCGCACCAGCGATGGACAGACTCGCGGCTCCATCAACGTGGGCAGGCCATAGACCGGAGCCTTTCCTCATAGGGAGTTTCTCTACCCCTCGTAGGGCCTTTTCCTATTTGCGGTCGCTCGCTGTCAATGAGACAGTAATTTCAGAGTCTCTCGCACGCCCCTACAGCTCTGAAATAAGAATGATCATCCAACGATCTATGCTGCGGAATACCGCGGCATATGGCATTTCCGCAAGCTGAAAACGGCACAGCATGCATGGCCCGGGAGAAACTGATTTCGATGAAGGAGACAATGAGCAGCCCTGAAGTGTATGTCGACTACGTTACCGGTTGGAGATGGTGGCTGCTGGACGACAAGTCCTCGACCCCTCATCCGTGCAGCCTCGGCGCTCCTTACCGCTGGAAGTGGGGCGGCGAAAACTCAACCGGACACTTGACCCTCGGCAATCGGCTGGGCTTTTACGCCTACAAGTCCGCTTGCATTGAAAAGGTTGGAGTGGACTCGCCTCTCCTGTTCGGGCGCGTTGCTCTCTATGGCGACGTAGTGGCACACAAGCATGGATACCGCGCGGAAAAAGCACGCATCCTCGATGCATGGTGCGCCCCGGAGTGGTGGGGAAAGCTCGCCCAGATTCAGCAGGTCAAAGGCACATACAAAATAAACGCTACAGGAGATACAGAATGGCTGACATTGGCGACCCACACAGAATTGAGCGACACTACCCTCTCGGATTCCCCGAGGATGCCCCTGCGTACCCGGAGACACCAGTAAGCGATCCGGAACGCGAGCCTGTCCGTCCGGGGAACGAGTAACACTAAGCGTCTTTCTGCGTTACGCTGGTTCGTTGCGGCAGAGCCATTGTGCTTTCGCCCACACAAGCGCCAGCGCGATGCAGCCTGCACTGGTGTCAAGCGCTACATCCCACCAGCTTCCGCTGCGGCTCGGAATGCTCATCTGGTGCAACTCGTCGGCGCTAGCCACTAGAAAGGTCAGCCCCCCGGCCAGCCAGGCCCACTCCATGCGCCACCACATCCGCCGCACGTGGATGCTGCCTTGCAGTGATCGCTTGTACTCGTGTTGTAGCCAATAGGACCCACGCAGCAGCAGTAGCCAGCAAAAACAGAGCAGCCCATAGCCGACCATGTGTCCGCATTTACGGAGCACCAGGTTGAGAGCCTGCAAATGCGGGCTGCTGAGGTGAACTCCTGCCCACAGCAGAACGCGCTCCACCATATGAACAGTGTGGCCTCCGGACATCACGTCCGTAGATTCCAGCTTGATCAGTGTCAGCATTCCCAGCACAGGCAGCCAGTAATGCCAGAACAGCTCTCGTGAGTGCTTCAATCGTCCTCGCTCAATCTAGACCAGTTCCGGACTCGGTGTGTTCGTACCGGGCAGAGCGTCCGGCTGCATTGCCAGACGCTCTGCCGCGATTCCGGTCTATTCCACGCGGTAGTTCGGAGCTTCACGGGTGATCGTCACGTCGTGTACGTGGCTTTCCTTCAGTCCCGCGCCGCTGATGCGGATGAAGCGCGCCTTCTGCTGCACCTCTTCAATCGATCCGCAGCCTACGTACCCCATGCCACTGCGCAGTCCGCCCACGAGCTGGTGAATCATCATGGCAACGGTGCCGCGGTAAGGCACACGTCCCTCGATTCCCTCGGGAACCAACTTAGCCAGGCGGTTGCCCTCTTCCATACCGGAGTCCAGTCCGCGACGTCCTTCGCCCGGATCATCCAGGCTTTGGAAGTAGCGTTCGCTGGAGCCTTGCGCCATTGCGCCCAGGGAACCCATGCCACGATAGGCCTTGAACGTGCGGCCTTGATAGAGAATGGTTTCGCCCGGGCTCTCTTCGGTTCCGGCCAGCAGCGAGCCGACCATAACGACGCTTGCACCCGCCGCAATTGCCTTGGAGATGTCTCCCGAGTACTTGACGCCTCCATCCGCAATGATGGGAACGCCTGTATTGTGTGCCGCACGTGCCGCCTCGGCGATGGCCGTAATCTGTGGAACGCCAGCCCCTGTGACAACCCGCGTAGTGCAAATCGAGCCAGGACCAATGCCAACTTTCACGCCGTCCGCGCCGCAGGAAATCAGCTCGGCCGTGCCTTCATAGGTGGCAACGTTTCCGGCCAGTAGGCTCACTTCAGGTAGCACACGCTTGATGGTTCTCACGGCTTCCATCACGCGCGAGGAGTGCCCATGCGCGCTGTCAATGGCGAGCACGTCGCACTTGTTGCGAACCATTTCCTGCGCGCGTTCCAGAAAATCTCCGGTCGCGCCAATGGCGGCGCCAACGCGCAACCGTCCCTGTTCGTCCTTGGCCGCGCCAGGATACCGCAGCTTTTTCTGGATGTCCTTGACCGTGATCAGGCCCTTGAGTTCATAGTTGTCGTCCACCACCAGCAGTTTTTCCACCCGATGCTGGTGCAGAATGTGCTCGGCCTGCTCCAGTGTCGTGCCCACGGGAACCGTAATCAGGTTCTCCTTGGTCATAATCTGCGAGATCGGAATGTCGGTTCGATTTTCAAAGCGAAGGTCGCGATTCGTGAGAATGCCGACCAGCTTCTTGCCTTTGACCACCGGTACGCCGCTGATGCGGTATCGCCTCATCAACTCCAGCGCGTCGCCAATCTTGCGCTCGGGCTCAATCGTGATCGGATCTACGATCATGCCGCTTTCTGAGCGCTTTACCTTGTCAACCTCGCCCGCCTGCTGCTCAATCGTAAGATTCCGGTGCACAATCCCGAGTCCGCCCTGTTGCGCCAGGGCAATAGCCATACGCGATTCCGTCACCGTGTCCATGGCGGCGCTGATAACGGGAATATTCAGGCGGATGTAGCGGGTGAGTTGGACCTGAGTGTTGACTTCGGAGGGAACCACATCCGATTTTGCTGGCAATAACAGAACATCGTCGAAGGTGAGAGCTTCTGGAAGGGGAAAATTAATCATTGCGGTTGTCCGCCGGGTAAGTCATACAGCATTGTATGAATTCGGCGCACCGCGATGCAAACGTCAAAAATATTGCGAGCTAGCCGGCGAGCGAATCGGAGTCTTCCACATCTTTATAGGACTCATAAAAACTTCCGATTTCCCATTCTCGATGTATCAGTTCATCATATTTTCATAAAGCAAGCTTAGTTGTGCAGGACTCTCCGAACCGCACGGCAAGACGTTGCTCATGTTCCTCCTTGGCCGGAGCGCGGCAACCCGCGTAAACCGGCCTCCTTTTTTGTGATCAGGGTAGCGATCAGGTGGCGTAGCGTCTCGACGGCTCCCATCTATATCTATTTATCAGTCTTCTGCCCGCCAACGGCAGCAACCTGCGCGTCGCGCCCATGCGTAGGGTCTTTGTGGAATAGCTTGCGCGAGATATCAGGCCAGAACTCCTGGAAGATCGAGCCAATTGCACCCTCGGCGGTCACAATCATGCCGTTGCTGATGGTGAGGCCAACTCCCGAATCGTTACCCGGATAATAGACAGTTGAGAGCGCACCGGACGCAATGTTCCCGGCGATATTGGAATAATTGGGCTCCCACTTGCCCGTGTTGTCATGCTTGCAGATAAAGGCCATCGACGCGGCGTAGAGAATTCGGTGCGTCTTGCTTCCGTGCCCCAGCCGGAAGTAGCGGGGATCCTGATGCAGAAGCGCGGGCAGAATTCCATTGCCGATCATGTTGCTGCTGAAGGTGTCCAGGTAGGCAGCTCCAGCGCGTTCTCCATAACCCGCCGCTCCCCAGGAGAAGCCGGACTTGTCGTTGAACACCTCGTGATACCCGCCCGCAAGCAGTGCCACGCCAAACGTGACCGGGTCCACAGAGGAGCGAAACGCCAGTTGCATTTTCTGCTTCCGCGTTAGCGATGCAGCATCGTTCAGGTAACTTACGTTGAAAGACGGAACAACTCCCAGAACGCGCTGCTTCTCCTGATCCCTCAGCTCCCGCTCAGCTTTCTCACGCTGGCTTTGTTCTGCAGCGGTAGCCGGGGGCGTCGCATTCTGTGGTGCAGCGGATTGCGGTGTACTGGGGCTCGCACTTCCCGGCGCAGCCTGCGGCGCCGCAGCAGACGGCTTTGCCGCTTCCGCGGGAGATTGCTGGGCGGGAGGTGCGCTCTGTGCAGCATCCTGCCACCGCGGTTGCGGGGCCTCGATCTCTTCTGCTACTGCGGGTATGGCCAGTACGATTGCCGCCAACGTCAGCAGCCAGATTTGGGGAATTCTCACGGTCACTCCATAGATGCCGGAATTGCGCTAGTGAAGAATACAGCTTTGTTATTCTAACGTGGTGCGCAGGGCTTTTGCCCTCAATGGCCCCGACGCAATGAATCTTTACATCGCACTCGAGTATCCAATCTTGCGTAACCAAGGGGGTTTCGGGCGAGTCCGGGGCTTGCCGGCACGGTGCTCGTTGGTTGTATTCCCTCCCGAACCCGAGCTATACTCTCTAGTGATAGCTGCGTAAGTGCTTCCTCTGTGCTTCCGGGTTGAGCGTGGATGAGGGCAGCTTGCGAACCTCTGTGGGTTCGCGCTCCTGTTACATTCCCCTGTCCATTTGCGTGTTTGGCGAAGGCAGGCAGCCGCGAGGCCTGTGCGGGAAGCTACGGTTTGTTGCAAGGTTAAGAATGCGGCATAGTTCCGCGGAGTTTTGATTCAAGCATGGCGTTGACGCTCGATAAGGTTCGTGAGATTGCCGAAAGAGTTGCTGAATCCAGCGGCCTGATCCTTTGGGATCTGGAACTCAAGGGAAGCGGTGCAGGCCGCACTCTACGCATCTATATCGACAGACAGCCCGGCGGTGTGACACACGAAGATTGCGCGACATACAGTCGCGAGGTGGCAACGATTTTTGACGTTGAGGATGCGGTTCCTGGCGCAGCTTATGTGTTGGAGGTTTCCTCTCCCGGGTTGGACCGCAAATTGTTCAAGCCAGAACACTTTGAGCAGTTTACCGGCAGTCTGGTCAAGTTCAGCACGCGCGAACTGGTCAACGGTAACCGCCATTTTGAGGGTCGCTTGACCAGTTTTGCTGGGGGCCAGCTCACGGTCGATCTGGATCAGGTCGGCAGTCGCAAAAAGGCCAAAGCGCAGGGCGCCGGAGTGGTAGTGGTGCCTTACTCGAATGTCGAGAAGGCAAGCTTGGTGCCCGAGTTCTAGACCGGCAGTAGTTCTTCAATTTCAGTCCAGCGCGGCTCGCACCGCGTGTAACTCCAACAGAGTGCTTCCGGCGCGAGTCCGGGCAGGCAACAATCCAAGTGGGGCGAGGCCCCGCATACGTGAAGGTGGCAGGCTATATGGCAAGCGAACTTTATAACGTGATCGACGCGTTGAGCCGCGAGAAGGGGATTAATCCCGACATCGTTGTTTCCGCCGTTGAAGACGCCATCGTCGTCGCCACGCGCAAGTTCTACAAGACGCAGGAGAGTCTGCGCGCCGTCCTCGATCGTGAAACCGGCGCAATCCGGGCGTACTCGGTGAAGGAGATTCTCCCCAGCGAAGACGACATCGAAGACCCGCAGATTCAGATCTCGCTCGAAGAGGCGCTGAAAATTAGCGAAGACGCCGTCGTTGGCGGAGAACTGCTCCAGGAAAAATCAATCGAAGGTCTCGGACGCATCGCTGCCCAACTGGCCAAGCAGGTCATTTTCCAGAAGGTGCGTGAGGCCGAACGGGACACGGTTTACAACGAGTACCACGGCCGCGTGAATGAGGTTGTGAACGCCACCGTCAAGCGCATCGAAGGTCCCGATTACATCTTTGACCTCGGCAAAGCTGAGGCTCGCATGCCGCGCAAGGAGCAGAGCAAACTCGAATCCTTCGCCGTCGGCGAGCGTGTCCGCGTGGTTATCGCGAAGGTTGAAAAGGCTACCAAGGGACCGGGCGTGATCGTCTCTCGCGCCGCGCCGGAATTGGTCTCAAACCTATTCCAGACCGAAGTTCCTGAGATTTATGACAACACGGTGGTGATCCGCGCCATCGCCCGCGAAGCAGGCGAGCGCACCAAGATTGCCGTAATGTCGCGCGATAAAGACGTGGATGCCGTGGGCGCATGCGTCGGCATGAAAGGTATGCGCGTGCAGTCGATCATTCGCGAATTGCGAGGCGAAAAGATTGACATCATCGAATACCACGAGGACGCAGTGACCTTCGCTGAAAAGGCTCTTCAGCCCGCCAAGGTTTCGCGAGTTTCTATTGTTGATAGTCATGACAAGCACCTCGAAGTGATCGTTGACGATACTCAGCTTTCGCTCGCCATTGGCAAGAAGGGCCAGAACGTTCGTCTCGCTGCGAAGCTTCTCGGCTGGAAGATTGACATCAAGAGTGAAGAGGAGAAGCGTCAGGAAGTCGAGGAGCAGATGAATTCGCTCGTCGGCAACTCCGCGACCTCGCTCGAGAATATTGCTGCCGAACTTGGCGATCCAGTCTTGGAGAAGCTGTCCAACGCTGGTATCACCACGGTTGAGACCTTGGCCGACATGACCCCCGAAGAGCTCGAAGCAATCCCCGGAATTGACCCGGAGACTGTTGAGAAGATTTCGGTGGCGGTTAACAATTACTTCTCCACCTTGGAGTCTGCCGAGCAGGTGGTTTCCGCCGATGCTGTAGATGCGGAATTCCCCTCTGAACCGTTGCTGGCTGCTGATAATGTCAGTCCCGAAGCGGCAACCGCGGAAGCGCAGTCTCCGGTCGATGAGCCTGAAACCACGGAGGAGCAACCCCCGGTGGAAGAACCACCGGTCGAAGAGCAAGCTCCGGTGAAAGTTACAGAAAGTGAAGTCGAGCATCCGGATGAGCAGGACGAGAACCGGGGCAACAAATAATCGGTAGGGTGTGGCCTCAGGGTTCACACTCGTGCCAGCTTCTGCAGTAGAAGCTAGTTTCTGGGCCGCTTAGCCAAACGCCCAGGCAAACGCAGCAAGGATGTCTTCGAAAAGAAGACCGCTCCAAGCAGGAACGCGCTACGGCGCAGCCTAACCGCTCCAGGCAGGTGGAACGGCAAAGGCATAAGGAAACGAACGGCGGATGAAGATTCGAATTAACGATCTGGCTCGCGAGCTGGAAGTAAAAAGCAAACAGATCCTCGACGTGCTTATCAAAGTTGGCGTCACGGAGAAGAAGACCCACTCCAGCTCTGTAGAAGCCGATGAAGCCGAAAAAGTACGCAAGTACTTTCATGAGACAAGCGGCGCACACTCCCGTCATCGCACCGGTGGCGAAGAGTTCCGCCCCAAAATCGATCTTTCCAAGATCTCCAAGCCTGGCGATGCGCTGAAGGCAATTATGGCGCGGTCGGCCCAGCCGGTTGAGGCTGCTACGCCCGCCCGTCCGGTGGCTCCTCCACCCGCTCCGCCCAGGGCGATCGTCAATAAGCCGATTGCGCCCAAGCCTGCGCCGCCAACTCCGGTTGTGCCAGAGCGTATGCCCCGCATGGTGACCCCGGAATCGGTCGCCGCGCGTTCGCCAAAGATTGAAATCCCTGTGAAGCCGGTCGCCCCTGCTGCGCCGCCCATTTCGGCTGAGCCGCACGCAGAAGTCGCCGCGCCTCCCGCTCCTGCCGTTGAGGCGCCTGCAGCTGTTGCCCCCGTGCAACCTACCGCATCGGTTGACGCCGCACCCGCACCCGCTCCCGTGGAAGCAGCTCCGTCCGCTCCGGTCAGCACTGAAGTCCCCGAGGCTCATGTCGCACCTGTTTTGGATGGCGCTTCTGTGCACACTCCGGCCAAGCCCGCCACAAAGCCCGCGCCAGCCGCGCGTCCAGTGCCGCCGCAGCCGCCTGCACCGCCTGCCCGCCGCATGATCGTGCCGCAGACTGGGCCGCGTCCGGTGTACCTTGCGCCGCCCCCGGCTCCGCCGCGTCCGCCGCAACCGCCTTCTACGATGGCCGGACGTACCGGTCTGCCTGTGCGCGGTCAGCCCATTTTCCAGCGTCCGCGTCCCGGACAATCCGCAGGTCCTGCCGGAGCTGGTGCGCCTGGCTTCACTCCCGGAGCTCCCGGCTCGCGTCCGCCGTTCCGTCCGGGCGAACGTCGCCCCATGCATCCCACGCGCAGCGCTCCCACCCCGGGAGGCCGTCCGCCAATGGCGGGTCGCCCCGGTATGGGCACGCGTCCCGGTGGCCCGCCCCGTCCGGGTGGTCTGCTTGGTGCCGCCGCTGGAGCTCCGCCTCCGGGCACGGCTCCGCGCCCCGGCGCTCGTATAGGCGCACCTTCCCGCCGTCCCGGACAGCGTTACACCGGTCCTCGTGGCAAGCAGGAAGGCCCAATGAAGGGCTTCACGCCGCCGCCGCGGCTTTCGCTCAGCAATGAGCCATTGCCGATCACGCGTGCGATCACCATCTCTGAAGGCGTCAGTGTAAAGGACCTCGCCGAAAAGCTGGACATCCGCGCCAAGGATTTGATTGCGCGCTTGTTGGCTCGCGGTGTCTTTGCCACCATCAACCAGACGCTCAGCGAAGATCTTGCCCGCGACATGGCTCGCCATTTCGGAGCCGAGAGCTCGGTCATCAGCTTCGAGGATCAGATTCAGCAGGAATACGATGCTCAGGCGATAGAGCAGGATAACGAGGCGGTGTTTGCCACTGTCACACGTCCGCCCGTGGTCACCATCATGGGACACGTCGATCACGGCAAAACCAGCTTGCTCGATGCTATCCGCTCCACCAACGTAGCCGAGGGTGAAGCCGGTGGTATCACCCAGCACATTGGCGCATACAAGGTAAAGATCACGGATACCAACTCGCCCGCCTTTGGCCGCGAGATTGTCTTCCTCGATACGCCTGGTCACGAGGCCTTCACCCGCATGCGCGCCCGCGGCGCCAAGGTCACGGACATCGTTGTACTGGTAGTGGCTGCCGATGACGGCGTCATGCCCCAGACCATTGAGGCCATTGACCACGCCCGCGCCGCCAAGGTTCCAATCATTGTGGCCGTCAACAAGATTGACAAAGAGAATGCGCAGCCCGATCGCGTCAAGAAGCAGCTCGCCGACCGCGGCTTGCTTCCTGAAGACTGGGGCGGCGACACCATCTTCGTGGACGTTTCGGCCAAGCAGAAAACCAATCTCAACCAGGTAATGGAGATGATCTGCCTCGTGGCGGACATGAAGGAGCTCAAGGCAACGCCCGAGCGCCTCGCCTCCGGCACCGTGCTGGAAGCCAAACTGGATCGCGGACGCGGTCCGGTGGCAACCGTACTCATCGACAACGGTACCCTTCGCGCCGGTGAAAACTTCGTCGTCGGCAACATCTTCGGCAAGGTTCGCGCCATGTTTGACGATCGTGGACGCCCACTCGAAGAAGCTGGTCCATCCACTCCGGTGGAGATCCTCGGACTCGAAGGCCTCCCGCAGGCAGGCGATCAGTTCGTGGTCGTTGCCGAGCGTGAAAAGGCCCGTGAAATCGCCGACTACCGCGAAGGCAAAGCCCGCGAAGCCGTGCTCGCAAAGACTGCGCGCGTCTCGCTCGAAGGCCTCGCCCAGCAGATCAAGGACGAAGGCACCAAGCAACTCGAT
>Ga0182012_10004112_pt1 | contig 15302 bp, 12 predicted proteins | sample 612S2SmetaG_FD_120486 | JGI IMG/M metagenome (GOLD analysis project Ga0182012, IMG submission 120486) | Permafrost microbial communities from Stordalen Mire, Sweden - 612S2S metaG | ecosystem: Environmental > Terrestrial > Soil > Wetlands > Permafrost | place: Sweden: Stordalen | collected... | reverse complement strand
TTTGCCCGTGGACTTCGTTGGCTCGGCCCTTACAGCCCGCTTTGGGGATGCGCGGGCCTCGCCGCCTCGTCCACAGCCAAAATCCCTTGCCGCAGGACCCCTTTCAATTTTCAGACAGGCTCTAGGAGAACCGGACGGAGGCGGATTCACATAGGCCGATGAAGGTTTCCTCCGCGAGGTTCAAGCGTTTGCCGCGCCAGTGCAGGATGCCCCAGTTGCGCTGCAATTTTCGCCGGCCCAAGGGCAGAGCGACCAGCGAACCTTCCTCAATTTCTTTTTGCGCGATCCACGGCGCCAGAATGCTGATGCCAATGCCCAGCTTCACCAGTTCCTTGGTCGCCTCCATGCTGCCCAGTTCAATGACGGTGTTGAGCACCCTCTGCTCCCGGCGAAAATAATCCTCGACCAGGCGGAAGGTGACGCTGCGCTTGTTGTAGAGGATGTAGTTCTGACGCGGGATGTCCGAACGGTCCGCCCGTCCGGCTTTCGCCCACGGGTGCAGCGCCGCCACGATGAAATGCAGTTCATCGGTGAACAGCGGATGAAATTCCAGCCGGGGTTCATTGCTGGCTGCCAGCGATAGTGCCAGGTCAATGCGTTGGTGCAGCAAGGCGTCCACCAGTTCCAAGGTGTCGCCCGGTGCAATGGTGATGGCGTGCTCGGGAAAGCTTTCTTTGAACTCGCGCATGGGCCGCGACAAGGCGTGGCTGGAAGTCGAGGGACAAACCCTGCTGGCGCGGCAGGTCAATCTGGCCCGGGAACTGGGCGCGGTGGAAATCTTCATCGCGGGTCGTCCGGAAAAGGACTATTCCGGATTTGGATGCACGGTATTGCGGGATAGATTTACGGAGGCCGGCCCGTTGGCGGGGATTGAACGGGCGCTGGCGTCGGCAACCTCGTCGCTGTTGCTCGTGCTGGCCGTGGATTTGCCGGCCATGAAGGCGGAAGTGCTGCAACGGCTGGCGGCGGTGTGTGCCGAGAATTACGGCGCCATTCCCCGGCTGGCGGGGAACCTTGAACCACTGGCCGCATTTTATCCGAAGTCAGCACACTTATTGGCGGAATCCTTGTTGGGCGGGGGACACAACGCCGTCGCCACCTTCGCCGGACGTTGCGTCCGGTCCGGTCTGGCACAATTCGTGGATCGGCCCCCGGGCGAAGCGGTTTATTTCATCAATTGGAATTCCCCAGCCGACCAATAACCGCGAATCCGGCCCCACGGGGCCGCGGGCAAAAAATTGACGTCGCAAAGTGTTTGAGGTAGGCTTTTTAGGTGTCCACGCTATGAAGCGCGTCAATTCATTCGTCCGCCTGGTCAGGCTAGAGCATTTCCATAAAAGCTGTAGCGCTGCGTTGAGGACCCTGCGGGAAGCGGTCTTTTTGGTTTCTGGCGGCGTTTTGGCTCAGTTACAGGTCGGAGCCGACATGCGCCTTCGCCAAAGCCTTGCCCCAAAACCGAAAATACTCGCTTCACAGCGCTACAGCTTTTCGGTCAATGCTCTGGTTATTTTGATTGGGTGCGGGTTCCTTTTCGTTTCAGCGTTGGTTCCCGGCCTGCGGGCGCAGCCGGCCGCTCCAGCGGCGACGTTTGCCAGGTCCCCGCTTTCAATCACCAATGTCATGCAGTTGTCAAAACTCCTGGAAACTTCAGCCCGGGTCGTTGCCAATGTGCGGCTGGAGGTGCTGGTTTGCTCGGCGAGCCGGCCGGAGATCGGGGTGGTGGCGGTGATGGATAAAACGGGCAGCGAGATTCTCGAATTGGGACCGCGCCAAGATCCGATCGCGGTCGGTGACGTCATCCGCCTGGAAGGCCGGCGCTGCCTGCTGCGAAAGCAGGAAATCGGAGTCGAAATCACCCGGGCGCCGGACGTGAGCAACGACGGGGTGCATGGTTTACGGAACCGGACGGGGACGGTGAGGCTTACGGCGGGACTCCATGCCTTTCAATTGGATTACTTTAATTATTTGCGCGGCACTGCTTTGGAGCTGAGCTGCCGGTTGCCGGACGGCCGGGTGCAGACGGCCGATCATTTTCTGGTCAGACCCGGCGGCGTGCCGCCGGCAACCAACCTGGTGGCCGGAGTGGAGGCGACTTATTATGAGGGGGGATGGTTGTCGGTGCCCGATTTTTCGCAGCTTCAACCGATCAAGACGGAGATGAGCACCAACCTGGGTCTGACCATGGACGCGGAGAAAGAATATTACGGGGTTCGATTCAAAGGATTCTTCTCAGCTCCCATGAATGGAACTTATGCCTTCACGCTGGGATCGGACGATGGAAGCCTGCTCTTTTTGGACACGCCGGAGGTTCCGACCACCAAGCTGGGCGGCGAAACCATCCCCCCGCCCACCGCCTCATCCTTGCGCGCGCCGATGACCGAGCTCGACGCGCCGAAATGGATCAGTGTCGAAGGCCGGGCGGTGTTCGTTTCGAGATTAGGACGAGGTTTGCGATTCGAGCTTCGGTCCGGGGCCGATTCCGTCCGGGTCACCGTGGCAGATGCCGGGGAAGCGGATCCTTTGCGGTTGAAAAACTCCCGCATTCGGGTGGCCGGGATCGGGCGCGCCTCCCTGACGCAAAACCGGGAGCTGGTGCTGGGAGAATTATCCGTAACCGCGGCGGATAACATCACGATCCTGGAGGATGCAGCCCGGCCGATCACGGAATTGGAGCCGGCCAGGCCGTATGGGGCGGTCAACCAGATTCAAAGTCTGTCCACGGACATGGCAGCCCGTCATTTGCCGGTCAGAATTCAAGGGGTGGTGACCAGTCTGGCGCCGTCCTTATATCGCTATATGTCGGTCCAAGATGAAACGCGCGGGGTCTTTGTCCGGCTGTCCCCGGACACCGTGTCCAACGCGGTGGCGGGCGAGCTTTGCGAGGTTACCGGGCACACCGATGTGGGCGATTTTGCCCCGATTGTGGACGCCGAGCAAGTCGTTGATTTGGGGCCGGGCCAAATGCCGCCGGCGGCGCGACCCTCGTGGAAGGAGTTGATCAACGGCAGCATGGATGTGCAATGGGTGGAGATTCAAGGGGTGGTAACAGCGGTCACCAACAACAGTCTGGGACTGATCCTCCCCGAGGGGAAGCTCCAGGTGGATGAGGTAGTGGGATATCCGGAATCGCAATTAAGAGCTTATGAGGGCGCGGTCATCCGGCTGCGCGGAGTGCTCTTCGCGGAATGGAACACGAACCGCACGGTCCAGGTGGGACATGTGATGATGCGCAACGCGATGATCAGCGTGGAGGCGGCGGCCCAGGGCGATCCGTTTGACGTGGAGCTGAAGAGTTGGAGCGAGCTCTATCAATTCGACCCCCGGGGAACGCCGTTTCAGCGGGTGAGAGTGAAGGGGACGGTGATCTACAGCGATGCCACGCGTATTTTCCTCATGGACCGGGCGAAGGGCATCCGGATTTCCCCGGCGGCCGCAACCAAAGTGCGGTTTGGAGAAAAGGTGGAGGTGGTGGGCTATCCAGACATCAGCGGCCCCGCGCCGCTGCTGCGGGAGGCGATCCTGCGCCGAACCGGGGAGACGGAGGAGCCCACGCCGTTAATACTGGACGGCAGCGAAGTGGCACAAACGAAAGTTGATTCGATGCTGGTGCGCCTCACCGCCACGCTGATGGGCAGCCATGTGGAAAAGGATTTGCGCGTGCTGGAAATGAACGCCGAGGGGCATTTGTTTCTCGCTTACCTGCCGGAAACAACCCGGTCGGAGTCGCTGCGAACGGGCAGTCAACTGGCCCTGACCGGGGTTTACGTTGGGAAAACGCGGACGGAGATGGAGGGGGGCAATGAAAGCGGCTTTGAGTTGTTTTTAAGCTCACCGTCGCAATTGAAAGTGCTGTCGCAGCCCCCGTTGTGGACGCCGCGGCGACTGCTGTACATGGTGGGGTTTTTGTTTGCCATTCTGCTGCTGGCCACGGTTTGGATTTCCCAGTTGCAACGGCAGGTGGACCAGCGCACCCGGCAACTCCAACAGGAAGTGCGGGAGCGCGAAGTGGCGGAACGGGAACGGGCCTTGGAATCGGAACGTTCCCGGATCGCCCGGGATTTGCACGACGACCTGGGCTCCAGCCTGACCGAAATCAAAATGCTGGCCAACCAGGGGCACCGGCTGGGCGCGCTGGACGATTTGACGGCGCTGTTCGACGGCATTGCCGGGAAGGCGCGCGAGTTGGTGACCAATTTGGACATCATCGTGTGGGCGGTGGATCCGGCGCGCAATTCCTTGGAATCCGCGACCGATTACTTGATCGACTTCGCGAGCGAATATCTGGCTCATTCGGGAATCGCCTGCCGGTTTGACATTCCGGTCACCCTGCCCTCCGTCCGGTTGGAGGGGCGGCTGCGGCATGATTTGCTGCTGGCCGTCAAAGAGACCTTGAACAACATCGTCCGCCATGGCCGGGCCACGGAGGTGGTGTTCCGGATGACCTTCTCGGAAGACCAGTTCAAGATCATCATTACGGACAATGGCCGGGGCTTCGATGCCACCGCGAGGCACGGGGGCAACGGTTTAAAGAACCTGCCAGTGCGGCTGTCCAAACTGGGCGGACGATACAACGTTGAATCGGGCACGGGAAAGGGGACCCAGGTCACCATTGAACTGCCGGTGCCGCCGTGGACAACGGCCCAGCCGGCCAGCGCGGAGCCTTGACATGAGACCGGACATGATTTATTTAAGGGGAGATGCTGTTACCGCGCTTGCGACCCACAACCCCCATTTCCCCAACTGGAAACCTGCGCATGACTGACAAACCCACGGGCGATGAGTCCGCAACCACGAAGGTGGCCGTGGTGGAAGACAATGACACCGTACGGCAGTTTCTCACGGAATTGATTGCCAACACACCCGGGCACCAGTGCGTGTGCGCCTGCGCCTCCGCGGAGGAGGCGGTGGAAAGAATTCCCGGGCTCCGGCCCCATGTGGTGCTTATGGATATTCAACTGCCGGGCGAATCCGGGGTGGTCTGCACGGGCCGGCTGCGCGAACTGATGCCGGAGATCCAGGTGATCATGCTGACGGTTTATCGGGACACGAACATGATCTTCCAGGCGCTCCGGGCCGGCGCCTGCGGCTACGTGTTAAAACGGGCGGACGACCGGGAGATCCTGGAAGCGATTGCAGAAGTCCGCGCCGGGGGCGCGCCGATGACCAGCCAGGTGGCCCGGATGGTGGTGCGGTCCTTCCAGGAAGAAGCGTCGCACCTGTCGGAGGCGCAGAACCTGTCCCACCGGGAGAAGGAAATTCTGGCCTTGGTGGCGCAAGGACGGTCCAACAAGGAAATCGGCAGCCAGTTAAACATCACTTCCGGGACGGTGCGCATCCACTTGTCGCACATTTACGAGAAGCTGCATGTTTGTTGCCGGACCGAAGCGGCGGCGAAATACTTCAACGCCAAGCTCTCCGAACGCGTCTGAAAGTGGCGGGGAGCCGGGGGGCAGCGGCGCGAGTGGCCACACCGCAAAATTGGTTCATCGTTTGGTAAAAGAGGGCTAGTCGAAAAATGGCGGCCGGCTGATATTTATGGTCCGTTACGGACAATAAATGTCGAATCAACCGCCAGCACCGCCATCCTTGCCCGCCGACGCCCGGCCCAATTCCGGCGGATGCAGCCATTGCGGCGAGCCATGTCCGGACCCCTCCTTGGGCGGGAACGACCTCCGCTTCTGCTGCCTGGGGTGCCAGACGGTGTACGGCCTCCTGCACGAAAACGGACTGGGCCGGTATTACGCCCTGGAAGCCATGCCGGGCAGGCGCATATGGCCGGCTGGCGGCCGGAAATGGACGTTTCTGGACGACCCGTTGGTGGCGGACGAACTGTGTGATTTCACGGACGGCGACCAGGCGCGGGTCACGCTGCACCTGCCGGCCATCCACTGCGTCGCCTGCGTGTGGCTGCTGGAAAACCTGTTCAAACTCCATCCGGGCGCGGGCCGTTCGGTGGTGAATTTTGCGCGGCGGGAGGCGGCCATCACCTTTGACCGCAGCCGGCTCAAGTTCAGCGAACTGGCGGCGCTGCTCACCACGATTGGCTACGAGCCCCAGTTCACGTTTGGGGAAACGGAACTGGCGGAACCGGCGGCGGGGCGCAAAAAAGCCTGGTTGCAAATCGGTTTTGCGGCGTTTGGCTTTGGCAACATCATGCTGATGTCGCTGCCGGTGTATCTGGGGCTGGATTCGGTGAACGAACCCTGGTTCAAGACGTTTGCGGGCTGGTTGAGCCTGGCGCTGGCCCTGCCGGTGTTGATCTACAGCGCGTCGGATTTTTGGCGGGCGGCCTGGGCGGGGGTCCGGCAACGCTCTTTGACCCTGGAGTTTCCCATCTCCCTGGGGTTGGCGGCCATCTATGGCACCAGCATTTTTGAGGTGTTGGCGCGGCGCGGGCCAGGCTACTGCGATTCGCTGTGCGGCGTGGTCTTTTTCCTGCTGTGCGGCCGGGTGTTTCAGAAAATGACCCATGACCGCCTCACCTTCGACCGCGATTACAAGGGATTCTTCCCGCTGTCCGTGGTGCGCCAGGGCCCCGGCGGTGAGGAAAGCGTGGCCATCAGCCGGCTGCAAACCGGGGACCGGCTCATCCTGCGCAACGGTGAATTGATCCCGGCCGACGCCCGGTTGGTGGACGGCGAGGCCTGCATTGATTACAGCTTTGTGACCGGGGAATCCGAGCCGGTCAAACGCCGGGCGGGCGAGCATCTTTACGCCGGCGGACGCCAGGTGGGCGGCGCGATCACGGTGGAGACGGTCAAACCGGTGGCGCAAAGCTACCTGGCCACACTCTGGGAACACGAGGCGTTCCGCAAACCACGCGACCACGACTTGGATTGCCTGACCAACCGTTACAGCCGGCGCTTCACCAAACTGGTGCTCGGCGTGGCGCTGGCGGCGGCGGGAGGGTGGTGGTTCCAAGACGCCGGGAAAGCGGAGAAAGTGTTCACCTCGGTTTTGATCGTGGCCTGTCCGTGCGCGCTGGCGCTGGCGGCGCCGCTCACGCAGGGGACGGCCCAACGGCTGCTGGGCCGGCTGAATATTTACCTGAAGAACGGGCTGGTCATCGAACGCCTGGCGGAGGTGGACACCATCGTGCTGGATAAGACCGGGACCCTCACGACGGCGGATGCACGCGGCGTGAAGTTCCTGACGGCGGACCGGAGGGGTGCCGGCGAACTGTCGCCGGCGGAGGCGCAATGGATTGGCTCGCTCACCCGGTACTCGACTCATCCCCATTCCGTGCGGATTACCCGGCACCTGGGCACGGACCCGTTGCCGGTGGCGGGATTCAACGAAGTCCCCGGGCAGGGCGTTGCCGGGGAAGTCGCGGGGCATCGGGTGGTGGTGGGGTCCGGCGAGTGGCTGCAACAGCAGGGTGTCAAGTTGGACGCTTCGCCCGCCGGCGGCGTGCAGGTGGCGATTGACGGGCGATGGCGCGGCGGTTTTGCCTTGGAGAACTCGTTGCGGCCGGAGGTGGCCGAGCTGCTGGCGCAATTGGGCGGGCGGTTTGAACTGGCGCTGTTGAGCGGCGACAACGAGCGCGAGGCCGGGCAGTTTCAAACGCTGTTCGGGCCCGACGCCCGCCTGCGGTTCAACCAGCGGCCGGCGGACAAGTTGAATTTCATCCGTGAACTGCAACAGGGCGGCCGACGCGTGATGATGGTCGGTGACGGCTTGAATGACGCGGGCGCGTTGAAACAGGCGGAGGTTGGGGTGGCCGTGGTGGAGCAGATCGGCGTGTTTTCGCCGGCCAGCGACGTCATATTGGATGCGGCCCAACTCCCGCAACTGGCCCGGGTATTGCAGTTCGCGCGAGCTTCGGCGCGGGTGGTGCGCACGGGTTTCCTGATTTCCGCCGTCTATAACCTGGCCGGCATCAGCATCGCGGCGGCGGGGCTGATGGCCCCGATCGTGTGCGCCATTCTGATGCCGATCAGTTCGGCCACGGTCGTGATGTTCTCCTGCGGCGCCACGGCGTGGCTGGGCACGCGCATTCTGCAAGCGCCGGAGCGCCGGTCGGTGACCGGTTTTGCCCAGGCGCAAGGTTTAAGCCGGTCAGAGACCGGCGCTCCGGGGGATAACCTGGGTACGGCCGAAGTGGTGCCGGTTCCCTCAACCTTGGAGGCGGCATGAGCGTGCTCATCGTACTCATCCTCGCCAGCCTGGCGGTCGGCCTGACGTTTCTCGCCGCGTTCATCTGGTCGGTGCGGAGCGGCCAATATGAGGACACGCTGACGCCCGCAATGCGGGTGCTGCTGGATGATGCTCCCGCTCCGGGGGGAGAGATTTCCCCGAAAAGGGAATTAGAACTGGCAACCCCTGAACCGAGACGAAGCGGTGGTGATCCGACACGGCTGGCAGTTGTTCCCCCTCACCCCGGCCCTCTCCCCAGGGAGAGGGAGAATCGTCGTCAGTCGCAAAGTTATCCGATGATTCCAGCGGCCGGAGGATCCACCGTCCAGGGGGAGGGCCGGTGTGAGGGCGGACATATCGTCTCCCCGCCCGCCATTTCAGTTAAACCCATAAAAATGCCATTGAACCAACTATGAACGTGGAAACCTTTAAATACGACAACCGGATCGTCCGGGCCTTCGCGATTGCGACGGTGGTCTGGGGCATCGTCGGCATGGCGGTGGGCCTGCTGGCGGCGGTGGAACTGTTTTACCCCGGTGCGAACCTGAACCTGCAATTTATCACGTTTGGCCGCATCCGGCCGCTGCACACCAACGCGGTGATCTTCGCGTTTGTCGGCAACGGCATGTTCATGGGCATCTACTATTCGCTGCAACGGCTGTGCAAGGCGCGGATATTCAGCGATTTCCTGAGCTGGTTCAACTTCTGGGGCTGGCAGGCGATCATCGTGGGCGCGGCGCTGACCCTGCCCCTGGGCTTCACCACCAGCAAGGAATACGCGGAGCTGGAATGGCCCATCAAGGTGGCCATCGCCGTGGTCTGGGTGGTGTTCACGGTGAATTTGATCGGGACGATCCTCAAGCGCCGGGAAAAGCACATGTATGTGGCCATCTGGTTTTTCCTGGCCACGGCCCTCACGGTGGCGGTGCTGCACATCACCAACTCCATGACGATGCCGGCGGGCTGGTTCAAGAGCTATTCGATGTACGCGGGCGTGCAGGACGCGCTGGTGCAATGGTGGTACGGGCACAACGCGGTGGCGTTTTTTCTGACCACGCCGTATCTCGGCCTCATGTATTACTTCCTGCCCAAGGCGGCCAACCGGCCGATCTTTTCCTACCGGCTCTCGATCATCCATTTCTGGGGGCTGATCTTCATCTATATCTGGGCCGGGCCGCATCACCTGCTGTACACCTCGCTGCCGGACTGGGCGCAGTCGCTGGGCGTGGTGTTTTCGCTCATGCTCATCGCCCCGAGCTGGGGCGGCATGTTGAACGGCCTGCTGACCTTGCGCGGCGCGTGGGACAAGGTCCGCCAGGATCCGGTGCTCAAATTCATGGTCGTAGCGGTGACCGCCTACGGCATGGCCACGTTGGAAGGCCCGTTGATGGCCCTGAAGTCTGTCAACTCACTATCCCATTACACGGACTGGACCATCGCGCACGCCCACTCCGGCGCGCTGGGCTGGAACGGGTTCCTGACCTTCTCCATGTTGTATTATCTATACCCGAGGCTCTATAATACGAAACTATGGTCCACCAAGCTGGCCAATTACCATTTCTGGATCGGCCTGCTGGGCATCATGTTCTACCTCATCCCCATCTACGTGGCGGGCGTCACCGAAGGGCTGATGTGGAAACAGTTCACCAAGGACGGCTTCCTGCAATATCCCAACTTTCTGGAAACCATCCTGCAAATCGTGCCGATGCTCCGGCTGCGTTCCATTGGCGGCACGCTCTACCTGGCGGGCACGTTGATGATGGCTTACAATTTGTATCGCACGGCCAAGGCCGGCAAATTTGAACCGGATACCGAGGCCCAGGCCGTGCCGTGGCGGCAAACCCCCGTCGCGGCGCACGCCGGCTCGGGCTTCCACCGCCTGCTGGAAGGCAAACCGCTGGTCTTCACCGTCCTGGCCGTGGTGGCCATCCTCATCGGCGGCATCGTGGAAATCATCCCAATGTACCTGATCAAGGAAAACGTCCCGACGATCGCCAGCGTGCATCCGTACACGCCGCTGGAGGTGCTCGGGCGCGACCTCTATATCCGCGAAGGCTGCCTGGGCTGCCATTCGCAGATGATCCGCCCCTTTCGCTCCGAGACCGAGCGGTATGGCGAATATTCCAAGGCCGGGGAATTTGTCTATGACCATCCCTTCCTGTGGGGTTCCGAACGCAAAGGCCCGGACCTCGCCCGCGAAGGCGGAAAATATCCCGCCGCCTGGCATTACACGCACATGGACGACCCGCGCGCCACCTCGCCCGGCTCGATCATGCCGCGTTATGACTGGCTGCTGACGCAGAAGCTGGAAACCGATTCCCTGCCCTCCCGCCTGGCGGCGCTGCGCCGGGTGGGCGTGCCCTATCCGGCCGGTTTCGAAAACGGGCCGGCGCAAAAGGATTTGCAGGCGCAGGCGGCAAAAATCGTCGCCGATCTCAAGCTGGGTTCGGTGACGGCGGAACCGGACCGGGAAATCATCGCGCTGATCGCCTATCTGCAGCGGCTCGGCACGGACATCAAGGCGCCGTCCGCCGCCCCGGCCGCCCCATAACAGGAGAAGCTTATGTATAAAGAAGTGCTGGAGAACATCCAAGGCATCGGCCTTTACGGGATCATTTCGATCTGCCTCTTTTTCGTCTTTTTCACCGGTGTGCTGCTGTGGTCATGCGCGCTGAAGAAGAACTATTTGAACACCATGGGCAACCTGCCGCTGGAGGATAACGAAGGCCCGGAACCGACCAACGACCAAATCCAATCCTGAATCTTATGAGCGAACATCCCCAAGATCCTTTGCTGCTGGATCATGAATACGACGGCATCCGGGAACTGGACAACAAACTGCCCCGCTGGTGGGTGTGGTTGTTTAACATCACCATCGCCTTTGCGGTCGTCTATCTGCTCTACTACCATGTGCTGCGCTTGGGCCCGCTGTCGGCGGAGGAGTACAAAAACGAAATGAAAATCGGCGAACATCTCAAAGCCGGCGCCATGGGCGCGTTTGAAAAAGGCATCCCCATGTTGCAACCCTCCACCGACCCGCTGGTCCTCAATGTGGGGCGCGCGCTCTACGCGCAATCCTGCGCCCCCTGCCATCGCGCCGACGGCGGCGGGTTGGTCGGCCCCAACCTGACAGATGATTACTGGATTCACGGGAGCAATTACACCGACACGGTGTCGGTCATCTGGAACGGCGTGCCCGCCAAAGGCATGGTCACCTGGAAGACCGTCCTGAAGCCGGAGCAAATCCAGGCCGTCGCCAGCTTCATCTACACGCTGCGCGGGGCCAAACTGGCCACGCCCGGCAAACCGCCGGAAAACCAGGCCCCGGTGAAGACCGGGCCGTCGGCGTTTGAATGAAAATAAGGCATGTTGGCCGTGGCAGGCACGTCTGCGGATTGGCAATCCGCGATACAACCGGCTGCCAGTCGGCGCCAGGCGGTTTGGCGACCGGTTTAAAGCCCGATGGCGAATTGCAAATGACTGGCGTTAGGTTATCATTTCCGTGTGAATACACTGCATGATTTGGTGGCCGACAAGCTCGAACGGTGTGATCCCGCCGCGCGCGAGGAGTTGCTGTCTCTCCCGCTGGAGAACATCGCCCGCTGGCTCGCCAACGGCCATACCGCCCCGCATCGGCTGGAAGAATGGCGTAAAATCCTGCTCCGCGCCCGACAATCCCCGGATGGGTTCGCCGACCTACTCCGGCTCCTGCGCGATCCCGCAGAGCCGGCGCGGCGGCTCAGAGATTTTGCGCCCTTCGCCGGCAGCCTCACGCGTGAGGAACGCCGGCAGGCAGAACCCGAATGCGCATACCATTTCTAATCCATCTGCTGGATTCCGTGGCGGCGCTGGCACGACCCCGCCGGATCGTGATCCTCGGTTCCAGTTCGCTCCTGCCGCAATACCCGGAACTTGGGGAAGCAGGTCATCCGCTGGAAGTTTCGCTCGACGCCGATTTGTTGCTCGATCCGGTGAATGAAGCCATTGCCGATATGCTCAAAGATGCGGTCGGGGAGGAAAGCGGGTTCCAACAGCAACACGGTTATTATGCCGACATCCTCCGGCCTGCCATCGTCGAGACGCTGCCCGCCGGCTGGGAATCGCGCCTGCATCCGGTCACCGGTAATCACACGGTCTTCGCTCTCGACCCTTACGATCTGGCGCTGGTCAAACTGGTGGTTGGGCGTGCAAAGGATCTCGAACTGCTCAGGGCAATGCTGCGGCTTGGGATCGTTGAACCAAACCGGCTCCGGCACCACCACCAACAAACCCCGCTGGGCGAACGCGAAGCCGCAACCGCAACCACATCCTGGGGGAACACGGCAAAGCACCATCTTCGCCCGTATGAAAGATCACCATCAGGAATTGGCTGCCCTGTTGGCGGCGAGGAACCGCTCAAACCCAAGCCAGGAAAGCCCGATCCCAGATATTTATTAGTTTTTTCATTTGGTCGTGTAAACCCCTACAAAATGCCTATTCCAAGCGAAGAAATTCTCAGCCGTGGCGCCAAAGCCTCAGAAAGTTTTCTTGATTGGAAAAGATATTCACAGACTTTCATCAAAACCAAGCCGTTAGATTTTCAATCGGGTGTTAAAGCAGTCACCATAAAACACGCAAATAACACTTTAAAACAGCAAGTTACCAATGCCCACTCCTGAATCCATCCCGCCACCGGAAATCGCCGAACCCGAGGACGATTTTCGCGACCACATCGCCACGGCGGATGCGGAGGGGCGGCGCAGGTGGATTTATCCACGCAAGGTCAGCGGACCTTGGTACCGCTGGCGCACCTGGTTTAGCCGGCTGTTGCTGGTCATCATGTTCGCCGGGCCGTTCATCACCATCCACGGCAATCCGCTGCTGCTGCTGAACATCCCAGAGCGCAAGTTTGTCGTCCTGGGCCAGATCTTCTGGCCGCAGGACATGTTCATCTTCGCCCTGGCCCTGCTGTTGTTTTTCACGGGCATCGTCATTTTTACCGCGGCCTACGGGCGACTGTGGTGCGGCTGGGCGTGCCCGCAGACGGTGATGATGGAGATGGTGTTCCGCAAACTCGAATATCTGATTGAAGGCGACGCGCCGGAGCAGCGCCGGCTGGCCAAAGCGCCCTGGACCGGTCCAAAAATCCTGAAAAAGACCGTCAAGCACGCCGTTTTTTTCGCGCTGTCCTTTTTGGTCGGCAACGTGCTGTTGAGCTACATCATCGGCTGGCGGGAACTCGGGCAGATCATCACCGATCCGCCCGCGCAACACGTCACGGGCCTGACGTTCATGATCCTGTTTTCGCTGTTGTTTTACGGCATCTTCGCCCGGTTCCGCGAGCAGGCCTGCACCTTCATCTGTCCCTACGGCCGGTTTCAATCCGCGCTGCTGGATGAGAATTCCATCGTCGTGGCCTACGATTACAAGCGCGGTGAAAAACGCGCCCCGCTCAAACGCGGCCAGACCTTCGGGGAACGCCGCTTCGCCGGCCTCGGGGATTGTGTGGCCTGCCATCAGTGCGTGGCGGTCTGCCCGACCGGCATTGACATCCGCAACGGCACGCAGATGGAATGTGTCCACTGCACCGCCTGCATGGACGCCTGCGACCAGGTGATGGTGAAGACCGGCTCGCCCGCAGGCCTCATCCGCTACGCCTCGCTTAATGGCATCGAACGCGGCGAACGGCTCCGCCTGACCCCGCGCCTGATCGGCTATTCCGTCGTGCTGGGCGTGCTGGCGGTCATCCTGGGGGTGCTGCTGTTCAACCGGTCGGAGGCCGAGGCCACCCTGCTGCGCGCCCCCGGCTCGCTCTTCCAGCAGATGCCCGACGGCCGGTACAGCAACCTGTACACCGTGCGGGTCATCAACAAGACCTCGCGCGAAATGCCGGTGGAATTGCGGCTGGAAAGCCCGGCTGGCAAACTGAATCTGATGGGCCGGAACGACCTCCTGGTGCCGCCGCAAAAGCTCGTGGAAAACTCCGTGCTCCTTGAACTTGACCCGGCCGCCATGAAAGCCGGCACCACACCGGTGAGCATCGGGGTGTGGTCGGGGGGCAAGAAATTGCAGACCTTGAAAACCGCGTTCATCGGCCCGCGTTAAACCCGGCCAAAGCCCCGAATACTTAATCGCAAAGCACGCAAAGAAGAACTGAATGAAACGAAATCTCTGGCCCTACGGGATCATCGGCGCCTTCCTGCTGTTTGCCGGCGGCCTGGCGACCACGGTCACCATCGCCGTCTCGCATCCGGAAGACCTGGTCAATGCGAACTACTACGAGAACGAAGTCCGCTTTCAAGAGCGGCTGGATGACACCGCCCGCGCCCAAAAGGCCGGGGCGGCCCTCCGCTATGATGCCGCCGCCCGCCAAATGCTCATCGCCTTGCCGGCCGCGCAGCTCGCGCAAAGGCCGACCGGGACCCTCCGGTTGTACCGTCCGGATTCGCCCAAACAGGACCGCGAACTGCCGCTCGAGCCGCACGCCGACGGCACGCAAGCGCTGAATACTGCCACCCTGGCCGCCGGCCCCTGGTTGCTGCAAGCCGCCTGGCAGGCAGGCGGACAAGCATATTACCTGGAACAGAAATTCACCGTCCCGGCGAAATGATGACCCTCAAATCATGGACCTGATTCTCGCCATCACCCTCGGCCTGCTTGGCAGTCTCCACTGCGCGGCCATGTGCGGGCCGCTGCAACTCGCGCTGCCCATGCCCCCCGGCGGCACCGGTCGGAAGATCGGCGGACGCCTGGTTTACCAGTTGGGCCGCATCGCCACCTACTGCCTGCTGGGCCTGGTGGCCGGGGTGCTCGGTCGGTCCATCGTGCTGGCCGGGCTGCAACGCTGGCTCTCCATCGCCCTCGGGCTGGCGATCCTCGCCGGATTTTTCGCCGCGAAAAAAATGGCCTTGTCGGCGCCCGTGGTTCGCGGGGTGCTGCGCCTCAAAAACGCCATGGCCGGTCAATGGCAGCGGCGCGAGTTCCGTTCCTTGGGCCTGCTCGGGGCCTTGAACGGCCTCCTGCCCTGCGGTCTGGTCTATGCGGCCCTGGCCGGCGCCGTGGCGCGCGGCACCCCCGCCGCGGGCGTGCTGTTCATGGCCGCCTTCGGCCTGGGCACCACGCCGACGATGCTGGCCATCAGTTTGTCCGGCAAGCTCCTGCCGCTGGCGTGGCGCTTGAAACTCCGG
>Ga0182012_10004111_pt1 | contig 15312 bp, 7 predicted proteins | sample 612S2SmetaG_FD_120486 | JGI IMG/M metagenome (GOLD analysis project Ga0182012, IMG submission 120486) | Permafrost microbial communities from Stordalen Mire, Sweden - 612S2S metaG | ecosystem: Environmental > Terrestrial > Soil > Wetlands > Permafrost | place: Sweden: Stordalen | collected... | reverse complement strand
CCATTGGCAGGTGGAGTTCGTTGTGCGCCTCTCCGCCGTACCACTTATCGAGCTCGGCTGTATTGGGCAGATAGGTTTCTCCAATCAGTACGCGGTCGCCGGGATACTTCTCGACCATGGCGCGCATACGGCGAATGACGTCATGGACCTCGGGCAGATTGTTGGTATAAATGTCGCTCACGTTCGGGTCGCCCTGCGCGTTCGTGCCCCCGGTCTCGGGTTCGTTGCGCAGTTGCGGATCTTCAAACAATGTGGGAATCGCGTCGAGCCTGAAGCCGGCCACGCCGCGATCAAGCCAAAACCGCATGGCTCCGAACATGGCCTTCTCGACCTCAGGATTGCGCCAGTTCAGGTCCGGCTGCTGCTTGTAGAACTCGTGATAATAAAACTGATGGACGGCCGGCACCCACTCCCACGCCGAACCGCCGAAGAGCGACACCCAGTTGTTGGGCGGCACGCGGCCGTCGTGCTCGAAGCGCTTTTGATAGGCCGTCACGCCGGGGCTGTTGGCCGGGAGGCCGTCGTTCCAGCAGTACCAATTGTGCTTTGGGTTGGTGCGCGAGCTGGCCGCATCGATAAACCACTGGTGCTTGTCGGATGTGTGATTGAGCACCATATCGAGCACCACGCGGATGTTGTGCTTCTTCGCGTCCGCAATCAGGCGGTCCATGTCGGCCAGGGTTCCGTACTGCGGGTCGACATCCTGGTAGTTGGAGATGTCGTAGCCGAAGTCGACCTGCGGCGAGGGATACATGGGCGAGATCCAGATGGCATCGATGCCGAGTTTCTGCAAGTAGTCGAGCCGGGAGGTGATGCCGTTCAGGTCGCCGATACCGTCTCCGTTCGAGTCCTGAAAGGAGCGCGGGTAGATTTCATAGACCACCGCATGCTTCCACCATGTGTCATGACTCTCCGCACTCTGCGCGGCCGACCGAGCACCGCAAGACAGGGCCAGAGAAGCGACCAGCAGCAAGAGCGCACCAACGCGCTGAGCGCGGACGTTTTTACGGCGGCGAAGCGAGTAGCATTCGAAACGAGAGAGCATAGATTTCCTCCGAGCCAACGTCGCCAAATATAGCATTCACATGCTGAATGCGCAAAAGTTGATATGGCATAGTGGAGGACGGGATACAAATTTCGATCGTGGCATGGTGCGGGCGGTTTGCGGGTATTCTGTCCTAAATCGATGCAATAAATAGGTTTATAAGTTTTCCTTATACCGAACACATGAAATTGTCCACAGAATCGGCCAAATGTAATGACATTACGCGCCATTAAAAGGAATCTTTGTCATAGAAATAGCTTGACAGGTGTTCTTTGCTATCGGTAAAGTTCTGAGGGATTCACAACGGGGTAATAATTCGCTCTCAACGGCGCAGGAATTTTGTTGCTCCCCGCCGCGGCTCAAACATTCGAGAGTGATGAAACGACTAAGTGAGTTGCCGACAGTAGCTTCAAAGAAGAATTCAGGAGGACAGGGAATGAGAAAGAGTTTGTATCAGCAAGCCTGGCAGGCCGCAGTACTGGCTGTAGTTGCCGTGTTGCTAGTTTGTAGCCCAAGTTCACAGGCTCAGGCTATCTATGGCCAGATCTTAGGCACAGTGACGGACGTCACAGGTGCTGTGATCCCCAATGCGGCGATTAGCGTGACGGACGAGGCGAAGGGCACGATTGTGACCTTGGTGAGCAACGGAGCCGGCGAATTCACGGTAGCCCACTTGATTCCGGATACGTATGACATCAAGGTGACCGCGACCGGATTCGAGGCGTTTGAGCAGAAGGGCATTCAGGTTTTTGCGGACTCTTCCCCTACAGTTGTTGCAAAGCTGGCCATTGGCGCCGCTGATCAGACAGTCGAGGTTTCGGCCGATGCCGAGCCGCAACTCAAGACCGACCGCGCCGACGTGGCGCAGATTTATACCGCGCAACAGTTGGAAGACTTCCCCGTTCCCGATCACAACTTCGCGAATCTCCAGCTTCTTCTTCCCGGCGCAGTGCAGCTCGGATGGGCGCACGCGGCATCGGAGAATCCGCAGGGTTCCAAGCAGATTCAAGTTGACGGTCAGGCCTTCGGCGGCGTGAATTACACGCTGGATGGCACCGACAACGAAGACGCGATTCTCGGAATTATCGTGATCAATCCGAACTCCGAGTCCATGTCGGAAGCCAAGATTGCAACCCAGAACTTCGATGCGGAGTTTGGCAAGGCCGTTGCTTCGGTCGATACAGTTCAAACCAAGTCCGGCACCAATAGCTTCCACGGTACCTTGTTTGACAACCGCGAAGGCAATGCGAACCTGGCCAAGGATCCATTCACGCTTGGCCCTGGCGCAAGCTATCCAGCCGGCTTGAAGAATCAGTTTGGCGGCTCGGTGGGCGGTCCGGTCTGGAAGAATCATGCCTTCTTCTTCTTCGATTACCAGGGCGTTCGCCAGAAGATCGGCTCCACGGGTACGGGAACTGTTCCAACCCTTTTGACCCTGCAAAGCTGCACGGGTGCATCCCTGGCCTCCAATGGCAACTCGGGTTGCGACTTCAGCAAATATACCCGTCAGATTTACAACAACTCGACGGGCACGCCGGTCGCATACACCAACAACATCATTCCACTCAACCAGCTTGCACCGCAGGCGCTCAATCTCTTCAAGCTGCTGCTGGCCAACAAGTACACGCCCAACGCGGTCGGAACTTTTGGTGGTTTGGTGAACAACTATGTTGGGCAAGGCACGGGCATCTTCAATAGCAACCAGTGGGATGTGCGCGGCGACGAAACCATCAACGACAAGATGCACGTCTTCGGCCGCTTCAGCCGTTTTACCGATATCCTTAGCGGCGCAAGCCTCTTTGGTCCCGCAGGCGGCCCCGGACTGGGCGTTGCCGGTTACGGCGGCGTATCCAACGGCGCCAACGATTCGCTCGCCCTGGGCGCAGACATCGCTCTGAATCCGAAGCTGATCACCGATGTGCGGCTGGGTTACTTCCGTTACGGCATTCGGACGAAAAAGAACGATCCGGGCAACACCAACCTGCCCTTCATTGGCGAGAACGTCAGCGGCGCAACCGCGGCTCTCACCGTTCCGGTCGACTACGGCACTCCAGATATTCAGATCGCCGATTTCAGCGAAACGGATCTGAATCAGGGTGTGAGCACCACACAAAACTCCGGACCGCAGTTCGGCACCGGCCTGAACATGAACCATTGCAACTGCCCGCTGAAGGAAGAAGAAGATCAGTTCCAGTTGGTCAACAACTGGACCAAGAACATCGGCACCCACGCTGTGAAGTTCGGCGTCGATCTGCGCTACGCGCGCAACCTGCGCGTGCCCAGCGACTCGGACCGCACTGGCGTCAACAACTTCGGCAACGGACCTACCTCGAACGGAACATCCGGCGGCGTTGGCTTTGCCACTTTCATTCTTGGCGACGTTACCCAATTCAACCGCTACACCAGCACCTCGGCTACGGAGACAAACGCCAAGGAGTTCCAGCCGCGCGACTTCTTCTACGTGCAGGACACCTGGCGGGCATCGAACAAGTGGACGATCAATGCCGGCATGCGCTATGAGTTCTACGCTCCGGAGCGTGTCAATGGTGCGGGCAACGGCTCACTGCTCAACCTGGCCACCGGCTTCATCAATGTGGCCGGCGTAGGTGGAATTCCCCTGAACATGGGAGTTGCGGCCGCCAAGAACACATGGAACCCGCGCTTGGGCATCGCTTACCAGTACAACCAGAAGACGGTGATCCGCATGGGCTACGGTCGCAGCTTTGACCTGGGCGTGTTCGGCTCCGACTTCGGTCACGTGGTAACACAGAACCTGCCGGTGCTGGTCAACCAGTCGCTCAACGGTGTCGGTGGAACTACCTACTACGCCTTCAACTTGGCGGATCCGTCCAATACTGCCGTTCCCGCCGCTGGCGGTGGAAAGCCCTCCAACGCTTCTACAGCCCTGCAGGCGTTTGCTTCACCAGCAGTTAGTGCCGCCGGGCAGATTGCCATCAATGCAGTCATTCCCGGAACCATACCAACAACCACGGTCGGCCAGTTTGCCAGCGTGAAGGCGCGCCCATTCACGGAGCGCCTGCCCACCCTGGACGCATGGAACGCCGCGGTTGAGCGCGTGTTGACCCCCTCCCTCAAGGTGGAAGTCTCCTACGTGGGCAACAAGGGAACGCACACGCTGAGCGATGGCGACGGCAACAACACCAACCCAAATGAAGCTGCAATTACCCTGCCCGGATCATTCAACGTAGTCAACGGCCAGACTCTCCACTTCGATCCAGCCGGCGGAACCTGCCTTGCTGGAACAGCCGGTTGCACTGGCGCGGCCATCATCGGCGCATCGGGCGCAACGTCTAATACCACACTGCTGCAGCGCTATACCAACGGCAACCTGCCGGCGTGCGGCACAGGAGTGGCGTGCAACTGGACCCAGGGCATCAGCTACTACGGCGATGACCAGGACACCCACTACAACGCCCTCCAGGTGAAGCTGACTGAGGCGCCAATGCACGGCTTGTCGGGTACGGTCTACTATGCCTATCAGGTTGGCACAGACAACGCCAGCGGCTTTGCAACGTGGAACAAGGCAGCTGTGAAGGGCAACGATCAGGCCATCCGCCGCAGTGCTCTTACGGCCTTTGGCATCTACAAACTGCCCCTTGGAGACCACGGCAGCGCACTCGAGCGCGCCCTCATTGGCGGATGGGAACTTAGCCCCACCTTCGTCGTCCAGAGCGGCCTGCCCTTCTCGCTGAGCTACGGAGAGTGCGGTACTGCTATTCCGGGCAGCGCGCCCTGCCAACCTAACGGCAGTGTCAATAGCCTGAAGTACGGGGTTTCGGGCCATCCTGGCGCAGGAGTAACGTATTTTACACCTGTGTCGAATATATGCACTACGACCACGGCATTCACCTGCCCTGCACTGGATACCATCGGAAACATTCGGCGCAACACGGCTTGGGGGCCGCACTTCTTCAACAGCGATATGTCTCTAATCAAGAACGTGACGTTCCTGGAGAAGTACACCGCGCAATTCCGCTTCGATGCCTACAACGCGTTCAACCACATTAACCTCGGTAACCCTAACGGGAGCGTTGATAGTGGCGGTTCGATCGGCGGCGGTCCTTACCCGGCAGGTACGGGTGGAACCACCAATCCGCGCCAACTGCAATTCACTCTGCACTTCGCGTTCTAGCAAGCGTAGTGAATCTGAGGTGGGAGGAGAACATTCCTCCCACCTATTTTTTTGCTTACATTATCATTGGACCTGAAGGATTTTTGAAGGTTATGGCTGTGCCTCCGATCATGCGCGCGAGATGGCTGGTAACTTTGCTGGCAGCAAGTCTGTGCGCTGCCGCCCAGGCGCAATCGACGAGCGCCGATACCCCGCCGAACACCGCTACATACAGCGCTACAAATTCGGCTGCGAGTCCCGCCGCCATCCTGCATGAACTGACGCAAAGCATCAACACCGGCCACGCCGAGGCTGCCCTTGCGCGCATCAAGCAGTTAGAAGCCGACCACACCGCTATTCCCGGTCTGACCCGCGTGAAAGGTCTGGCGCTCTATGCCACGGAAAATCTGCAGGCCGCTGACGCCGCCTTTGCGGCTGCGCTTAAAGAAGACCCAACCGATACGGAATCTGCGCAGATGCGCGGCCTTACGCTGTTTCGCCTCGGCCGCCCCGCCGATGCCATTCCGCTGCTCGAGCCATCCCGCTCCAAAACCGAGAACGGCAAGGCAGATCCCAACTATGTGCTCGGCCTCTGCTATATGGATGCGCGGCGCTACGACGATGCCCGTCATGCATTCGCGGAGCAGTACTCATTTCCGCCCGACGGCGCGGCGGCTTATCTGGTGACCGCGCGCATGTTGCTGCGCCGCGAGTTTATCCCCGTTTCTCAACAATTTGCGCAAAAGGCAATCGATCTCGATCCGAACCTGCCCATGGCTCACGAGCTGCTGGGCGAGATTGCGCTGGTCGGAAATCATCTGGACGAAGCCATCACGCAACTCGAGGCCGAGCGCCAGCACAATCCGCTTGAGGGCAGCGTGTACGACCGGTTGGGCGATGCCTACGTGCGGGCGGGCAAGTACGACGAGGCGCAGCGCAGCTTGCAGGAGGCGATTTTGCTGGAGCCGAACTCGACCGGGCCCTATATATTGTTAGGCAAGACGATGCTAAAAAAGAGCGATCCGCTTGCTGCCGCAACGTATCTGGAACATGCCGTCCAGATGGACCCTGCGAACTACATGACACACAGCCTGCTCGGCCAGGCCTATCGCGCCATGGGCCGCCCTGAGAATGCAAGCCGCGAAACGGCAACCGCGGAGAAGCTCCAGTCCGCGAGCAATCCTGAGACGAAGAACTCCCATTGAGAGATTTAGCAATGTCGAAATGTTTCAAGGCCGTTCTGGTCTTCGTCTGCATGTGGGTGCCTATCCGTACGATCCTTGCGCAAGAAATGAAGATGAACCCGCCGGTCATAGGCACTGTTAGCGTCCCAGCCAAAGGCGCGGATACGGAGCCAATCTACCAGACTGAAAGCACCAAGCGCATGGCAGAGCGGCTTCGCGCGGCGTTTGCAGGCACGGATTGGAAGCTCGATCCGAACAAGCCCGGAGAGCGCGTTCGCTATTATACGGAGATTCTTGCAACCCAATCACTCGGTCTGCACGATGACACCTTGGTCCGCGAGCAGCTAGCCCGCGAAATGCTTTACCAGGGCGATAACGAAAATGCAGTCAGGCAGTTGGAAGAGGTTCGACGCCGCTGGCAGAAGTCTACAGAGACTATGCCAAAGGACCAGGTAAAAGATTTGGGGCAATGGCTTGCGATTGCTTATCTGCGCCTGGGCGAGCAGGAAAATTGCATCAACATGCATGGACAGAGCTCTTGCCTGTTTCCGCTTCGCGCCGGCGCGGTTCACCAGATGCCTCGCGGAGCGCAGGGCGCAGTGCGGGAACTGACTGCGCTGTTGCAAGCTGACCCCAAGGACGCACAATCGCAGTGGCTGCTCAATGTTGCCTACATGCAGTTGGGGCGCTATCCCGCGGATGTGCCACCGCAGTGGCTTATTCCGGAAAAACTGTTTGCATCCGAGGCTAAGTTGCCGGAGTTTCCCGAGGTCGCGGCTTCTGAGGGCTTGGACATCCTTGGCCATGCGGGCGGAGTGGTGGTGGAAGACTTCGACGGCGACGGACTGCTCGACGTGATGGTGACCTCCTCCGGCCCCCTGGATCAGATGCACCTGTTCCATAACAATGGCGACGGGACGTTTCGCGATGTTACGCGCAAGGCCGGGCTCATGGGCGAGACGGGCGGGCTGAATTTGGTTGTCACCGACGACAACAACGACGGCCACCCCGACGTGCTGGTGCTGCGCGGAGGCTGGTGGGGCAAGCAGGGCAACTACCCCATGTCACTTCTAAGAAATAATGGCAACGGCACGTTCGACGATGTCACGGAACAAGCCGGGCTGCTTGTCTACGGGCCCACGCAGACCGCAGCGTGGGCAGACTTCGACGGCGACGGCTGGCTCGATCTGTTTGTTGGCTATGAGTCGAAGGACGGCGACCGTCATCGCTCCTTGCTCTTCCATAACAACCACGACGGCACCTTTACTGAGATGGGCGCGGGCAGCGGCCTGGGCGACCTGGGCTTTGTGAAGGGTGTTGCCTGGGGGGATTACAACAACGACGGGCGGCCCGATCTGTATGTCTCGGTGATGAATGGGAAGAATCATCTTTTCCGCAATGACGGGCCTCGCGACGCGAAGGATGCGACGCAAGGCTGGAAGTTTACCGACGTTACAGAGCAAGCCGGCGTTGCCCTGCAAGACAACAGTTTCGCAACATGGTTTTTTGATTATGACAATGACAGCTGGCCGGATATCTTTGTGGCCGGGTATTCGCTGGAAGCCTCAACGGATGTGGGCGCGTTTGAAATGGGCCAGCCCGTGCGCGCGGAAAAGCCGAAGCTCTATCGGAATATGCATGACGGCACATTCCGCGATGTCACCGCGGAGGCCCATCTCGACCGCGTCATTCTCACCATGGGCGCAAACTTCGGCGATCTGGACAACGACGGCTGGCTGGACATTTATCTAGGTACGGGCGACTCCACTTATCAGGCGCTGCTGCCCAATCGCATGTTTCGCAATGATGGTGGGCACGGCTTTCAGGATGTAACCACTGCGGGCAACTTCGGCCATCTGCAAAAGGGGCACGGTGTTGCGTTTGCGGATATGCATCGCTCAGGCTCCGAAGATGTGTTTGAGGAGATGGGCGGCGCGCAGCCAGGCGACGCGTTCCAAAGCGCGCTCTATAGAAACCCTGGCAATGCGAACCACTGGATCACGCTGGAGCTGGTAGGAACACGGTCAAACCGCGCCGCGTTTGGCGCAAGAGTGGACGTGGCGGTGAAGAATTCGAATGGCGCGGTGCGTCATATATATAGGACCGTCGGCTTCGGATCGAGCTTTGGCGGCAACCCACTTGAGCAGCATATTGGCATCGGCGCTGCAAATAAGATAAGCGAAGTCACCGTGCAATGGCCGGCGAGCGGAATCGTCGACCGCGTTGCCAACGTGACCGCGGACCGGCGATACACCCTGCGCGAAGGAGAAGGGAAGCTGCTAGCCTTTGCCAAACATGATTCGGGCGAGCGATGATGGATGCGAAGGAATCGAACGATCGAAGAAAGCTGAAACAGGAAATGCGCAAGATGATTTGGACCAGACGTGGCTTTGTAAAATCGCTATCGCGGACGGCTCTCGTGCTGCCGCTTGCCGATGTGCTCAAGCTTGCACTACCGGCGCAGGAGCCGTCCGCCGGCTCGCAACTTGGCGTGCGTCCGGCTTATGACGCCAAGCCGAGGCCCGCGCCAAAGACACTGGCATCGCCGGTTACCGGAACGCCGCTTGGCTTCTCATTTCTCGACGTGGCCAAGCAGAGCGGCCTGAATGCAAAGACAATCTTCGGCAACGAACACAAGAACCGCTACCTGCTTGAAACCACCGGCTGCGGGGTTGCGTTTTACGACTACGATCATGACGATTGGCTGGACATTTTTCTGGTGAATGGAACGCGCCTGGAAGGATTCGCCAAAGGCGAGGAGCCGATCAGCCGCCTGTTCAAGAACAACCGCGACGGCACATTTACCGATATTACCGCCAAGAGCGGAATGAATCGCTCGGGATGGGGCCAGGGGTGCTGCGTGGGCGACTACGACAACGACGGCCTGAACGATTTATTCGTCAGCTACTACGGGCAAAACATTTTGTATCGCAATCACGGCGACGGCACGTTTACGGATGTGACCGTCAAGGCGGGACTCACTCAGGCGAAGACCCGTTGGAACTCAGGATGCACCTTTCTCGACTACGACAAGGACGGGAACCTCGACCTGTTTGTCGCCAACTACATCGACTTCGACATCAAGACCGCGCCCTTGCCCGAGGCGGCGGGCTGCGCCTACAAAGGCATGCAGGTGGCCTGCGGGCCACCGGGGCTGGATGGCGGCAAGAATATTTTGTATCACAATAATGGCGACGGCACATTTACGGACGTCTCGGAAAAGAGCGGCATGTGGGACACCATTGGAACCTACGGATTGAGCGTGACCGTTGCCGACTTCAACAACGACGGCTGGCCCGATATCTATGTGGCCAACGACTCCACTGCTGCCACATATTATGAGAATCAAAAAGACGGCACGTTCAAAGACCTGGCGATTGAATCCGGCATTGCCTACTCGCCCGATGGCAAGCCGCAGGCAGGAATGGGCGTGGCCGTTGGCGACTACAACCGCGACGGGCTGCTGGACATTGTAAAAACAAACTTTGCCGGGGACACCGATTCACTGTATCAGAACTTAGGCGACGGCACGTTCGAGGATCACACCTATCTCTCCGGCCTGGGCATCAACACGCGCTACCTGGGCTGGGGGGTTGGCTTTCTCGATGTAGACAACGACGGCTGGCTCGACATCTTCATCTCGAACGGCCACGTTTACCCGGAGGTGGATGCGTCGCATCTCGACGCTCCTTACGCGGAGCACAAGTATCTTTATCGCAATCTGCGCAACGGGCAGTTTGAAGAGGTTACCAATCAGGCAGGCAGCGGCATGACCGACGCCGTGCCGGCCAGAGGCTGCGCATTTGGCGACTACGACAACGACGGCGACATGGACATCGTCGTCAACTGCGTCAATGCGCCGCCGCAGTTGCTACGCTGCGATTCCACCATCAAGCGAAACTGGATCAAGGTGCGGCTTGTCGGAAAGAAAAGCAACCGTACCGGCATCGGAGCGCGCATCACGGTGACTGCGACAACTGCCGCGCAGGAGCGGTCCGGCATTGGCAAGCAGCCACTGCGACAGATTGAAGAGGTAAGAAGCGGCGGCAGTTACTACTCGCAAAACGATCTGCGCATTCACTTCGGCCTCGATCAGGCAATCAAGGCGGACTCGGTTGAGATCGCCTGGCCGTCGGGAGCGAAAGATATTCTTCATGACCTCGCCGCAAATCGTCTCTACGTGATCGAAGAGGGCGGGAAGATTGTGAAGACCATGGCCATGGGCGGAGCGGGAGCCTGACGGTGCGCAAACATCGCTACGTTCTTTGCCTGCTCGCGCTCATCGGAATGCATTGCCGGGCGCAGTCTGTTTATCCGCCGAGCGCGGAGCACCCCACGCCGGCTTGGTTTGTTGATGTCGCGGCTCATGCAGGCATTACCGTTCGCAACGTCAACGGCAGCGCGGAGAACAAGCGCTACATTGTGGAAGCCACCGGCTCCGGGGTTGCGATCATCGACTACGATCGGGACGGCTGGCCCGACATATATATTGTTAACGGCGCCGAGCTTCCATCGGCTGGCAAGCCCACTCCATCCGCGCCGGCTACCGGCCATCTCTTCCACAACAATCATGACGGGACGTTTACGGACGTGACGCTGAAGGCAGGCCTGGTTTCAAACGGCTGGGGGCAGGGCGCCTGCGTGGGCGACTACGACAATGACGGCTTCGACGATCTCTACGTAACTGGCTACGGCAAGAACCGCCTTTTTCACAATCAGGGCGATGGCACCTTTCGCGAAGTCGCCGAGCAGGCCGGCGTGGCCGGAACCGGCAAGGAGTGGGGAACCGGCTGCGCATTTATTGATTACGACCGCGACGGCAAGCTCGATCTGGTGGTTGCGAACTACGTTCACTTCGATCTGGCTTCGACTCCCGCGCCTGGTTCCGAGGCCGGTTGCATGTGGAAGGGAACGCCGGTTATGTGCGGGCCACGCGGTCTGCCCAGCGCACCAAATCTGCTGTATCACAATGAAGGCGGCGGCAAGTTCAAAGACGTCAGCGCGGCTAGCGGCATTGAGAAGACGGCCGGGCACTATTGCTTTTCCGTTACAACTCTCGACTACAACGAGGACGGATGGACGGACATTTACGTCGCATGCGATTCGACGCCCTCGATTCTCTACCGCAATAACCGCGATGGAACATTTTCCGATGTTGGCGCGGATACGGGCGCTGCTTTCAACGAAGACGGGCGCGAACAGGCAGGGATGGGTTCAACCGCGGCGGACTACGACGGCGATGGGCGTCTGGATATCTTCAAGACGAATTTTTCCGACGACACGGCAACGCTGTATCACGCCAATGGCGACGGGACGTTTAATGACGTCACAGTAGAGGCCGGGCTCGGGATCAACCTCGACGCTCTCGGGTGGGGCGCGATGTTTGCCGACGTGGACAATGACGGCTATCCCGACCTGCTGGTTGTGAATGGGCATGTTTACCCGGAGGTCGATGCGGCCAAGCTGGGAACCACCTTCAAGGAGCCGCGATTTCTCTACTGGAATCAAGGCAACGGAAAATTCAAAGACATGTCGCAGGTTGCGGGGCCGGGGCTGACGGAGCCGCTCTCCGGGCGCGGACTGGCCATTGCGGACCTGTGGAACGATGGGCGGCTCGAAGCAGTCGTTAACAATCTCAGCGACCGGCCCATGCTGCTGGTGAATGAGGCGAAAAACGCCAACCATTGGTTAGGTGTAAAGCTGACGGGAACAAAGTCCAACCGTTCCGCGATCGGAGCGCGCGTGGTACTGCATGGCAGCAAGCGCAACTGGGTTGACGAGGTGCGAAGCGGTTCGAGTTACAACAGCAGCAGCGATCTGAGGCTGCACTTCGGCCTGGGCAGCGATGCGAAGCCTGTCAGCGTGAAAGTTCGCTGGCCAAATGGAGAGAAAGAATTGTTTCCGGTTGAAGGAATAGACCGGATGATTGAAGTGACCGAGGGAAGCGGGAAGGCTTTGCCTTGATGCTGCAATAGAGAATCGAGGTCTTTGACCGGGAAATTCAGTGTTTGGGTTTCGAGGTCTCCCACCCTTTCGCCAGAAAAAAGGCGAAAGGATGGGGCACGGAGATTGTTGCAAAGTCAGCGGTCAGGAACCTAGTTTGCCGCGTTGGGCGCAGCGGTTGAAGCCGCAGGCTTCGCGACAACGATCACCTTGCGTTTGGCTTCGAGAAATGCAACCAGATCGTCGATCTGGTCTGGAGTAAATTGGGCTCCGAACGGGGGCATTCCCTTGCCGCCTTCTGTAATTTGTTTTACGATCTGATCGCGGTTGCGGCGCTTGCGAACAAGCTGCAAGTCGGGGCCAACGCCGCCGCCTACGCCGGCCTTGCCGTGGCAATAGGTGCACCCGCTCACCGCGAACAGGTCTGCTCCACGAGTTTTGTCGCCGCCATTCGGATTCGCGCCGGCGAACAGATGTGGAGTTACCGCAAGGCAGGCGAGAAGCATGGCCGCAGCGGCGAGAAAACGCGTAGAGGGAGCCGGCAAAGAGATTCGCACTTGAAAATCGTACATGATAGGGCGCGGGGAATCTAATTGCCGCCCGGCGAGCTGACGGCGACAACTGGAGAATCTGGCCCAGCGGTTGCGGGCGCAGCTGGCGCAACTTCATCCGCTCCTCGGCGATCAAGATCGTGCACATGCCACGGTACGCTCTCCTGCGCAATGTCAGCATGTTTGCGGAGATATTCGAGCGCGAATGTGCTGGCCGTCGGATCGTCTTTCTGATCGGCAAAGTAGGCGGCTTGCTCGGCGGCTTTGTCTTTCAACCCCATTCGCCGGTAGAGAATGGCAAGGTTGTAATGCGCGGCCAGATCGTCGGGGTCGATGCTCTGCACGGTTTCATACTCGGCGCGCGCAAGATCGTAGCGATGCTGCTGATAGAAGGAAAATCCCAGCTCGCGATGCGCGTCGCGGGAGCGCGGAAACTGCGCCGCAACCTTTTGCAGGTTCTCGATCGCTTCATCCATCTGCCCCTGATTGCGCTCGACAAGCGCAAGGTAATAGAGTGCCCTGGCGTTGTCCTTGGCCATATCCAGCGCCTTGTGCAGATACGGCAGCGACTCGTCATATTTCTCCCACGAGATATAGGTGAGGCCAATGTTCGTGTAGATGTCGGCATACGTCGGGCGTATCGCGGTAACCCGCTCAAACGCCGCCACCGCGGCCGCATACTGTTGCGCGTCAAGAAGACCGATCGCGTAGTTGTTCCATCGCATCCACTCCGCGTTCTCCGCTGGATCCGGCTTTGTGGTGCTGTTGTCGCCGACGTGGAAGGTCCTGCTTGAAGAAACCATCTCCGTGGTTGTCTGCACGTAGTGCTTGCCCGGCTCAACGCTCATGCCGAAGTCAATAAAGTGCTGATCAAAACGGCGATAGCGCACTGTCGCAGTTACCGTAACCGCATCTGCCTTGCGGGGCATGGTGAAGGCGTAGCGCAGCAACTGAGAGCGGCCGGACTGGATGGTGTTGTTGAACGCAACCACGCGGTTGTCCCATACCTGATGAAGGTCGTTGATGCCGCCCTGCTTGTTGATCAGCCGGTTGGTAAAGCTGTGCGCGGCCGGATCGAGTTCATTGTTGGGCAACAGCGCGCCGCTCTCGGCAATCAATTTTCCGCTGCCGTCTTTCACGGTGAAGTCTACCCAGGCCTCATACATGTCGCGCTGCTCGGGCACAAAGGAGTGGGCGATACCCTTGTTCTGAATCACGACCGACACAGTTACGCGCTGCCCAGCATCCAGATGAAACTGCGTAAGCCCGAGCGGCGCAATCAGTTTGGGTTCGGCGCCAGTTGGCGCGTCTGCTTCCAGACCAAAGATATCCACGTTGAAGACGGCGTTGCGCAGGAAGTCGACGACTCGCTTCGCCTGCTCGTCATAGTGGTATATCTGTGGGATCAGCGTGTTTGCGCCCACCCAGCGATGGCTCGCCAGTGTATTTTGTTTCGCGCCATAATCTGCCAGTTCCCCAAGTGGTTCGCGCGCCATGTGGCAGGTCTGGCAGGTGGAAACGGAATCCTTCACATAGAACGGAAGCGGCGACTGCTTGGCGAAGGAAGATATCTGCCACTCGTCGTAGAGGAAGATGGCGCGCTGCCATTTGTAGTCATTCAGCAGCTTGGGTAGCGCCGCCTTGTGGCAGGCGGAGCAAAACTCCGAGGTACGATAAAACGGCTTCATCACCGCTGCCGAGTGCCGATCAAGATGCGCAAGAATCTCCGCATCCGTGACCGGGCGAGAGATGGGCAGGCCAGCCTCATCGAGCATTACCGCCGGCACGCCCATGACGTAGCTGCCGGTTCCGCGGGTATCGACGGACTGGATTGCGTGGCAGACCGTGCAGGTTACGCCATCCTGGTCGTAGGGTCGCGTACGCGGCGAACCCTCCGTAAGCGCGCCGCTGACCAAAGCGATGGGATCGTGGCAGCCTTCGCAGTGGCGCGTGTAGGCGATGCCTTTTTCGGCGGCCAGCAAATTCACGTTCCGCAAGTAGTAGGGAACTCGGTTGGAGTTGGAGTGCGCCGACTGACGCCATTCGGCATGAGCCTCCTGGTGGCAATGACCGCAATACTGGGCGGTGAGAAAACTCTTTGGGTCAATAAATGCTCCGGTATCCGTGGCCGCGTTTGAGGGCAGAAAGGCGGCCTTCTGATCCCTGCCGAAGGCGTAGTGATACTTTGCCGCTATCTTCTCGTTGTAGGCGCTGCGTACTTCCGCCGCGCCAGCGTCCGCCTGCGCCCAGATCGGGCTGGCCCAGGCTGAGAGGGCAAGACTGATCGCTGCCAGCGCCATCCAACTCGAATGCCGCCTTGGTATGACCGGATTAATCGTAACCTTTGGAGTCATGGTTGCAACCTCCGCCTGCGGTTATTACATCATTTCGCAGGCTGAATTTGGGGAATTGTTTGGGCAGCCGCAGACGCTGATTTTGCTGCTACCGGCTTGCCCT
>Ga0182012_10004110_pt1 | contig 15312 bp, 13 predicted proteins | sample 612S2SmetaG_FD_120486 | JGI IMG/M metagenome (GOLD analysis project Ga0182012, IMG submission 120486) | Permafrost microbial communities from Stordalen Mire, Sweden - 612S2S metaG | ecosystem: Environmental > Terrestrial > Soil > Wetlands > Permafrost | place: Sweden: Stordalen | collected... | reverse complement strand
TTGCCGAAGAGCACCGAATCGTACCGCGCCGTATGCATGCAAAGGTTTTTCGCAACCGATCCGCATACGGCACGAGATGTGAGCATACCCTAGAGCATCGCGGGGGTGCTGAGCCACGCCATGGCGGTGACATACTCGTGCCGGGGGGCGCGCCGCAGCAGGACAAGGCGCCCGATTGGCAGCATCATTGCGCCGCCGGCGCCCTGCAAGGCGCGGGCGGCCGCCAGGAACGCCAGGCTATCGGCGCGACCGCACAGCACGGAGGCCAGGGTGAACAAAATAATCGCCGCCCGGAACACGGTGCAGGCGCCAAACCGATCGGCGATCCAGCCGCTGGCGGGGATGCAGATCGTCAGGCTTAGCAGATAGGCGATCAGGGCCAGGCTCATGTCGGCTGGGCGCGCACCCAATGTCTCCGACATGGCCGGTAACGCAGTCGCGATGATTGTCCCGTCCAGCCCCTGCATGAACAGCGAACAAGCGACGATCAGCGCAGTCAGGCGCGTGCCGCTCCCGCGTTTCGCTGGGCCACGAAGCGAGTCGTCGGTCATGGAGGGTGACGGCCTGCGGTGAGGAAGGTGAGCGGTCAACAGTGCGCGGACGGTCGGTGCCGGCCGATGGGCCGGCACCGACGGAGGGAGAGCGGTTGTTGGTCCGGACTCGGTCGCTATCGCGATAGCATCTCAATGAACGCCCGGATGCGGGTCTGCAATTGTCCGGTCGGCGGCCCAACCTGGAACGAGCCTTCCAGCGCCAGGCTCGAGATGCCGCGCTTCTGGAAGTAGTCGCCGTGGATCTCCCGGTGGATGCCGCCGAACGAGCAGCCGACATAGCCGTACAGAAGGATTCCGGTGGCGCCGAACACGGGAAGCGACTCCTCGATGCGCTTGAGGCGCAGCACCGGTGAGCCGAACGCGAGATTGGAAACGATGTGGTGTGCGATCCCCTCCAGCGTCGGCCGATCCTCGGGAATGTCGCGCGTCCAGTCATCCGGCGTGTGCCAGGCGGTGATGGCGCCGCCCATGTCATCGACCGTTTGGTAGACTCCGAACTCCTGACCGCGGCCACCGAGCCAGGCCAGACGCACGAGCGGCCGTTTCGACGGGATCACCTCGGCCGACCGGAGCTCGTCGATGAGAAGATCAAGGACCTCCTCGAACTGCTCCGGCTTGCCGAAATAGTGCCCGCTTCCCATGAGCAGGTACATCGTCGCGAGGCTGCGGATGTAGAGCGGGTTGGCCGAGCGGAGGTGCAGGATCTGCCGGATCTTGCCAAGAATCCGGTTTGCTCGTCTGATCTCTTCGGCGACCCGTGCCTCGTCGATCGGTGTTCCACCGGTCAACCAGAGGCCAAGCTCGGCCAATTCCTCCGCCATGAATCGCTCGATCTGCACGACCCGCTCGGGGTCGTCGTTCGCATTCGGCCGACCAGCCGCTTCCAGGCGGAATACGTCGAAGCCCTCGGCGCGTAGCAGTTCCCAGCCGACGTTCAACGGCTCGCAAATGCCGTTGGAGACGGCGATCCGCTTCACGGTCCGACCCATCCGAAGGTAGAACTCGCCGAGGACCGCGCCCACCATCGAGCATGACTCCTTGGGAAGCTGGAAGTAGTCCTCCGCCACCGCCATGGCGTCGTTTGACCCGAGCCGGCCCACCTCAGGGACGGAGATCGGAATGGTGTCGGCGGCATAGAAGATCGGCGCCCAGGCCATCGCGCCGACCCATGCGGCCTTGTGGCCGTTGCGGGCAGCCTCCTCGGCGTCGTCGATGTAGCTCAGCACCAGATCGAACAGCCTTTCGACCGCTTTCGAATAGCCGTGGTCCTTCCGCGTCTGCCGCAGATAGGCAAGCTGGCCCTCCAGCGCTTCGCTGGTGCGGATTGCGGCGGTCTGGGTGCCGGAGCGAACCTTGCCGAGTTGGACAAGGTCGAAGGCCGGTTCATTGAGTTTGGTCGCCGTGACGGACATGGCAAATCTCTCTTGGTACGAAGGAACGTTGCGGATGTCGGCAACGCGCTCAGATCAGTTCGAAGCCCAGATCGTGGAGCGCCTGCCGCAAATGATGGCGGCCGTGCAGCGCCTGGGGCGTGCGAATGCGCTCGATCGCCCGGGCCGACCAGCCTTCGACCGCCTGGCCCTGTGCCTGCTGGAATGCCTGAAGGGTGCTGTCATAGCGCGCGACCGCGTCCACTTCTCCCGCAGTGGCGTATCTCTCGCGCGACAGCACGGCAGCCTGCGCAAGACGTGGCTTGATGGCCGTGGGACGGGCGGGGTCGGGGTAGCCGACGGTCAATCCGAACACCGGCAACACATGCGGCGGCAAGCCGAGCTCGGCGGCGACCGGACCGACATTGTTGCGGAGCGCGCCGATATAGACCGTGCCGAGACCGAGCGACTCGAACGCGGCCACCGCGTTCTGCGCCGCGAGCGCGGTGTCCACGACACCGACGACCAGCAATTCGAGGTAGCTGAGCCCGGCGGTTTCGATGCCGCGCGCGTCTGCCAGGCGCTTGAGCCGGGACAGATCGGCCAGCCAGACCAGAAACAAAGGTGCCTGGACGATGTGCTTCTGATCGCCGGCGTGCGCCGCCAGCCTGGCCTTGCGGGCCGGGTCTTCCACGGCGATGACGCTCCAGACCTGCAGGTTGGAGGATGATGCGGCGGACTGCGCTGCGGCGAGCGCAGTTTCCAACGTTCCTTTCGGCAGCGGTTGCGGCAGATAGGCGCGCACGGAACGATGCGACAGGAGCGATGCGATGACACCATTCCAATGCAGGTCGGACGGTGCATCGGCGGCGCCGTAGCGCTGGCGAAGCAGCAGGCTGGCGTCGCCCTGGATCTGCTCCGGAAGAACGTTGGTGTCAGGCGGCATGATCAACTCCAGATCTGTGACGAGGGGAAGGCGGGAACAGACGTCGCTGCCGGCTAAGTCCGGAAGATCGAGCGTATCGGTCGCTCACGCGATCGGATGCGGGGAGCGTGGGCGGGGCAGGCCCAAGCCAGTTCATCATGATCTCCTTGATCCAAGGCCGGCTGTCCTGCGCCGAAACGGGATATAGCGGTATGGTGCCGTATTAGTCCAAATACGACAAGCACGCGGCGTGTGAATATGACCCTCATGAAGCGATGGCAAGTCAGCAATGGGTTTTGCGGCTCTCTCGCGACCAACCGGAAGCCGGGTGCCGTATCAAGCCGATTATAGCCACGCGCCAAGCGTGCAATATAGGCTTGACTAACGACAGCGCATAGTGTGACGATAAGCTTTGGCGGGGGCAAGTCGGTACCGCATGGGAACATGACATCGGTCGAAGCGGGATGATCCGTCAACGAGGTCAAGCCGACCGATACAGGACTGCCTTTCGCTTCGATGGTACAGCGGAGTCGTGGCGGCGTTTTACCACCTTGGCGTGGCCAGGCGGGGCTTGGCCAGGCGGGCAAGGTGACCGCTGGCATGGTTACAGGCCCTTTCAAAAAAACCCGATGGAGACAAGAGAAATGAACGTGGCTATCGACCGAACCCCAGAGCCGGACGCGTCACGTCTGACGCCGAGTGACCCAGACAGGGAGGCACTGCTCAAGGAACTTGAGCTTAAGATCACACTTGGCGTCGAAGGGATTGCTTTCGATGAGGAAGATCTGAAAAAATTCCCGATCGGAACGGAATACTCCGAACAAATCCATCTGCTGTTCGATATGGACAAGCACCACCACGGCGACACGGAACTGCCGGCATCTTTTTTCTTGCCGCATGGCCTCCATGTGCCGTTCCGATGGGACCCCGATTCACGGTTCCGCCTGACGGAAGAAGACGGCAAGCCCGTGCTGTATCGCCGCAAGGACCGGGTGGCGGAGATCGCGTTCTACCGGCGCCCCAAGCTGCTTGATTACAAAACGAGTGACGGCGAAAGCTTTTCTCACATCGCCGCGTTCACGCCGGAGGGCGGCATCGCGGTGTGCTTCAGCAATGAGTGCGACCTGAAGGAAACCGGCGACGATTGCAAGTACTGCAATATCAACTCGACGGCGGATGCCTACCGGAAGGACAGCATCTTCCTGAAGACACCGCGGCAGGTGGGCGAGGTCTACGCGGCTGCCTACAAGGAAAAGCTGGCCAACCATATCAATCTGACCGGCGGCTTCATTCCGGAGCGCCGGGAAGTCGAGTACTACCTGGATGTCGCCGACGAGATCAAGCGCCAGACCGGGGTCGAGGAGATCTACGGGACGGCGGTGATCGGCGCGCCACTCGATCTCAAGGTGATCGAGCAATACAAACAGGCGGGCTACACCACGATCGCGATGAACATCGAGATCTGGGACAAGGATGTGTTCAAGGCGATCTGCCCGGGGAAGCAGAAGCGCTGCGGTGGCTGGGAGCATTGGGTCAAGGCGCTGGAGACGGCCGCCGAGATCTTCGGCCGCGGCAATGTCCGCTCGAATATCGTGGCCGGCATCGAGCCGAAGGACTCGATCCTCGAGGGCATCGAGCATTTGGCGTCGAAGGGCGTACTTTGCTACGCGAACGCCTGGTGCCCTAATCCGGGATCGGCGTTGGAAGGTCATCGCACGCCGGAGGCCGCATGGCACTACGACCTGACGCTGAAGGTCGCGGGCATACACCGCCGCTATGGCTACACCACGGACCAGCTCTACGGCGGCGCCGGTGCCAGCGGCCCGTTCCACTATGCGTTCCGGATCCTGGGCGGCGAATACGAGGGCGATAGAATGCCCCAGTACAGGCACCGGGTTCGCCAGTAGGGTATCGTAGCGATTCGCGGTGGCGCGCTTCAGACGCGCCACTGCGCAAATCGGCGAGACAGTCAGATCGCGGCCGGCCGCCGCGCGATCAGCGCAGTCCCTTCGAGCACTTCCTCGATAACGCCATCGCGGGCGAACGGCGCCAGCCCGGCACGAACCGCCTGCGCCAGGGCGTCGGGGCGGGGACCGCCCTCGCTGTACCAGGCACGGGCGAACGAGAGGGCGCGATCGACGAGACGCTCCACCGGGGTTTGCCGCGGCTCCAGGACAGACACCCGCTCCAGGTGCGAAAAGGCGGAATGCAGCAGCACCGCTTCATGCGTCTTGGCGGTGGCGGTCTGCTCCTTTGCCGGATCGTGCGTCGCGTAGCTGTCCACGATCGCGTCAAAGGTGGTAAACCACGCGTTCTCGGGCACGTTCGGATAGGATTCCTGGAACAGGGCGACCGCGCCCTGGGCGTCGATCAGCCCATCCAGCGATCTGAGAGTCGCGCTCCGGTCCATCCAGTGAAAGGCGCGGCCGATCGTCACCAGCCGGAACGCGCCGAGGCTGGGGCTCAAGGTGTTTGAGCTGCCATGCAGAAAGGTGATGTCGAGGCCCGCTTGCTCCGACGCGGCGGCCGCCACGCGCAGCATCTCCGGCTCCGGATCCATTCCGGTCACCGACCGTGCGAACGGCCGGAAGTCCCGTGCGAGGAATCCCGGCCCGGTGCCCAGGTCGAGCACGTCCTGGCTGCCGTCCAGCCCCACCAGGTCGGCCACCCGGCGTGCCAGCAGGCGTGGATAGGTGGGGCGGCCAGCGATGTAGATATCGGCGAGTTTGCTGAAGCGGCCGGGGAACAGGATGACGTCGTCAGGCATGATCTGGATGTCCGGTGCGGGTTGAGGATGAGGGCGAAAACCCGCCTCCGCCGCCGGATTGCGGCGCCGGAGACTGGTCACGCATTACCGCCGGCGGCCCGTCAGGCGCGAAGGCGGCCAGCTTCGCCAGTCACGTCAAGGTTTCGAGCGGACTGGCTATACTGGCTGTCCGGCCGCGGCAGTCCGTAGTGGTCGCGCAGCGTGGCACCGGTGTACTCGGTACGGAACAGCCCGCGCTGACGCAGGATGGGAACGACCTCGTCGGCGAACAGCTCCAGGCCGCCCGGCAGCCAGGGCGGCATGACGTTGAAGCCATCCGCGCCGCCGTTTTCGAATCAGCTTTGGATCTGGTCGGCGATCTGCTCGGGCGCCCCTGCGACGACCCAATGGCCACGCCCGCCCGCCAGACGGTGCAAGAGCTCCCGAAGCGTCGGCCGGTCCCGCTCGACGATGCCGCGCACCACCTGAAACCGGCTGGCGATCGCCCGCGGACTCTGTTCCGACAGAAGATGGATCGGGAAGGGTGCGTCCAGGTCGTGGCCGCGCAGATCGATGTCCAGCAGGCGGTGAAGTTGGTTCAGCGAATATTCCGGCTGGATCAGCTCGTTGAATTCCTGCTCCAGCTTCCGCGCCTCTGCCTCGGTGCTGGCGATGAACGGGCTGATACCCGGCAGGATCTTGATATGCTCCGGCCGCCGGCCGAGCGCGGCCGCCCGTGCCTTGATGTCGCGATAGAAGTCTTGTGCGTCGGAGAGCCGTTGGTGCGCGGTGAAGATCGCCTCCGCGAACCGCGCGGCGAACGCCCGTCCGTCCTCCGACGATCCGGCTTGCACATAGACCGGACGCCCCTGCGGCGAGCGCGGCGTGGTCAGCGCTCCGCGGACCTGGAAGTGGCGGCCGGCATGGTTGATCGGATGGATCTTGTCTGCGTTCGCGTACTGGCCGCTCTCGCGATCGCCAACGATCGCATCGTCCTCCCAGCTATCCCAGAGCTTGCTGACGACTTCCAGGTATTCCGCCGCCCTTTGATAGCGATCGCCATAGGCCGGGTGCTCCGACAGTCCGAAGTTTTGCGCCACATCGGGGGAACCGGTGGTGACGATGTTCCAACCCGCCCGGCCCTTGCTGATGTGGTCGAGCGTGCCGAACAGCCGAGCCAGATTGTACGGCTCGGAGTAGGTGGTCGATGTGGTGGCGATGAGCCCGATCCGCTCCGTGACGGCGGCGATCGCCGACAGCAGGGTGATCGGCTCCAGGCCGAAACGCGCGGTGAATCGCACATCGAACGCCAGCGCGGGAACGTCGGCGAAGAACACGGCGTCGAGTTTCGCCGCTTCTGCCCGACGCGCGAGATCCTGGTAGTAGGCGACATCGTACAGGCGGTCGCTATCCGACCCGGCATGGCGCCAGGCGGCCTCGTGATGGCCGCCGGCCAGGAGAAACAGATTGAGGTTCAATTGGCGCGTTGAATCAGGCATGGGGGTTGTTCCTTGCAGGCGAGGCCGGATCGCGATTCTTGGAATGCGAGAGATCAGGCGGGCGTGACGCCGGGCGCTGGCGCTCGACACGAAGTGTCGCGACAAGCGCGCGTGGGCCGGACCACCGTTGCGCGGTCGATCGGGGCCGCCGGCGGCAAGCGCTTCCCGCGGCCTGGCTGGAACATGTTCGGGGAACCAAGTGTCACTTTGACGACTGCACGACGACAGGACGGGCGCGCTGATTGTAGAGCAGCTTGGCCCGGCGCTCGCTTTCTTCGGACGTCAGGGCGGATGCGCCGGCTGACAGGTCGTTGCCGACCGCCAATCCTCGCTTGACCGCGGGGCGCTCGCTGATTTCCAGGAACCAGCGCTTGAAATACGGGAACTCCTCGATGTCCTGATCCTGGCCTTGCCAATTGACGGTCCAGGGATAGGAGATGATGTCGGCGATCGTGTATTCGTCGCCAGCCAGATACCGCCGATCGTAGAGGCGGTTGTTCAGTACGCCATACAGACGATTCGTCTCGTCCGCAAAGCGGCGCAGCGCGTAGGTCTGCACGCCCTGCGCGTCGCCGAGCCGCTTGAAATGGCCATATTCCCCGAGCTTCGGTCCCTGGTTCGCCATCTGCCAGATGACCCATTGGACGACATCATATTTTTGATGTGGCTCCTGCGGCCAGAATTTGCCGCTCTTTTCCGCAAGGTAGAGCAGGATTGCGCCCGATTCGAACACGCTGATGGGCGCGCCGCCGCCCGGCGGCTCGTCATCGACCAGCACCGGCATGCGGTTGTTGGGATTGAGCTTGAGGAAATCAGCCGCGAACTGATCGCCCCGTCCGATGTCGCACGGGATGATCTTGTAGTCCAGACCAGCCTCTTCGAGGAAGATCGTAACCTTCTTGCCATTCGGCGTAGGCCAGTAATGAAGATGAAGCGTCATATCTCCCCCCCGATCGAGGCGGCCGCCGCCGTGTGCGCCCCTGTTTCACGAGCACCCGTCGGCATGCCGCCGCTGGCGACGCCGGAACCATGGCCTGGCCTCATAGGCACCGACAACGCCATGCTAGCGTGCGATCAATCGAACGACAAGTACGTAGCGTGATTACGCCGCCAAGGCGCCTGCCGGCGAGCTTGCCCGCACCCTTGCGTGCCCGGCCGCGGTGGTGGCGGGCCGCCCGCCGATGGCGGGGCCGTAGCGGCGCACGCGGACAGACCGGCACCGTGATGTCCGTCCTTGACCAACGCATCGCGGACGTGTGACTATCTGAATGGACAAAAACGAGACGTGTGCCGGGCTGCGACGCTTGCCACGTCCTTCCTGTTGGCGCCGGCATCCGGTTTGGCGGCCACTTGCCATCGCTGCAGGCTCGGTTCCTTCCTTATAACCCAGACGAAGAGGTCGACATGAACGTGGCCATCGAACGCACGCCGGAGCGGGACCCATCCCGGCAGACGTCGCTTAACCCGGATCAGGAAACGCTGCTCAACGAGCTTGAACTCAAGATCAGGCTGGGAGTGGAGGGCATCAGCTTCGACGAAGAAGATATCAAGAAGTTTCCGATCGGCACGGAGTACGCGGAGCAAATCCATCTGCTGTTCGATATGGATAAGCACCATCACGACGGCTTCGAGCTGCCGGCCGCCTTCTATCTGCCGCACGGCCTGTTCACGGCATTCAGGTGGGACCCGGACTCCCGGTTTCGCCTGAAGGAGGAAGACGGCAAGGCCGTGCTGTATCGTCGCGAGGAGCGGTTGGCGGAGATCGACTTCTACCGGCGGCCGAAGCTGCTTGACCTCAATACGAGCGACGGCGAGACGTTTTCCCATATCGCCGCGTTCGGCCCGGAGGGCGGCGTTGCGGTGTGCTTCAGCAACGAATGCGACCTGAAGCAGACCGGCGACGACTGCAAATACTGCAACATCAACTCCACGGCCGATGCCTATCGCAGCGACAACATCTTCCTGAAGACCCCGCGGCAGGTGGGCGAGGTCTATGAAGCCGCCTACAAGCAGAGGCTGGCCAACCATATCAATCTGACCGGCGGCTTCATTCCGGAGCGCCGGGAAGTCGAGTACTACCTGGATGTGGCCGACGAGATCAAGCGCCAGACCGGGGTCGAGGAGATCTACGGGACGGCGGTGATCGGCGCGCCACTCGATCTCAAGGTGATCGAGCAATACAAGCAAGCGGGCTACACCACGATCGCGATGAACCTGGAGATCTGGGACAAGGATGTGTTCAAGGCGATCTGCCCGGGGAAGCAGAAGCGCTGCGGCGGCTGGGAACACTGGGTCAAGGCTTTGGAAGCGTCCGCCGAGATCTTCGGCCGCGGCAATGTCCGGTCGAACATCGTGGCCGGCATCGAGCCGAAGGACTCGATCCTGGAGGGTGTTGAATACCTGGCCTCGAAGGGTGTGCTTTGCTACGCGGGCGCGTGGTGCCCGAATCCCGGTTCTGCGCTGGAAGGTCATCGCACGCCGGAGACCGAATGGCATTACGACCTGACGCTGAAGGTCGCCAGCATCTTTCGACGCTATGGCTATACGACGGAGCAACTGTTCGGCGGCCTCGGTGCCAGTACTGCGTTCCATGATGCGTTCCGCATCCTGGGCGGCGAACATGACGGCGACAGGTTGCCCCAATACAAGCATCGGGTGCGCAATTAAGGCGAACCGACGCTCCGCGTCCGTTACGCTGGCCGGTGCAAATATCGCCTGTTGCACCGGCCAGCGCGTTCCGGCAGGGACGCCTAAGCGCTATGTGTCGCCGGCCAGCGCTATCCGACGGTCTCGGCCTCGGCCGGCTGCATGCCGTAGGTCCGGTAGCGGATCTGCGCTGCCGCCATCTCCTCGGGGGATAGCAGCCGCACGGCGCCGGCGGTGCGCGCAATCAGGTACTGGCGTGCCAGACCCTCCAGCCGTATCGCAGCCAGCAGCGCCTTGTCCGCGTCCGCCCCATGACAGATCATGCCATGATTCGCCAGCAGACAGGCGGTGCGGCCGGCGATCGCCGCCGCCGCCAGATCCGCCAGCGCGGCGGTGCCGAACGTGGCGTACGGCGCGCACCGGATGTCGTCGCCGCCGAACTCCGCCACGGCATAGTGGAACCCGGGAAGCGGCAGCCCGAGGCAGGCGAGCGCGGTGGCATAGTCGGAATGGGTGTGGACGATCACCCGCGCGTTCGGCGTCTGGCGATAGATGGCAGCGTGCATCTCCCATTCCGAGGACGGCAGGAGGCTACCCTCATAGGACCCATCGAACCCGCAGCGCACCAGCCGCTCGCCCGCAACGGTATCGACCCGCACGCCGGACGGCGTGATCAGCATGCCATCTTCCGTGCGGGCGGAAACGTTGCCCGTCGAGCCGACGTTCATCCCGCGCCGGCCGAGCTCCCGATACAGATCGGCCAGGGTCTCGCGCAATCGGGTTTCCGCGTCGCCATACCGCCAAAGCAGTGCGGTGATCGGCTGGCTCGTCACCACCGGCGGCGCGGTCGCCAACTGCCGCACCGCCGCCTCCGCGATGCAGCGGACGGTCGAGCCCGGCCCCCAGCGCCGCCAGTTGAGACCAACTGTTTGGGTGCCCGCCAACACCGAGGCAGATTTATCCATTACCGCCTCCCCTAGCCCAACGAGGCGAAAGACGCCTTCCTGCAAACTACCCGAGCGCTCGCGACCCGCGCACGCACGGCTGGTTTTCTCGCTGGACCGTTACCGCGGCTCGGCTGCCAGGATGGCGCGGCTGATCTCCTCGATCAGCGTCAGCGCGCCACGGTTGCCGGACAGGCCCTTGTCCAGCGCCAGCCGGCCGAGAACGGGGTATGCGACCTCGACCAGCGGCACGCCGAGCCGTGCGGCCGCGGCCCGGTCGAAGGCGCGTCCCAGCACGATCTCGGCGCCGCTTTCCGCCACCGCGTCGGCGATCTCGGCGGCATCGCCGGTGAACAGGACGCGAGCGCCGTCGGCGTTCGCGCCAAGCTCGGCCTCGATCGTGCCACGGAACACTTCGGGCGGTGCGTCGGTCACCACGATCACGCGCGCCAACCAGCCCAGCGTGCCGGCCAGGAACCGCGTCAGCCCGACGACCTGGCTGCTCCCGGCGACCAGCGCGAAATCCCGCTGCAGCCCGAGCCGGAAATAGGCGTCGGCCAGCCGCTGCAGGAAATGGTCCTCCCGCCTGGACTCCGCGGCGATGAAGGCCTCGCCGGCATCGGCCACGCGCCTGAGCCGGGAGGCGACCGCGCGCAACACCTCGGCGGTGGCGGCAGCGCCGACCGGCAGGCCGCCGGCATCGACCCAGGGGATGCCGAACCGCGTCTCAAGCTCCTGCGCCACCGCGGCGCCCCACGGCGACAGCACCAGGGTCAGCCCGGCCCGCGCCAGGTCGCGCAGCCCATCCACGCCACCGGCCAGCCCGAACACGGGATTGGCGCGCAGCCCGATCCCGGCGAGCAGGCGCGACCACTCCTCCAGCTCGGCCTGCCAGAACACGTCCTGGCCGGGTACAACCCCCAGGATCGTGACCAGCGTGTTGTCCTCAAGCCCGACCGGTCCCAGCACGTCGTGCTGCGCCAGGATGCCGCGCAGGAACAGCTCGTAGCCCTCCGGCGCGGAGCCGTGGAACCCCGCGGTCGAGATTTCCAGAATCGGATGCCCCTGGTCGCGGGCTTCCTTGGTGAGGGCAGGCACGTCGTCGCCGATCATCTCGATCGCGCAACTCGTCAGCACGACATACAGCCGGCCGTCGATCATCTTCAGCGTGTTCTTGATCTGCTCGCGCAGGCGGGAGCCGCCGCCGAACACGATGTGCTTTTCCGACAGGTTGGTGGCGGGCACGGCGAGTCCGCCGGCAGGTCCCGGCGTCGCCCATCCGGCGGCCAGTCCGCCATGGTAGGACTGCACGCCGCAGCCGGGCGTGGCGTGCAGGATCGGCACCACGCCGGGGATCGCGGTGGCGCTGTGCAGCGCGCCGTGCAGGGCGCAGCCGGAGCCGGGTCGTTCCTGTGGGAGCGCCACTTACCGAACCTCTTGCTTGATGTGCCAGTCGGCGCTGCGCTTGAACCAGGATGGCGCGTAGACCGATGGCCTGGCGGCGATGCGGGCGACGAAGGCGGGATTGCGCAGGGCCTTGCGAGCCTGCCGCGCCAGGTGCGCGGCACCGCGATAACCGATCAACGCGTCGGCCCGGAGGCTGACGGTCGGGATGCCGGCGGACGCGGCCAGGGCGGCGCGCTCCGGCGTGCCGACAAACAAGTCCGGCCGCTGCCCCGAGGCCAGTACGCCGGCGCCTTCGAATGGCTGGCTTGACGCGACATGCAGGATCAACCCGGGATGCTGGTCGGCAACGACGCGCAGCCGCTCCGCCGTGCCGGTGTCCAGGTGATCGATGCTGAGTGTGCTGACCGTGCCACCGAGCTCCGCAACCAGCGCGGCGGCACTCAGCGCGGCGTTCGGGTCCAGCGCGAGATGCACGCGCAGACCATCGAGCGGCCGGTCCAATGGGTTCTGTGGCAGCGCGGCCAGCCGGCTGGCGTGCAGACGGTCCGCCGCGTAGCCGCGCCCGGTTGCTTCGCCGACCGCGCGCAGCCAGGCGCCGGTGGCCTCCAGGCCGATCGGCGCGGGGTTGTTCAGGAATGGCACGCCGTGCGCCTTCTGCAGCCCGGCGGCGAACGCGTCGCCGGCATCGGCGTCCAGCGACACCGACAGGCGCGCCTGTGCCGCCCGGGCAAAATCCGCCGCGCCGGCGCCGCGCGGCAGGATTGTCGTTTGCAGTCCCAGCTCCGCCAGTAATGCGCTGAGTTCACCCGCGCCGGCCAGCGCGTGTGGTCCGGTGACCAGATTCGCCAGATCATCGTTGGTGCCGTGGTTCGACGCGGGCACCAGCGCCAGCAGCGCCTGCGCCGCGGCGTCGAACCCGGTCGCGGCGATGCGCGAGTGGAATCCATCGGTGCGGACCACGATGATCGGAATCCCCATCTCCGCACTGAGCGAATCGGCGGCCGATCGGGCATCGTCGTTGTTGATCGCCACCACCGGCGTCATCACGATGAAGATCACCCACGGCGTGTGCCGCCGGTACAGCGTCAGGATCGTCCGCGACAGCGCGGCATCGGCGCCTAGGATCGTGTCGCGCTGGTCCAGCCCGGTGACCGACCAATGGCCGTCGGGCGCGGTATGCGCTTGCGCCGCGACGCAGCCGGCGGGACCATGAACCACGGTTGCCGCGCCGTCGATGCCATTCAGCACCGACAACGCCGCCAGGATGTCGTCGGGCGCGGCCTGCGCGAACGTGCGGATGCGCTGCGGTATCTCGCCGGCGGCGAACTCCGCCAGCAGCGGGCCGGGCGGCCCGAGATAGGCACCGATCGCCTGCAGGCGCTTCTCCCGCGTGGACAGCGTGGCCTTGCGTGCCACGTTACACGCCCGCGCCGTCGGTGACGTAGCCAGCTTCTTCCTTGAACACCCGGTCGCCCCAGGTGCGCGCCCACACTTTCAGCTCCGGGCCGTTAAGCGGCTTCGGGATCGTGGTGGATTCGTCAGTGGCGATGAACCTGGCAAGCTGGCGATAGACATCCGCCTGCGCGGAATGCGGCGCGGATTCGATCACGGTCTGGCCGTACAGCTCGCCCTGCGCGACCGCCGAGGAGCGGGGCACATAGCCGACCACCCGTGTGCCGGTCTGCCGGGCGAAGTCGTTCACCAACTGCTCGGCATACGGTGCCTGCATGTTGTTGGCGATGACGCCGCCCAGCCGCGCGCCGCCCGACGGCGCGTATTTGTTGATCGCCTTGAACAGGTTGTTGGCGGCGAAGATCGCCATGAAATCCGACGACGTGACGACAAACGCCTTGTCGGCGATGCCGTCGCGGATCGGCACCGCGAAGCCGCCGCACACCACGTCACCGAGCACGTCGTACAGCACGAAGTCCGGGTTGAACTCATCGAACACGTTCAGCTCGTGCAGCAGATCGACGGCGGCGCTGATGCCGCGGCCGGCGCAGCCCACGCCGGGCACCGGGCCACCGGCCTCGATGCACAGCACGCCGCCATAGCCCACGGCGGAGATGTCCCCGATCTTGACCTTGCTGTGCTCGCGCAGCGTGTCGAGCACCGTGGGCAGGTCTTCGCCGCCGCGCAGGATGGTGGTCGAGTCGGCCTTCGGGTCGCAGCCAACCTGGATCACACGGAAGCCGTCATCGGCGAGCGCCGCGCTGATGCTCGACGTTGTGGTTGACTTGCCGATGCCGCCCTTGCCGTAGATGGCGATGTGTTTCGCGGTGCCTTCGCTCACGGTGCCTGCTCCAATTCAACGGATGATGTCGCGCTTTGTGGTTTGCTGTTTCGGCAAGCCCCAGGGCGTCTGGCGTTATGCGGCATCGGCGGCGGCGTTTGTATCGGCTGCGGCGAACGCCGGCAGCAGTCCGTCCTGGATGCGCCAGATGTCGTGCTGCAGGCTGTCGGACGAGGCGTTGGCGTCGCACACCTGCTGGAAGGTGAAGCCGGCCTGCTTCCAGGCGGTGACGAGCTTCTCCGCCAGATCGAGATACCAGCCTGGTTCCGGTGCGCGGTGCCCTTCCAGCTCCGAGCCGGGATTCGGGCACCAGATCGAAAACGTGCCGATCACGCCTTTCGAGGCGAGATATTGCAGCCCCTCCCAGGTCTTCTTCTTCGGCTCAATCCCGGCGACGATGTTGGATCGCACTCGGCCGTGGCCGAACACCGTGACGGCGTATTCCAGCGCGGCGAGCCAATGGTCCCAGCCGCCGCTGCCATGCGCCTTGCCGGGACAGATGGTTTCGTAGAACCCCTTGTCCCACAGCTCGATGTTCATCGCCGTGGTGCGGAAGCCGGCTTCCTTGAAGCGGTCGATATGCCGCAGGTCGAGCGGTGCGGCGACCACCGCGGTGCCGTTGAAATCCTCCCGGCCGGTGTGGCGCTGGATCGCCTCGGCGACGTCGTTGTAGTACTCGAGTTCGCGTCGTTCCGGGATCACGCCGCCGCTGATCGTCACGTGGTCGATGATGCCTTCGCGGAACGCCTCCGCCGCGGTCTCGCCGATCTGCTGGGCGGTCTTCCAGAAGATGCCGCCACGGTCGCCATAGACATCCTTGGTGTGGTTGATGTTGCAGAACAGGCAGTCCTCGCCCTTCTCCTTGTAGGAGCACTCGTTGCTGTAGGCGACGAACAGCGCCCGGTGGCGCGCCAGCACGGCGACGGTT
>Ga0182012_10004107_pt1 | contig 15316 bp, 16 predicted proteins | sample 612S2SmetaG_FD_120486 | JGI IMG/M metagenome (GOLD analysis project Ga0182012, IMG submission 120486) | Permafrost microbial communities from Stordalen Mire, Sweden - 612S2S metaG | ecosystem: Environmental > Terrestrial > Soil > Wetlands > Permafrost | place: Sweden: Stordalen | collected... | reverse complement strand
TTATCCTCTGCTCCGGTCAACACAACTCTAAACAATCCGTGTTAATTTGCAAAGGTTGTAGTTGTCGTCAGTCGGTAAGAATAGTTGTCGCTGATGGGTAAAAGTAGTTGTCGCCAGACAAAGAGTTCATGAGGATACACGAAATGGCCATCTGCCATGGCACCTTGCGAACTGTCATCGTGAATATTGCAACTTTCGTCGAGGATTTTGCAAAGCTGAAGTGGGGCAAGATAGCTGAGTCTTTGTTCTCACTAACGGAGAGACGAACTACCCTGATGAAAGAAGAACTCGCAGCACCGGGGCGCGAAATATCCTATGTCTTAGCTTTAAACAGAGCGTTCTCTGCGGCACAACACTGAACTCTTTTGTAGTAGGTAACTTTTACGGCGACACTTTCGACTGTTACCAAACGATAAGCGGATCTATCACATGGCACTGCACACCCTGGGGTCAACCTAATCCGCTGCCTGCCATCGCGCCTCCTTCCTCGAACATCGCGATCAGTTCGGTTTCATTGCCCAAGGAACCAACCCAACGAAACTCCACTACCTTTTCACGCCAATTCCAGCTTTTGACAGTAGAAACAACGCTTAAATCGTCTCACTTCGGCATTGCCATTTTTCATGACTCTCACAAAGCAGTTTTTCCGGGATACGTCCGTCCAAGTCAGGCTTTCACTCCCAAGCCGGAGTTTACTCTCCAACCCTTGCAATAGCCGCTTTTGACGTTCATAGCCATTTGGCAGAACCACAAGCCCGAACAATTCGTGACAGTCAATTCGCGTGGTGCGGTCTTGGAATGCGTTGATCTCTCTCACGAAGTCGTCGCCGTTGCCGGTAACGATGATCAACTCTCGTTCCCACGCCACCCGAACGATTTCGGAGTCCTTGGCTCTCTCCGACAACCCGACATCCGCGAGGCTTTTCGTCCGCTTTCTTGGAAACAGCGAAGCAACCTTGGACACGTCACGGTCGAGAAGGAATCCATATGACCTCAATCCGTCTTTTCGCTTTTCACGCATGCCAAACTCTATTCTCTTAACTTCGCCCTTTGACGCTCACCGCGCCGCGCGGTGAGCCATCTGCGCCCGAGTTGTCTGTCCGAAGGTCGCCGGATTTGAGACTGGAATCGCCGATGGCGTGCCGTCAGCATACGACATGGGTATGAACTTCTGGAAATCCGCATCGTCGGGATAACGCGAGTTGTATATGAGATGCGCTACCACTGGACGCTACGCCCTTTGCCCGGTTCTTCGCGGCGCTCCACCCGCTGTAAATAGGCTTCGGTGCAAACAAGCAGGACGAAATCCGCCGTCCGGATTTGCGCATCCGTCCACATTGGCCAGCCTTGGGGCGGCGCGGGAACATATTGGTCGATGTGGGCATCAATGCCGTCAGAACGGAGCCGATCAGCGAGCGCACGAACGCGGTCCTGGTGTTCAATGGAATCGTGGCTGTAGCTGATGAAAAGCTTCGGCGCTGGCACGGGAATAGATTACTTTATAACAAGGTTTGAACGCGACTTAAGTCAGGCGTTCTGTGCCTTCGCTTCGTCCGCTTTGAGATCCTGGAGCAGGCGTTCGAAGGCTTTCTGGTACGAGTCGTGATACTTCCATCTGCTGAAGTCTGGGATGAAGTACTCGCGGACTTCGGCTGCGGCATTGTCGCCGATGTCTGCGTCGAAGAGATTCCAAGGCCGGATCGTACCAAAATCAACTAGCCTAATTGGAAAAAGCACTCGGCGTCCGTGCGCCATTTCCTTCTTTCGAGCATTTGCAATTTCTGTTTTAACCCACCGGCTTTTCATGCTGTGCTCGGAGAGGATCAAAAGGAGGCGGTCATAAATGCGTATAGCTTCGTCGATCTGTTCGTGGATCTTTTTCCCGCCGCGAATATGGTGGGGTGCAAACCAACAGCGGACACCTTTGTTCTGCAAGTCGGCATGGATGCGTTCGGCGAATGCTTGGTCTTCGGTTGAGTAGCTGATGAAGCATGAATAGAACTGAATCGATTGGTTGAAGAGTGACGGAATGTATTCGATGAACTGATCCGGCAAGCCACAACCGCGAAGGAATGGCAAGGAAAGCGGACCAGACTGCGCCAGAGTCCGGTGGTCAATAATGCTCGGCCCGATGTGTGTACAGTTATCTAATCCCCTGACGTTGCTCAAAGTCACATTTGCGAACCCGGTCTCATCGAGTTTCGCACCTTGGAGGTCCACGCCTCTAAGGTTTGCTTCGCTGAGGTCCGCCCTTGTGAGGTTCACTGCGATGAGGTTCGCATCGGTGAGGTCAGCCCCGCGAAGGTTCGCCCCCGTGAGGTCCGCCCTACTGAAGTTCACCCTGATGAGTTCCGTCCCTCTGAGGGTTGCTCCTGTGAGGTTTGCGCCTCCGAGGTTTGCTTCGCTGAGGTCCGCCCTTGTGAGGTTCACTTCGGTGAGGTTCGCATCAGTGAGGTCCGCCCCGGTGAGATTCCCCCGTCTGAGGTCCGTCCTGGTGAGGTTCGCGCCTCCGAGGTTTGCTTCGCTGAGATTCACCATGAAGCTGAGATTCGCCATGAAGAAGTCCGCCTCATAGAGGTTGATTTCCATTGCAGGACATTTTAGTCGCCACTTGTTCCACGCCTTCACCCCTTCCTTTAGTTTCGCGACATGCTCCGGGTTGGCCATGCGGACACAATAGCAAAGAAAGTCGCTAGGCGCTCGCCGACAAATCCTTCGCCGCCAAATCCCGAAGCAGTCGGTCGAAGGCCACTTTGTATGAATCGTGATCCTTCCAGTTGCTGAAATCAGGGATGAAGTACTCACGAATTTCGCGGGCTGAGTCTTTACCGGTGTCGGCATCGAATGCCTTCCACTGACGGACACTCTCAAACGGGGCTAGGCTGATCGGAAAAAGCATTTGCCTTTTCTCGTTGAGTTCGCGTTGTCTAGCGTTCGCGATTTCGGTCTTGACCCATTCACTGGTCATACTGTTTTCGGAAAGAATCAGCAGCAGCCGGTCGTAGACACGAATCGCCTCGTCAATCTGTTGGTGTATTTTTTTGCCGCCTTTTATGTGATGTGGTGCGAACCAGCAGCGCACGCCTTTGTTCTGCAAATCAGCATGGAGTCGTTCGGCGAACTCTTGGTCTTTGGTCGAATAGCTGATGAAGCAACTGTAAAATTGAATAGCGTCGTTGAACAGAGATGGGAGATAGGTGATGAGGCTTTCGGGTAGGCCACAGCCACGGAGAAACGGAAGTGGGAGTGCGCCGGATTTAGCGAGAGTGATTTGATCGATCATGCTGAAACCGACGTGTTCGCAAGAATCTAGTCCGGTGATGGCGCACAGATTGGTGTTCCCAAAAATCGTACCCCCGAGTATTGCGCGGGTTAGACTTGCGTGGCTGAGATCAGCATGGCTGAGGTTTGCATAAGTGAAGTCTGCATAAGCAAAGTCTGCCCGTTGAAGTTTTGCGTAGCTGAGGAGCGCGTGGGGAAGTCGTACATGCCTGATGTTCGCGTTATTGAGGTCTACGGCGCTGAGGTTTGCGCCAGTGAGTGTCGCGCCATCCAGGTTGGCAGCACTGAGGTCCGCGCCACAAAGAATCGCAGTGCTGAGACGCGCGTTAGTGAGGTTCGCGTGGTGAAGATGGGCGCTGTTTAGGTGTACAGCGCATAGATTTGCCCCACTGAAGTTTACGGCGACGACATCCGCGCCGCCGAGGTCTGCGCCGCTGAGGTCAATCTCGACACCTGGATTGTTTTGTCGCCACTCATTCCAAGACCCTACCCCCTCCTTCAATCTTGCGAGATGAGCCTGATTCGCCATGCAAGAAACGATAGCAAAGGCGCTTACGCGCTCGCCGCCGAATCCTTCGCCGCCAGATCTCGGATCAGCCGGTCGAATGCGGTTTTGTACGAATCGTGATTCTTCCAGTTGCTGAAATCAGGGATGAAGTATTCGCGAATTTCGCGGGCGGAATCTTTGCCGGTGTCGGCATCAAAGCATTCCCAACCCTTTAGGGCCTGGAATTCAACCAAGCGCACTGGGAACAGCATGCGCCGCTTCTCACGGATCTCCCGCTTGCGGGATTTCGCGATCTCTGTTTTCACCCATTCACTGCTCATGCTGTTATCCGAGAGGATCAGTAGTAAGCGGTCATACACGTGAATTGCTTCGTCAATTTGTTCGTGTATCTTCTCACCGCCTTTAATGTCGTGAGCAGCGAACCAGCAGCGAACACCAGCGTTCTGGAGATCGGCGTGCAGGCGGTCGGCAAATTCTTGGTCTTTGGTCGAATAGCTGATGAAGCAGGAATGGAACTGAACTGGCTGGTTGAGCAATGAGGGAAGGTAATCGATGAAATTGTTGGGAAGACCACAACCGCGCAGGAATTGTAGGGGAAGGCTACCGGATCTAACAAGCGTTGCTTGGTCTAGCACGCTTGGTCCGCTGTGGAAGCAAGCGTCTAATCCCATGACGTTGGTGAGATTTGTGGAGCCGAAAACCGTGCCCTGGAGAACCGCCCCAGCTAGGTTCGCTCCTCGGAGATCTGCGCCGTTAAGGTTAGCCCAGCGGAGATCACAGTTGGTGAGATCGGCCTCTCGTAGGTTAGCCACTCGAAGATCTGCCACGGTGAGATTAGATCCGCGCAGGTTGGTCTTGCCGAGGTTCGCCGCGACCAAATCTGGATTGGGAAAATAGGTAAGGTCGAAGTCTATTCCCCTGAATGGATTCGCCACCATCTCCACTGCATTCAAATTGAGTCCACGGAGACCAACACTTAGATATATGACGGTCATCCGCCAATCATTCCAAGACTTGGCTCCTTCCTTGAGCTTGGCAACATGTTCGAGGTTGGCCATTCGGTCACGATATCAAGCACGATGATCGCTGGTCTATTCTCTGCGGCGGGTGCTCAGGTTTAAACGTTATTTGCCTCAGTTTTGTCTGCCTTAAGATCCTGAATGAGCCGCTTGAACGCGCCCTGTATGAGTGATGATCCTTCCATCCGCGCAAATGGATTCAGATCTAGCTTTCGCGTTTGACCTTCTCTGCTACCACATCGATTCGCATCCCCACAAACTTGCTGTGTCTGAGATGACCATCACTCGTCCATTCCACGAACTCGAACTGCCCAACCAGCTTCGGCTCTAACCACCGGCAATCCGCCATTTTCGCAGCCGTCAGCCCAGCACCCCACCGTCCGGCATGTCGCTCCGGCAGATTTGCGAATGGGCATTGCTTGATTTCCAAGGGTTTGATCATCTTGAATAGTTCCGATCTCGATGCGGGCGTGAAGCCATTGCGCGTTCGGGCAGCATAGATCAGCTTCACGCCATCGTAATAACCAATCACGAGAGCATCGAAATTCTTCGCCGATTGCGTATATCCACCGATCACAAGCTCCTGGCCTTGGTTGACGCGCATCTTCTGCCACGCTCCCGAGCGCAAGCCCGGTTCATACTTACTGTCGCTGCGCTTCGCAACAAGCCCTTCGAAACCCTGTGCCTTTACAGACTCGATGAGATCGCTGAGACTGGCATCCAGCGTGGGCGAATATCGAACCGGCTCCGTCAATTTTGGAAGAATGCGCGTCTCCAGCAATTTCCGCCGCTCAAGAAGTGTCTGTCCCATTACCACTTCGCCGCTGAGGATCAGAAGATCGAAAACATAGAAATGTAGTGGAGCCTTGCCGGAGCCGAAATTTTGGAGCAGGTTGAACGACGGCTTCCCGTCACCATCTAGCGAAACAACTTCTCCATCGATCACCGTTTCGTTTGGGAGGTGAGCCAAGGCTTCTACGATGCCGGGATATCTTATATTGAAGTCGTTATCGTTACGCGAGCGCAGTTTGACTTTGTTGCCGCTCTTGATGGCTAGGGCTCTATACCCATCAAGCTTAATTTCGTAGAGCCAACTCGGGCCTTCCGGCAGCTTGTCGGTCCGAAGCAGCAGCATCGGGTCGATGAATTTCGCTTTTGTCGTTGCCAAACCTCAATGTACCGGGCTTTATCTGGACGGCTGCCCAACGTGGCCGTTTCCAAAGTCGCCACGCAAGGGATCAGTCGAGTTCACGCCGGAACCAGATCACCCTCGCTCGGAGCCTCATCGGGGATCGTCGCCGCGATAGCGATGGTTTCTTCCTGCTTCACTTCGGCAAGAGGCGTCAATTCGCAAGATCTGCCGTCAGCGCGAACGATGATGACTTCTTCACCGGCACGAGCGTCGTTGAAAAGTTCAAACAGAGGTGCTTTGGCGTATGAGTTACGGCTGTGACTTGAACTAATACCTTGTCTATGTACTCGTGTGAGGCAAGGTCTCACCCTTCTTCTTCAGGTACGAACCAATGTACGCGCCTACCCCGCCACCAGGACCGTGGTGGCGAACAGCCCGCCATACTTGTCGATGAAATTGGGGACTTCCATTCCTGTCATTTCCCGCGAGTATATCGCTTGAGCTATCGACATGCCGGATGTCCGATTGGCTCATAGTTACGGTTGACCCGAGTGACGGAAACCCTAACCGCCACTCCAAGCACCGTACCAGCCATGCCTCAGCCTGTCCTTCATCGCGCCGTCTCATCACTCAAGTCGTCGTGTGGCTTCGCACTATCGCCACGCTTCCCGCCCAGCCCGACGACCGCTAAGGCTGCGCTGGAGCGTGGCTTCAGTAAGCCCGTGATGTGCCTGACAAACCTCGCAGAAGTCTCACTGCTGCCAAACAAAAAGCGGTCGCCTGCATCGCTCAAGCGGAGCGGGATAAAAGCACCGCCCCAGCCATGCCCAAGCCCTGTCACTTACCACGCCACAGAAGGCTCGTTTACGGCGCTAGAGCGTTGCTCGTTGCATCGCTTGAGCTGAGCCGCGTATGAGTGGCTGCGCTTCTAAACTAGTGGCAAGTGCCCCTTCGGGTTGCAACTCCCATCAGATCTTCCGTTGATACCGACGAACCTCAGTAGGTGGGTTAGGATAGTCTCGAACAAGTTCTCGAATGCGATCCTCCGACTCGGCGCAATTTGCACCCAGAATGACTTCGCAAAGGCGGAACCTAGGATTACCAATAAGAGAAGCGTAGTAGCGGCCATCTTCCTCTTCGTCCTTCCTTAGAATGGCTCTCCACTCTTTTTCCCTTTCCCACCTATCAAACTTCGTTAGAAAGATTGGCTCGACAAAGACCATGGCTCTTTTCTCTAACGGGGTTGGGGCTTCACCGGGCTTTGAAGGTCGCTTTCTAATTCCATTGATCAATTCCCGAGGCAATTCGACTTCCCGCTTCTTGGCAACGTATTTGACCTCCTTCACGATATCCGTTCCTATATCGAAGCCAAAACATATACCTCTATGCGCGTCTCCGTACTCTGTCCACAGGTGCTCATCGTCTGAATCAATTCCAAAGCAGAGCATTGTGAATCGTTCGGAAAACCACTGGGTAAAGGCTTCGCTTGACAATCCCGTGCCGACAACAAAGTATGCCTGGAGTTCACGTTCGTCGTTGACTTTATCGAACAATGAGATCTTGACGTGCTTCTTCTGCAAATCGTCTATGGCCCAATAAGCACTGAGGAAATGGTAACAACGTTTTGTGTTCCCGGCCATATAGCTCATTCTGGCATCCCAGGTGTGTGGATTGATATACTGCCACCACATGTTTCCTTGGCTCAAAGACAACGCCTATCTTGCGGAATGGCTTGCTGCTTTGATTGCGGTTGTCGGGTTGATCACCAGTGCACCAAAGTCGGGAAATGGGAGCGTTGACTGGCCGCGAACAATACTCTATTTCTGCACAATAATGTTGCTGGCTGTGGCTATCACGCCGCAATTTGATACTTCGGCGCGAAGCCTCGCCGGGCTAATGTTTTCGGTCTGACTGTTCACCACGTCCCGCGAGATCAAACCCCGGTAGTAAGACGACCGCTTCGCTATAGCTGAGCCACGCAAGGCTGGCTGAGTTGTTGAACAGAGGCAGGCGTCTAGCGGCGGCAAGGTTGGGGCTGGGCCTTATGGAAGAATGCAGGCAATGCTGGCTGTGTTTCATTGTAGGCAAGCAAGAGGTTTGATCTGTGGATGAACTCAAAGCGTTCAATCATGACCGCGTAGTGCTCGGCTTCTATCTAGGAAGTTCAGTGGTGGGCGTCTTCAAGGATGACAGCCCGCCAACCACCGAGGGCAGCTATCGCTACGAGCCTTACCGGGGACCAGGACATTATAGTCTGCAAACAGAACTTAAGGCGTCACGGACGCCTCGCTGCTTCTACCAAACGAAGGAACGCCGCGTATCATTTACGGTCTCAGCTTGCCCTTCGTACGGTGTTCTTGTCCTGACGGATTTTGATGTCCGCTAAGGCGGCAAGCATGATCGGGTCTAACGATATGGACCGAAGCTGACATTACGGAAGCAATGATCGGTGCGGCACGGCTTTCCATACGGCAACAGATGAAGGCGGCCACAACCGGCGAAAGAACTAACTGTGACCGCGTCATCAGAACCGGGAGCGGCGGCCTTCGCACCCGTCGCAGGGCTGATGGAGTCGGAACTCTCAAAAGTGCCAATCGCACACAGCCCCGGCGCTAGATGCGGTCTTTCTTGTTTCACTTCCTTGAGCATCTGCCACTGCGTGTCGCGTGACCAGGACACGGGCCTGTCGCGCGGCATTTAGGCTCGTTTGAGTTCATGCCGCGCAATGGTGGAACAATAGATTCGTTGCGCATCGTCCGCAAACAAGGCCAGCAATTGCGGAAGTAAAGCGCGTTCTAGCATTCGGACCACATTTTGAAAGTCTGGCGGCTTGTCGGCGTTTCTCTTCTATTTGGAACGTACACGCCTTCAGTCGGCAACCGGCTCTCGCTGGTTGTAAAGCCGGACCCCAATAAGGCTTACTTGAGACGACGCGCGAGCAGCCTTGTAAGATAGAGCCTAAATAAAGCTTGCCGGAGCCGCCACTTGTGAGAACAGAACAACTTTTTACGCGCCGTCAGGTTGGCGTTTGTGGAACTTCTAAGGGGTTGTCCAAGACCGCCGTTGAATTTTGCAGAATCATTGGCCAGCGCCTTGCCATATACCCTTCCGTGGCCATCATCAGTAGTGGAACCAAGCAAGCCCCAAACTCTCCCGCAGGAGACTTCGCCGCCGATTGGCATATCGTTGATACCGCCAGCAAGGCGATAAAACCCGAAGATCACCTGGAGCGGTTTGTAACGGTGGTGAGAGAGGATCAATCCGGGGCGACTTCCTTCGTCGTCGGAACGCCCAGAAATGCTCGCGGAAAAACGGGCGAGGCGCGTAGGATTCCTTCGTGCGAAGTGTAGACGCATTGATCGCTGTGGGCGGCGGTTCAGGAACAGCGCAGGAACTGGCTCTCGCTATCGAACATGACATCCCGGTACTGCCGGTGCCAACCTTCGGTGGGACGGCCAGAGATGTCTGGAATTCGTATCGCCCAGAAATCGTACAAGCCCTGCGGATAGACGAACAACGCGCCGAAAGATGGGAACAACCAGCGCCAATGGATTCAAATCTGTTGGAGATGCTCGCAATTGACATGGTGGACGCCCTCATAGCTAGCCTTCCCAGGCGTTGTTTCGTCATCATGCCTTTCAAGAAAGATTTCGACAAGTTGTTCGATGAAGTCATTCTTCCTGCAATCACCCGTGCAGGAGATAAGGCAATCCGAGTGGATCGTGTATCGCTTACTGGGGACGCGGTGAGTCAAATTGACAAAGGCATCAGGAATTGTGAATACGCGGTGGTGGTTCTTGATGACCTGCGGCCAAACGTTCTTTATGAATTAGGTTTGGCGCATGGTAGGGACAAGCATACGATCTTGCTCAATCAGGAAGGATCATTGGGAGAAGAAGGGATCGCGTTCGACATCTTTACACGACATCGGCTTGAGTACGTCGAGGTAAATGACAAGCTCCAGGATGATTTGCTCCGCGTGATCAATTCGTTGCCGTCGAGGAATTGACGCCGACTGTAGGCTTCAGTAATGCGATTTCCATCTCCTTCATCTAAGTTGCATACGAACAACTCACTCAGGTGTACGACCGGCAATTGTGCATAAAGCCCACCCAGGTCAACGCCATTTCTGAGTTGAGCAGAATCAGAGAATACTCGGAAGTCTTTCAATCCGCGTTGATGCAAAGGCAACGATGTATCGCGCGTCGGCGGCGACTTCAGTTCGACCCCGGAACCCCGAAATGAATAGTGAATCCGTCCGGCTCAGTGCCAATCCGTCGCAATAGAGCGTCACCATGGTATTTTCCCCACATGGCCGAAAGCGTTTGAGGATCTGTATTACTCGTTGCGACAACTTGGCCGTTCGAGTCATAAACACAGTTGACGATTTCCAACAGGTGATCTAGCCGACTTTGAGTCGGATTAAATTTATCGATTTCGTCGAGGAACAAGCAGGGCCGTTCTCCATGCTCCACCATATATTTGATCGCGCGAGGCGAAACTACGGGCAGGGGAGCTTCTTTGTCAAACACCTTCGCAAGAATTTGCTCCAGTAGTGTCGCAGTGGTGACACGAACGACGGGAAAGTCGCATCCGGTCGATCTCTTCGTGGCGCACCACACAGCCTGACTGTAGAGTGCCGTCATGAAGTGGGTCTTAGACGTTCCAGCCTCGCCCCAAAGAAAGTAGCTTTTGTACGGATTCGCCTGCAAGTGATCGATGATGACTTGTTGGCGATCCAATGGCAGGCGCGATAGCGTTGACGGCTCAACGGAGCCAAGGCCCACGGCTCTGAACCGAGCTGGAACGTTCTTGGACATCACTCGGTGGTAAAGGCGGATACGAACGCAAGGGCATTCATTGCGGACAGCCACAACAACCCCCGTCGTCCTGCCCTGCTTCGGAAGATCATAACTCTGATGCCCGTTGCAAATAGGACACTCTAATAGACCGAGGCCAATTTGGTGTAGAACATCGTAGGGGATCGATGGAGCTTCGTCAGATACCCACTCTATTTCAGAATTCACGGCTGCCAAAAAGTCCGGCATGTACAAAACGCCGTCAAAGTCTACGAGAGGAAGGACGGGTGGGTATGAAAACCCAGCGGATGGGTCGCGGTAAATCAGCTCGATTGGCCATTGATTCTGAGTATTTTTGAAATTGTTCATATTCATGAATTCCTTTCTTTCTTTCCTTAAACTGCGCTGCGGAACTCCATCCCTGATCCATCGGGTGACTGGGCCACCGCCTTCGATAGAGAGGACTTCTGGGAAGTGGAATGATTTTTCAGCGCCTTCAGGTATCCTCGGTGGCGTGCCATCAGATCGTCCACTTTGCTCGCGAAAAAGACCAAGGGATCTTTATCGCTGCGGACCAAGTGCTTTGGCCAAAATGAATCTAATTCGAATGCCCAGTTCAAACAGGCGGCCAGTTCGGGCTGAGAATACTGAGTCAGGATTTTGTCGAAGTTGGCGGCCCAACTTTGTAGAGATTGCTCCCACTTGACGGGTTTACCTTGGTATCCCCAAAAGGCCTCTGCGAGGCTCTGGCCGACCGGCGTTGCGGTTTGTGGCGCTGGTGTAGGGTCAGCATGGACGGTTTGCTCTTGGCCGCTGCTGTCGCCCTTATCGTTCGGTAGGCACAGAACGTAGCTGTTGGCTCGACCGCGCTTCGCTTCTACGTGAAGGTAGCCAATGCTGACGAGCTTACGAATGCTGGCCCAGACGGTTCTTTGCGACAAGAAAGTTTCATCGGAGATCAATTTTTGTGACGGGTAACTTTGACCCGCTTTATTTGTGTGCCGCGCAAGGCTGATGATCACGAGGAAGTCGGGGGCCGCTAGGCGGCCCTCCGACTTCATCACTGGAGCTAGATCAAGAACGCGATGAAGGCAGGCGTAGTTGGCGTAGCTCATGCATGCCGCCTTGCGTATTCCTGTATCGCTTCTGGCGGAAAGGTTTCCAGAAGGTAACAGATCGAATGTTGATCTTCCTCGGGAGTCGGTTCCTGCCGTCCGCCCAGAATCTCTGCCGATGGCAATAGACGAGCGTACGCTTGCGGGAACTTTATCGCGTGTTCCGGGTTCAAGGTGATCATATAGATGCCTTCGCAGGCATCAGGAACGATCTTGACTATTCCACGAGCTTCCAATTTGATAAGCGCAGGATATATTTCTTGATAGGAGCAGCCAGTTTCTTTCTGGATCGTTGTCCAATGGCAGATACCAAAAAAGAAAGTTAGGCGGCGAATCGCAGCCCAGACTATTCGTTCTTCGATGGTGCCGGTCGGCTCGTCCGATGACGGACAAAAAATATTGTGCATTTAGTTTTCCTCCTGAGTGTCGGCAACAAAACCTGGGTAAAAGGTGTCGATGCCATTTTCTTGGTTGATAACGACCTTGCCGGTAAGGGACAAGATCTGAAGGCTTCGGCGGAGGTAGTTTCCTGGCTTAGTGCCGATGCTGGTTGCCAGTTCGTCCAGTGTCTGGCCGGGCTGGGCTCTTAAAGAGAAGAGAAGCAGGCGCTCCTGCGCCGTCATCTCCGGGTTGCGATCTACTGTCATAACGCTCCTTGTTAACAACTGCTTTAAGGGGAGCCACAAACCGAAAGCTATTTTCGATTTCCGACTTCTCTTGCCCAGAGAAACGGAAGTCGAAAAAACCGGATTGACTTTAATTTTCGACACGAATCCCGGTAAACTACTAAGACAGATAGACTTAGCTCCTGTCAGGAGCGTGGAGAATGCAAGAAAAGTGCAGAACGATCCCCACTGACGACTAATTATTAATCAACTTTAATATGAACGACAAATTAGCTTGGTAGAGGAATCAAAAGGTTTGGCAGGCGCAGAGTTCCCCAGGGCGGATAGGACAAGCGATTTGTCACGCAGCACACTCAACAGGTTTCCGTTCGACAGATTGTTGAATTGTCCTAATGATTCCAAGTCGAACAGATTGAGGTGGTCAAGACAGAAAGATGCAATATCGTCGGCTCCACCTACAACTATGAGTTTGGCTTTGATAGTCCAACATCGTTAACGTCGTTTGCGGCTGTCAGAAAGAACGTACGCAGGAAATGCGATAGACCATCGCAACTTTGGCAGACATATCTCGCAAATATTGAACTTCCATAGCGCAGGATTTGCGAATGACACTCGCAAGGTTTGCGAACTAACTAATACTCTTAAATACTAAAAGAGAATAAATATAAGAAGAGATTATTATCATGGGAGTATGTGAGTGTCTACTTATAACTCATCTCTCTGCTAGAGAGAAGAAGAAAAGAAAGCCCACCCCGCCGATCAAATCGTAGATACCTGCCAGCCATCATTAAGATATAAAAGCCACCGTGTCTGCCTCGCCCTGCCTTTCAGTCTGGAACAAGCACGTTAGATGCCGCCCGCAAAATAGAGATCTGTCGGCCTCGGTGCTGGCACCATCCAACTTGCCTGCTGATCGATCAGTGATTATTCCTAACGCGCTGTCGGGTGTGGTTCGCTTCTCCTCGGCCCGTTCTGCCGTTCAAACTCAAAGTGGTGACGCAATCAGCCACGCGTTGCTAACAGTGCCTGCCCCTCGATCTCGCTGCGGCTATCGTCTTCAGTGGCTGAAGCGATACGGGCGACCGGCTCGTTATTTTTGCACCAGCGATGAAGTTGTTGGGATTAGAGGTTAAAGAGTCAGGGCACAAGGCGCGTGTGGCCTACTATCATTCCAATTGGACCCGTGAAGGCGCTCCGCTCTTGCATTAACTGGGAGCCACCATTGAACACATCGATGCATTTTCAGCCGGTGGCCCCTGTAGCGAAGAGAATCTTTGTACCGCGTGTTGGAGATGCAATCTGCTAAAGAGCGCCGCTGCGCTTGAAGAGTGGGACATACGCAAGAAGCGGAAACCAATCAAAGGAATAGGATGAGCCAAAGGCTTGGGACGGCTTGACATCAGTTTTTGTGATGCTCGCGGAGCGCAATGCGGGCAAGCTGACAGCCGATGAACGGCAATGGTTAAAGGCGCTGCAAGCTCATTAGGCGGGTTCATAAATCTGATGTCAGACGCCGACCCGCTAGCACGTTAACTGGCTCCAGCCATGCTCGGAAATAACAGTGCCGAAACTCAACTCCGGTCAACGTCGCATGCGTTGCACACTCTAAAGTGGCCCGGACTATCCCTTTTTGCCGCCGCCTACAAACGAGATGTAGAGCACTCTATAGTCTGCCTCCAGGGCTTTTGCCCGATCAGGCGGACGGCGGATACGTCTTATGTCCTCGGCAATCGGCTGAGTGGGAGGTTCTCGCGGAATCAGACTATGTCTGGTTACGTCTACAGCCAAGCTTGGCCTAGATTTAACAACTTGCTGACGAACCCAAAAGAATCTCCAGTAAATGGAGAACCTATGACACAATATCTTAGCAGAGTTGAAGAATTTCGGACACAGAGAAAATGCAGTCAAGTAGCCCATTATCAGATCCACCACTCATCTTCATCAGTCATGACGGTCGTGACGCGGAACTCGCCGAAGCTTTCTGCGATATGTTACACGGTGCGAGCGCGGGTGTGCTCAGACCGTTTCGTTCGTCTGACCACAAAGGCGGGCAAGGAATTGAATACGGAGTCGAATGGTACCCACAATTGATGGATAAATTGGTCAAGTCCACCGATGTAGTTTGCCTACTAACTGAAAACAGCCTTGAACGCCCGTGGATATTGTATGAAGCTGGCGTTGCAAAAGGAAAACTCAGCACGCCCGTATACGGTGTTGCGTTAGGCATACCGCTAAACCGAGCCAACTCGGGGCCGTTTGCGCAGTTTCAAAACTGCGCTGGTGTAGAGGAAGAACTCACAAAGCTTTTAACTCAACTCATTCGTCGCATTCCCGGATCAGAACCTCACCTTGACACCCTCAGGCTCCTGGTAAACATGTTTTTGGCGAAGGTTAACGACTGTATTAAAGGCGCTAAAGTTCGTAACCCTCCTAAAGAAGAAGAACTTGCAGATGCATCAGCCGCAAAGTTGTTCGAAGAAGTAAAGGTCATGTTTAAGGATTTGCCTTCGACTAGTGCCCTTGCCAAATTAGGTGACCGTCTCGAAGAGACATTCGAAGCTGCTCTAAGAAAGGTTGAGAATGGCATCGGAAAATTGAGTTCTGCCGAAAGACAATCAGAGTTTAGCGCAAGCGCCATTTCGGACGCACAGACAGAGCAGGGACGGTTGACTGCGGCAAACGACAAGACCCCACTGGACGAAGTGGTTTTGTTCTGGAGAAGCCTCGCGTTTGGTTCGCCGATTCCTGACGTTTACCGTGAGCCCTCTAGTATATATGTCGCTTACTGCAACGAACCACCTCGTTGGCTGCCGAAAGATAAGGAGGACGATCCCA
>Ga0182012_10004106_pt1 | contig 15318 bp, 11 predicted proteins | sample 612S2SmetaG_FD_120486 | JGI IMG/M metagenome (GOLD analysis project Ga0182012, IMG submission 120486) | Permafrost microbial communities from Stordalen Mire, Sweden - 612S2S metaG | ecosystem: Environmental > Terrestrial > Soil > Wetlands > Permafrost | place: Sweden: Stordalen | collected... | reverse complement strand
TTCGAGTGGCCATTTTTCCTATAAACTCTTTGTTTTGTTGGTGCCGGGAGGGGGGGTCGAACCCCCACGACCTTGCGATCGGCGGATTTTGAGTCCGCTGCGTCTGCCAGTTCCGCCATCCCGGCACATCTCTTAAATCATTTAATTTACTTAATCTTACAACGATTTCAGGGCTTTCGTTCCTTGCTGTCAAACAAATGGTCGCCAGCTTAGTGACTACATCTCCATTCGCGGAAACCATTTTCTCAATCGCTTCCCGGTTGTGCTCAGAACCAGGAAGCGCAAAGCGCATCGTCATTTGTATTGTACGGTGTCCTATCAATTGTGCAACAGGGTGAAAATCAGCTCCCTGCGCATCGTCCTTTAACCATGAGTTAATGAAGCCGTCGTTGTCTGAAGTGGTCAACTGGAACTGCAAATCAGTACTTCCCGCTTTGCGCATTCTTCGATAGCAGGGCAAACAGCAAGACAGAACGCGCCGTCACAGCGTACTGCTCTCCCGTTTTATACGCCGATGTTGCGTGACCCACATCCAGGTTAGAGTCCAGTTGCAAAGCCCAGTCTTCTCCGCCATAGGAAGCGGGCAGCGTGAACTCGACCAGTTCATCGTGGCCATTGATTACAAGCAGAACAGTCGCATCGTCTCCCTTCCGCCGGATGCCGGTTTTTTGGGCGCGCCCATCCATCAGCATTCCGAAACACCTCGTAGCAGGGTCTTCCCAGTGCTCCTGCTGCATTTCTTGTCCGTTCGCATTGATCCAGGTTAGGTCTTTTACGCCCAGTTCTTCATTGTAGACACCGCTGTAGAACAGGCGCCTCCGCAGGATGGGAAACTTCTGCCGGATTGCGATCAACTTCTGGACAAAGCTCAGCAGATCTTTGCCCTTGTCTGCGAGATCCCAGTGCAGCCAGGAAATATCGTTGTCCTGGCAATATGCGTTATTGTTCCCTTGCTGCGTCCTTCCGAATTCGTCCCCTCCAACCAGAAGAGGAGTTCCCTGCGAGAGCAGCAAAGTGGACAGCAAGTTTTTAATTTGCCGCGTCCGAAATCCGTTCACCTGCGTATCGTCCGTGGGGCCTTCGACGCCGCAGTTCCATGAACGATTGTTCGAGGAGCCATCCTCGTTGTTCTCGCCATTCGCCTCGTTGTGTTTTTCGCTGTAAGTCACCAGGTCGTTGGTCGTGAACCCGTCATGCGCGGCAATCAGGTTTACCGAAGCCCACGGCTTGCGGCCCGCGCGGTTGAAAATATCCGGCGAACCGGACAGGCGTGGAGCGAGCGCGGCGGCCGTCGCCTCATTTCTCCAGAAGTCCCGCACCGTATCGCGGAACTTGTCATTCCACTCGGCCCATCCGGGGGGGAAGCCTCCCACCTGGTAGCCGCCCAGGCCCAGATCCCAAGGCTCCGCTATCAGCTTCACGGTTCCTAGAACCGGGTCTTGCGAGCACGCTTTCATGAATCCGCCCTGAGGTTCGAACCCCTCTACTTCGCGAGCCAGAATCGTCCCAAGGTCAAAGCGGAATCCATCCACGCTGGTAGCTTCGACCCAATAGCGCAGCGAGTCCATCACCATTTGCAACACCCGCGGGTGGCTCACATTGAGGGTGTTTCCTGTGCCAGTCTCATTGATGTAATACCGCGGCTGATCCGGCATCAACCTGTAATAGCTTGCATTGTCGATGCCTTTGAAGGAGATTGTCGGCCCTCTCTCATTCCCTTCAGCGGTGTGGTTGTACACGACATCCAGGATGATTTCCAGACCCGCCTCGTGATAGCGCGCCACCAACTCCTTGAACTCCTTCAGCGTATCGGGCCGATCGGAAGCGTACCGCGGATCAGGCGCAAAAAAACCAATGCTGTTATAGCCCCAGTAATTGACGAGGCCTTGTTCGAGCAGATGGTTGTCGTCGAGGAAGGTGTGTATAGGCAGCAATTCGACCGAAGTCACGCCGAGCGATCTCACATAATCGATCACGGGCTGTTGCGCCAGCCCCGCGTAGGTGCCGCGCAGAGGCATGGGAATGTCTTCGCGCAACTTGGTGAATCCCTTCACGTGGACTTCGTAAAAGATGGTTTCGTCCCAATGGATGCTCTTTCGTCCGCGTTCTCCGCTGAAGTCAAAGTCCGGATCGATGACGATACACTTGGGCACAAAGGGCGCTGAATCGCGCTCATCGAATGTAAGATCGTCTTCCGACTCCATTGTGTATCCAAAGATCGCTGGATGCCATGTCACCTCGCCGAGATGTGCATAGGCGTATGGATCGAGCAACAGCTTGTTTGGATTGAATCGGTGCCCTTTTTCCGGCTCATAGGGGCCATGGACTCTGTACCCATACCGCTGCCCCGGCCCCAGTCCACGGAGGTAGCCATGCCACACATCGTTGCTGTGCTCGGGCAGCTCGACGCGGTCGAACTCGACCATGCCGTCGTCCGAAAACAGGCACAGTTCTACCTTGGTGGCATTCGCTGAGAAAAGAGCAAAGTTGACACCTTCGCCATTCCAATGCGCCCCGGCTTTCGAGGAATATCCTTCTTCAAGTTCGTATCGGATCGCCGAGATTTGCCTCATCATTCTGCTTTTGATGCAGAAAAAGCCAGATTGTGTACTCGCGACGATGCGGCTTCCATTCGATGCAACTTGAGCTGTCGTGTGACCGGTTAACAGGCGCTGTCGAAAGCCAATGCGAACTGCTCGCGGAGCTCAGCCTTGCAACCCCTCTTGCAACTTCCGCATCGAAGTGCCAGCTACACCTCGAAGGGGTTTTTGGAAGGGGTCTTGCCATGGTCGTAGCAGCGAAGAAAACAAGGGTCTTTGTAGTTGACGATGAAGAGAGTATTGCCTTAACCATTGCCATGATTCTGAGAGGTTATGGGTTCGACGCTAGGTTTTTCACTCACGCAAATGAAGCTTTGCAGGCCGCCCTGGTTGACTGTCCGCAGCTTCTCGTCACAGATGTATTGATGCCGGAACTCACAGGGTTCGACCTGGCCGCAAAAATTCAAGAGATTAACCCGAGTTGCAAGGTCCTCCTTTTCACAGGGCAACCTGGACGCGGTCGCCTCCTTTTCAAAACGGAAGCAGCGGATCTCGGTTTCGAATTACTGGAGAAGCCGGTCCATCCCTCCGTGCTTGTCGCGAAGGTGCAGCGTTTGATGCCAACACAGCCAGCGGGCCGCTTGCCGCGTCCAGCCCCAGGAAAGAGCGCAACAAAGAGCTATCGATAGACCTGGCCTTCTCTTCGCCAGGCGAATCCTTCATCGCTTTCCGTTCTTCCACTCCTCATACGAAATCCGTGGAATCGTCATGAATGCATCGCGCGTGCGTACATAATTCCCCAGCCCGTTCATGCGGCCGATCGAGTGCAACTCGTCGGCCTTGATGTAAGGCCCCGCCAGATCCACAAACTCGTCATCGACATAGATTGAAACTACGCGCCCCAGGATAATCCGGGAACGGCCGATCTCCATCGTTGTGTACTCGCGGCACTCGAGCGCGGCGTGCGCCTCGGCCAGGCGCGGCGGCTTCACGACCTGCGACGGCGTCAGGGTGAATCCGGCAAGCTCGACCTCGCTCATTTCGGGCGGGAAGTCGGTTGCACAGATATTCATCTTCTCGGCGATGTCTTCGGTGACCACGTTAACCACAAACTCGCCGGTGCGGCGGATGTTGCGGGCCGTGTCTTTGGGAACGAATTGCTGGCCAGGCCGGTTGGTGACGCCCACGCCGATAATCGGAGGATCGGTACACAGGTAGTTGTAGGCGCTGAAAGGCGCGGCATTCAGTCGGCCATGCTCATCCATGCTCGTGATCAGCGCAATGGGCCGAGGCGCCACCAAGCCAACCAGCAGTTTATAGGCGTTGCCGGCAGGGCCATTTTCCACATCGAAATTCATCGTATTGAGTGCTCCTCACGATTTGATGGTAATCGCCTTCGCTCAGGGGCACCGATTTTCGCAGTTTTTTGCTGTCTCAGGATTTCCGGTATCGATTCCAGTCCTTTTCGACGTGCTTCGCCATCGTCAACGCGGCGTCCTCCAGCCAGCCCCGTTTTCTCCGCTTGAGGTCTTCCAGGATCCGCTTCGACTGGCGTTTGGTTCCCAGATGCACGTTTGCCGATTCAGTGCCCATCGCGGTCAGCAGCATCTCTTCGTCGCTATGCTTCTGCAGCGTTTGAATATCGATGGGATTTGAGTCTGGTGAGAGCCGCCGGATGAGCCAGGGCCCGTCGATCAACTGAAACGGGTCAGCAGACCGAACCGCGGAGGAGATCGCTTCTTCGTACCACGACTGGCGATGGCCAATTTTGTCATTTAGCCATGAGCACGCCGACGGAATCATCATCTTCGCTTCTCGCGCAATATCGCCGCCCTGCCACTTGCCAATCGCGACGAATCGTTCCTGGCCGAGACTTCCCAAACCGGCTGCTCTCCTGACAACTTTGTATTCCATCCCGGCGTCCGGCAGTGTCTTCTCCAGTGCGCGTTTCAGGTCTTTGGCTAGAGCGCGGCGAACGGCCGGCAAGCGGTTCAACTTGTCCCAAAAGTTCGAAGGAGGTTTGAAACTATCCACGCCAAGCCTACCCAGCTTCTGCTCCCTTTCCGCAAGGACGATCGGATGACCTCCTTCGCGAAGAGAATGCAGATAACCAGCAAGGATCGCATCGCAACCTCTTCTGAATTCGATCGAAATCTCCCCGGCATCGATCACGATTTTCAGGCTCGCAGCTAATCGCACCAGATCGTTCGTGTAGGGCAGAGGATAGGACTCGTCGAAATCATCCACGCCCCAACAAAGTCGCCCCTCGGCATCGCGCCAGGTTCCAAAGCTATTCACGTGCAGGTCACCGACCGCCAGAACCTTTGGCGCCTTGCAGAGGTCGGCGCAGACGGATGGCCATAGTTGAGCCCACCTGTAAAAAGTCCCTCGCAGGAATCCAAAAGTGGTTTCTTTCATCTGCTGGTGCTTCGATCGAAGATCGGACTCGACGACGTTCGTGCAACTGCTCATCCATGCCTCGAAGTTTGAGGTCGCAGTTTGAAAATCGTTATCTCTCGACGGTGGTTGAATTGCAGCAGAGTCTGCGGCGCGGCGATTGTTTTTCATTACCTGCCTGAGTGAATGGAAGACCTACCCATCACCAATCGATGGATGCGGCCGTTTCCATATAAGTTGTTAGTTCAAACGACCGCTGTGCCGGACCGCCCGAAAAGCTCCGTGCCCCGTCCTTGCGACTTTTTTCTGTCGCAAGGGCGGGAATCCTCAGACCTAAAAGGGCCTTGTTTAAAGGGAGCGAAGATCTTATTCGAAATCAACCGATTGAGGCGCATTCCTGCTCCTCATTCCCCTTCTCAATCGGCTCCTCGAACCCTTCCCCGCGCCTTTTTTATAGGCGCGGCCGGCCGAAGGCGTCTGCCCCACCGCAGGTGCCGTGCGACAATTAGAGTAACCGTGATGAACCCCGCCTCCTCTGCAGTTGTTCCTTCACCGGTTGCGGTCACTCCGCAGTTGCTGGCCCAGCACAGCATTACTGCGGATGAATACGACCGCATTCTGGCAGCCCTTGGCCGCGTTCCCTCGCTCACCGAACTTGGCATTTATTCGGTCATGTGGAGCGAGCACTGCTCTTACAAGTCCAGCCGCGTCCATCTCAAGCGCCTGCCAACCAAGAGCGACCGCGTCGTCCAGGGCCCTGGGGAAAACGCCGGCATCATCGACGTAGGCGACGGCTGGGGCTGTGCATTCAAGATTGAGTCGCACAACCACCCCAGCTACATCGAGCCCTTTCAAGGCGCAGCCACGGGTGTGGGCGGCATTCTTCGCGACATATTCACCATGGGCGCTCGACCCCTTGCCGTCATGGATTCACTCCGCTTCGGCGAAATCAGCGCGGAACCCAATCAAAGCGAGCCCAACCAGCGCGAAGACGACCGCAGGCTACTCGCCAAGAATCACTCCGTCGTCGAGGGCGTAGTCAGCGGCATCGCCGGTTACGGCAACTGTTTCGGCGTCCCCAACCTGGGCGGCGAAACCAAATTCGAGCCCTGCTACAGCGGCAATCCGCTGGTCAATGCCTTCGCTCTCGGCATGGTTCGCATCGACGAGATCTTCTACGGCAAAGCCTCCGGCACCGGCAATCCAGTCATCTACGTCGGCGCAAAAACCGGCCGCGACGGCATTCACGGCGCCACAATGGCCTCTGAAGAGTTCCACGCCGGAACCGAAGCCAAGCGCCCCAACGTTCAGGTCGGCGACCCCTTCATGGAGAAGCTTCTCCTCGAAGCCTGCCTTGAGGCCATGCAGACCGGCGCAATTGTCGGCATTCAGGATATGGGCGCAGCCGGCCTCACCTGCTCAACCTGCGAAATGGGTGCCCGCGGCGGCGTCGGCCTCGACGTCGAACTAGACTTTGTTCCGCAGCGCGAAACCGGCATGTCCGCCTACGAAATCATGCTCTCTGAAAGCCAGGAGCGCATGTTGCTCGTCGCCATCGGCGGCCGCGAAAACGAGGTCCTCAGCGTATTTGCCAAGTGGGGACTCGACGCCGTCATCGTCGGCACCGTGCAGCCCGAGTCGCGCCTCCGCATCCGTCATCACGGCGTGCTCGTAGCCGACATTCCCAATCAGTCCCTCACCGACGATGCGCCGCTCTACCATCGCCCCGTCGGCACATGGAAATGCCCGCTCCCTCTCGATCCGCCCGAAGAAATCCTCGCGCAATTAGCGCAGGACCGCGACTACACCGCTGACCTCAAGAAGCTGCTCGCCAGTGCCAACGTCTGCTCCAAGCGCTGGGTTCACGAGCAGTACGACACCATGGTGCAGACCAACACCGTGATCGGCCCCGGCGGCGAGGCTGGCGTAATGCGCATCAAGGGCACCGGTAAGCCTGGACACGAACGCGGCCTGGCCATGGCTCTCGACGGCAACGGCCGCTGGGCCTATCTCGACCCCAAGCTCGGCGCAATGCACGCCGTGGCCGAAGCTGCCCGCAAGGTAGCCTGCTCCGGAGCCACCCCGGTTGCCGCGACCAACTGCCTCAACTTCGGCAATCCGGAAAAGCCGGAAATCATGGCCCAGCTCTCGGCAGCCATCGACGGCATCGCCGAAGCCTGCACGGCTCTCTCAACGCCCATCACCGGCGGCAACGTGTCTCTCTATAATGAAACCCGCGGCGAGGGCATTTATCCCACTCCAGTTCTCGGCATCGTCGGCATTCTCGACGACGTTACCAAAGCCGTCCCCGCTAATTTCCAGCAGGCCGGCGACGCCATTCTCCTTCTATGGCCTATCCCGCGCGGCCAGGACCCCGATCCCAATCTTCCCGTCCCCGTGGACAATCGCAATTTGCATTGGCAAGTCCCGCAGCGCGAAATCGAGCCGCAAGATGCAATCGTCATCCCCGAGGATGCTACAGCCACCGCAGCCACAGTCGCGGCTGAGCTTTCAATCCTCGGCTCGTCCGAATACGCCAAGGCAGTTCTCGGCGGCGTCTGGGGTCAACCTCCTCCTCTCGACCTCGATGCCGAAGCCGATCTGCACACGCTGCTGCAGGTCCTCGCCGACCGCAAACTCCTTCGCTCTGCCCGCGACATCTCCGACGGCGGGATCGCTGTCGCCCTTGCACAGTCCGCATTCCCGCTCTCCATTGGAGCTGTGGTCGAGCAGGAGCAGTCCCTCATGGTCCATCCGCTCTTCGGTCTCTTCGCCGAACCCGCATCCACGCTGATTGTGACCACCGATCCCAAACACGTCTCTGCCATTGAGAAGCTGGCCGGCGAATTCAGCTTCTTCGTTGCCAATATCGGAACCACCGGCGGCCCCAAACTCGAAATCTCCGTTGATCGCCAGCCGTTCATTTCAGCACCGCTTACCGCCCTAAGCAAGCCCTGGGCCGAATCTCTTCAAGCCACTCTCCACGACGAGGTAATGGCATGACCAGGGTCCTCTTTCAGGGCATAGAAGATGAGATCGATCACTCCAAATCTTTTGGCTCAATAAATAAACCTTGTCATCCTGAGCGGAGTTTGGCAGCTTTATCGCCAAACGGAGTCGAAGGACCTGCTTCTTCTTTTTTATCTTCCCATGGTACCGACGACCCCAAGCTCCGCGAAGAATGCGGCGTAGTCGCCATCCACGGCCATCCCGACGCCGCCCGCCAGGTCTATCTCGGCCTCTACGCCCTGCAGCACCGCGGCCAGGAATCAGCAGGCATCGCCTCCGCCGACGGCCAGCGCCTCGCCAACATCAAAGGCATGGGACTGGTCTCAGAGATCTTTACCGACGACGTACTCGCCAAGCTCCCCGGCACCATGGCCATCGGTCACACGCGCTATTCCACCACCGGCGATTCCGCTCTCCTCAACGCCCAGCCCATTCGCGTCGACTCCACCAAGGGCCTCATCGCCATTGCCCACAACGGCAACCTCGTCAACCTTGGCAATATCCGCGCCCGCCTCGAGCGCGATGGCGCATACTTTCAGACCACATCCGATTCTGAAATCATCGTCCAGCTCATCGCCCACTCCAAACAAGGCACGCTCGTCGACTGCATCGCCGACTCGCTCGGCCGCGTTGATGGCGCGTTCTCCATCGTGATGATGACCCGCGACCGCATCTTCGCCGCCCGCGATCCACGAGGATTCCGTCCACTCTCGATCGGCCGCATCAAGAACCACGAAGGTCCCGACACGATCGTCTTCGCTAGCGAAACCTGTGCCTTCGACCTGCTTCGCGCCGAGTATATCCGCGACGTGCTCCCCGGCGAACTCGTCATGGTAACCGAAGACGGCCTCACCAGCCGCCAATACTCCACTGGCGTTCCGCAAACCAGCTGTATCTTCGAGCACGTCTACTTCGCCCGCCCTGACAGCCGCATCTTCGGCCGCTGGGTGCAGGAGAGCCGCGACCAGATGGGTCGCCAATTAGCCCGCGAGTCCGGCGTTCCCGCCGACGTAGTAGTTCCCGTCCCCGACTCGGGAGTTACAGCATCCATCGGCTACGCGGAAGAAGCCGGCCTCCCGTTCCGCATGGGCCTCATCCGCAACCATTACGTGGGCCGCACCTTCATTGAGCCCGAGCAGCGCGTGCGCGACTTCGGCGTCCGCCTCAAACTCAACCCCGTTCACAATCTTCTCGAAGGCAAGCGCGTCATCCTGATCGACGACTCCATCATCCGCGGAACAACGAGTAGAAAGATTGTCCGCATGGTCCGCGGCGCCGGCGCAAAGGAAGTCCATCTCCGCATCAGCTGTCCGCCGACGATTTCCCCCTGCTTCTACGGCGTAGACACCCCGAGCAAGCGCGACCTGATTGCCGCCAACAAATCCGTAGAAGAGATCCGCCAATTTATCGAAGCCGACTCCCTGTCCTACCTGTCTCTGGATGGCCTATTGAAGGCTTGCGAAACCAAAGAGAAAACCGGCTACTGCACAGCCTGTTACACCGGCAACTACCCCACCCAGTGGGTCGACGTAGACGAAATCCTCCCAGCTACAGTCACGATCTAACAGCGCGCTCGAGTCTCCGGTCTGCAAAGTTCATATAAAAAACAGACCTGTCATCCTGAGCGAAGCGGAGTCGAAAGCCTGCCCTGAGCGGAGTCGAATGGGGACCTGCATTTTTGATAAGCTCGCGACAAGCCAAGCTGCGCCAGAGGATCAGGCAATGAAGCGAAATAACGTAGCAAGTGAACTAGTCGATGCCATGCGCGAAGCCGCCGAAATTGCCGAGGGAACTGCGCAACCCGCCGCGGTCCATCAATTCCCAATGCCGCTCGATCTTTCCGGACGCGTCGTGCCTGATGGAGGGCAACTTGAGATGACCTACATGAAGGTTGAATGGCTGCATGACTGCCGGGATGAGCCAGTTGAGCTATACAGTGAACTGGATGCAAACCGATGGGAGGTCAGAAAAGTAGAGGTACTTCGAGATGGAACGTGCTGGTACGCTTGGAAGAATGTGGCGACAGGTTCGTCTGTCCTCGCGGAGAAACGCATACCAAGGCTGGACGAAATTGGACGCGATCCTCAGTTTCTACCTACAGAGATATCTAAGGAAGACTTCGAAGCTCTTTGGCAGAGGGCCATCTCCTCAACAAACTAGCGCGGCGCATCTATGGATGAAAACAACGTCACACCCGAGAACCCTTCGCGAGCCAGCCTGAATTCGCGATTGCTTTTCGGCTGCGCAATCTTTCTAGCCTCCTTCCTTCTCTTCCTCGTCGAGCCCATCGCCGCCAAACAACTCCTTCCAGTATTTGGGGGCTCCGCCGCAGTCTGGATTACCTGTCTCGTCTTCTTCCAGACCGCGCTCTTAATCGCCTATCTCTACGCTCATTGGCTAGCGCATCGCTCCCTTTGGATTCTTCACTTCGCCCTGCTCCTCTTAGCCGCCGCGTCCGCAATCGCCTGGTCCGTCAAGACTGTTGACCTGAACACCGCATCGCAGCATCCCGTCTCCGCCATCTTTGCCGCACTCGGCCTCTCCATCGGCCTGCCCTTTCTGATGCTTGGCGCAACCAGCCCGCTCCTCCAGGTGTGGCTTGCACGCCTTGAGACCAGCGGCATTCCTTACCGCCTCTTCGCCCTCTCCAACCTTGCCTCGTTGCTTGCTCTGGGGCTCTACCCCACACTCATCGAACCGCACTTCACCCTGAAAGCACAGCGCCTGATATGGTGCTGCGGTTTTGCCGCATTCGCATTAGTCTCCTCAATCCTCACCTGGCAAACCCGCGCAGCAGCAATCGCTCCCGCGCAACCCATAACCACCAACGAATCTGCCATCGCCCCAGCCCCGATAACTCACAAACTGCTATGGGTCCTGCTTCCCATGGGCGCGGCCATGCAGTTGAGCGCAGTTACCAGTTATCTAACTCAAAACATCGCCGCCATCCCGCTTCTCTGGATCCTTCCACTCGCCGTCTATCTCATTACCCTCATTCTCGCCTTCCAATTCCCCCGGCTCCTTCCGCGCGGTATCATCGTGCGCTTTCTTGTAGTCATGCTCGCCGGCCTCGGCTACATGCTTTCGCAAATCGACGTCTCGGTTCCCCTGCGCATCGGTCTCTCCTTCTTTCTTATTGAAATATTTTTCTCCTGCCTCTTCTGCCACAGCGAGGCATACGCACTCCGTCCGCAGCGCCCCTCGGAGTCGACCGTCTTTTATCTTCTTTTCGCCGCCGGGGGCGCACTCGGCTCGTTCCTCGTTGGCATTGCGTCGCCACTCATCTTCTCCTTCAATTACGATCTGGCCATAACATTCTTCATCACGGCATTGCTTGCCCTTGCCGTAACATGGTCCAGCGGCTGGCAACAGCGACTCCTATGGGCCACAGCCAGCGCTCTTATGCTCGCACTGGTCGTCATGCTTCATCTTGCATATCTACGCAACACACCCATAGCTGTCCGCAACTTCTATGGCAGCCTTCGCGTCCGCGAGTCGCTCTCCGCCTACCCCGGTGCCACCATGCGCACTCTAACCAACGGCTCCATCCAGCACGGTACCCAGATATTCTCGCCCGAGTTACGCAACACTCCCACCACTTATTACGCTGAAGATTCAGGTGTAGGCCTGGCAATGCGCTTTTGCTGCCAGGGCTATGGGCGCAACATCGGCGTAGTTGGCCTCGGCGCGGGTACAATCGCCGCCTACGGCCGCCGGTACGATAAAATTCGCTTCTATGAAATCAACCCCGCCGTATATCCGATCGCACAACATGCGTTCACCTACATGCGCGACTCCGCTGCTCAGGTTGATAGCGTGGAAGGGGATGCTCGCACCACTCTAGCCAACGAACCTCCAATGGGATTCGATGTCCTCGTAGTCGACGCCTTCTCGGGCGACGCCATCCCGCTCCACTTACTCACCACCCAGGCTATGGACCTCTACAGGCGACACCTCGCCCCCGGCGGTATCATCGCTTTCCATATCTCCAACACCCATGTCGATCTTGAGCCGGAGATTGTCCAACTCGCCAAATCCGCCGGCATGGATGTCCGCCGTGTCTCAAGCTTTGAGAATCACGATCTCGGCGAATTCACTGCCACGTGGATGCTGGTTACAAACAATTCCAGTTTCTTCGCGCAGCCGGAAGTGGCCATCCGAGCCCGCAAGCCAGTCGACGCTTCAAGAATCAAAGTCTGGACCGACGACTACTCCAGCCTTCTACCCATCTTGCATTGGTAACCCGAGAATCTGGGTGCCCCTGGTCTCGATTTTGAGACCAGGGAGGCACAAACCTAAGCAATCGTGGCATCTTTCCTCTTCAAACTCCGCGTCAAAACCATCATCAGCACCACACCGCACAGGCACGGCACAATCAGTTCCCGCAGGCCCGCCTGATAACTCCCCGTAGCATCGCGTCTTATTCCCATGTAATACGGCGCCGCAAATCCACTCAGCATCGCGATCGTGTTAGCCGCCGCAATCCCCGTCGCCGCCGCCCTTCCCGCTAAAAACTGCATCGGCACAGCGAACGATGGCCCCAGCAGTGAGTTATACGCCCAGAAGCAGATCGCCAGCGCCACCACCAGCACCCATGATTCCCGTGCAGTCCCCGCGACAGCAAAACCCACGGCCATGATCAGGCATGGAACGATACAATGCAGCGGCCGTTCTTCTGTCTGATCGGAGTGCCTGCTCGCCAGCAGCATGGCCGCAGCGGCAACCAGCCCGATCACCGCCACCAGGAATCCCACCCGCGTCACATTCCATCCCGTCGCAGCCTTCAAAATCGCCGGTGCGCAAAATGCATAAGCGTGGCCAATAAACAGCGTGCAAAACAAATATCCGCCTGTCATCCAAACCTTCGCCGAACCCAATGCCTGCAGAGCACCCGCCTTCGGTCCCAGATGCGCCTGCGCACTCTCAGTCTTCAATTCAATTTGCAGCCAGGCCTTTTCTTCCTTTGTTAACCACGCCACTGTTTCCGGACCATCCGGCAACAGCTTGAAAATCACCACGCTGAACGCCAGTGCCGGCAACCCCTCCAGCAGAAACAGCCATTGCCATCCCCCAGTCCCAGCTTGCCGTTCAATCCCAGCAGCCAGCCGGCCAGCCCGCCCATCACCACCGAACTCAGCGGGAGCGCAACGTAAAACCGGCTAACCGCGCGCGCACGCATCTTCTTTGGGAACCACAAAGTCAAGTAGTAGACCACCCCAGGAAAGAACCCCGCCTCCGCCATCCCCAGCAGCATCCTTACAAAGTTGAATTCCGCAGGCGTCCGCACAAACATGGTTGCCGCCGACAGCAACCCCCACGTAAACATGATTCGCGCCAGCCACCGCCTTGCACCAAAGCGCAACAGCAGCAGGTTCGACGGCACCTCGCACAGCGCATACCCGATAAAAAACAGTCCCGCTCCCAGCCCATATGCAGTAGCGCTGAAATGCAGATCGCGATTCATCTGCAGCGATGCGAACCCAACATTTACGCGGTCCACATACGCCATCCCATAGCCCAACGCCAGCAGAGGAGTCAGCCGCAGCCCCGCCTTCCGCTGTGCCGATTTGCCAATTGCATCGAGTTCCGCAGCAGAACCAGCCGCCATCACTTCGGTCGATCCAGGCATAAGGACGCACCTCGGTGGAGTACCTACGATTTCCAGCAAAGATACAAAATGCAACAGAAGGAGTAAGTGTCCATCGACACGAAGCGGTACGCAAGTAATCGCGGAAAGCCGGCTACCCAGGTCTCGAATTTGGAATCGTTCTAGAGCCGCGCCACACCTAATACGGTGATGTCGTCGTTCTGGCCATAATGCTGCGCGGTCTCCGCGACATCCCCCACGGTGGCGCCTCCGTGGAGCATGGATTCAACGCGGGCAAATCCAAAAAGCACCCGCTGGTCGTCATATGCTTCGGCAATCCCATCGGTCAGCAGCACGATCAGGTCGCCAACAGCCATCTCCAAACTGGATTGCCCATAATCCGTACTCTCCGCCAGCCCCAGCGGCAACGCCCCTGGTGACTCGATCTCAGCCCCGTTAAGATAAGGCGCAAGGTGCCCTGCGTTGGCCAGGGTTAATCTTCCATTCTCTTCTATGCGAACGGCCAGGCAAGTGGCGAAGCCCTCGTGCATGCGGCCGCACAGGCGGCGGTTCAGTTCGCCCAGAATCTCGGCCGGCTCTTCGGTATAGCCGCTCACCGTTTGCAGCGTGCCGACGATCATGGACACGATCATGGCAGCGCGCAAGCCTTTGCCGCTGACGTCGCCAATCACTACAAGGGTGCGTCCGCTCTTGAGAGGGATAACCTGAAAGAAATCGCCGCCCACTTCCGAAGCAGGAAGATAAACGCTTGCGATGGAATAGCCATTGATCTGTGGCAGGTCTTCGGGCACCATCAAGCGTTGGACCTCGCGGGCGGCGGCCATTTCGCTTTCCAGCGTTGCCTTTTCCATTTGGGCGCGAATGTGGCGCCGGCTTTCGGTGATTGACACGTAAACGAATCCCGTGTAGCCAAGGCAGATAGAAGCGATCGTAGCCAGGCCATCGAACAAAAGCCGGCTTTGCAGGCGCGCTGTTTCCGCAATGTCCAATTGAAGGGGATGCGGAGCATCGGGAAACCACCTGGAAAGCAGCCCCATAGTGATGAACTGCACGATACAAATGGGAATAGTCCCCATCCACCATCTGGATCGCAGAGATATGCCTGTCAGGGCATAGGCCACGGCGAACAGGCCAGAGATTACAACCGACACTGCGAAGGGAAGCGGCCGCTGGTGCCCCATGTTGATGCTGTCAATGGCAAACCCGAAACTCGCAAAGACAAAGAACACGGCCAGCAAGAAGATGACGGACGTCTTGCGGGGGGTAGCGCGCCAAGGACTCTGGGTGTTCATCGCTTGGATTGTACCCTCCCTTCGGGCGTACTGCGAGACAAACGACGGTTGATCTTCCCCGGCCGGCACCCGTAGAAGACTTCCCGCGACTTCGAGCAGACCTACTGATTTGGAACGAAACCTGGCACACCGAACTGCCAAAGCAAAAAGCTCCATCGGTCGGCTATAGCTTCTTGTTGCTCATTCTCTCCGCTGCCTCCGCCGTGGCCACCACCATAATCGATTCGCAGCATGACCGGTTTGCCGCTGGAGGTGGCCGCCTGCAGCCTCGCCGTCATCTTGCCCGGCATCCACGGGTCGACTCGGGGGTCGTTCATGCCTGTGGTCAGCAGCACTGCGGGGTAGGGTGTTCCGTCCTTCACGTGGTGATAGGCGCTCATCGCGTAAAGATCCTTGAAGCCCTGTTCGGTCTTGACTGTGCCGACTTCCGGGATGTTTGTCTCGCCGTTCGCTGAGTTCTCAGAACGTAAAG
>Ga0182012_10004104_pt1 | contig 15319 bp, 14 predicted proteins | sample 612S2SmetaG_FD_120486 | JGI IMG/M metagenome (GOLD analysis project Ga0182012, IMG submission 120486) | Permafrost microbial communities from Stordalen Mire, Sweden - 612S2S metaG | ecosystem: Environmental > Terrestrial > Soil > Wetlands > Permafrost | place: Sweden: Stordalen | collected... | reverse complement strand
GTTGAATCATGGCGCGCATGTCGTTGTGTTTGTCCATGAGTTTGTAGGTATCGAAGCCGCTGTTGAGGAGAGTCATGGGATTCAGCACCGGGAGGGAGACCATGGCATGAGTACGATAGCCGAGGCTTTGCAGGAGAACGGGCAGATAGAGCCGCGGGACAAAGCGCTTGAATTCGAGATCTTCAGTGCCCAATCGCTCGTTGTATTTCAGAAAATCGAGTTGATAATAATCGGATGCAAATACCCCTTTGGGGCTCGAGTGGGGCATGAGCCCGGTGAGGAGGTTGAAGTGAGACGGGCCAGTCCAGGAGGCATACGACCAGCGTTTCTGAACGGTCCCGAGTTTGCGGATCGTTTTCGGCCGCGCGTGTTTCACGGCATCATAACGGCAACTGTCAAAAACGATGAGGACATAGTTGTTCATTGGCATTGAACGCTAATGAGCCGTTTCCTTGTTCTTGATCACTTCCTGGGCGCGCTCGGCGGTCGCCGCGCGGGCACTTTCTTCGAGTTTGCTGAAAGTTTGCATTTCCGTTTGGGCATCCTGAGCGCGGCCTGTGGCGCGGTAGGCTTTGGCAAGCAGAAAGTGGTTACGCGGGTCGGAAGGATCGGCCTTAATAGCGGCTTCGAGATCGGGGATGGCGTCGGCATTGCGGCCGAGAGTCAGTAAAGCGCGGGCACGGTCGGAGCGGGCGTCTATCAAGTTAGGACAGAGAGTAAGAGACTTATCAATATCGCTCAAAGCTTCTTGCGCATCACCACCTTTTTGAATGAGTATGCTGCCCAATTTCCACTGAGCTTTGCAATTGGCCGGATCGACGGCTAGTTCAGCTTGATATTCCGAGGCGGCCGAGTCCCATTGCGAGAGTCCCCGATAAGCATCCGCCAATTTGTAATGCGAGCCGGGTTGACGGGGCGCCATATCGACGGCTTTCTTTAGTTCCACAACCGCGCCGTCATAGTTATTCATCGCCTCCATCATTTCTCCGGAAAGCTGGTGAGCGAGTATGGAATTCGGATCGATGGCGTTAATCTTGCCAAGGGCTCTCTCCGAGAGTGTCATGTAGATGCGGGCGAGGAGGTACCAGACTTCCTGATTATTGGGTTGGTGTTTGGACAACTGCTGCAACTCGGCCGCAGCGGCATCGAAGTCATCTAGTTGCGTCAGGTCCCTCACCAGAAATAAATGAACGTTGTTGTCACTAGGATTGGCGCGCAAGGCAGCTTCGAGGCGGGGACGGGCGTGCGCATAATCGCCTGATTCGTAAAGGGAGATGCCAAGAAGAGCGGCGGCTGAGGCCATGGAGGGATCGACTTTCAATCCCCGATCAAGCACCTCAGCGGCTTTGTGGAACTCACGCTGGCGGAAGTAGAGCGAGCCCAAGTTGTTATAGGCGGGGCCGAGTTTAGGGGCGAGGCGAATAATCTCCTGGTATTTGGCGATGGCGGCGGGAAGATCGTTTTGCGCCTGGGCGGCTTTGGCTTGCGCATAAAGCTCCTGAACACGGTCGTCTGGGTTTGACGCCGCAGCGGCAAACGGGAGCGTGAACAGTAAGACTAGACAAAAACGGCAGATCACCTTTTTATTATGTTGCATTACACTAAAGCCGTATCGAATGAGATTGTTTTATGTAGCAGCGGGTGCAGCGTCTTCCTTAGGGCTACTCGCACTGGCGAGCGCTACCGATAGCATGCAATTCAAGGATGTGGCCACCGAGGCGCAGGTGCGCGCCGAGATGCGGTGCGGCGGCCCTGAAAAAAAATGGATTCCGGAAGCGAACGGCAGCGGCGCGGCTTGGCTGGATTATGACAACGACGGTTTGATGGATTTGCTGATCGTCAACGGATCGACCATGGAGCAACTGCGCAAAGTGGTGGGCGGCGGGACGCCGGATGCTGCGAGCACGGGTGTGTACCTGTTTCACAACCTAGGCAAAGGAAAGTTTGAAGACGCGACGCGGCGCGCGGGCTTGGCGAGCGCGTATTGGGGAACCGGGGCGAACGCGGCCGATTACAACAACGATGGATTCAGCGACATTCTGATTACCAGCATCGGGCGGGATCTGCTTTACAAGAACAATGGCGATGGAACGTTTACGGATGTGTCGGCGGCAGCGGGTTTGAGCCGCGGGGTGGAGTGGCACACCGGGAGCGCCTTTGGAGATTTTGACGGCGATGGCTGGCTCGATTTGTATATCGCGAGCTATATGGATTTGCCGGCATTATCGCTCAAGGAACCAGCGCCAGTATGTCCCTATATGGGGTTTGCTGCGTTTTGTGGACCGATTGGCTTGAAGGGAGGACGCGGCGTTCTCTATCACAATAACGGCGATGGAACATTCACGGATGTAACTAAAAAAGCGGGTTTAGGCGATGTTCGCCTGGCGCATGGGTTTACGCCGGTGTTTGACGATTTTAATCACGACGGCAAAATCGATTTATTCGTGGCGAACGATTCCGATCCGAACTTCCTGTTTCTCAATCAGGGAGACGGCACATTCAAGGAAGCCGGTTTGGAGCGCGGGGTAGCGGTGAATGCCGATGGCAGGGCGCAGTCGAATATGGGGGTCGCGGTGGGAGATTTCGATCATCGGGGGCGCATTGGAGTGGTCACTACCACGTTCTTTCACGATTACTTTCCGGTATTCCAGCAGGACGCGGCGGGTTTTTTCGATGAAGTGGCTGCACCTACGGGAGTGGCGGCAGCGACCAAAGACTATCTGGGCTGGGCATGTGGATTTGCGGATTTTGATAATGACGGAGAGAAGGATTTGTGGCTGGCGAATGGCCATGTGTATCCGCTGTCGCCGAATTACGACCAGCCTTTTGTGGTGTTGCGCAATAAGCGGGGGCAATTTACGCCGGTGTTTCGCTACCCGCAAACTCCTAACAATTCCTATCGCGGAGGCTGCGCGGGCGATTTCGATAATGACGGCAAGATGGATGTGGCCGTTCTGCCCATTGCCGGGAGCCCGCTGCTGCTGCACAACGAGAGCGTGAACACGAATCATTGGGTGGGGCTGAGGCTGCGCGGCACCAGAAGCAATCGCGACGCGATTGGCGCCAGTGTGCAGATCGGGTATTGCGGCACAACCCAGTTCGACACGGTCAGAAATGGCGGGAGCTATTTGTCGCGCAATGATCCGCGGCTGCATTTTGGCTTGGGCGAGTGCAATAAGGTAGACCGCGTCACGGTCAAGTGGCCGCGCAGTGGGACGCAAGTGATAACGGATGTTGCGGTGAATGCCTACCGCACGATTGAAGAGACGCTACGATGATGCGGCTTGGCTGGCTCTCCCTAGCGTTGTGCATGAGTCTGGCGGCCGATGATTTCGTGGATGTCACGGCGGCGAGCGGGTTGCGCTTCAAGCATGTGGCGTCGCACACCAGCAAAAAGTATTTGCTGGAGAGCATGGGCGCGGGTGTGGCGCTGTTCGATTACGACAACGATGGCCGCTTGGATATTTTCCTGGTGAATGGCGCGCCGTTAAGCGATCCTACGCCGAAGGGGACCATTCCTCGCAAGACCGGGCCAGAGCATGCGAACAGGCTTTATCATCAGAAGCCAGATGGGACATTTGAGGATACGACGGACAAAGCCGGTTTAGCCGGCGTTGGGTTCGGCATGGGAGTCGCGGTGGGAGATTACGATAACGACGGTTTTGAAGATCTTTACGTCACGGCATACGGCGGCAACCGGCTTTATCACAACAACGGAGATGGCACATTTAGCGACGTGACCGAGAAGTCGGGGACGGGCGGCAGTGGCTGGTCCACGAGTGCAGCCTGGGTGGATTTGGATAATGACGGCTTGCTTGATTTGGTAGTGCTGCGCTATGTGCAGTGGGATTTTGAGGATATCTGGTGCGGTGAACACAAAGAAGGGTTGCGGGCGTATTGCCATCCCGATACCTTCAAAGCGATTGCGCCGCTCGTTTTTCACAACGACGGCAACGGCCATTTTACGGAGGAGGCGGCGAAGGTTGGCCTCAACGTGCCAGGAAAGGGTTTAGGAATCGCGATTGCCGATTATGACCGCGACGGGCACATTGATTTGTTTGTAGCCAACGACTCCATGCCCGAGTTTTTGTACCACAACAAAGGCGACGGCACTTTTGAGGAGAAAGGATTGTTCTCGCAAGTGGCGGTGGATGAAGACGGACGGACGTTTGCGGGGATGGGGACCGACTTCGCGGATATCACGAACGATGGCTGGCCGGACATTGTAGTCGACGACTTAGCGAATCAAATGTATGCGATTTTCAAGAACAATGGCGATGGCAGCTTCACGTATATAACGAAGAGTTCGGGCGTGGGCCGCATGACGATGCTGCATTCGGGCTGGGGATTACGGCTGGTTGATTACGACAACGATGGCTGGAAAGACTTGCTGGTGGCGCAGGGGCATGACCTCGACACCATTGAACTAACGAATCCGCAGTTGCACTACAAAGAACCGCTGTTGCTGGCGCGCAATACCGGGCAGGGTTTTGTGGATGTTTCGGCGACCTCGGGCAGCGTATTTCACGAGGCATGGGCGGGGCGTGGATTAGCGACGGGCGATTTGAATAATGATGGGCGCATAGACGCGGTAGTGGCGACGAATGATGGCACGCCGCACCTGCTGCGCAATGAGACGAACAATGGGAATCACTGGATCATTTTGAAGCTGACCGGGCACAAGAGCAACCGCGATGCGATTAGCGCCGTGGTAAAGGTTGTGACGGCGAAGGGGACGCAGTGGAATACGGTATCGACGGCGAGTAGTTATTTGTCGGCGAGCGATAAGCGCGTGCATTTCGGGTTGGGCAAGGAAAGCAGCATTGAAACGCTAGAGATTCGCTGGCCGAGTGGGATTGTGCAAGAGTTGCATGGGGTGAAAGCGGATCAGATATTGAGTGTGGATGAGCCGGTAAAGGAATGACAAGCAATGACGATGAATGCCAAAGGAACATTTGAAGTGAAGCTCAGCCCGCAGAAACCGGACAGCCCGGAGGCTGAAGAATCGAAACTCGCAAGGGCATCGATTGACAAGAGCTTTCAAGGGGATTTTGAAGGCAGCAGTAAGGGCGAGATGCTGAGCGTCATGGGAGACGTGAAGGGTTCAGCGGGTTATGTGGCGCTGGAGCGAATGAATGGCAAACTCCGCGGGCGGAGCGGGAGTTTTGTGTTGCAGCATAGCGGCACGATGACGCGCGGCTTGCCGGAGTTGGTGGTGACGGTGGTGCCGGATTCCGGGGCCGGCGAACTGGCAGGTTTGACAGGAAGAATGACGATCAAGATCGAGCAAGGAAAGCACTTCTACGAATTTGAATATTCGCTGGGCTAAACATAACGCCTGAGTGCGCGTTATGCTGTTCCCATGCGCCTCCTACTCAGCGGGTTTGTTCTTTTATTTGCCTGTTCGGAACTCTTCGGCAAGCAGCCAATTACCGAGGGAGACCTGCTCAAGATTGCGCGGGTTACCGAAGTGGCGGTCGCGCAGGACGGCAGCTTGGCGGTGTTTGGCGTGCAGACCATTCATACGGAGCCCGGAGCCAAACCGACAGACGATCCGGTTTATAGCTATCGAGTCAATCTTTGGAGCATCGACTTGCGCGATGCGAAAGCGAAGCCCCTGCAGCTCACTTATGGCGAGCGATCCGATGCGGGCATAGCCATCAGTCCGGATGGCCGCCAATTGGCGTTTGTGCGCGCGGACGCAAAAAAGCATTCGCAGGTTTGGGTAATGCCGCTGGCTAGTGCGGGAGAGCCGCGCATGGTGACGGATTTGGAGCATGGCGCTACAGCACCGCAATGGCGTAACGATTCGCAGGCGCTGCTGGTGACAAGCGCGGTGCCCGTGAACAAGCTGCCCGGTAAGCCGGAGTTTGGGTTGGAGCGGCCGGGACGAGACTGGTGGGATTATGACCGCACGAAGAGCGAGGCGCCGGAGCACGGCAGTCCCGACGGGGATTTGCGGCAAATCCGCGACTGGCTGGAGCATAATTCCGAGCACAACGATCCGAGCGATCTGACGCGCATCGGCTTCCTGGGCGAGCTTTCGCTGAATAACGATTTAAAGATGAATGAGCTGTATAGGGTCGATTTGGGCGCGCAGCCGAGGACCGTCAAACTCACGGAGACTTTTCGCGATCATGATGACGCGGTTTATTCGCCGGCGGGCGACCTTATCGTGTTTGCCTCGGAGCCGAACGCCAAGGAACATCCCGATAGGGCGGAGGGCAAGTCAGCGATCTGGCAGATGAAGGCGGATGGGTCAGAAGAGCGCTTGCTGCTGAATCGCGAAGGCTACAGCTTGTTTCAGCCGAGATTTGCACCAGACGGGAAGCAGATCATTTTGCTGGGCGTAAAGAACGATCAGCCGGCCTACCGCCAGATGATGATTGGCCGCTGCCAGGCGGATGGCAGCACGCTTACCTGGCTGACGAATGAGGGTGAACCCGGGGTGCAGCACGTGGAGCTGGATGCGGATGGGCGCTTGTACTATTCGCGGAATGATCACGGTGGCCAGCCGTTGAGCGTTTTGGATGGCAGCGAGAAACGAACTTTGGTGGACGCGCCATTCGGCGTGCCGGTTTTTGGGGTGGGCGGCGGCAAGTTTGTCTACGCAAGAGTGAGTGCAGCGAATCCCAACGAACTTTTCGTGGGCGACCGCCAGTTAACATCCTTCAACGAAGACTGGCTTAGAGACAAAGACATTTCGCTGCCGGAAGAACACTGGATTACCCGGCCGGAAGGCCTGCGCGTGCAGTATTGGGTAATGCGCCCGACGAATGCGCGGGCGGGGACAAAATATCCGTGGGTGCTGGATATGCATGGCGGCCCGTCGGCCATGTGGGGGCCGGGTGAGTTCACCATGTGGCACGAATTCCAGATGTTCTGCTCGTTTGGCTACGGCGTAGTTTATAGCAATCCGCGCGGTTCGAGCGGCTACGGCTATGAGTTTCAGCACGCCAATTATAAAGACTGGGGCGAAGGACCCATGGGTGACGTTATGGCGGCATTGGATGATGCCGCGGCGCGTGAGCCGATGATGGACGGCAGTCGTTTGTTCTTGACAGGTGGCTCGTACGCCGGCTACCTGACGGCGTGGATGGTGGGCCACACGGACCGCTTTAAGGCAGCAGCCGCGTTGCGCGGCGTCTATGACCTGGCGACGTTCTTCGGCGAAGCAAACGCGTATCGGTTGGTTCCGGAGGAGTTTGGCGGCTATCCCTGGGATCCGGAAACGAAAAAGCTCTTGGACAAAGAATCGCCCATCACGTATGCCGCGGAGATCAAGACGCCTTTGTTGATCATTCACGGGAGCTCTGATAATCGGACGGGCATTGTGCAAGGCCAAATGCTCTTTCGAGCGTTGAAGCAGATGAACAGGCCCGTCGAGTACGTTCGCTACCCGGGAGCGGGGCACGAAATCACCCGCTCCGGCGAGCCGAGGCAACGGATGGACCACATGCTGCGGATCATCGAATTCTTCGAGCGTTACGCAAATAATACGAGGGCTACACCAAAAGTACCAGTAAAGGCGGAATTGTTGCAGCCTAATGGAAAAACAGGCGTACAATAATTATGGTTGTGTTAAAAGAACGTAACTCTTTCAATTTAGCGAGCGTCGTTCGGAGTAGGGGAGAGCACTATGAATAGATTATTGCCAATGAGCGCGAAGGTCCTGGCGGGATTCTTCGTTGCCGCCCTGTATGCATTTCCGCAGGCTTACACGATTTCGGCCAAGCCGGGAGCGGTGAATTTTTTCGAGGGTAACGCGCAACTCGACGGGCAGACCCTCACCACAGTGGCCATGAAGGCGGCGTTCATGAATGCCGGCAGTCTGCTCGAGACGCACGACGGCAAAGTGGAAGTGCTGCTCACGCCGGGCATTTTCCTGCGGGTGGGCGAAAACAGCCGCGTGCGGATGCTGAAGCCTTCGCTCATTGATACGCAAATTGCGATTGAGGCTGGCGAAAGCATGTTGGAGGTCGACGAATATGTGAAGGATTCGCACCTCACTATCAGTATGCGCGGCGGTTTGACACAGATTGAGAAAAATGGCCTTTACCGCTTCATGGCGGACGGCGAAACGTCTGTGGCGGTGCTTGATGGAAAAATCGAGGTTTTGTTTGGCGAGAAGCATGTGGGCTTGGGTAGGGGCCGCGAAGCGCTCTTGACGGACGTTTTGAAGGTGAAGGAATTCGACAAGAATCAAGAAGACGAGTTGTTTGCCTGGAGCAATATCCGGTCGCAATACAACGCAAGCCTCACTTATCAAGCGGCAAAATCGGCATATGCAAGTGGCGGCTATGGTGGCGGCTACGGCAATGGTCTCTATAACGGCGGCTACTACGGCGGCACGAACGGTTTTTACGGCAACGGCTGGTACTGGAGCAATGGGTTTAATTCATGGCTTTGGATGCCCGGCGGAGAGTTTTTTAGTCCATTTGGTTGGGGCTTCTATGGCCCTGGTTATGCTTATTATGCGCCGGTAGTAGCTGTGCCTGTCGTTGTGGGCGGGGGCACGATACCGGTCAAGCACCCGGTACATCCGCTTCCAGGAGGAGTCGCGGCGGCCTTGATGTCCGTGCCGGTCAATCCCAAGCATGTACCAGGTATTGGCGTTTATTCGGCTTCGCCGGCGCAGTACGAGGTTGCGCGCGGTCAGTCGGCTCGCATGATTTCGTCTAGCGGTGGATTACGTACCGCCGCTGGCGCACACATTTCGTCTAGTGGTTCAACTAGCTCAGGCTCGTCGGGCTTTAGCCCTGGCGGCGGCTCCAGCGTTAGCAGCGGAACGCAAACTGCCACAAGCAGATCGATGGGAAGTATGTCGTCTTCCGGAGGCGCGTCGCATGGCAGTGGTGGCGGCGGCTCCGCCGGCGGACACAGCGGCAAGTAAACCCCATTTTCCAACGTCACTATTTAGAGAGAGCGGCTGCCACCGACGGCAAGCCGCTTTCGCGTTTCTGCAGGACGAATTCGCGGCGTTCGCGCAAAATTTCGTCATACTCGTCCATTTGATTTTCGTTGAATAGAGCCCGAATCTTCTCTTCTGCTTCCCGGCGGATGGCCCCTATTTTTTCGCGGCGTGCCGGCTGCGCGAGTGCCGGGTCATTGCGAACGCCCGCGATTAACACTTGACGTTCCTTTAATATGGTTTGCATTTGTGCTTGTTGCGCAGCGCTGAGAGCTAATCGCGCCTGCAGCCCGGCGATTTCTGCCTTGGTCGCTTTCGCATTGTCAGCGGGGTTCGGCTGCTGCGCCGCCATCGGAACCTTAACTACGATAGAGTCCACCGGCGACAAAGTGAGCTGGGCCGGCAGGTTCTTATGGCGTTGAATTACGATGTTTTCGATTTGCGCTTTGCAAAAGCCATTTGCAGAAACATTCATTGTGTAGTTGCCGATAGGCAGGTTGGCGAAGCGGAAGACGCCCGCGGGCGATGAGTGAGTGAAGGTCTCGGCACTCTTGGCCGCGTTTTCCAAAGAAACGATGACATAGTTCAGCCTGACGCCTGCTTGGTCCGACACCGTGCCCGTCAAACTACCGGTGTCCGCGGCTTCGGCGAGTCGCGCCAGACCGCTCGCCGACAAAGAGAGGATGCGAAGCGAGTTACGCATATGTCTTAGCTAACGAACCGGGGCAGCCCTAGGTTTAGCTCGATTTCGGTTAAAATTCATATTTTTTGGCGAAATGGTTGCGCCGGTGATTATTCCTCTTGACGATAGTCGTTAAAACGAGTATTATAAACGTGTGGCGAGGCTAGCGGAAGAAATCAAGATGACAAAGCCGTTCTCGCTGGTGGAGGAAGAGGCAACGCTCGGCATTGTGAGAACGGCGGAGATGCTGTTTCAACGAACCGCCGATCTTTTGAAGCCATTTGATATAAGTCCGGCGCAGTACAACGTGTTGCGGATTTTGCGGGGAGCGAAGGAAGCGCTGGCGTGCGGGCAGATTGCGGAGCGCATGGTGAGCCGCGATCCGGACATTACGCGATTGCTAGATCGCATGGAAGGGCGCCGGCTGATTAGCCGGGCGCGGGACGGCCAAGACCGGCGAGTGGTGAAGGCGCAGATCGCCTGCCAAGGTATGCGCTTGCTCGATGAGATTGAACCGTTATTGGTAGCACATCACCGCAAGCAGTTCGCTCGTGTCGGTGAAAAAAAATTGAAGCAGCTAGTGGAGTGGATGGAACAGATCCGCGAAGCAATTTAGAAAGGGAACACTATGAAGAATACTTATCAAATCGACGCGACACATTCGCATGTCCAGTTTGCCGTCAGGCACTTAATGGTATCGAACGTAAAGGGCACGTTCAGCGGCGTCACGGGAACGGTGACTTTCGATCCCGCCAAGCCAGGCGATACGACGATTGATGCAACCGTTGACGTCAATACCGTGAATACAAACGATGAGAAGCGCGATGGGCACTTGAAGAGTCCGGATTTTTTTGACGTTGCCAAATATCCAGTGATGACGTTCAAGAGCACACACGTCGCCAGCGCGGGCGAGGGCCATACGGTTAAGGGCGATCTTACCCTGCATGGCGTGACGAAGGAAGTGACGCTGTCGGTGGAAGAAGTTTCGGATGAGGCGAAAGATCCCTATGGGAACGTCAAGATCGGCGCGACGGTCAAAGGCAAGATCAAGCGCAGCGATTTCGGTTTGAGTTGGAATGCACCGCTTGAGACGGGCGGCGTAATCATTGGCGACGACGTGAAGCTCGAGTTCGATCTACAGTTCTTAAAGGCGCAAAGCGCGGTAGCGTAACCATGGTAGGCGCGCAGGCCACCTTTCAGGTGGCTTGCCGCGCCATCGCCCGCCTCACCCGTTCCCTTTAAACGCCTGGCGCAACTTCGCAAATGTCACGCCCAACTCTTCGGGAATGATCCGGGTATTCCCCACACTCGTCATAAAATTAGCATCGCCCAACCATCTTGGCAGCGCATGCAGATGTATATGTTGTTCAATGCCCGCGCCCGCCGCCTCACCCAGATTCATGCCGATATTAATCCCCTGCGGCTGGTAACCCTCTTCAAGCAGCCGCTCCGACAACCGCGCCAGCCGCATCATTTCCTCCACCGTCGCGTCATCCACCTGCGTCAGTCGAGAAACGTGCCGGTATGGCGCAATCATCAGATGCCCGCTGGTGTAAGGATAGCGATTGAGAATAACGAAGTTAAAGCTGGCTCGATGCACCACCAGCGTTTCCTCATCGTTCCCGCCGGCGGCGGCTTCGCAAAAGATGCAAACAGATCGCTCGCGCTTCTCTTTCATGTAGGTGGTACGCCACGGCGTCCACAGGTGGTCCATGCGTTCGAACCGTTAGCCGAGTGGGCCATGGTGATCGGTGTCCGGCAGCGCGGTTGACCCTTCCGCCTTATCACTGCCGTTTACCAGGTCGCGCAACTCTTTGCTGGGCTTGAAAAACGGGATTCGCTTGGAGGGCACGTCCACCCGCGAACCGGTCTTCGGATTACGTCCCACGCGCGGCTGCCGCTGGCGCGTGCGGAAGCTGCCAAAGCCGCGAATCTCGATCTTGTCCCCTTTGTGCAGGCTGTTCACGATGCTGTCGAAAATAGTCTCGACAATGGTTTCGGAATCCTTGCGGGTCATTTCGACAACCTTCGATACTTCTTCGATGAGCTCAGCCTTAGTCATAGTGTCTTGCTCTGCTTTTGCATTAACGTGTCCTGCCCTGCCATGAAATTTCCCGGCTAATCCTTCTTATCATCCGCTTGGTGGTGTTTAATGGCCTCGCCAACCGTGGAAGTCGCGGCGACAGCCTGACGCTTATAGTCTTGCAGACGGCTCTGTTCATCTTCGTCGGCGACGGCGCGCAAGCTCAACCCAATGCGCTTCTGCGGCTCATTCAATTTGATGATCTTGAAATCGAATTCCTGACCCATCGGCAGGGCGGGTTCATCGGCGGAAGGCTGTTTCAGGGTGCGCCGCTTGCCGGCTTCGTCGGAAATCTCGCTGCGGTGACAGAGTCCTTCCACACCCGGCAGCAGTTCGACGAATACCCCAAAGGGCGCGGCCCGGCAAACTTTTCCGCGCACCGCGTCGCCCACCTGATGCGTGCGAAAAAATGTTTCCCAGGCGTCGGGCTGCAGTTGTTTAATGCCGAGGGAAAGCCGGCGGTTAGCGGCGTCTATGTTCAGAATGGCCGCCTGCACAACCTGGCCTTTCTTGAGCAGTTCGGAAGGGTGCTTGACGTGTGCGGTCCAGGAAAGATCAGACACATGCACCAAGCCGTCAATGCCTTCTTCGATTTCGACGAAAGCGCCAAAATCGGCCAATTTGCGCACTCGGCCTTCCACTACGGAACCGATACTGTAGCGATCAGCCACCGTGGTCCAGGGATCGGCTTCCAGTTGCTTAATGCCAAGCGAAATGCGGCGATCCTTGGGTTTGATTTCGAGCACCACCGCTTCCACCTGGTCGCCGGCTTTCACCACCTTGGCGGGATGTTTCATCCGCCGGCTCCAGGTCATCTCAGAAATGTGAATAAGGCCTTCCACGCCGGGTTCCAACTCCACAAACGCGCCGTAGTCGGTGACGCTCACCACGCGGCCCAAAACGCGGCTTTGCGGTGGATATCTGGCGTCGATATCCAGCCAAGGGTCCGGGCGAAGCTGTTTGAGCCCAAGCGAAATGCGTTCTTTTTCTCGATCGAACTTCAGCACCTTAACGGTGATCTCATCGCCGACATGGACCACCGCCGACGGATGCGTGACGTTGCCGTAGCTCAGATCGCTGACGTGCAGCAGACCGTCGATGCCGCCCAGGTCGACGAAGGCGCCGTAATCGGTGAGGTTCTTTACGACGCCCGTCACGGTAGCGCCTTCTTCGATATGCGCCAGTGCTTCGGCCTTACGCGTTTCGGCGGCCTTTTCGAGTAGCACGCGCCGTGAAACCACGGCATTACCGCGGCGCTTGTTGAGTTTGAGAACTCTGACTTCTATATCGCGGCCCAGGTAACCGTCCACATTGTGCACCGGCCGGACTTCCACTTGCGAACTGGGCAAAAAGGCTACCACCCCAATATCAACGGTGAGACCACCTTTAATTTTGTTGGTGACTTTACCGGTAATGGGCGTGCCTTCCGCAACGGCTTTTTCGAGTTGGTCCCAGATGTGTAAACGATGGGGGCGTTCGTAAGAAAGCAATATGTAGCCTTCTACCTGATTGCCGCCCCGATCAATCATCACTTCAATCGTGTCGCCAGGTTGGACGGAAGGTTTGCCGTTAGCCCAGGGAATTTGCGAGGCCGGTACTAAACCTTCGGTTTTACGCCCGATATCAACAATGATCTCTTTATCGGACACGCTGAGAACATGGCCATGAAGAATTTCGCCGTCCGTCGGTGCAAACTGGCTGCTGTAATCGTCGAGAAAAGCCTGATAGTCTGCCGAGTCGACATGAGCGGGAGCGTCGGCTGTATCGTCCATCGTGCCAGGCATGGCAGGTGTAGGCGCTTCAGCGGCGGTTGGGTGAGACGGTTCGTTCATACCTGAGTTTTTATCCTCGGGCGTCATGCAGCCACCTGTTACGAGCCACTTGCCGGGCGAAGTATGTTTGAAATTTTCTCATGAAAAGACCGGTTGTGGGACGTCAACTCGTTGATAGTTCAGTACTTTAGGAACTATAGCCGACCCTTTTGAGGATGTCAACCGCGAGGCGAGGGAGTGGCGGGTATTTTTATATCCATAACTTAGTCCGGATTCGTATTATACTCAGAGAGTGCAAAGCTTCGGTTTTGCCAAGAGCGGAGATTATTTTTTATGGGCGAACTTCTTCAACCCTCACACTTGATGATTGTTCTGATCGTTGCCTTTGTACTATTCGGCGGCAAGAAACTACCTGAACTGGGCGCTGGGCTCGGCAAAGGGATCAGATCCTTCAAAGAGAGTATGCGTGAGATTAGCGCCGATCACGATAAAGTAGATACAACTGCGTCTACTAAACAGCCCGAAAAAGACGAGAAATCGTAAAGTTTTCTGATTCTTAGCCGCGAGTTTACCGTTTGGTCGCTGCCCTGCTGCTTCAATTCGGCATTGATGTGTCTCAACGCCAAGCCAGCCGTGCGAGAGCAAACTCGTTGTGACTGCCCCTCAAAGTTTCTACTTTCCTCGTAAAAAGAACTGCTTTCAACTGTATCCGCGCATATCGGGCTGCTTTGATCAAGGTTTGTTACAAGCTTTCACACCGCGCGATTTTTCGAGCAATTCTTGCCGCCCTTCGGCAAGAATTGCTGGCGAATTAGCTTCGTGACAATCCAATAAGCTTATTATTTTCAACATTTACCCGCATCGTGCGGATGTTCCCTACGATGGCCACCAAACTGCTAACTACAGGGCTAGTACTAGCAAACGTCCTTCTCGACGGTTGGTACAAAAAAGCCAAAAAGCGGTGATTAAACTATGACAAATGAAGAGTATGGCCGGGCGTATCAGAAGGGTTTTAGTCTGACAGTCCGATTCCTGGTATCTCGCGGACTTTCGTATGATTCGGCGCTGGATACGGCGCAAGCGGCGTGGGCCAAAGGCTGGGAAAGGCGCGAGCAATTGCGCGATCCAAGTCTGGTTTTGACCTGGACGAACAGCATAGCTTTGAATATTCACCGAACTTACCTGCGGCGTGAACCACAGACGCAGGTGTTGCCGGACCTTCAGGCGCCGCCAAGAATGAATGTGGCCGCGATTGACGTTTCGCGAATTCTGGATTCCTGCAAACCCAACGATAGGGCGGTGCTCGAAGGGCACTATATTGAAGGTTACAAAGTGCAGGAAATCGCGCGGCAGCATGGTTGGTCGGAAACGGCAGTGCGAATTCGCTTGCTGAGAGCGCGGCGCAGCGTGGAGCGGCGATTAAACAAGTCGAACCACGGGCAGTTGCGCACCTTAGCGGCCAAAGCCAAACAAGCATTGACCGACGTAGTGGATGGCGAAATGTACAAGGCCCAAGCCGCCTAACTCGTCAGGCGTGCATTTTCGGGCAGGCCATCTTTCAGGGTGGCCTCTTCGTTCATTCGCTCCAAGGCTTGTTAGGCGCTCGACGTCTAAGTCAAGTGGTGTAGGGTCGTGTTCAAGAGCGGCGGCGAGATGGACGATGAAATCGGCAGGCCGCTTGGTTTCGCAGAATAGGGATCAGCGGTGATGGTTCCTTAGCGGACGCAATTGCGGCGGCTGTTCCGGTTCAAGTGGAATCCTTAAACTTCCCTTAGTTCACGTCCTGGCTATCCAGATTTTTGCGCTTCCAGCGGAACTGCCCTCATCCTAAACCCGTGCGTGGGGTAAAGAAACAAAATTTGCCTGGTAAG